>JAESGB010000069.1_pt1 | contig 104541 bp, 83 predicted proteins | sample 9266211 | NCBI WGS metagenome assembly JAESGB01 (sample SAMN14514844, study PRJNA621659) | algae metagenome | isolation source: Goleter apudmare HA4340-LM2 and co-occurring heterotrophs from cave wall... | place: USA: Maniniholo cave, Kauai, Hawaii | collected 2009-07-28 | reverse complement strand
TATTACTATTTGTTGGGTCTCTGGTGGCTATGCTTTTTTCTGCTCGTCACTATAAACAGGATTAATCATTCATTTATTCGCGAGTCTCACTCGCGAACTATTTTCTTTTTGTCCAAAGTCCAATAAGTAACCTTACCATCTTTATGTTTAATGACGGTGGTAATGGCAACTTCTAGGGCTTGTTTTATGGGCACAATTGGATCTAAGTTAATCTCTAAGGCGATCGCTAAACTGTCAGATAAACCTTGGACCTTGAATGGTAGTGTCGTCACAGCTGTTTCTAGTTGCATTCCTTGGCGATACCCATTAAAGCGGTAGACATTCCAGTCTCTGGTGGGAGATAGATTAAATTCCCAATATCGAGCCGAATTTTTCACACCCAAAAAGAATTCAAAACAGGTATCCATCCACAGTTCATGTTTGCGGGTTGGTGTGTCTGATGGTGCAGGAATGGCAATTGCTGTGAGGTTCCCCACAAGGATATAAGAGATGTTGAGGTGATTTCTCTTGCGGGTGATATCGCCTGTGATCTGGTAACCACTCAATGATTGATCTGAGGGGAATGGTTGCAGAGAAAATTTTTGGTTCATTGTTAATTATCTGTACTCATATTTTCCTAATAAGTTTCGTTTATAGATACTATAAATCATTTAAAGTCAAGTTCCATTGACCATTTGTAACAATATTGCTAAATTAGTTTACATAAAGTAACAAATCCAAGAAACAACTATGTATACTACCACTAACGAAAGCGGCATTCTGAATAACTACGCCACTGAACCCCAAATTTACTACGCTGAATATCCTAACCAAGAACAGCAAAATCGTTACAAGTTTCAAGGTGCGATCGCTACATTAATCGTCACGACTGTAGTCTTAGTGGCTTTGGGCGTTAGTTAAGATTTTTAGAGTTCGCGGTATCCCTACAACCTCATTGTCATTTGTAATTCTCCCTATCACCTCGGTGCTGAACACCGGGGCTTTTTATTGCTCAGTGTTCACGCCCTGGCGATCGCCATTGCTCAATTCAGCCTGTGAAATCAATAAGTCTGTGGTACAAAGAACTGCTCATTGCGGGGGGGTCTGACATAGTTATCAGCAGGCTTTCTAGGGGGAAGTTCTAGGGCTTCAGGGGTCGTATCCACGTAAGGAATCTTGCTGAGGATGTGGTAAGTACAATTCAGGCGAGCACGTTTTTTATCGTCGGCTTCAACCGTGAACCAAGGTGCTTCAGGAATATTAGTGTGAGCGAACATAACATCCTTAGCCTTAGAGTATTCCACCCAGCGATCGCGTGATTCCAGATCCATCGGACTCAGTTTCCACCGCCGTGCTGGATCAGTGGTTCGGGATTGAAAGCGCCGTTCTTGCTCATCATCGCTGACAGAAAACCAATATTTCAGGAGAATGATGCCCTCACGCACTAACATCCGTTCAAATTCTGGACAATCTTGCAGGAAATGCTTGTACTGTTCTTCTGTGCAAAAGCCCATCACATGTTCTACCCCAGCACGGTTATACCAGCTGCGGTCAAACAAAACAATTTCACCCGCAGCTGGTAGATGAGCTATGTAGCGTTGAAAGTACCATTGGGTTTTTTCGCGATCGCTGGGTGTGCTTAAAGCAACTATCCTACAACCACGGGGGTTCAAAGGCTCCGCAATCCGTTTAATTGTACCCCCCTTACCTGCGGCATCCCGTCCTTCAAAAACAATCACGATGCGCGCACCTGTAAACTTCACCCAATACTGCATTTTTACCAGTTCTAGTTGCAGCTTGGCTATTTTTTTTTCGTAGAGACGGCGGGATAGTTTAGAACTTCCTTCACCTTCAGTCGTGTGTTTTTTTACTTTGTTCGTTCCCTTTTTTTTAGCTTTTCGTTCTGCCAGAGCGGATTCTATCACTTCTTGAATCGGATTTTCATTGTCTTGGTCGGTGTGCATAAACTTTTTCGGGGTTAATTATGTTCAAAAGTGTCTGAGTTTTGGTTTTTTGCAGTTAAATTAAGTAGCTATACATTCTGGAATATGAAAGTTTTAATCTCTTGTGTGACTCTGCTGGGATTTAGCGTTACTTTACTAGCTAACAGTCCCATAATGTTTACTGCATTTCTTCTATGATGGCGCGAATGGTTGTTTCTTGAGATTCAATGCTCTCGGTGAGTTTAAATTGCACAAGTGCCCTTGCTAAGTTGTGTTCTGGATACTTGATTTTAAAATAAATATTCCCAGCTAAATAATCAGCAAAAAATCGTAATCCCAACTCAAAGGCAATCAGACGGATGGCATCATATATATAGATATAATCATTCTCGGTAAGAAAGGCTTTGGCTACAGAGAGATAGCCTTGCAGTATACCCTGACAAAGTTCAGGCTCAAAGTAAACACTTTCCCACTGCTGCGTTTCTTCTCCCGCAGGATTGCAACCAGAACGCAGACAGTCGCCAATATCATAATGTACCAGGCCTGGTTTAACAGTATCCAGATCGATAACGCTCACAGCTTGCTGGGTAGTCACATCAAACATGACGTTATTGATTTTGGGGTCGCCGTGTATTAATCTCAGAGGTAACAGGCCTTTAGCTTTGGCATTTTCTAGGATATGTGCAAAGGTTTGGCGATCGCTGACAAATTGCCAACAATAATTAATTTCAGGAGATGTTTTCACACTAGTTTTTGCCAGCACTTCGTTGTAATGTTGCAAGTAGCGTGGCGTAATGTGGAACCCTTCCAAGGTGTCAGCCAGTTTTTCTGGGGGTAAGTCGCTGATCAAATTATGGAATGTACCCAAAGCATAGCCAACTTCAGCAGCGTATGAGCGGCTCAGAGTCTCCAATGACTGGGAGTCTTCAATAAAGCTGATAGCACGCCAGAAAGAGCCGACTTCATCTATCGAGCAATCTTGAGCATCCTGAGTTGAGATGACGCGGGGTACTTCCCAACGACGGTTGAGCGGGGCATTTTGTAGCCGTTTATGAACATGCTCAGTGTAAATACGCATGTTTTGCATCACTAGTTGCGGCTGACGAAACACCTGGGTATTAATGCGTTGCAGGATAAAATGCTTGTCTGTTAAGGAATCTAGAGTCACGAGAAACGTATCATTAATATTGCCATTACCAAACGCTTTAATATCTGTGATCTTCCCTTGTAGCATAAATTGTTCGGCAATGGTAACAAGATTATCCGTACCCTGCGTTTTAATATTTCTTATCATCTTTGTTTTTGACCTTACTCCCCACATCAAATTGCACAAAAGCAATTAGGGGATATCCTAGCGTAAGTGTCGCATCCGAACTGTGTAAAAGTGTTGCAGGTGTGGCTACTAAATAATTGGGCATAATTAATTGCAACTATTTTTTGCCCCATTCCTGACTTTCATGAGGGGTTTATTTTGGCCTAGTGGCGTGTCTAAGCTAATTTTGTGTATTAGCAATCTTTTGTAGTACGGGCATCTTGCCCGTACTAATTAGCGGGCAAGATGCCCGCACCACAAGAAGATTTTTTGGATCATTTTAGGCTTGTCAGTCCACTAGCTACTTATTTACTCACCAACAATTCTTCTTTTCTAACTATCTTAGGTAAACCATAGTCCTTAACCAATTCAGAGTACACAGCCATTGTTTCCTCATGAACCCGCATGGCGCTAAACCGTTCTAAGTTTTGTTTGGCTAAGTACTTCCACTTTTGCAGATGTATAGGGTCACTGAGTAATTGTACTAGAGCATCTGCCAAGGCTTGACTATTTTTAGGTGGTACTAACAAACCTGCATGTCCATGATCCAAGGTTTCTGGGATACCATCTACATCGCTAGCAATAATCGCACAACCTGCTTCTCGCGCCTCTGTTAATACCAAACCGAAAGATTCGCAGTGTGAAGCCAGGACGAAAACATCAGTTGCTAACATGTAACGTTGTGGTTCTGGCTGAAAGCCTGCAAAATGAATGCGATTTGCTAAAGGTGTACTTTGCACCAAGGCTGTGAACATTTCCCGATCAGGGCCATCTCCGACTAAATATAAATGTGCTTGGGGAAAAGTATCAGCAATTTTTCCAAATGCTTCAATTAACTCTATAATCCCTTTGCGGGTATACATACCTGCTACAGTAGCGATCGCTGGGTGTTGCAAAGGTAATGGTTGGTAATCTTGAATATGGCGATGTCGCGGACTACCTAATGTACCATTGGTAACTACTCGCAATTTATGCTGAGGTATACCACGGCGTACCATTGAATCAGCAACTGCGTTACTAACTGCAATCACCCGTTCTGCTAACCCCATCAATACAGCGCTACGTTGAAACTCATTGTGTAACGTAGACACCAAACTGTATTCACCGCCGTTTCTCAGCATCCCTGCTAGTACAACTCCAGTCATCATGTGTGCATGGACAATATCGGGCTGAAACTCCTGGACAATTTCTCGATAGCGCCAAGCAGCTTTGATCATATTTAGCGGTGTCCGCGATTGATCTAATTGCAAGTGTCGGACGCCATGATTTGTTAATAAAGCTTCGTATTCTCCCCCAGATGATGCTATAGCTACATCATGACCATTTTGGGCTTGCAAACAAGCCAAGTCTACGGCTACATTCACAATACCATTACCGATTTGTTGTACATGATTGGTCAGATGTAATATACGCATTTAAATTTTATCCTCAGACAGCACTTGTAGACAATTGATAATTTCACAACTAAGATTCAGACTTAAAAAATATTTCCGTAGACCCTAAAAATCGCTGGATAAAGCCACTAGGTAAACTCTGAATTTGAGAACAATATGAGGATATAGCTCGATGTTTTTTGTCTTGGACTGGTGCTATTGACAAATGATAAACTGCTGCAATATCCTGCAACTTAAGCATAATAAATAGGGGTGCTCTCCAAAATAGCCAAATGGGATATTGTATGAGTTCTACTGTTATTTTTGCTTGGGGTATTGCTTCCTTGACTAATTCGTATGTCGCCTCATGGTCTCTATGGCAATCTTTATGATGAGGTACATAAACTTCCTCTGGTTGATATTTTTGGAGTAATTCAGCTATTCGTGTAATTGTCTGTTGACGTTCTTGATTTTTTAAATTAAGCAAAGTGCCATCCGGTTTTTCTAAAAAGTGAATTGCTGACGATGGAACTCCTAGAATTCCCAATGCTGTCAAGGCTTCTTGTTTCCGGATTTGAATAATTTGGTTTTGAGAATTTGGCTCTGTATGACCTGTGCTCCCTCCATCTGTGAGAAAAATTACTACTACTGGTATGCCATATTCTCGTTTCAGCGCAATCAGTCCACCACAGCCAAATGTTTCATCATCTTGATGCGGAGAAAACACCATTGCTGATTTCTGACTAAATGCTACTGGCTGACTTTTGCTACTCAAAATCCACCGTAATAGCAAGCTAGAGTGCAGATATTGTATCTGTTCAAGCAAGGTATTAGGTAGTAATTTTTGTAACGATTGTAAATATTTTTTTATGGACATAATTACCTGTTTTATTTTTCAAATTTAAGCGCCATACTCTATTGCTATATTATTCTGTGTTTTCATATCTCTTTTAAAGAGATATTAGATGTTTTTTAGGAAAATATATTATTTTTATGAATATTACATATCTTGGTATACAGTATTTTTTTACGGAAATAACTATGATCATAAACATCTAAAAAACAATAGTTGTGTTTTTTGTATAAAGGTATTTTTTTAATGTAAATATTTGATAAACATAGGACATAATTACAAAATTAGATAATTATAACAGTTCAAATAATGTTGGCGACACATAATCATAAGAACACAACAATGTTCCCTACCCATCTGTTGCATTCTTTTTTTAAATTGGTATTATTACTAAATAAAAATCCCCTAATTTAAATTAGGGGATAATATTAATCAAATTCTCAGACTTATATCCCCAACTTTTTCAATAAGTAGGAAATTGGGTCTGAAATAAAAATTTGGAAATTAATTATCCTTTAAACCGATAGATAATTACCTTTCCTTTCCAATCTTCTTCCACAAATACTAAATACTCACCATTGGAACGGCGAAAAGTGCGGATACCGTGGGGTATATCAATCCAGCCACTTTCACCTGCAACTTCTGGGCCGGGTTTAAATTTTTTCACTTGTTTACCTGTTGCGGCATTATATACATATACTTCAGCCGTTTTAAATGTCACAGCAAATACATAGTCACCAGCCACACTCATGGAAGCAGTAGATACTTCCCGCTTACCAACGGTGTCATAAGGAATCACAGTCCGCCAACGGGGAGTTCTATTTCCTCGACTCCAATTATCAAAGCGGATAATTTCAGATCCTACAACGCCTGTATCATCACCGATCGCTGGATGCGCTTTAGTAAAACCTGATAAATACATCGTATCGGTTTCCGGGAAATATTCAATCCGCCGCAAATCGGTAAACACGCTGGGAGTCTGTTGCTTTTGCATGGAACTATAGCTGTACATGGGGTTTCCATGTTTGTCTAGTCCTTGCATGGGATAGCGACGGATACCATCTTGAGTCCGCAAGGTTCGCCAGACATCGCCTTTGCTATCTACCCACCATCCCCCGATGTAGGGATAATCTTCGTGGCGATCGTACTCATCTTTCTCAAACGTACCGTTACCATTGCGATCGCGCCAAATCCATTCACCTTTATCTGGCTGTTGGGGAGGCCAATTACCACTATCAGCGATCGCTTTTCCTCCTTTGTCACTTGTACCCACAAACATCCCCGATGGAATGGCTATTTTGTCACGATTCGCCCCATCAAAACGATAAATTTGCACAAAGCTGCTAAACATATTTGTCAGGTACAAAAAGCGCTTACCTTGGATGCGGCGGACAAAGCTACTATGTGGGGCTGTATGCAGACGTGGATCTTGAGGATATTTGAAAGGATGTAAAGTGTAGTTTTTATATGTCCATTGTTTACCAGCAGGCTGACTGTAGTTCATCACAAAGTGTTCTTGCTTGGCGAAGACATCAATACCATCTGTCTTCGGATCAACATCAGCATTATCGACAAAAAATAAGCCCAATAACCGCCAGAGTAGTTTTCCTGATGGCGAGAATTTTCTTAAATCTGTGCCTGACTTATTGAAACCGTTGCTATTGACATAGATATTACCTGCTCTGTCTGTACCCACGCCAGTCAGTCCATAAAATTTTAAATCTTGGACTTCACCGGGAACACCTGCGTAAATCCCACCTTGTTTACCAAAAGTGCTAACCTGTACTGGATTACCTGTGATTTGATAAATCAAAACTTGCTGACGCGGCCCATTTTCTGCAACTAACAGCCTACCTTGACGATCAATAGCGATCGCTGTTGGTTCTACAAGTTTGGTAATTTGTTGGGGTAATTGCTTTCCGGCTGGGGAATAAGAGACAATCTTGGCAGGATTGCCACCATTTTTAGTTTGAATAACCCAAAGATTCCCTCTTTTGTCAATAGTTATTGCCCCTGGATTAGCAACTGTAAAGCTGCGTATTTCCTTCATTGTCTCCGTATTAAAAACCCGCAACCTATTAGCAGCAAAATCACTTGCATACAACTCATTACCCGCAGTTGCTAATCCAGTTATTTCGCCTTTAGTGCTGGTAATTAACATACTTTTATCCCAGCCCTTCCCTCCTGGAAACCGTGCAGTTTTCCCTGACATGTGATACCGTCTGATGCAATACCACCTTGTACCATCTGGGGGGAAATTTTGATCCTCTTTGCCAACAGCACCCTGGCTCATGGCAATATAGATATATTTATTATTTGCAGTTACTGCCTGACCACCACCACGATTCCAACCGTGTAAATCTTCCAGCATCCCAATAGGTTGACCATTTCTATATATCCCTGCTTCTCTACTAGCTTCATCCCAAACGCTATTGGTATAGACTGTACCATCAGCAGCTACATACATTGCCTCTACATGGTTTTGTACCCACTTTTTTCCACCACCAAAAGTGTTACCTATCCAAGATGTTGTATAAGATTTTGTCGGCGATCCATTGACAGTCCAAAGTGTTGTTGTGCTAATAGAAGTAATAATTAGTCCAACTGTGAGACAGAGCAAAAATGTAGAGATTTTTCTCTGTTGAGACTGTTGAAAATGTCTGTTATAGAATATTTTTTTGATGTGGTGGTTGATGTTTCTGGGAAACTTACCTAGTTGCAATATTAACCAATTTTTCATAAAGCTACCAAGTTTATATCTGTTTTTAACTCATTATTCGCCGTTGGTGGTCAATCAAGAAAATATAGTTTTTCTTTTCCAGTAAATATCACAACATACTAGGTATTAATCAAAATATCAGGAATAATATTTAAATTTCTATAATTTTAAAGATTTAGATTTCAGTTTATTCTATTGAAGATTCCTTTGTATCAATAATATGGATTCGATAGTCAAGATGAAAGTTACGGTTGTTAAGGAGATTTCCAAAATAGAAATTACCATGCGATTGTGAGTACGCCGTAGGTGCAAACAAGCGTTAGAACTCTACCCTCAAATTCGTTAGATTATTTTTAAAAATAGCCAAATTCGAGAATAGACTGCTTGTAAAAGTTATTTATATCAAAGATACTTTTGACAACAAGTCTAATCATGATTTGTAGGGATTGGTATGTTTAGTGACTGGCTATTACTGAAGATTATCCAACTAAAAACAAAACAGGAACTTATACTGAATCCTTAATTTTTTTGTGAGCAGAATATCTACATAATTAGCAAATATTTGACATTTAAAAATCTTGTTTACACAAATTTCACAAAAATCATACAGATTTTTTATTTTCAAGAAAATATTTTATCAAGATATATATTCAAGTATGAATAATCACCTATTTAAATATAAATTTAGTTAATTAAAACCCCGAATTTTTAAAAGAAGTCGGGGTTCAGAGCCATCTTGTGTAAGTCCTAAAGATAAATACTCAATAAGTATAATAATCACTACTGTGGTTGGGTAGTTAGTAAAAATACTATATAAATTTACTTATTGACAGCATAATATAAATGGTTTATAAAAGAAACTTTCTATCGATTAATTAGCAGCTTTCCACTCTTATTCTAGGCTCTGAAGATGGTTGGCAATTTTTTCAATAAAAGAGAAATTTGGGAGAAAAATCCCCCTCTGGCATGACTTAAAAAGTGCTGATCATATAAAAAATGGATGGATATAACTAATAACCAAATCAACTTTCATAGTTGGGTTCAACCAAGAGATTGAGGTTGATGTGATAACTAACACATACACGCTCAATACATCATAGGAGAACAATAGGTGAAAGATCACGAAAAAAAATCAGCCTCAGAATCTGCATCTATTCTAACCGTAGGAATGGGCTGGTTTCCCCAAAGCCCCGGAGGACTGGAACGGTATATTTATGAACTAACTCATAAACTAGCAGCTAATCAAGACCAGGTGGAATTATGTGGAATAGGTTTACCAGAAACTGAAGTAAATTTACCTATCAAATTGACTAACCTAGCTAATCCAGATAGTCCAATTTGGCAACGATTATGGTCTATTCGCACTAATTTTTTAAAAACTAGGGTGGGTAAACCAGATGCGATTAATTTACATTTTGCATTATATAGTTTTCCCATATTAGATATACTGCCGCCAGGAGTACCAATTACTTTTAACTTTCATGGCCCCTGGACTTCTGAAAGTCAGCAGGAAGTAAGTAATCAAATACTCAGTACTTTTATCAAACGTTGGTTAATAGAAAAAACTACTTATAAACGATGCGATCGCTTTATTGTTCTCAGTAAAGCCTTTGGCAAAATTTTACATCAACAATACCAAATTCCTTGGAGTAAAATTCACATTATTCCCGGCGGCGTTGATATTCATAGGTTTGAAGCAAATTTAACACCCCAAACAGCTCGTACTAAGTTAGGCTGGCCGGAAAATCGCCCTATTCTATTCACATCCCGGCGGTTAGTGCATCGAGTAGGGCTGGATAAATTATTAGACGCACTCGCAATCATTAAACCAAAAATTCCGGATGTTTGGCTAGCGATCGCAGGTCGTGGACATCTGCAAGCTACTCTAGAACAGCAAGCTAGGGAATTAGGATTAGAAAACAACGTGAAATTTTTGGGTTTTCTCCCCGATGATGATTTACCCATAGCTTACCAGGCTGCTGATTTGACAGTTATGCCTAGTCAGTCTTTTGAAGGTTTTGGATTAGTAGTTGTAGAATCTTTAGCCTGTGGAACTCCAGTTGTCTGCACTCCTGTTGGTGGAATGCCGGAAATTGTAGCACCCTTTTCACCTGAGTTAATTACTACTTCTACTGAAGCTTTAGCGATCGCAGATAAATTATCACAGGTATTACTGCAAAATATAACTATACCTTCTCGCCAAGACTGTCGTCAGTACGCCGCTACAAATTTTGACTGGCAAATTATCGCCCAGCAAGTACGTAATGTACTTTTGGCTTAGAAAAATATCAGTTGTTATTGGATATATGAAAATTCTTTTTTTAGACCAAAGTGGTAATCTCGGTGGTGCGGAATTGTGTTTACTAGATATTGCTAAACCGTATAGCGATCGCTCTCTTGTTGGCTTATTTGTCGATGGGCCATTTAAAAGTTTATTACAGCAGCATCATATCCCAGTAGAAGTTCTCGCAACTCAACAAATCACAGTTCGTAAACAAAGCAACCTCTTACAAGCATTGGGTAGTTTCCAACAAATTGTACCTGTAATTATTAACGTCATCAAAATAGCCCGTGTCTACGATTTAATCTACGCTAACACTCAAAAAGCTTTAGTGATTGGGGCGATCGCTAGTTTTTTTACCCGCCGTCCTTTGGTCTATCATTTACATGACATTCTCTCTAAAGAACACTTTAGTGAAACCAATCGACGCATTGCCGTTACCTTAGCCAATCGTTTTGCATCATTAGTAATTGCTAATTCTCAAGCTAGTCAAACAGCGTTCATCCAAGCAGGAGGACGCCCAGAACTCACCACTGTTGTCTATAATGGTTTTAACCCCAAAATTTATCAACCTGATGTATCCGACATTAAGCAATTACAGCAAGATTTAGGGCTAGAAGGTAAATTTGTAGTCGGACACTTCAGCCGTCTAGCACCGTGGAAAGGACAGCATATTTTAATCAATGCCATGACTAAATGCCCTCCAGAGGTGACAGCAATTTTAGTTGGTGACGCATTATTTGGAGAACAAGAATATGTCCAACAATTACACCAACAAGTTGCAAATCTAGAACTAGAAAACCGTGTGAAATTTTTAGGTTTTCGTTCTGATATTCCCCAATTAATGGCTACTTGCGACCTAGTTGCACATACCTCCACCTCTCCCGAACCATTTGGCAGAGTTATTGTAGAAGCTATGCTATCGGGAAAACCGGTAGTTGCAGCTAAAGCTGGCGGTGCAACAGAATTAGTAGAACATGGAGTGAATGGGTTTCTCGTAGAAGCAGGAGAACCCCAAGAATTAGCACAAGTTATTAATACCTGTCTTGTAGAGAGAGAACAAAGCCAGACTATCGCAAATCATGCCAGGATGACTGCTAGTCAGCGTTTTGATGTCACAACTATTAATCAGCAAATTGCCCAGCTATTAGCACAATATTAATTCGTAATACTGGCCTTCTCTATGAGACGCTACGCGAATGACGAGAAGCAAGCTAGGAATTAATTATTCACCTCCCCGTTATCAGGGCACTCCCGTAGGCAGTTTGATCAAGATCATCGCCCATTCTGGATGACTTCTTCCAGTTCCGTATTTGCAGATTGGGAAGCCATCCTCTTCAAAAGTCTGATACTCATCACTACCATAATGACTATTGCCCCCCATTCACCTATTAAAAAGCTGTAGATAAACCAAGAAAATATACCATTCATCATCAAGAAGCTTAAAATTAAACAACTCAAAAGTATAATTGATTTAGTCTCAGAATAATCTAAGTTCTTTAACAATAAAAACAAAGGAATGAGAAACTGGATATTATTGTATGAATATCTAGGTGCTGGAATAAATAATTCCAATATCAAAATCATCAGACTTCCAACCAAAAAAATCCTATCCCAAGAAGATACTGTTGATTTAGTGATGTTATGGCGTCCAGAATAGTAAATTATTACAGAATAAATTAACAACGACACACAAGCAATGACTATTAAATGATTACTATATAAATCTACCTTTAATAGGGCATTCACAAATTTTTGTATGCTAGAATTCACATAGATAGTTCTTAACATAAGTGTTAAATTATTCATACCTTCAATCATTGAAGGTAGGGGAGTACTGGTTACATTTTGAGCTAATTGAGCCTTACCTATGGCTAATTTGCCTGTAATTGTCATCGCCGAGAAATAACTGATCCATACTTGCTGACCAGTAACAACTACAAAAGCTAATAAGCATAAACATAAACTAAACACCGTCGCTAATAACAACTTAAACTTTTTAAAAATAATTACTGGCAGCAGTATAACGACCAAGGGAAAACGCAGGCTAATAGCAAGTCCAAGCAGTAAACCTCCCAATATATTCCTAAATTTATTTGTGGTTTGCAAAATATAGTATGATGCTGAAATTAGGAAGACATACAAAATATAAATTTGTCCTACATCTACATGTAGCCGCCAAAAACTACTACCAGAAATTAAGAGTAAAACTGTACTTGGCAAAAACTTACTAGTTAATTTTTGACCTTGGTTAAATGTTAAAAAAAACAAAGAGCCAATTAACGCTGACCACTGGATAAGCAACCAAAGAAATCTTTGTTGAATATAGGGAAGTTCGGCGATGATTGTATGCAAAAATAACACACTTGGCGGTACAGTAACTCTTGATACAGGTGTCCGAGGCTTATCCATTGGGTCGAGCAGTTTTTCATCTTGCCCTTGACTCCATTTAAAATAATATGGATCTAAACCTCTGTTTAAAAGTCTAGCTCCTACAACTCTATTTCTCATATCTACACCACCATGTCGAATGGTATGTGTGATATCAACAAAGAATCCTAATAGGGAAATAATTAGTGCGATCGCCAAAAAAAGATTTAAGAGTTTGGCTACTTTTTCTTTAGGGATCTGGTACATATCATTCATTTGGAAATTATCAAATAGCTAAGTTTAAGAGGATGTTTAAAAAGTGGTTGACTGTGATTAAAATCACATTATTACTCCTCTTGATCCCTTTTTTCAAGGGGGGAAACTGTTCTCTCCCCTTTGTAAGGGGAGCCACTTGCGTGGGCGGGTTTCCCGACTTGATCTGCATTGGCGTGAGGGTTAGGGTGGGGTCAAAAAATATTTGACGCATCAATCATGACTTTTAAAACAACCTTTAAGAGACAAATGAAATTTTTACCTGTTTAAATTGTGATTTGAGGCGAATCATCAATAGTTGTTTAACTGATAAACGTCCTGATACTTGAGAGAAATAGGCACTATCACGAGGATAAGCTAGAAAATCATTAATTGATAGAATTTCTTGAAAAGTTTCAGCTAACTGAGCAGCAAGGTGAGGATAGCCAAGTGCGATCGCCATTTCTATAAGTAATTTTTCTTGCTCTTTAATGTTTTGGATTATATCTACATAGTTACTTTGGTATAAAACTTCTAAATCCAGGCATAATTCTAATTGATTGACCAAACGTATTAAAATTGCATCCTGCTCATTCGATTCAAGAGCAACTAAATTATTGCAAACAACAGGTTCTGTCCACTGTAAAGTAGAGTATTTCATCACAATTAACTCTGTGATTTCTCCACATCTTTGTCTGACTCGTGCACGCTTCCAGTCCCTAAGACCACGGCTACCGTCGCCAAAATCACCAAACTCATAAACAGAATGCAGTAAACCAGCAGCAATTACTGAAATATTTGTCTGTAAACTTACTAAAATACTGGCAGTTCTAATTAAATGTACGATGAATAGTTTGCCGGAGGATTGGAAACCATAACACAACTCTATAACAAATTTATAAATCTCAAATATGTAGAATAAATCAGCATGAGAATAACCTGCATTTCGTAATTGGTTGAGCAGTTGCACATTTGTATGAGCCAGATAGTATTTTTCCATAATGTCTATCCATGCTTTTGTTGTTGATAGTCGGTAATCATTTGTTTGATACCATCTGCAAGTAACATTTTAGGAGCATATCCCAATTCTTTTTTAGCCTTAGCAATGTTGAAAATCCTGCTATTGAGGAATAAATTATATCGATGGGTGTATGGCAATTGGATTTTAAATGTCTGGTAAGTCTTTTCCGTAATTATTTGTAATATTTGAAATGGTAGCAATGGCATTCCATTCAAAATGATATCTACACCCAACTCTTGAGCCAAAAATTTGAGAAAATCGTGTAACGTAACTGGGGTTTCATCTGCTAATATATAGCATTCTCCTTCTATATTCTTCGTAGTAGCACAGCGCTGTAAACCATCAATTAGATTCAGGACATTGACGAGGTGATAGTAATTTTCACCACTACCAATTATCCGAAATTTTTGAGCAGCAATAACATTTAATAATCCAGACCACTGACTGGCTCTTGCACCTACGACACTGGTAATTCGAGCCACAACAACTGGTAATCCTTGCTGCTGATAATGGGATAAGACTATTTGTTCACCTAATAATTTTGTCGCTGCGTAGTGAGTATTTGGTTTGAGTGGTGTCGTTTCATCAACTGGTAGATGTTTGATATGTCCATAGACACTGACACTGCTACCATAAACTAAGCGTTCAACTTGCATTTTCAAAGCAGCAAGAGCCACATTTCTGGTTCCCTCTACATTGGTGGCGTAGTATTGTTGTTTGGATACTCCGGTTTTAGCTAACTGCGCTGCTAAATGATACACATGCTTACAGTCTTTAACTGCCTGCTCTACATCTGTCATATTTGTGATGTTTCCCCGCACAATTTCCACCCCCAATTTCTCCAACAATGAAGTGTTGGTGGATGGTAGTGCTAGGGCTTTGACTGTGTGTCCTGCTTGGACGAGAGCTTCAGTTAGGTGACTACCCACAAGTCCTGTTGCTCCTGTGACTAATACTTTCATAAGTTACCTCATTTAACAGAACCTAGAAATTTTCTGACCAATATTTCATAGAATTTGGCGCTAGGATAGTGGCATACATCCCCAACATTTCTAAGCCACGAGCTATAGCAGAGAGGATAATCAGAATTGGCATGGTTATCCAGCTATAAATTAGTGATTTTCCTAAAATGCGGTTGAATCGAAACCAACGAGGAATATCTAGCAGCATGTGCCACAGCATTGTTACCAATGGCTCTAGTATTTTGGTTTTGGCAATCCATTGATTAGGGTATTGCTGATCTAAACGTCTCAGATGAAACACTTCATAACCATACCGAAAATGCAACCTCATCCAGTAACGCCATGTAAAGAAGTGCATTGCTTGCTGCTGAGATTGGATAGCGATCGCTAATCCCGCATTATCTAAACTTCTGAATAACAGAGGGGAGGTACAAACTCTACCTAAATCAGTACGATATCGATGGTCTCGAAAAACCTCAGTTCGCAAAGCCATGTTGTGATCCATAAAGCCAACCGCTTTGCCTTTGCCCAGTACCCAACCCCAGCTAATAGAAGCACAAGCTTGCATTATGGGAGTATCAGGAGCCAACCCACCTTCATGTCTGAATAAACTCTGACCAACTACAACATCTGCACCATTGTTGATCCCTGCAACTATCGCTCTCACCCAACTGGATTGAGGAGACACATCGGAATCGGTGAAGGCAATGATGTTGCCAGAGGCAATTTCAGCACCACCATTTTTGAGTTCGTAGTAGTTAGCACTAGCAAACTCAACAGTTTTCACAGCAAAAAACTCAACATTTCCAGAGTAAGTCTGTTGCCACTCACGGACTTGTTCTGGATTGCCTACCAAGATGATTTCCATTTGGGCAATTGGGAAATCTTGATTTCTGAGGGCTGCTATTGTTTCATGTGCAGTTCCCAAGTCTTTGGTTTCGTTGTAGCCCTCTACCACAATAGAAATTGTGGGTTTTTTGACTATACTTGGTTGAGAAATTGGTTTGGTTTCGGCAACACTTGCATCATTCATTTATGTTTTAACCCATAAGTTAGATGAAAAATAACTGTTAGCTGATGGGAGTAGCAAGGCGTTTTTGATCTTGAATTAGCGTCTGATAGATTTGTTCAAATCTATCGACAAAAGTAGCTTCGCTAAAGTTTGCCAACGCTACTTTCCTCCCTGCCTGTCCCATTCGTTCAGCCAGCTGGCGATCGCTCAAAATCAGCCGCAGAGATTGCGCCAGTGATGCCACATCATCCTGCGGCACTAAAAAGCCTGTCTGACCATCTCTGACAATCTCTGTTAAACCACCGCAATTGCTGGCAATCACGGCAGTACCTCGCATCATGGCTTCCGTAGCCACAATACCAAAAGGCTCTGCCCAACGGGAAGGAACCACTTGCACCCAAGCATTGGCAAAGTGTGTTGCCATTTCAGAACGAGGTAGATAACCCAGCATAGAGACTTGTCTCTGGAGTCCCAGTTGGCTGATTAAGGATTTGAGGCGATCGCACTCTGGCCCATCACCAGCCAATAACAGCCGTGCTTCCGGAATATGATTGATCACCTGGCTAAAAGCTTGTAACAACACATCTATACCCTTTTCCCAAACCAGCCGCCCAGCAAACGCTACCACTGGCGGTGATCCCAAGGGAGAACGGGAGGGATGGACAGGAATGCCATTCCAAACTACCTCAATCGATTCCATACCCTCTAGCACTAGTTGTTGCTTGACTGCTTCGCTGTTAGCAACCACTTGGTTAAAAGCACTCTTCCACCGTCGCCACAGATGCATCTGTAACATCAGTGGCATCCAATCATGCATTGAGAGGCAATTTTGCCGGTAACAGGCTGTACCTACAGAGTGAGAGCAAAGCTGACCATTTGGCAGCAGTTTAGTACCTAGAGGACAAATTGATCGATACCAAGCAACGTGGTAAAGGCTAGGAATCGAGCGTAGTAAGGGCAAGATTAAAGGCGACAGTTGGGTGAGAAATATTCTGACATGCACCAAATCCGGTTGAAACTCTGCTAAAACTTGGCGAAGTTGTTGGAATGCCGAGAAATTCATAGTTTGCAGCAGAGTACGCCATCTAGAAGTAGTACCGAAGCATTCGTAGTCAGCTAAACTAGCCGCTTTACCACCTTGAGCACAACTAGCAAAAAGGCGGGCATCATGACCACGTTGACGTAGCCCATCTCTCAGTGCCAACATCATCAATTCAGCGCCTCCTGTAGGCGTTGCATAATCGTTAAGCAACAAAATCTTCATCGGACGGCTTTTTATAAGTAACTATGCATAAATACTTGGACATTTTTCCATTGCTTGTGCTGTCCACACCTCCCACACTTTTGTGAGAAATCCTGGTTAGTAAGGGGAGGTTGGGAGGGTTGGTCTTAAATCCTGTAATGTTGACTAAAATTCATACTTTTTCTCCTTGAAAACGAGAAGCAAATAAAAATAAAATCTCCCATAAATGCTGAAATAGTTTTGGTGCAGACCATCGCAAAACTAAGCCATAGGTGACAGCACCAATCAAGGTACAAATAATTAATACTCCCTGATAATTTACCGAATCTCGGCAAAAATATTTGACCGCTAATATAACAATTGTCATTACTAATGTCGAGAATGCAGGTGTAATGAATTGTTGCAAATAAGTCAAACATGGAGTTTTAATTAATTTACTCACAGCCCACTGACCAACAGGAAAAACCAAGTAATCGCTAAATACATAGGCGATCGCCACTGCTAATAGTCCCCATTGGACTGCTAACATACAAAAAAGTACATTGAGAGCAGTATTCAATATCCCCAGTCGCAGGCTCCAGGATGGCTTACCCATCGCCATAAACACAGATTGCTGAAAAGATGAAACCGAGTTCAGCATTCCAGCCAAGGCGAGAATGCGGATGATTGGAATCGCAGGTATCCATTTTTGACCAAATAACAAAGTTACCAACTCTGGTGTCAGCACTATCATACCTATGAAAGTAGGAAAAGCAATCAAACTAGTGAATTGCGTGGCTTGATAAAATGCTTGGCGCAAGTGTGAAAGTTCTGCTTGCAGACGACAAAAAGTAGATAGGATAACTTGGTTAGTTGTAGTTGCTAGTAACTGGGTCATGACTTGTAAAATCCGATTGGCGATCGCATAATATCCCAGTGCTACTTCTCCCAAAAAATAACCAATCAATAAACTATCAGTTCTCTGGTTCAAAAACTTAACAAATTGGTAAATAAAAATATGAATTCCGTAATTAAATAATTCTTGGGCATGAATCACAGAAAATTGCCATCTCGGACGCCAATCACTTGCACTCCACAACACAATTACACCCACAAACTCAAAAACTAATTGCTGGCTGACAAGGCTCCACACACCAAAACCAGCTAACCCCATCACTACACCCACAATACCACCAACTAGAATGCCTGCTAAGACACGAGTCGCCATGATTTGGAAGGCAAATTTGCGTTTGAGTATGGCAATTTGCACCTGTTTAAAAGCATCAATAAAAAAGATAATAGATAGGCATTGTAAAACTAGCACCAGTTTTGGTTCGTGAAAAAAATTAGCTATCCAACCAGCACTTATAAAACTTAAACCTGTGAGTAAAATTCCTAAGCCCAGTTGAATCCAAAAAGCAGTATCTATGTGTGCTGGTTCTAATTTCTCTCGTTGAATCAAAGCTTGGGAAAGCCCTTGATCCAGAAAGATATGCATAAAAGTAATAAAAATATTGGCAAGAGCAATTAAACCGAAATCTTTTGGTTCCAGTAATCGAGCCAAGACCAAAAAAACCAATAGTGAACCCGCCTGACTTACCCAATTTTGAATGACTGACCAAAACACCCCCTGGATAGTTTTTTGTTTGAGATCCATGTCGTTTCTCAGTTATTAATGCAAATTACTAATCATCGTTACTGACATCGTAATTCCTGATTTAGTTGGTAAAATTATCCCAATATCGCATAAGATAATCTAGTTTGCTCATAGTTAAAATTCAGAAAATTTGTTTCATCAATAGAGGAAAGGGAAATGGTATTTTTTTTCAAAAACAATCTTTAAAAAGTTTTGTTATCTCGCTCCCAAAGCGTTTCTAAATGGTATCCTTGGGGGCGGCGTGCAGCAACTAGTAACGGATTAGGAGAAAGGCGATTGGGCACGCAATAAAGGAAATCGAATGTTCGTCGCAGCACCTGTTCAACTCGATCGCGGTTAATATAATTGGGGTGGATTTGCACAACTATCTGTTCCACTTGTGACAGCAGTGGCTCACTTGCACACAAAACTTCCTCCTCCGCACCTTCAATGTCCATCTTGAGCAGATCTACCCGACCTTGTACATGATTATTTAACAACTGTGTCAATGTGATAGCATTGACAACTTCGTTACCGTTTTGGCTAACTTTTCCTTGTGTGCTTGCCTGTGTATTGGTCTGGAATTGTAATTGACCACTACTGCTCCAGACTGCTGCTTGATAAGTACGCGAGTCCAGGCTAGGATTTTTGCGGCAGTTTTGTTCCAGCATTGTGTAGACAGAAGCACTCGCTTCAACCGAATGGACAATCGCGCTGGGAGAACAGCTAAAGACAAATAACGAGAACGTACCAATGTTTGCTCCCAGGTCAATAATAGTGGGTTGATCATAATCTTCGAGCAACCGCTCAACGAAATCGTACTCACCTCCGAGCAGTACCGTGTCCACTGGACCCCAATCCAACCGACGCGCCAAGAATTCAAACCTTTGCCAACGGAAGTGGCAAACCAATCTCATCAAACGTGATAAGCGCTCTGGAATTAGGAAGAACAAAGTGCTTGCTAAAGGGTTAATAGTCATAAATCTGCTTTTACGAATGGCTTGCAAGCCATAGTGCAGTCGATTAAAGAAATTCATTTTTTAACTACCTTGTATGTAGATTTTCATTTCCAGTTTTGCATAGCAGACCAAATGACGTCGGCGATCGCTTTTTCTTTGATGCTCATGTTATTGATAGTTACTACTTAGCTGCTGATAAATCTCTAAAAACCGTTCTGTACATCAGTCTTCACTGAACTGGGTATGAGCACTTTAGTGCCCAGTCTGTCCCATTTGTTCCACTAAAACCTGGTCAAGCTACAAACGTAATAAGCACTTAACACCTCCACATAAGTATTCAATTCCTAGAAGTAGTTATCAATTTTTTCATACTGATGCGATCGCAGTTGATGATGGCTACTTTGAAACCAGATATTGATCGCTATCTTTGTTCGCTGCTTCTGTGGAGAAATCCTCATAATAAGAACGTTCAGTATTTACCTCCCATAAATCATGTTCTTCACCCAAGACATTTTTCGCTGCTAATAGTCCAGTCAGCATGGAGTGGTCTTGATTGTTATATCGATGCATCCCATTCCTACCAGTGGTTTGCAGATTTTCAATCGTATCTAAAAAATTACGTATGACTGCTAGATGCTGTCGATAATTTTGATCATACACTGGGTAAGCTTTTGGCTGACGAATCACAATTCCATCTTCAACTTTATAACCCTTAGCTAAATTTAAAATTTCCAATTCATGCGTAGCTAAATCAATCAAATCATTATCAGACATCATCCACAAATCATCACTTGAATTGCAGAAATACTCCATCCCTAAACAAGTTTTATTAGGGTCGGGAACCATCGCAGGACTCCAATTTTTAAAGTTTTGAATTCGTCCTACCTTCACCCCTAGACTATGAATATAAATCCAATTATCAGGAAATAAATGTTCAGCATCGACAATCAAAGCCACAATTAAAAAATCCCGATATTTTAGCTGCTCGGCTGCGGCAATAACTGCTTGTGGTGGGGATGGATTTAATCGTTTGATTAGGGTAGTAATCGGCATACTAGAAATAAAATTATCACCAGTAATTTGACGCAGCTTGTCATCATCCTGGGTAATAATTTTCGTGATACGTCGCCCCTGAAGTTCTAAACGTAAAACTCCTGTATTTAGATGTACTTCACCACCAAGGTTTTCTACCTTTTCTTGAAATCTCTGCCACATCATTCCCGGACCTAAAACCGGATAGTCAAACTCTTTAATCAAGGTTTTACTTTGATTACTGCCAAAAATAGCATTGATAACTGCACTTTGTAGAGATAATCCTTTAATACGTTGTGCAGCCCACTCCGCCTGGATTTGGTGACAAGGAATGCCCCAGACTTTTTCGGTATAAGTTTTGAAAAAAGTTCTGTAGAGACGTTCACCAAAACGATTAATTACCCACTGTTCAAAATTATCCTCAACAGCGAGCGGTTGCCATTGTGCTTGCCAATAACTCCATAGAATTAAACTACTTTCAAATATGCCTAGATTGTATAAAGTATCAAATACATTTAAAGGATAATTAAAAAAGCGCCCTTGGTAATATATCCGTGATAAACGGGGAACTTTGATAAAATCTTCTTGTAGGACTTCTTGCCAAAGTTGCTTGATAACTTCCACTTTGGTAAAAAAACGATGTCCACCAATATCAAAGTGATAACCTTTATAGGTTTCTGTACGAGAAATTCCACCTACTTGATTCGCTTTTTCTAGAACAATTGGTTTGATGCCTTGCTTGGCTAATTCATACGCAGCTGTGAGACCAGCAGGTCCAGCACCGATGATCACAACAGGATTATTTGTCATGAATATATATACTCCATATAATTTTCATTATTCTTAAGGAAAAGCAGCTTTTTTAGTTCTCAAATTGCTTTTTAAATGATAAATAATAGTGCCAGTAGCAAATGCTAATCCACTATAAAAGAAATAAAACCAGTGCCAGGGAATGGTACAAATAGCAAACCACAAACCCCGGTGCTGATGAAAAAAACGATAGAGTGATAGATTTAATAGTAAAAGTACCAAACTAAAGACACCTGCTATCATCAACCCACCCCACCACCACCAAGCTAACAGCAAAAAAATCAGTATTCCGTAGATCAATACCACACTGATGCGGCTCTCTTGTTTGAGATTTAAATCATTAATAAACTGACGATACTGCCAAAGTAATTCAGTCCACGGTAGGGCACGATAAAAGATTTCTGCCTTCAATAGGGAAACTACATTCCAGTGCTTGAGGTGCTTTACTTGCAATGTTTTACACAGATGAATCCTGTAACCTTGTTGTTTGAGTCGATAACCTAGTTCAATATCTTCAACAGAAGGATAGCGGTAAGTTTGATTAAAACCACCGACTGCCAAGAAAATTTCACGGCGAATAGCACCACAAGCACCCCAAAATGTCGATGCTTCTTCACAGGCACTTTGATGGGTGTAGTGGTGAAATAGGTTTTTGTACTGGGACAAAAAGTTAGTAGCACCAGGCGTATCATCATAAGAACCAATCAAGGCTACTAAATCAGGTTGATTGGCAAAAGTCTGTGCAACTAGATTCAAGGTGTCAGGATTAATGGTAACGTCAGCATCTATAAAGAATAAGATTTCTCCCTTAGCTAAAGACGCCCCTAAATTTCTTGCCCGTGCTGGGCCACCATTATCAGTAATTTTTATTACTTTAAAAGGAAAACTTTGGGCTAATTGCCAGGAGTCACTATCATGACCATCAATGACAACAATTATTTCAGTATTTTCTTGTAAAAATAGTGATAATTTAGACAGGCAAATGCAAAAATTTTCCCCGCCTTTGTGCACAGGAACGATGACAGAGATATCTATGATACTAGTATCTCTACCGTTGGGATGAGTTGAATTCATCGTCTAAATTTTTTGAAAAGGTTGGATTACTATCTTCACCTTGCTTTGGAGTATAACTTTAGTTTTGGGTTTCCGCTTTCATGCTAGGTTACGTGAAGTAGTTGCGTTAACACACATCCACAAACTGATGGCAATAATTGTTACTTTATTTCGGGAATAGACTAAAGCACAAAAAAGAAAATGAATGGTAATTTTTAAGTAAGTATACTTAGAGATTTGGAAGTTGACTACTTAATTGTATGTGGTAAATATTACTATAAAGAATATATATGGAATGTCAATAAGTAAATATGCTTATAAAGCCTGCAAACTTTTTCGGATGCGACTTTCCCGGTAACTCATGTGATTCAGACAGGCTAACCCAGAGAGAATTAAATCAACGTGAGTTCGACGGACAGGAAAGCGCAAAAAGCTTGCTATGTATGAATTTGCTGAACGGGGCATGCAAAAAGGCGATGCCTGCGGTGGTCACTGAGCTTTGTCGAAGTGCGGGCTACGCCTACGCGACGAATGAGAATTGGTAAAAAATTGACAAAAAATGCCGAGACTAAAAATATCTAAGAAAAATCTAGGTCTCGGTTGTCTTGGAAAGTTCTGAGCGGAGGAAGCTTCTGCTCAGACTTTCCGCTATGTCTACCATTGTATCTCGCCTCGCTTTTTAAGGGGGATTCAGGGGGATTTACTTGGCTTTCCTCATGCGGCAAAAATCCTAGTTTTTTTGGCAAATACTTGTTCTATGTCACTGATTCTGGATAAATCGAAAGAACTAAAACTATCGTTCTACAACCCACTTTTAAAACATCCTATCCTCTAAGCACACGAGTTAAATCTGGTGAGATGAAAGTTTGTGTCGCATATAGAGTAAGAGCTTTTTCGTCTACGGTTAATTATTTATCAACTTTTTTGCTCACCTGAGATTCTAAAATCGCACCGTAGAGAGGGCTGGTTTGCATCAATTCTTCATGGGTGCCTTGGGCAATTAATCGTCCTTTATCCATCAGTAAAATGCGATCGGCATTGCGGATAGTGCTGATGCGTTGAGCAACAACAAAAGTTGTACAAGCCTTTTGACGCATCAGGTCATCCAGCGCGGTTTGAATTTCGGCAGCAGTTTTAGCGTCTACCGCAGAGGTACTATCATCTAATATCAAAATACTGTAATCGGTGAGTAGGGTGCGGGCGATCGCTATCCGTTGCTTTTGTCCACCAGACAAACCAACGCCTCGTTCACCAACAATAGTTTCGTAGCCATCAGGTAGACTTGTAATAAAATCATCAATTTGAGCAGTTTTAGCCACTGTAATCACTTCTTCTAAAGTGGCATTGGGTTTGGCATAGATAATATTCTCACGGATAGAACCAGAAAAAAGTGTAGTTTCCTGGAATACTATACCAAGACGGGAGCGCAGACTTTTAAGAGTGAAATCCCGGACATCGCGTCCATCAATGCGAACTGCTCCTTGATTGACATCGTAAAAGCGGGGAATTAAATTCATAATTGTGCTTTTCCCAGAAGCCGTCATCCCCATAACTGCGATCAGTTCCTTGGGTTTGGTTTCAAAGGAGACATTTTTTAGGGCTTCGGTGGTGGCTCCGGGATAGCGAAAGCAAACATTTTCAAAGGTAATTCTACCACCGCAGGTTTCAAAGGGAATAGCACCAGGGCGATCGCTAATTTCCACCTTTGCATCGACAACTTCGTATACCCGTTCTGCTGAAGCTGCTGCTTGGGCGATCGCTGGGGCGGCAAATCCAATCAACAAAATCGGTTGCAGTATGAATAGTAGGTAGGAGTTAAAAGCCACTAATTCCCCAATAGAGAACCTACCACCAATCACCTGGGCACCTCCGTAGGCAAAAACTGCTAATGTGACCAAGTTACTCAGCAAGAAGATAAACGGGAAAGTGTTGTGGATGGCGTGAATCGTCTGCATATTTGCCTTGATGAGTCCATCATTCAGGGTAGTGTAACGGGTTTTTTCGGCGGACTCCCGCACAAAAGCTTTCACTACCCGTATCCCTAATAAGTTCTCTTGCAATACGGCATTTAGGTCACTTAGTTGTTCTTGTATTTGCCGAAAAAGTTTACTATTTTTCTGGATAAATCGCGCCATCAACCATCCTGACGCCGGTACAACGGTCAGTGTAATCAGTGCCAATTGCCAGTTCATCACCAGCAAAATTACAGCGATCGCCATCAGTGTGACCACGCCACCGATCACCTGAATCAAACTTGTACCTACAAATGTGCGAATCTGCTCAATATCACTAGTAACACGGGTCAGGAGTTGGGAGGTTTGGGACTGGTCATGATAGCTAAAACTGAGATTTTGAATCTTGCTGAAAATTTGGTTACGCAGGTCATAAGCGACACCTTGAGACGCCGCCTCTGCCAAATAGCTTTGCCCAAAATTAAATAAACCACGAGCGATCGCTGCGACTACCATCCAGGCAGCACTATATAATACGATTTGTAAATTTTGCTTGACAATGCCCTGATCAATTCCCCAGCGAAATAGTTGGGGAGTTAACGCGTTAGCAACCGTCAACAGCAACAGACTGACTAAGGCTCCTATTGATGTCAATCGGTAAGCGCGCAAGCTTCTCAGTACGCGCCAGATTGGCTGCATTGACGAAGTTTCCTGGAATTCTGGTTGCTGTACCAATGTCATTCACCCTAATTGCTTGGTAAAAATTATCTCCTATCAGAAGATTAATTTTCAACAATTCTAAAGATAGGTATAGGACTTACGTAAAAGTCACGAAATTATGTCATTACGAGCGTAGCGACGTAATCGCCTCCAAGTCTGGGATTGCTTCCCTACACTACGTTTCGGTTGCAATGACAAATTTTGCTTGCGTAAGTCCTGAGTATTTTTAACATCGACAACAAACCCTAATAGAGATAAAGTAATTGCCAAAACCAGAAGTAAATTTAATGCTTTTCTTAAAGTTTCTTTCGGTAATTGGTACATATTAATGGTGTAGGACTCATATTTGATTTTTGAACAGATACGTAGTAGCGTGTCTAAGCTAATTTTGTGTATTAGCAATCTCTTGTAGAACGGGCAAGATGCCCGTTCTAATTAGCGGGCAAGATGCCCGCACCACAAGAAAATTGTTGGGAGCATCCCAATTTTGCAAAAATAAAATTTGTAGTGGGAGCATCTTGCTCCCTAATGTCCAGGAAGCGGGCAAGATGCCCGCACTACAAGAAAATTGTTGGGAGCATCCCAATTTTGCAAAAATAAAATTTGTAGTGGGAGCATCTTGCTCCCTAATGTCCAGGAAGCGGGCTAGAAGCCCGCACTACAAAAAAATTGTTGGGAGCATCCCAATTTTGCAAAAATAAAATTTGTAGTGGGAGCATCTTGCTCCCTAATGTCCAGGAAGCGGGCAAGATGCCCGCACTACAAAAAAATAAATTTACACATTTGGGATGCTCCCAAATTGTTTGCCACATTTTAGCCTTGCCACGCCACTACACATACTGAGATTTTTTCAGATATCAAATCGGATTCCTATAGATGAATTGGTGTATCTATATTTTAAAAACTTTTATATTATGAGGCTTTAAACCAGCGTTCCCAAAAAAATCCGGCTACATTTGCCACCTGCGACACGAAAAATAATCCAGCAATTAATGGTGCTGATTGGAGTGACGTTTGGGATAAAGGATAAGTTAGTAATTGAAAGTAAAATGACCAAGGCTCAACCTGAATTTGACTATTTACACGTTGGGATCTAGCTTGATGAAAGCAGAAAGAACCACGACCATAGTTGAAGTGCTGACGCCAGAATGTGGCTAAGGTTAATTTGTGGGCATGATAGATTTGAACTTCCGGAGCATAGAGCATTTTATAACCTTGGTATTGCCAGCGATCGCAAAATTCTCTGTCTTCTCCTGCCGCTAGGGGAAAGGTAGTATCAAAACCGCCGAGACTGTGAAAAAGTTCTGCTGGTAAAGCAAAATTGTTAGAGGCAAAAAAGCTCGATTTCTGAAATTTGGTGTTGAAATACATATAAAGGTAATCAATCAATAGCTGACTGGCGGTTGAATATAAATTATTTGCTAAAGCGTTGAGAGTTCGACCACCAATTAAACAATCGGGTGCTGTGGTGAAGCGCTTTTCTAAAGTTGTTAACCAGTTAGATGTCACCTCACAATCATCGTCAGTGAAGACTAAATACTTACCCCGTGCTTTTGCAGCACCAGTGTTACGTGCGGTTGCAGGGCCAGAATTTGATTGTCTAATTAGCGTGAAATTGAGTTGCTTTTCAAAATTTGCAACTACCGATTCCATAGGTGTTTCACTACCATCATCAACCACGATCACTTCAAAGCGATCGCGTGGATAATCTAGGCGAGTTAGGGATGCAAGACAAGTAGCGAGTCGCTGCGGACGGTTGTAAGTGGGAATAATAATTGAAAAGAAAAGTTGTTGCTGTTCCATAGCCTTCTAAGAGGTTGTTTGAAAAGTCTAAATTAATACCAGCCCCGGCGATCGCTTTTTCTTTGATGCTCATGTTATTGATATTTACTACTTAGCTGCTGATAAATCTCTAAAAAGCGTTCTGTACATCGGTCTTCACTGAACTGGGTATGAGCACGTTGGTGTCCAGCCTGTCCCATTTGTTCTGCTAAAACCGGGTTCAGCAACAAACGCACTAAAGCAGCAGTTAACGCCTCCAAATCATGCGGTGGAATTAAAAAACCCGTCCTACCCTCACTGACTATCTCTGGCTGTGCGCCAACTGCACTAGCAATCACTGCTGTTCCCCGCATCATCGCCTCTGTCGTCACGTTACCGAATGGTTCTTCCCATTGTGAAGGCACCACCTGTACCCAAGCCGAGTCAAAGTGTTTCTCCATTTCGCTACGTGGAATATGACCCAGCCAAGTCACCTGACTAGCCACTCCCAGTTCCTCGGCTAAAACTCGTAAACTAGCCTCCTCCACACCTTGACCAGCAATCAACAACCGTGCCTTAGGTACTTGTGCGATCGCCCGTGCAAAAGCTTGCAGTAAAAGCCTCACTCCTTTCTCTGGAACCAACCGCCCCGCAAAAGCCACTGTTGGTAGTTCCCCAAGGGGTGGGCGCATTAATCGAGACGGCACCCCGTTATGCACAACTTCTATCGGTGTAATTCCTGCCGCTTCAAGCTTGGTTTTCATGCCATGACTGAGGGCGACCACCAAATCGAAAGCGTTTCGCCAGCGTTGCCACATCTGCCGTTGCATCATCAAAATTGTCCAAGATTGCGGTGTCAGGCAACCATGACGCAAACAAGCAAGGCCAGCAGGAGATTTACACGGACTGTTATCTGGTAAAACTTTTGTGCCCATTGGACAAATAGCTTTATACACAGCCGTTTGGTACAAACACGGCACGTTTTGGAGAAGGGGAAGGATGAGCGGTGAAAGTTGCCACATAAACATCCGTACATGGACTACATCCGGTTGGAATTCATGCAGGATGCGGCGGAGGTGGAAATAGGCAGAAATATTAGCAGTTTGGTAAAAAACTTGCCACAGAGTAGTCGCGCCAAAGCAACTGTAGTCAGACAATAACTGACTATTGGCCACAGGCATCGCACTACTAGAGAATAAGCGCACATCATGACCGCGATCGCGTAAGCCCTGACGCAAAGCCAACATTTGTAACTCTGCTCCTCCAGTAGCTGTACCGTAATCATGAATCAACAGAATCTTCATCTAGGGACGCTTTTAACTAGGGGATATTGCGGTTTCTTTTTGTCGAGAGGCTACATCTGGAATTTTTGTTGGCTGCAAATAAAGTTTGGCGTAGCGTGTGGCTAGGTAACGATTCAAGAGTTTTTCTATGGGAGCTAACACACCATACATCCAAAGTTTTTCCAGCATCTGATTGCGAATTCCCAAGGTCAACCACCGCACCACAGGCATGAGAATTGTATCTCTACGTCTCCATCCCAACGCCTTGTACTTATGTTGAAAATAACCATCCTCTGCCAGATCCCATTTTTCGCGCAAGCGATTTAAGCTAGCTAACTCCCAAGCATCACTCCAGCGCAACATATAGTAATGTAAATCTGTCCACTCCAAGGGCGGCCCAGGCACATAAGTAATCAAACTTTCCGGCTCTAAATAAACCGTTCCTCCCGTCTGAGCAACACTCATACAAAAATCCAGATGCTCTTTAGTGTTGAGCATTGACTCATCGAACACACCAAGTTGCTGGAAAATTTGAGTGCGGACTAGCATACAGTGGAACTCACATAGTTCCGTTTGTGTCCGCTGCACTTGAGGGCGGACATCACTCACCCGATGACCTTGTTTGTACATTTTTTCCCGCAGACGCCGCCGACCTGTAGCATCGCGGATGATGTGGGTTTCGCCACCTGCACAGTGGACAACTTCATGCACTGGTTGCTCGTGACACATCAAAGGTCCCACGACTGTAGCACCAGTTTCTTCAGCACAACGAATCAAACTTTCTAACCAACCAGGTGAAACAATCACATCGTTATCAACAAAGACAACGTATTTAGTGTTAACCTCAGCCAAACCAAGGTTTCTGGCACGGTTGGGAGAAAGATAATAATCGGTACGAATCAGTGAAAAGCCTTTTTCCTGAGCTTTAGCTTCTAGATACTGCCGTACCTGGAGAGGTGAATTACCATCTACATAAATTAATTGGAAGGGAATTTGCGTGTATTGGAAAATACTCTCCAAAGATGCGCGGGCGTAGCTAAAACGTTCCCGTGGCGTTGCCACAATCGTGACTTGAGCGTTTAGCATAAGTATTCAATTCCTAAAGGTAGTTATCAATTTTTTCATGCTTAGGGATTTACAAAAAATAAATTACCCATATTCTGTAGTGCGAGCGTCTCGCTCTTGAACATCAGCGAGCGAGACGCTCGCGCTGCAAATTTATTGGGTATTTAAAAAATTGGATGTCCCTTATGCGATCGCAGTTGATGATGGACCCACCAAACATCCACAAAAACCAAGGACGTAGACGCAGGGACATCTGGCTGGGGCTTCCTTGAATAACTTTCATGGCAATGGTAATTTTGAGGTTACGTATAGAGTCGGATTCTTTGTTTGTTTTAAACCTAGATGTCTCTTAAGTAAACAGTAATTTACCTTGCCATGTTTTAGTAACTAATCTCTCATCGCCAAAACTCTAGGAATTTCAGGTTTCAGTAACCCTTGCAATAGAGATGCAGGATGTTCACTATGCGGCCAAGCAAAAGCATGACGGAAGGCGGCTTGCTGACAAGCTTGCAGTTGTTCAAAACTAATGATGTCGTAAGTCAAGAGATTTTCGTACTCAAAGGGTAGACGCACATTGTGTAAGCCAGCGTTATCGGTACAAATGGCTATATCTACCCCAGCATCGAAACAACGGTCGAAAACTAACTTGAGTTGACGTATATCTTCTAAAGTTCCGGTTTTAATGTAGGTTGTGGGACAAACTTCCAAACACTGTCCCCGTCTTGCTACCTCTGGAAGTAACTCTGGATATAGTAAAGGGATTTGGATACCGTGACCTATCCGCATCAGATAGGGTAGCAGTTCGGGGAAGCATCCAGAGGTAGTTTCGTAAAGGTGTCCTGTAGTTTTGATGCCTAGCGATCGCGCATAATCATATAGCTTAATCCATTCTTCTCGGCGATCGGCATAGTAGCTATCACCCCCAGCTACGTCTACTGCACAAACATACTGTGTGTTTTGGGCTGCTAAATCGACAATCGCCTGATTCACTTCATAGGGTAAGCGGGTGTGCATACACAGAATTTGGCTAGTCACAATGGGATATTGTTCTAGCCGACTCGCTTTACCGACAACCTCGACAATTTCTGCCATCTTGTCAATTCTCTGGGATTGACTCAGGTGTTCAGGGGTCCGTAAATATGGGGTGTAGCGCAGTTCTAAATAAGCTAAATTTTCAAATATATAAGCGCCTCGTAATAGGCGATAGATAAAGTAGGGCAAAGTTTCTACAGTTTGTACACTCTCGACGAGGGTGTGTAATTCTAGATACTCGTCTAGGGTATTGCGCGGCTTTGTGTAAAACTCTTCAAACTCTGGATAGTCTGCAAATCGGGAAATCAACTCAGATGAATGTCTCTCGAAGTATCGCCACAAGACACGAGGTACAACCGAACCGCCCAAATGCCGATGCAATTCAGCATATAAAGCCATAGTGGTATTTTGGGGGAAAAATTTTACTAATTGTAACAAAAACGCCAAGAAAAAAAATCTATACCTGGAGAAAGATTCTGTAAAGCTATGACTAATTTCTGTTGTTGACGGTAGCGAGGGTGTGCAATAACTCTTTGGCTGTGCAGGGTTTGGCTAGAAATGCTCGTACTCCCATGTTGCCAATTTCCGCAATATTTTGACTAGATAACAGACCACTAATAGCAATAATTTTGACCTGGGGATTGATGTTTTGTAACATGCGAATAGCGATCGCCCCATCCATTGACGGCATGATCATATCTAGCAACACCACGCTAATTTTGTGGTGTTGCTGCGCGTATATTGCTACTGCTTCCAAACCATTGCTAGCAGTTAAAACTTGGTAATTATATGTTTCCAAAGATGATTTGGTGATTTCCCGAATCACGGCTTCGTCATCTACCAGCAAAATCAATTCACCGTTTCCTGTAGGTGGTTCTATCTCCAGAGAACGAGTAGATATATGGTTGTATGCTGAGGCAGGTAAATACACCTTAAATTCAGTACCTTTACCCACCTCACTATATACATTCACAAACCCACCGTGATTTTTAATAATCCCCAAAGCTGTAGACAGTCCTAATCCTGTGCCTTTCCCTACATCTTTGGTGGTGAAAAATGGTTCAAAAATGCGTTCTTGAATTTTTGGTGACATCCCCATACCCGTATCGATGACAGAAATAGCAACGTATGAACCCTCTTGAGCATCAGGGTTGATTTGGGCATCATGTTGATCAATGACCAAATTTTCCACCCTCATTGTCAAGCTACCACCTCCAGGCATGGCATCACGGGCATTAACTACTAAATTCATCAGCACCTGATGCAGTTGGGTAGTGTTACCAGAGGTGTACCACAAATTTTCTGGTAGTTCTATTTGACAAGTGATGGATTTCGGGAATGTTTGCTTGATAATCTGCTCAATTTCTTGTACCAATTGCCTAACTTGGACGATTGTCTGCTTACCTTCAATACCCCGTGCAAAAGACAACACTTGCTTCAGTAAATTAGCCCCACGTTTGACATTCTTTTCTAAAGTTTGCAGTACTCGCTGACTCTGGGGATCGTGCAATTTCATTTGCAACAGTTCCACCGACATTAAAACTGGGGCGAGTACATTGTTCAAGTCGTGGGCAATACCGCCAGCCAGAGTACCGATACTCTCCAAGCGTTGCGATCGCAAAAGTTGAGCTTCTAATAGTTTCTTTTGGGTGACTTCTGTGTTTACACTCAGGATGGATTTTGCTTCTCCGTTTTCATCCCGTACCAGTGTCCACCGACTTTCCACAACAATTTCTTTACCATTTTTAGTCACTTGTTGCAACTCACCCCGCCACTCACCCTGGATGACGACGGTAAATAACGCATCATATAAATGTGGCTTCGCAGCTTTATACAACAAATCCACAACATTTTTACCCAGAACTTCCTCCGCCTTCCAACCATATAGGCACTCAGCACCTTTGTTCCAAAATAAAATTTGGTTGTGGATATTTCGCACCATAATCGCATCAGTCGCTACATCTAACAGTGCTGCTTGTTCTCGGATTTTCTGTTCTGCACACTTGCGCTTAGTAATATCTCGCGTCACCGCCAAATGGAGAAATGTACCATCAGATTCGTTGCGTAGTGGTACAGCATAAGTTTCCATCCAACGGCGAGTCCCCTTAAAACTCATAATTTCAAATTCTAGGGTGCTTTTGTGACCTTGACAGACACTTTCATGTAACGCAGCAAAAGCTGCTCTGTACTCTGGTACAATCCCAAGATTAATGTGCTTGCCAATCAAAACATCTGCACTTTCTGCCTCCATAAGTGCCAGTCCAGAAGCATTAATCTCTAGGATAGTACCATCCCTAGCAATCAACTTAATACATTCTGGTTCAGCATCGATAATCGCCCGCAAACGATTTTCGCTTTGACGCCAAGCAGCTTCTGTTTGTTGGAGTTGATTAATGTAACGCCACAACAAATCATACAGCACCACTAATAACAAAAAATCCACAACAGCAGCCAGTGAAAAGGAGGCAATGGCTTTATGGGAATGCCACTGTGAACTATTTTGCTCTACCTTCACAGAATCGTTAATCAACTGTTGGATATCATTGCTAAATATATTATCTTGATGAGACGAAATTAACTTTCGTGCGGCATCTAACCCTTGATTTTGATAGACAGAAACTTCTGTTTGGAGGATATTGAGTTTATTGTTAATTTTCTGCTCAAGTACAGCAATCCAGTTTTGCTTTTCTGGATGATTTTGAGTTAATGTTCTCAGAGTTTGAAGATAAATATTAGCTTTTTGAGATGCTTCAAGATAGGCTTGGTAAAAGTCTGGCTTGGCAACCAGTAAATAGGTGCGCTGTGCAGTTTCCACGTCTTTGATTGTTGCCAGTATTGTTTCAACTTGAGTATTAATATCCTGAGAATCCTTCACCCATTGCTGAACATGAATCAGCTGCATAGTATTGCTATATGCAAATACAGCATTAGTAAATAGCACTGCCAATGCCAGAATAAATATTGTTCTCAGCTTTTGGATGACAGACAATTTCATCATGCGATCGCCTTTTATGCTGCTGATCTCCCCTATCCCCTAAAATTAAAGATTAAAATTCTAATACCAACCATAAGTCAAGAATCTTAGCAGCATGGGTTACACAGTAAAATCTATGGTATAAACTCTGCAATTTCGGACTTGTAAAAAATAAATTAGCCTGCTGAAATTTGTTTATCGGTGACCTTTAACTATGAACAGTCAACAGCCAACAATTACAATGGGACACTTTTTTATTTGGTATTCCTCTAAAATGTTTTAACTGTTACTGAAATTCTCCCGCAACGGCAGTTAAGCAGTACCTTTGAGACATAAAACTTGCATCTAATGTTCCTGGGATTTTCTAGAAATAGTTTAGTAGCAACTGCCAGTTTTCTAAGAATGCCATTCTAGCTACATTTGAAGATAATTATGATATTTTTTTGACGAATTTCTCTTGTGTTGCTATGGTATCTGGCAAATTGCTAATTTGCAAACATCAATTTTTTGGATAGTTTTATACATAATAGTCAGCGATATTAAGACTCAATATTGGATTTTTGAAATACAGTCAGGAGAGTTAGTTGCACATGAAGGATCTCCCAACTGATAAACGCGGTAGACGAGCTTACACCAAAGGCTACCGAGGCCTAGCTTACTTCCTCATAGGGGTATGAGTTCACTAAAGGAGTACCCACAGGGTACATACAGATGATGTAAGTACGACACCACCCAAATAGTTTGGTGTATTAGGCTACGCCACAACATACCCTACTGACTTTTACTTTTTGCAAAAATCAAATTGGATTGCTAGGGGTAGGTTTATTTTTAAATATAAACTAATGTTGGCTATTAGTTTAATGTGGGGCTATCTCAATCCTCAGAAACAAGATGTCTAACTTCTCATATAAGCCGGGGATCTGAATCTGGGGATTCTCAAAAATCAAATCGGATTGCTATAGTAAAATACCAAATCCACAAAATCTGAATTAAATGTTGTAAAAAATTCTTATTCAACTATGCAGACAAAAAGTTGCCAATAAAATATTATTAATTATGCTTGACATAATTTACATATTATGTTGATAATTATTGTTTGTGGAAACTTTACCTCTATAAAATAAACGTTTTGGCTAACGTCATTGTCATAGGTGCCCAGTGGGGCGATGAAGGAAAAGGTAAAATAACTGACTTACTCAGCCGCTCCGCAGATGTGGTGGTACGTTACCAAGGGGGTGTGAATGCTGGACACACTATTGTAGTGAAAGGTCAGACCTTTAAGCTGCACTTAATTCCCTCTGGTATTTTGTATCCAGATACCGAGTGCATTATCGGCTGTGGGACAGTTATCGATCCACAGGTTTTGATAAAAGAACTCGAGCAACTAGAAAAACTAAATATCTCGACGGCGAATCTGCTGATTTCTGAGACAGCGCATGTCACGATGCCATATCATCGAATAATCGATAAGGCATCCGAAGAGCGACGGGGAAGCTACAAAATCGGTACAACAGGTCGAGGCATTGGCCCTACCTATGCCGATAAATCAGAGCGGACAGGTATCAGAGTCTTAGACTTGATGGAGCCGCAGGGTTTACGTGAGCAGTTAGAATGGACAATTAATTATAAAAATGCCATTCTCGAAAAACTGTATAACCTGCCACCTCTAGATCCAGAACAGGTAATCAATGAGTACCTAGGATATGCAGAGCGTCTGCGTCCCTACGTTGTGGATAGCTCAGTAAAAATATACGATGCCATTCAGCGACGACGCAATATTTTGTTTGAAGGCGCACAAGGCACACTCCTTGATCTAGACCACGGGACTTATCCCTATGTTACTTCCTCTAACCCAGTCGCCGGAGGGGCTTGCGTTGGTACAGGGTTAGGCCCGACAATGATTGACCGGGTAATTGGAGTCTCGAAAGCGTATACAACGCGAGTCGGAGAAGGGCCATTTCCCACCGAACTGGACGGTGAAGTGGGAGAATTATTATGCGATCGCGGTGCTGAATTTGGTACAACCACAGGACGGAAGCGTCGCTGTGGTTGGTTTGATGCTGTGATTGGTCGCTATGCCGTCCGGATTAACGGCATGGACTGTTTAGCAATCACTAAGCTGGATGTTTTGGATGAACTGGAAGAAATTAAGGTTTGCGTCGCCTATGACATAGATGGCGAACGTAGTGAACACTTCCCCACCAGTTCCCGTCGGTTTGCCCGGTGTCGTCCCATCTACAAAACCTTACCAGGATGGCAGGTATCAACAAGTGAATGCCGTGCCCTGGAAGACTTGCCCAAGCAAGCACTCGACTATCTTAAATTCTTAGCGGAATTAATGGAAGTTCCGATTGCGATCGTCTCCCTAGGAGCTAGCCGTGATCAAACCATAATTGTAGAAGACCCCATCCACGGCCCGAAACGCGGCCTATTGCAAGCCGATGGTACACCTGTTTCTTTGCTAAGTGCTTAATGCGCCCTGAGTACTTAGAAGTAGTCACGAGTTATTCGTCAATGACAAATGACAAATGACCAATGACAAATGACAACTAAACAACTAACAACCTTTATGTCTATCACAATCGAATCTCAAAAGCGTCCAGAAGGTAGCAAACCAAAAGCTTTGCGTCGTTCTGGTCTTATACCTGCCAATTTGTACGGTCACAAAGGTGCCGAATCAATTTCTCTAGTAGTTGATGCCAAAAGTGTTGAGCGCCTGCTCAAATATGCTGCTCCCAACAAGACAGAGATTGAACTCAACATTCCAGAGATTCAGTGGAGTGGTACAACTGTGCTGCGAGAAGTTCAGACTCATCCAGCCAAAGGTACAACTTATCACCTGAGTTTTTTTGCCCTTACTAAGGGTTAATTTAAGCGTGTAATTTGCCTTTCTCGCCACTGCAAATTTTTGATAATTACTAATGATGCCAGGGTTAAGCCCTGGTTTTTTGTTAAGCTATCAGCGTCAATACTCAATATCCTGTCTGCTAAAACACTTGTATAATCTGTTGGGTATTGGGCATTGGACATGGGGATAACAACCCTTGACTCCTGACCTTGTACGCGATTAATCGCGTCTCTTCTAACCCTTGACTCTTGACCAGTAGCCAATCAATATGACAGAAACAACCATTCCAACGCTAATTCAGCAAATGTTACAGCCTGGATTTTATCCCCATGCCGTAACAGAACCAATTCAACTAATTCAGACTCACATTTCTTACGTGCTGTTAACTGGGGATTATGCCTATAAGCTAAAAAAGCCAGTGAATTTTGGCTTTTTAGACTTCTCTTCTTTAGAGAAGCGACAGCATTTTTCTCAAGAAGAGTTGCGCTTGAATCAACGAGGTGCAGCTGAATTGTATTTGGAAGTGTTACCTGTGACTCTGCTGGGGGAAAAATACCAGTTGGGGGGAACAGGAGAAGCTGTAGAATACGCGCTGAAAATGCGTCAGTTTCCCCAAGAAGCCCTATTTAGCTCTCTATTTGCCGATGGTAAGTTAAATGAAGCGCACCTAGAGGAGTTGGGATTGATAGTGGCTCAATACCACGCCAAAACAGAGACTAATGATTACATTCGGGGTTTTGGCGAAGTTCCACAAGTTAAAGCTGCGTTTGACGAGAATTACCAGCAAACTGCGAAATACATTGGTGGGCCCCAAACACAGTCCCAGTTTAACGAAACAAAGCAATATACTGATAACTTTTTTGCAGAACGGCAAGAACTATTGTCTAGCCGCATTAAGAATAACTACATTCGTGAATGTCACGGCGATTTGCACCTGAGAAATATTGCTCTGTGGAACGATAAAATCCTACTGTTCGATTGTATTGAGTTCAATGAGCCGTTTCGTTTCGTTGATGTCATGTATGATGTGGCTTTCACGGTCATGGATATAGAAGCGCGAGGACGCCAAGACTTGGGTAATGCATTTTTGAATACTTATGTAGAGCAAACTGGAGATTGGGAAGGTTTACAGGTACTACCTTTATATTTAAGCCGTCAAGCTTATGTCAGAGCTAAGGTAACTTCGTTTTTGTTAGATGATCCTGGTGTACCGCTAGCAGTCAAAGCAGAAGCGACTAAAACAGCCGCAGAATATTACAAGTTAGCTTGGGAGTATACTCAGCCCAAGCCGGGACAGTTAATTTTGATGTCAGGTGTATCGGGTTCTGGTAAAAGTACAACAGCTCGATATTTAGCACGTCACCTAGGAGCAATACAAATTCGCTCAGATGCAGTGCGGAAACATTTGGCGGGAATCCCCTTGTTAGAACGTGGTGGGGATGATGTGTATACACCCGAAATGACTGAGAAAACTTATGCCCGATTGCTGGCATTGGGTACTATACTAGCTAATCAAGGTTTTTGTGTGATTTTAGATGCTAAGTATGATAGACAGCAATTGCGGCAAGAAGTTGTTAACCAAGCCGAAAAGTCCCAAATTCCCTTAAAAATTGTTGCCTGTACAGCGCCTCTGGCAGTTTTGCAAGAGCGTTTGGTGAAGCGCACTGGTGATATTGCCGATGCTACTGCCGATTTATTGGCTTCGCAACTCCAGCAAGCAGAACCTTTTACTGAAGCTGAAAAACCTTATGTGAAGATTTTGGATACAACTCAACCGCTACAGACACAATTAGTAGAAATAAAATAATTCTCCAATAGCCTGCTTTACCTTATGGCACCAAAAAATAACGACTTTCTCAATCTTCCTCCAGATTTTCTGTCTCAATTGATATTTGGGGCATTTTTAATCCTCATATTGTCAATGACGGGGACTTCACTAGCCCTGAGCATCTTTTTAGGTATTATGGGCGGTTTTACCTTGAGCTGGATTACCAGCGCCAGCAAAAATAGCCCTAAGCCTCAATCTGTTGCTTCCTCGGATGGTATTGATGCGGGGCTGAAATATTGGTTGTTTTTCTTGCTTGGCTTTTCGTTTTTGGGATATCCAGCATTTATCAGCATCTTGCTGGGGGGAATAGCCGCTTTGGGTGGAGGCTGGATTGTTGCTTGGTGGGGAAGTAAGGAAGAAACTAGAACTCAGCTACCAGCAGAAACCACAGAAGAAATGGAAGCTGAACAGCCTAGTGAAAGAAGCACTAGACAGCAAAGAAGAAAAACTACCCGCCGTTTCCGTCGCACACCTGGGAGTATCAATTTCAAGTTTTGGCAAAAGTAATATGAGGACTTGGGGAACAGGGGATGGGTAATTGGTAGTTAGTAATTGCTAAAAATTTTTGCCCATACCCCATACTCGATACCCATTAATTATTATGTTTTTATATTTGTCTAAGTTGCTACCGCTATTTTTTTATCCCTTGGGACTGACCTGTATCAGTTTGGTGGTAGCATTGGTGACGTTGCGGAAACGACCGCGCCTAGCAGCAGGAGCGATCGCCTTTGCATTAGTAGTGTTACTCTTTTGTAGTAATGCTTGGGTTTCGCAATCACTAGTCCGATCGCTAGAATGGCAAAATATTCCCCAGACACAAATACCGAATGCAGAAGCGATTGTGGTGTTGGGTGGTGCTACGAAATCAGGTATACCCCCACGTCCTGGTGTTGATTTAAGTGAACAAGGCGATCGCGTGATTTATGCCGCCCAATTATATCGCCAAAAGAAAGCACCAATCATTATTCTCAGTGGTGGGCGTGTTGATTGGCGTGGTGGTGGTGCATCAGAAGCGTCAGATATGGCAGAGATTCTCACGTCAATTGGTATACCGCTAGAAGCAATTGTCCAAGAGCCAGATTCTCTCAATACTTATCAAAATGCCGTAAATGTACGTAAAATTCTCCAAGCTCGCAATATTGATAAAGTATTATTGGTGACTTCAGCAATACACATGCCGCGATCGCTCAAAATTTTCCAGCGCCAAGGCATTGACGCCATTGCAGCACCTACTGATTTTCTCATCAGTCGGCAGGAAGTACAAGAACTGGGCAGTTCTCCTAAAGCTGCTATCCTGAATCTGTTACCTGATACCGATAATTTGCATAAGTTCACTGGCGCTTTAAAAGAGTACGTCGGTCTTTTTATCTATGGCTTACGCGGTTGGCTGTGAGAAAGTACTTTATTAGTGCTGAGTGTGAGTGCTGATTCCCCCATTCCCTATCCAAATAATTTCAAAAATCAAAGAGGGCTGCGATAGCTATAATTTCAATAGTGAATAAAACTTAAATTTTAAACTTCTTAGGACATCGCGCACGCCATTCACAGATAGTATGTCTAAAAATCTGCCCTATATTATTCCTGTAACTCCACCTCAAGTTGAGGAAACCTTTGCTGCTCACCAAACAACTCACCAGTTCTACCAAGAAGTTCGGACGCGATCAGAATTTAAGCTTCATTGTGAATGGTATGCTGCCACAGCAGAAAGTAACCGTCGAGATTTAGAAAAAATGCGCGGCGAACTGAATATTTTGCAGTGGTTTCGCCGCTCTCCTAGAAATTAGATCAGTTCTAATTCATTTTCACGTAAATGGGCTTTAAATTTTTTACTAAATTTCACTAAAATCGGCAGATTAGCGCTCACCGGTCTATCGTGCCATTTGGTGACAATAGCCTCAATTTCGCCTTCAGAGCCTTTGAGGTCAAAGGGCTGACTGCGATGCTCAGGATGATGGTAGACTACTACCGAATCTTTAATGCGGACGCGATCGCCAACTTTCATAACAACATTTACACCTAGCTTTTCCTTGTCTACAAGTATCTCCACAGCCATGCCTCCCTGAACTTTCTGGTTTGAAAAATAGACTGCTGGCAACAGTCACGCTTCACATCATCATCAGTACAAACGGCTGCTGAATGCCTATGGATTGTCTACACAAACAAAGCCTGTCCATGCAGGCTCTGACAGTGATGAGTCAGCAACATCGAAGTCACTTAGTCCCTTGGCAAGAAGTCTAAATATTATGGTTTTCAATTGACTTATAATCTTGCCGGAGTTAAACAAACTTTTTCCATAAGTTTGTTATCACAAAGAATTCCCCAGAAAGCTCTGGAAATGTCCTATATCAAGGAAAAACCCGCTTTACTGTGACTGTACACTTTAACTACAACTTTCATTCTACAACAAATAGACGTTTATTCTGAAATACGGAGGTAGACAATAAGGGAATAGGTTATTTGTCAAGGGTCAAGGGGCAAGAGTCCAAATTTTGAATTGATTCGTGCCCCATGCCCAACAACTAATTACCTGGTGGACACAACTGCTGCACTCCTTGGGGTAGTTGTCGGCACATCTGCTGAAATCCTGGGGGATTAAGTTGTGACCAAGCAAATAATCCTAAACCTGCACTTCCTAAAAGCAATACTAATAATCCTCCCACTAGGGACAATCGCTTACCCGGATTTGGTCTTTCGACTGGACTTATGGCTTCTTCGGCTGTGATATCTAAATCTAGCAGTGCTTGGGAACTGTCTGTGAAGGCGAAGTCTTGTTCTGCTTCTGACTCGACAATCTCTACAGGTAGTTGCAAATGAGTCATCGATACCAAATATTCGCGGGAGACGGTGCAAAGAGTCATCACCAGCGACACATTATCATGACCATTTTTTTGGTTGGCGAGGTTAATCCAGTCGCGGACAGCGTCTTCTAAAGCCAGCTTACCTGTTAACACGGGGATGGCGTAATCTTGCCAGGATTGTTCCACCCAGTTATTGTCACTTAAACCATCGGAACACAGTAGTAATACGCCGTCTTCTTCTAAAATGAAGCGCCTAATCAAAAGACGCAAGCCTGCGGCATCTTTTGTCCCTAATGCTTGGGTAAGGGCATTGGCATCTGCTCTAGTGAGTGCTTGACGATATAAACTGCGAGCAAAGCGGACTTCTCGCATGGCGACATCATCATCGACTGTGAGTCGTTGGCAATAGTTACGAGTAATCCAATAAGCACGACTATCACCAACATTGGCTAAATAAAGTTCGTGGGCATTTTCTAATTCTTTCCCCGAACTTGTCTCCAACTTTTGCGGCACTTGTAACGCCATCACCAGGGTTGTCGCCATGCGTTCTCTACCTTGGCGTTTTTGTTCGTCGTTACGGGCACTGATCACATTATTTACCACCCGCAAGCTAGCCTCCAGTTGCTCCTCTAACAAGTTTGGTGGTATGAGTTCAGTCTGTTGTGCTACCTCTGTTAGTAGGGCACGGATTTGTAACTTTAAAGACTGTACTGCCAATTGGCTGGCAACTTCACCGCCTTGGTGTCCACCAATACCATCACAAACAATCGACAAGTGGGACATTAGGGGATCATCTTGGTCAATATAACCATTGGGGTAGCATGTGTCTTCGTTTTGTGTCAGTTCTCGTCCAGGATCTGTGGCTCCTGCTACTTCTAGGTTGAGGGGTAATTCTGCCGCAGATGATAAAAGTAAAGCATTGAGTTGCTTACTAATTTCTGCAAACTCTACCTCAGCAGTACACATCTGCTGAACTATGTTCTGCAACTGAGAAGCCACTGCTATTTTTGCAGATGTTACCCAAGGCTGCCAAAATTCTCCTAAATCTCGCAAACTCAGTTGTACGGTTTCTGGTGTCGGGTGCAGTGCCAATAAGCGTACACACCAACCTTGGAATCGCAGGTTTTCGGGAATCAGCAGACTGTAAGCAACTCCCAATTCCGATAACGGCGACCACAGTTGCAGAATTTGCCACAGCCAGTAAACTTGGCGCACGGCTGATGCTTGAATCCACCCATCGGTGAGTAGTGGGTAAATGCGTCCAGCCGGATCTATAGGCACGTTTTCTAGCAATAAAATATCATCTGCGCCTAACTCTGGGAAGCGGGTCAAGCCATAGGGTTGAGGAATATGCAACTGCTCTTGATATAGCCTGAGGTACGGAATCACCACTGCTGGTAATTCTTCAGGTACGTCAGGCGGCTGTCCCGGTTGAGTATCCAGCCATATTTGCTCAGTAATTACCTCGTATCTGTTGGCAACATTTGTGCCTGGGAGAATTTGTGCTGCTAGGGAGCCAGTCGCCCAGAGATAGCGGTGGACTAAGGGCGTTTGACAATTGTCACAAACACGATTCCCCAAAGGATTGATGGGGTGAGTACAGTCTGGATTTACGCAATAAATTATCTGTTGAGTAGAAATCATAATAGGGGCATGGGGCACTTGTACTGAGCGTAGTCGAAGTATTGGGCATTGGGCATTGGGTAAGCGCTACGTGTCTACACTGTTCCCTGTTGCCTGTTTCTTTTTTACTTGTGAATTTCGATTAAATATAGCAGGCAAAGACTTGAGGGCTAGAATAAACTGGGTTTGTGTACCCCTGGCTACATCTTGTTACGGAAATTAATCAAATATTAATGCTGAAAATAACATTGTTTCACTTTGTGTAAACAGATAGAGTCGAGATGTATCTAGTATTAGAAACGCGTGGACATGCATTTTAGTGTCTAGGATAGTGCTATGCCGAGTTATACCGTCATCTGGCTAATAGCAGGAGCAGTTTTGTGTTTAATGGAACTGTTCTTACCATCGGCTTTTGTTGAGTTCATGATGGGGATTAGCGCTTTTGTTGTAGCGCTGTTGTCTCGATTAGGTTTAGGTAATTTATGGCTGCAAGTTGTGGTTTGGCTCTTGCTTTCCACAGTGCTAGTGGTAGTTGCAAGACGATTTCTGCAACCACCACGGCGTAAATCGAAAATTCAGGATGCAGTGATAGCTGAAACTTTAACAGAGATTCCTGCGGGTAAAACAGGACGGGTGTTATACGAGGGGAATTCTTGGCAGGCGAGATGTGATGATGAAAAACTGAGCCTCGTACCCGATCAAAGAGTTTATGTAGTTCGCAGAGAAGGCACTACCTTGATTGTGATGCCAGACAACCTGTTGCATTAATTAAGGGTGATGCCTTCTTACAGCCTCATGTATTAATTATGAATACTCAAAATTCAGGAGAATCAAAATAATGAATGAATTATTTTTGTTGTTGGCTTTAACACTAGGTGGTGGTTCTGTTTTGGTAAAGTCGGTGAGAGTGATTAACCAGGGTGATGAAGCCCTAGTTGAACGCTTGGGGAGTTACAAACGTAAACTAGGGCCAGGATTGAGCTTTGTTAATCCTTTCCTGGATAATCTTGTGTATAAACAAACTATCCGGGAAAAAGTCTTAGATATTCCACCGCAGCAATGTATCACTCGTGATAACGTTTCCATCAGTGTGGATGCGGTGGTTTATTGGCGGATTGTTGATTTGGAGAAAGCTTATTACAAAGTAGAAAATCTTCAGTCGGCGATGGTAAATTTGGTGCTAACTCAAATTCGTGCAGAAATGGGGCAATTGGAGTTGGATGAGACATTTACAGCCCGTACTCAAATTAACGAAATTCTGTTACGAGATTTGGATATTGCTACTGACCCTTGGGGTGTAAAAGTGACGCGGGTAGAACTGCGCGATATTGTCCCCTCCAAGGCGGTGCAGGAATCAATGGAATTACAAATGTCCGCAGAACGACGCAAACGGGCGTCAATTTTGACTTCTGAGGGCGATCGCGAATCTGCTGTGAATAGTGCTAGAGGTAAGGCAGATGCCCAAATTCTCAACGCTGAAGCCAGTCAAAAGGCGGTAATTTTACAGGCGGAAGCGGAACAAAAAGCGATCGTGCTACGCGCACAAGCCGAACGCCAACAACAGGTTCTCAGAGCACAAGCGATCGCAGAATCAACGGAAATCATCGCTCAAAAAATTAAGTCTAATGCTGATGCTTACAAAGCAGTAGAAGTGCTGTTTGCTTTGGGTTATCTCGATATGGGTGCGACCATTGGTAAAAGCGATAGCAGTAAAGTCATGTTTATCGATCCGCGCTCAATTCCAGCTACCTTTGAGGGCATCAAATCCATCGTCTCTGATGGTCATGAGATGCCAGGAGTGAATAACAACCGAGGCTAGAGGGCAGCAGGGGCGAACAACCATTCGCCCCTACAAAGGTTTAAAATGTTGATTAACGTTACCAATGACTAATGACAGACTTCGCTAGTTATCTTTAATTGCACCGACCTACTTAATATTCATCCAACAGAACGCTTGAGCGAACCATCAGCATATAACTCTAATGGTATTAGCTCTGTTTTCCCATTCACTTTAATTTGGGAATAAACTAGTTTGACTAAGGGAGCATGATTTTGGTTGTAACGCAGAGACATATTTAATCTCCTAACTTATTAATTTTGTGTAGTCAAAGGCTTAATTACTAATAATCTACTCAATTTATTTGCAGTATTATTGCTGCTGTTGAATGATTATTTGTCCTTCTTAAGGTTTATCAGAAAAAGTTTGAACTTAGCTCAAAGTAAACCCAATTAATAGTAAAGATTGGAACAATTCTCTAAGGCTGGTATGGGTAATCAAGAATCATCTAGCCATACACCTAGAGACAAGGGATAATAAGAAATCCACACCACCCTCAGATTTAAGGCGATCGCTCTTTGGCTGATAGTCTTAACTTCCCAACCGTAGGGTCGCATTCCGCAAGCTGCTCACCAGATTATGAAAACGTCTACCGAACTGCACACTCGCCTAGAGAATTACTACCAGCAAATTAAAATAATCATCCTCGCCCGTCAGAATCCAATTACTGGTTTACTACCTGCGAGTACGGCAGTAACTGCCCACGGTGATTATACAGACGCCTGGGTCAGGGATAACGTTTATAGTATTTTAGCAGTTTGGGGTTTAGCGCTGGCGTACCGCAAGGTTGATGAAGACAAAGGACACACCTATGAATTAGAACACAGTGTGATCAAGCTGATGCGTGGTTTACTATTCGCCATGATGCGACAAAGCTTGAAAGTAGAGCGGTTTAAACACACACAGTCGCCCTTGGATGGCTTACACGCTAAATACAACACTACCACTGGCGACATTGTTGTCGGAGATGACGAATGGGGACATTTACAACTTGATGCCACATCTATATTTTTACTAATTTTGTCCCAGATGACCGCTTCTGGGTTGCAAATAATTTATACGATTGATGAAGTTAATTTCGTCCAAAACTTGGTTTACTACATTGGGCGAGCCTACCGTACACCAGATTATGGCATTTGGGAACGAGGTAACAAAATAAATCATGGTAGTGCTGAGTTAAACGCCAGTTCTGTAGGGATGGCGAAAGCTGCTTTAGAGGCGATTAACGGGCTAGATTTATTTGGTGTGCGGGGAAGTCAAGCATCGGTGATTCATGTCTTACCAGATGAAATTGCTCGCGCCCGTATTACTCTAGAGTCACTACTACCCAGAGAATCTGGCTCTAAAGAAATTGATGGGGCGTTGTTGAGTATTATTAGTTACCCCGCCTTTGCGGTGGAAGATGTGCAATTACGCGATCGCACTCTCAATGATATGATCACCAAACTCCAAGGAAATTACGGTTGTAAGCGCTTCTTGCGTGATGGACACCAAACCGTTTTAGAAGACACCCACCGTTTACACTACGAGCCTTGGGAACTGAAGCAATTTGAGCATATTGAGTGTGAATGGCCTTTATTTTTCACTTATTTACTGCTTGATAGTTTGTTTCGCAACGATCAAGAGCAAGTTAACAAGTACCAACAGCTTTTAGAATCATTACTTGTAGAACATGATGGCTTAGGTTTATTGCCAGAACTTTATTATGTTCCAGAAAAGCATATAGAAGCAGAAAAGTTAACGCCCCACAGTCAACCCCGTTTACCTAATGAAAATGTTCCTTTGGTGTGGGCACAGAGTTTATATTTTTTAGGGAAAATGTTAAGTGAAGGGTTATTGGCAGTTGGTGATATTGACCCTTTAGGCAGATATCTATGTGTGGGCAAAAATCGCCAGTCTTTAGTGCAAATTGCCTTGCTAGCAGAAGATGAGCATTTGCAAAAGCAATTAGAGGTTTACGGTATTGAAACCCAAACACCCAAGCAAGTAGAACCAATTCAAGTCAGAAAAGCTGGGGAACTTTCCGCTATATTTACCCAAATTGGCCGCAACGATAAACTTGGTTTAACTGGTCGTCCAGCGCGACGGCTACGCAGTTTAACAACATCCAGAATCTTTCGGATTTCTGGTGAGACAATTGTATTTTTGCCTTCGTTTTTAGATTCTCAACAGTTTTACTTAACTCTTGACTACCATTTTCTGCTAGATCAAATCAGAAGTGAACTGGCATATATTCAAAAATATTGGAGCGATTTAGGGCGTCCTATCCTCACCTTAATGTTGACCCATACGATGTTAGAAACTGGTGCTGACGCATTACTAGAATTAATGCAAGAACTGAAAGATGGTGTTTGTAACGGCGTGCAGGTAAAGTTAGGGCGACTAAATCAATTAATGTTGACTGCTGGAATACAAAGAATTGATTTTCTTCAGAATGCAGATTTCTCCCAGTCACCTGTAAAAAACGCTGCACCACGTTGCTATTATTTAGCCTATAGTCCAGTCAGAAGCTGGCGCTTAGGACATACCCAAGAATTCCAGATGGAGTGTGAAACCAACTTGGGTTTGTTGCTGTCTCATCTGCGATCGTCAGAGAATATTTACGAGCAAATCGAGTTATTGCAGACTTTAAATCGCTTGGAGGGACTAGACTTTAACACAGGCTTTGGCGGGCCGCAGTATGTTGTTACTGTCACTGACCTACTCGATGAAGTGTACACCAAAGCCGGAGATGCGGAAATCTGGGGAGTGGTACGCCGGGCGGCGGGATTGCGCCAGATGGTTGATATCAGCTTGTCAGATACAGTCACGAGTATTTTAGTCCGGGGTAAGCAAATAGCAGTGGGGAAAGCTTACAGTGAAGCATCACTAATTGCAGTCCCTATGTCTAACAATGAGATTGCGGAGAAAATTAATCATTTTTGTCGTGAAGATATCCGCGATCGCGTACTCACACAAGAGATTATTCTTTATCTTGGGGTCCTGATCAGATCAGAGTCAGAACTGTTTCGCGGACTGCTGACACTGAGAGTCGGCTATCTGATTTTGCTAATCACCAGTGAACTTGCTAGAGAGTTACACGTCACCCAAGATGAAGCCTATGAACACTTGATGGAACTGTCGCCCTTTGAAGTCAAAATGCGCCTGCGTCAAGTACTAACTGGTTATACAGGGATGAGTAACCTGTTGCGCCAACAAGAATCATTACACGTCAAGCAAAAAGAAAGTGACATTGCTTGGGTAGTGCTACCCACAATTGGCGAAGAAATCGCAGTCCCACCAGGCGGTTGGCGGCGGTTCCGTCAAGCGGAAGGCGCACTCAACCGTGTACCCAAGAACTTTTTCCAGCAAGTCTGGCTATTAATGCAACATTGTAAAGGTCTAGTGATTGGCGATAAGCTAGAGCGGCGCAACCGTTTAGATAGCGAGTTGATGCTATCAGAAATGACTGCGGGTGAAAAGAATTTCGCCTTATTAGTCGAGCATTTACTCAATAAAATTGAAGCCCCAGAATATCGTCAAGTTAATCTAGAAGCATTAGTAGAACTCGCAGCGATCGCTGCTAATAACCCAGAACTGCAAATTGAAGAGTATATTGTCTTGGATGTGTTAATTGGTCATGCAGTCAGATTAGCATGGTTAGAGCAACATCCAGAACGAGGCGATCGCTATGATGAAGATAAAGCGAGTGCATGGCGATCGTTTTATAATACCTCTCCCAAAGACTGCGCGAGTTACATTTTGAAGGCCTTCCGCTTCTTGACTGAGTTTGTGAAAGAGTTCTAAACGCCTCAGCGCTCCTCTGCGTTTAAAATACCAAGTTGTTGCACAGCCCGCACCAGATCCTCCGGTGTCCCAATATCCAAATAACTACCATCAGCAAACACCTCTGCTTCCACCTGCAAACCCTCAGTAATCGCCACTTGAATCACATCTCCAATTGGTAATTCTGGCTGCTGCGATAAATCCTTAGCCTTCCAAGGAAGTAAGAACTCATGTAAAAACTCTGTAAAAGCTGGTGTCCAAACCGCAATACTCCACATATAACGCAAATCTGACTGCTGGGGTTTCTCAATAATCAAACGTACTTTACCCACAGCATCAAAATCCACCATCCCTGCTTTTTGGGGTTTGTTCGTAGGAAATAGCCCCAAGACAACATCAGCATTTCCAGTCTCTAAACGTGCGAGTAACCGTGCAAAGGCGTCTTGAGGCTGAAACAAAATGTCAGGGAAACCCAAAGCCACGATCGCATCCTGAATAAAGGGATAAGCCTGATCTAGGGTAAATGGGACACCAAAAGGTAAACCCATAATTAGATAACCTAAATTCATTGACAGCATCGCACCATCACCAAAATATGCAGGAATGTCCCACTTCCCAGGACGCAGGATAAAATAGGCTTGATCAATCCCCGCCTGTTGCATTTTTTCCAGCAGGTAATGAGAAACTACTTTTGGTTTAAGGTAATATTTATCACTATCATTTTGAAATCCCACTGGGTACAACTCTTTGCTGAGTGGTGAGGGCGAAATCCGCGTAGCCTTTCCACCCGCAGGTAATAACCCAATGACTTGCTGCTGCTTGATTTTATGGATATTAGACATTAGTAATTTAAAGTACTATAACTAAATAAGTAAATATTTTAATTGAGTAGTGAATATTTAACGGCAATTAGCAAAAAAATAACTTATATTACCAGCTTATTAATAGAAAATACTTAAAATTTACTTTGATTATTAACTAAAAAAATATCCCCCACTTCAGATTGCAGTTAGCAATAAACAGCCAAAGCAGGGGTAAAATTAGATTCTATATTTGTTTAAGAAACTACTTGACAGAGACGGCATCAACATCGATAGTGCTTGCGGTAGAGGTATAATCCTCAGATGGGTTTGAGGCGGTGGGGTCTACATTACCTTTTCTGGCTTTCCAGCCTTCAATCACTAACCCAGATACCTCAGAAACTAACAAGGTCAGTAAAAAAACATCATCGATTTGTCCCACAATGGGTATAAAATCTGGAGCAATATCAAAAGGGCTAAGAATATAGACTAATGTTCCTAAAATTACCCACCACCGATATTTGGGGTTACGAAGCAAATCTCGATACCAAGCGTAAACTGATTGGATGGAAAATTTCATGTTTTGCACCTCCACTTATATTGTGGCAAATTATGATTTAAACTCCCGGTGGGAATAACCGCCCAAGTTAGTCTGGAAGGTGCTACTCGTTATCGATAACTGAAATATTTTAGCTGTGCTCCTGCAAATGATTATGGTAATTGTGTATTAATCTCTAAAATTAAAATGCTTTGAGTCAGTTGATCTAGAAATGGAGGGAGGAGACCTAAACAGTGGATATTTTAGATTTGTTTTATAAGGGCGGGCCCGCTATGTGGCCTTTACTAGCTCTGTCGATTCTGTCTTTAAGTGTGATTTTCGAGCGTCTATGGTTCTGGTTGCGAATTTTAGCCCAGGAGCGACCAATAGTCGAACGTGTCTTGGATGCGGCGGCGGAAAATTGGGATGCGGCGGCGGAAATTGCTAGACAAGCAAGGGATCAGCCCATTGGGCGGTTTCTCTACGCTCCTTTACGTCTTTTTAAAAACGATGCAGAAACCTTTCGCTTGGCGTTGGAAGCAACAGCAGAAGATGAGTTAGCTGGGATGCGTCGCGGCGAAAAACTTTTAGAAGTGGTGATTGCTCTTTCCCCGCTATTGGGATTGTTGGGTACAGTTTTGGGTTTGATCCAGTCTCTGCGGTCAATTCGGATTGGTGATTTAGGAACTGAATCTACAGCCGGAGTCACCCTTGGTATTGGGGAATCTTTAATTAGTACTGCAACTGGGTTAATAGTTGCGATTTTTACTTTGGTATTTTATCGCTTATTCCAAGGTTTTGTAGTCAATCAAGTTAAAGTTTTCCGGAAAGCGGGGAATGATTTAGAGTTGCTCTATCGCCAGTCACCACCTGACTTTAGCAATAATTCATCAATAACTGTCCGTGAATCTGTACGAGAAAGTTTCACTCCGCCCCGCAAACGAGATAAAAACAAGTTTCCTGATCCTCCTGAAGCTCAGGAGGAATCTGATTCATTAGATCCGGAGCCATAATTAAGAATTTATCCTCAAAGCAGGCGTGAGCATAAGACGATGAAAATTAATCTGCATAATCCAGCTGAAGAAGTTCAAATTCAGATAATTCCCTTAATTGATGTCGTTTTTTGTATCCTGACGTTTTTTTTGTTAGCAGCTTTGCAGTTCACTCGCCAACAAGCAATTAATGTGGATTTGCCTAAAGCCAGTACAGGTACATCAAATAATGTCCCTTTACAGGGTAAGAGCAATATCTTACCTGTAACAATTGATGCTGTGGGGCAAACTTATGTGGAAAAACAGCCAGTACAACGGGAACAGTTGACAGAGATTTTAAGAAGGTATATCCAAGAAAACCCCAATGGGATTTTGGTGCTGAATGCGTCGCGGACAGCAACTTACAATGATGTCATTCAGACATTAGATTTGCTCAGACAAGTGGGGGGCGATCGCGTATCTTTAGGAATTATACCCGGATCTTCTCAACCATCGCTGAACCCAACTGTACCTGCGGTGCCTTCTTTCCCCACCGATCCTGGTGCTGCACCAGCCATACCAAACACTGTACCTGTTCCTGGTATCAATCCTCAAGAAAATCTCAAACCTGCATTACCCTTACCCACAGCAACACCTTAAAAGTAAATGCGGAATGCCTCAAGATCAACTCACAGTGTATTCTTGAGTACAAACTAAATTACTTATCTGTGATCACAAGACAAGGAGAATTACCCTTGTCTTTTTTCTCGTTCCTAAACCTAAAGATATCTAAAATAAATTACCGTTACAGAAAAAAATCCTGCTAATTTAAAAATAATTGTTTAGGCAGCAACGTTTTCTGTCGATAGATTGAGTCATATCAATTCAAAATTCAAAGTTTGTACTGAACGAAGCGAACATATTCAAAATGAGGAAAGCCAAATTTTATCAGGTTTTCTGAGTTGGAATTTGTTACTGAATTTTGGATATTTGGTGTAATTTATCACTAATCGCCATTCACATTTCAAAGGTTGTGACAATGAGTGAAATTGGAACCATTTTGATTGTTTGGGTGGTAACATCTGTTAGCTTGCTGATCATCAGCAAGTTACCCTTAGGAGTAGAAATAGACGCTCCAGAAAAGGCCTTCCTTTCGGCAGCAGTTCTTGGTATCGTAACGGCAGTAGTCAGACCGATTTTACGTCTTGTATTTGTAGTACCAAGTTTTCTCACCTTTGATTTGTTATCCGGCTTATTCACATTCATGATTGCCGTTGCTTGTTTTAGTATTGCTGCTTGGTTAGTAGAAGGCTTTCGCTTACGCTTTGGTATTTGGAGTGCTGTGATCGGAGCATTTGCACTCACTATAGTCAATAACCTAATCTACAGATTATTAGGTGTGTAAAGTTTACCCAGCTAAAATCAATATTTTTGCCCTAAATCCTACATTTAAAAGTAAGTATGCAGTTCTATATAGAACCACATACTCAAGGGTTTCGGGCTTTTTGCTATCTATATTTCTATTACAGTTTTCAGCTAAGTCTAAAGTTACATAGCCATTAGCTCAAAAATCTTTGACTATTGACTATTCCTCCAACTATTCGTTAGCGCTGGGGGGTGCAACTGAGGAACTTGATTGTTGTTTGCGCTGTTCGCGCTTTTTGCGATCGGCGGAGAGTACATCTGCCATCACTATCAGTGCTTGTGCTATCTTATCCAGATTAGAGCGATATAGCTCCAAATCCTTGTTGAGTTTTTCATCAGATAGTTTCAAGCCAGCAGCAATAGTTTTGAGAGCCTCGTTGCGCCGCTTTTCGTCTTTCACTAATTCAGGATCTGACAGTTCTAGTAAAGTGAATATACCTACTGCCAACAAGCGGCTGTATTTAAAATTAGGATTGTTAGCGATCGCTTGCAGTTGTGCTTGCAAGTCAGCATCCATAACTGAAGGTGTAGTTTGAGAGAGCCATGCAATTAAGTCATTGGCTGGCAAACTTTTAGCTAAAGATTGTAACCGTTCCGCATCCTGTCTGTAACGCTGTGGTTCCTGCTCCACAGCTTGACATAGAGCATTAAAAATTGATTCTTGATCTCGTTCTGGCTGGTAGCCTTGCATGAAGCGGTCAAAAGTAGTGACGACGCCCAAGGCATAAATAGAATTGTAGCCAAAATCGACGTTTACTGACAGCAGATGCATTTCCACCATCAATTCTTCCACTACCCGACGATAAATCGTGTTGATTGGACGGGTATGAAGATTGTAGAAAGTTCGCTTTGTATCAGAGACTGTACGGACGTTATTCACAAAGAAAATGTTAAGGGCGACGTATTTTTATTCTCTCGTTTAAAGCCTACTTTGCCAAGTTAAGGTTTTTGCTGGTAGTTACTGATTTACAATGTTTGCAAATCTGAGTGCTTAACTCAGCTTGTAGCTACAAGGGTGAGAAGTTTTTGGTTTTTATGCAACATTCCAAAGTTACCACATTTTATGATCGTGCATCACAATTTATGAGCTTCTCCCCCAATTTAATTACCTTGGGTAAATACCTAGCTGGTGAATTTGACAATCAGGCACAAGCCATAGCTGATCCTGTTTGGTATGTCCACCTGCGTTTATGGCAAAGACCAGTAAGTTTGTTTTTAGAAGACAGTATTACACTGTTTGCTGAACAGGCAAATATTATTAAGCTAGATCATCCTTACCGTCAGCGAATTATCCGTTTATTACCAGGACGCGGTAGTGATACACACTTGCGAGTACAGTATTACATGCCTAAAGACCCAGATGCTTTAAAAGGCGCAGGTCGTAATCCTAATTTGCTTAACACACTAACACCTGATCAATTAGAGTTATTACCAGGCTGTATCCTCATAGTCACAGAGCAAACACTAGCTCACGATCAGTGTAAATTTACAGCTACTCCGCCACCAAATACCTGTTGCAGCTTTACTTATTTAGGTAATAGGATTCAAGTTTCTTTGGGGTTTGAGGCTAGTGCGGAGGGATTTGACAGCTACGACAAAGGAATTGACTCAGAAACAGGCAAAGCTACTTGGGGAGCGATTTTAGGCCCTTACCGCTACTCTAAGAGAGAACAGTACTGAGTGTTGAATTAGTGCTGAGTACTTAATAAGAGGTATCAAGTCAGGTAAATTTTTCTCTTCCCTTCCCTGAAACTCAGCACTCAGAACTGTGTTAACTAGCGATACTGCGAGGAACGCCTTCTAGCGCTTCCTCCTCCGTTTCAAAAATTTCAAAAACTGTGTCCATCATTGTGACTTCAAACACAAGTTTGGCTTCTGGGTGTACGTTACAAATGCGGAAACTGCCTTTGACTTTATCAGCATCACGCATCCCGGCGACTAAAGAGGTAAGTCCAGAACTATCAATAAAATTCACCTGACCGAGATTTACAACTACATGATGACTGAGTTTGGAAATACACTCTTGTAACTTCAGGCGAAACTGCCAAGCTGTGGTGATATCCAAACGCCCTGTCGGTGTCAGAACAATAACGCTGTTATTGTCTTGGGTTGTATAAGTTTTTTGTTCTATATTTATCACTGGGCCTCCCTGGGCACTGCGCTCAAAATTAACTACTACTGTATATTTGCTGCTATTGGTGAGCTAAAAGACTCGCTGTCACAGGAATTATAGATTTCTCTGTTACTACTAATCATGTCAACTCACCACTAACAGGATGATTCAGTGCTGATACTTGAGATTAACAAGCTACAGCTAAAAATGTCACTTTTTTTTGTTCAGTGCTTATCTTTAGTAGTTTAACTCACTAGAGCAGTGCTGAGTAGAGACTAAGGATTCAGGACTAGGGTATCTAGAGATGACAGAGGAGAAATTGTCAGGCTTGACTGTGCAATCTACTGGTGAACAACTGACAGAAAGAGAAATTATAGACTCTAGTCCTTAGTACAGGTCGTTTTTCATTCTTTGGTTGATACCCAATTTATCCAATCTTGAGGCTTGAGGAAGGTGGTATATAACTCAGCTTCAGGGGAATTGGGTTCTGGCTGATAACCGTATTCCCAGCGCACCAAGGGTGGTAAGGACATGAGAATCGATTCTGTGCGACCGTTGGTTTGCAGACCAAAAATTGTGCCTCGGTCATAAACCAAGTTAAATTCTACATACCTACCCCGACGGTAGAGTTGAAAATTCCGTTGGCGATCGCCATACTCAAGACCATGTCGCCGTTGGACAATGGGGACATATGCTGGTAAAAATGCTCCACCACAGTCTTGCACTAGAGCAAATAAATCTTCCCAAGTGCGTGGTGCTGGCGCACCCACTTGATTGCTATAAATAGCTGCTTCGCCATTCGGGTTGGGGCCGCGATATAAAACACCTTGGCCATCTTGGTAATCTAAAAACAGACCACCAACACCTCTGGTTTCGTCACGATGCTTGAGGTAGAAATATTCATCGCACCAGCGCTTAAACACTGGGTAATAGTCTGGATGATGCTGGTCGCAAGCTTGCTTAAGTGTGAGGTGAAAATGTGCCGCGTCTTCAGCAAAAGGATAATAGGGTGTCAAATCAGCACCACCGCCAAACCACCACACTGGGCCCGCCTCAAAATACCGATAATTCAGATGCACAGTGGGTACATAGGGATTGCGAGGGTGTAAGACCAGCGAAGTGCCTGTAGCATAAAAGCCATGTCCTGCGGCTTCGGGGCGTTGCGCCAAAATCGAGGGCGGCAAATGGGAACCCCAAACTTCAGAAAAATTTACACCCGCCTGTTCAAATATTGCGCCATCGCGCAGCACACGCGATCGCCCTCCACCTCCTTCTGGGCGTTCCCAACTATCTTCATGAAACTTACCGACACCATCCAGATCTGCCAAAGCTTGAGTAATTTCATCTTGCAACCGTTGCATAAACTGACTGACTCTCACTTGAGCATCAGCTGCTGGCAGAAACTTGGATGATTCTACAGCCAGAGTGGGGGTTTGCGAATTGGTCAACATAAGATTCCCGAACCTAAATTACAATTGCCAGAAAGCCAGAAATTTCCCGGCAAAACGAGCCAAAAGTCAGGCTCAACTTGCCCTAAAGTTATTTTTTTTACTGGTCAAGCATTTATACGATTGATGGGCATGAGAGTTATTTTCCCTCAAATGCGTATAGGCTTGTATATTGACAAAGTTTTTTTTTGAAGTTTTTTAATGGGAGGATTCTAGTGTAAACACTAGAGTCTGCTACAAGCACTCTCAAATTTGAGATATCAAGGTTGGTCATAGACTGCTCAACATTGTCGCATCTTACCAGACAGAGCACACAAGGATTTGGAGTTTTCAACTCTAGTCGTCGTAATATGGTTTGTGCCCAGCAAAGCTTGCTATGTTTAGGGCAATTTTGAGAAAGTTTGATTTAGTGTTTAAGGAAAATTGCCCAGCTAGAGTGTTTAGAAAGCTGTTTAGCTAGGAGGATTCAGCCAATGCGAGGTTGGTTATCTAAATTTAGCCACCGCAAACGTCGTCGATTTTGTGCTTCTTTAGTACGGACATATCGAGAGATAAGTTCTGCAACAGTAGATGAACTTTGGCAACAAGTAGTTGACTTAACAGACGTTTCCTGGCATCCACTACTAAAGAGTACGAATGTTCCTTACGGATTAGTACCGAAACCAGGGTTGATTTACCAAGCAATGACACGCTTTTCACCAATTCCAATCCAAATTTTTGTGGAGCGCGTCAACCCCAGAGAACTACTAAGTATCCGAGTACTGGCAATTCCTGGGATAGAAGAACGGGTCACATACCAAGTAGCATCAACTGTTTGTGGTACTTGTTTATCTTATTCCGTGGCCTTACGTGGTTGGCTGTCACCTCTGATTTGGTCATTAATCCGTCCCTATGCCGATCGCGTTGCCCGTTCTTTAGTCGAAGCTGTAGAGAAGGCTGCATTAAAAGCCGTATCAACTAAGCGAAAATCCCTCAACGACAGTTGTTGCGATTTTTAGGGCATGGAGAAGATGATAGAAAATAACTCTTGACTCTTGACCATTGACCAATAACAAATGACCAATAACAAATGACAATAAATAATCAATTGGTATTTCACAAAAGTTAAGATCGTATGTAGAAGATAAGAAAAATGCGTTAATTTTTATTGCGGCGGCAATGGTGAAAACACTATGTACGATGTCCTAGATTCCCACTCTGTCCTAGAAGTGTTGCGACCAGTACAAGACCCAGAACTCCAAAAAAGTCTGGTAGCACTGAACATGATTCGCAACGTCAAAATTGACAATGGCAAGGTTAGCTTCACTTTAGTGTTGACCACACCCGCCTGCCCTTTACGTGAGTTTATTGTTGAAGACTGCCAGAAAGCTGTAAGAAAACTACCTGGTGTTACAGATGTCAGTGTGGAAGTAACAGCAGAAACACCCCAACAAAAAAGCTTACCTGACCGCACTGGTATTGCTGGTGTAAAAAATATTATTGCAGTTTCCAGTGGTAAGGGTGGCGTTGGTAAAAGTACAGTAGCTGTAAATATAGCAGTGGCACTGGCACAAACAGGAGCAAAAGTTGGCTTGCTAGATGCAGATATTTACGGGCCCAATGACCCCACCATGTTAGGGCTAGCTGATGCTCAGATTGTTGTGCATTCTAGTGAACAAGGCGATATATTGGAACCCGCTTTTAATCATGGCGTCAAATTAGTATCAATGGGCTTTTTAATTGATCGAGATCAGCCAGTAATTTGGCGAGGGCCGATGCTAAATGGAGTGATTCGCCAGTTTCTTTATCAAGTGCAATGGGGAGAACTAGATTATTTGATTGTCGATATGCCACCGGGAACTGGGGATGCTCAGTTAACTTTGACACAAGCCGTACCAATGGCGGGGGCAGTAATTGTCACCACACCCCAAAGTGTCGCCTTGTTAGATTCTCGTAAGGGACTACGGATGTTCCAGCAGATGAACGTGCCAGTTTTGGGGATAGTGGAAAACATGAGCTATTTTATTCCCCCGGACATGCCGGATAAACAATACGACATCTTTGGCTCCGGTGGTGGTGAGAAAACAGCCACTGAACTGGGAGTGCCATTATTAGGGTGTGTACCACTAGAGATTTCCACGAGAGTTGGTGGTGATAACGGTGTGCCAATAGTAGTGCAAGAGCCGAATTCAGCATCAGCAAAAGCCTTAAAGGCGATCGCTCTAGCGATCGCTGGTAAAGTATCAGTTGCTGCCTTAACGTAGGGAATTTTAATTTCTATCTGGTTCCTAGGCCATAGCCTAGGAATACAGATATTTAGTAGTAACTAAACTTAAAATTTAAAAACTGAAGTCTAAAGTCGCACAATGTTGTTAAAACGTTCGCTCCCCAAAATTCAGTGGAAGTATTGGGTTAAACCTTGGCAGCAAATGGATTGGCTATTATTTGCTCTGCCAGTTGGTGTCAGCATCTTTGGTGGCATCATGATTCTCAGTACAGAACTCAAGCAACCAGTCACTGACTGGTGGTGGCATTGGATGATAGCTGGTATTGGCACTTTAATCGCGTTATTTCTGGCTCGTAGCCGTTACGAAAATCTCCTACAGTGGCACTGGGTAACATACGCTCTCACCAACATCAGCCTGATCGTCGTCATGTATGCAGGCGCATCTGCAAAAGGGGCACAGCGTTGGATTAGTATCGGGGGCTTTAACGTCCAACCCTCGGAATTTGCCAAAGTAGGTATAATAATTACCATTGCGGCCTTATTACATAAACGCACTGCTTCCAGTCTGGAGAGTGTTGCCAAAGTTTTAGCAATTGTGGCAATTCCCTGGGGATTAGTATTCAAGCAGCCAGATTTAGCCACATCACTAGTATTTGGTGCGATCGTCTTAGGGATGCTGTACTGGGCAAATGCCAACCCAGGTTGGTTGATCTTATTGATTTCTCCTGTAGTGGCTGCAATTCTGTTTAGCACATCTTGGCCATTATCAGAGCCATTTATTTTGTTCAAACACATAGCTCTAGGCCCTTTAGGATTACTTTGGGCACTCGCTATGGGTGTTTTAGGTTGGCAGACTCTCCCCTGGCGTCGATTTGGTCTTAGTGCCATAGGTGCATGGGGTCTGAACATGTTGGGTGGGGAATTAGGAGTCTACGTCTGGAACAATGTATTGCACGACTACCAAAAAAATCGACTAACAGTATTTTTGCGCCCTGGACATGACATTTTAGGCGTTGGATATCACCAACATCAATCTCGCATTGCCATTGGCGCTGGTGAAGTTTGGGGATGGGGTCTCTTCAAGGGGCCAATGACACAACTAAATTTTGTGCCGGAACAGCATACAGATTTTATTTTCTCGGCGGTAGGCGAAGAATTTGGTTTGATCGGTTGTTTAGTAGTTTTGTTTGTCTTCTGCTTGATTTGCTTCCGCCTACTCCACATAGCTCAAACGGCTAAGGATAACTTTGGCTCACTCTTAGCTATTGGTTTTTTGTCCATGATCTTGTTTCAGTTGCTTGTCAATGTGGGTATGACTGTTGGTTTAGCACCTGTGGCTGGTATTCCCCTACCTTGGATGAGTTACGGACGTTCTGCCATGTTGACCAACTTTATTTGTTTGGGAATAGTAGAATCGGTAGCAAACTTTCGCCAACGACAGAAGTATTATTTATAGGACTTACGCAAGTGTCACACTTTTGTCGTTGAGGTGGTCAAGACCAATGACAAATGGCAAACCACAAACAACAAATGACCAATAACGAGTATTAAGCTATTAACAGGAAGTAAGCGAGGGTAAAACCATGATCCTGCCTGGAGCAACTGTTCGAGTGAAGAATCCCGCAGATACTTATTATCGCTATGAGGGACTTGTACAACGGGTAAGTGATGGTAAGGTAGCTGTACTATTTGAAGGTGGTAACTGGGATAAATTAGTTACCTTCCGCCTACCTGAATTGGAACTTGTGGAGACATTAAGCAAGAAAAAAGGGAAATAATTACTAGTCATTAGTCATTAGTCCTACCCTGCGGGTTTACTGCTGGGCGCAGCCCTTCCCGCAGGGTAATCGTTCTCGTAAGAGTAGCTCCTGGCGCGTCTATGTCATTCGCCAAAGACTAATTACTAATGATTAATGACCAATGACAAACAACTACTATGCGCCTTCCTTTACCACAATTTGCCACCAGCGATCGCCATCCCAATCATATTGCCGAGGTGATAGAAACTACTACTACCGAATTTTTGGCACAGTGTTTAGAACCGGAAGACTTGAGTTTTCCCTCAATGCCTCCCTTTGGTAGTTGGGTTCGTGCTGTGGATGAAGAAACGGGAAATCAAGTTTATGGTGTAGTCTACTTTGCTACTACCATGCCCATTGATTCCGTACACCGAGCCGTGGCCTTAGGACTGTCCTTGCAGGACTTAAGAGAGGAACAACCCCAGATATTCGCCATGCTCAAAACAGAATTTCGCGCGGCGATCGTGGGATTTTCACCACCTGCCCAGAGTAGCAGTTCTAACTCTAGATTGTATCAATATTTACCACCACGTCCCCCACAAATTCACCAAGCTGTTTATCGGTGTGAAGCAGAAGCTATCATTAAATTTACCGAAGAACTTGAGTTTTTAAGGACATTGTTGGCAGTCAACGGTGCGCCAATAGAGTCTTTAACCGCAGCTGCTATTCGAGAAGTTTATCAGTTACGTAAAGCAGATCGAGAATGGCTGATCAAGGCTGGGCGTACCCTAAGCGTACTGCTAAAAGACGACTATGACCGCTTGCGTTTCATTTTGAGCCAAATCCACCCGTAGATGGTTAGTTCCTAGACAATTGCCTAGGTAGTGTAAGTTAATATTTTTATATTTTTCGTCAGGCTGGCTTTGACATTCATATTGCTCGGGCGATTGCCCACAAGGTAATCGCAACTCCACCATCGCCCTTTCAAAACCTACCTATGGAATTCGCATCACAAGTTCTGGCGCTGGAACCAACTTCCCAATTGCTTGGCAAGGAACCAATTGTGCCCTTTGCTATTTTGCTGGTTGTGATCTTAGTTGTGCCCATTTTGTTTGAGCGGCTAAGACTACCAGGATTAGTGGGTTTGGTTTTTGCCGGGGTAGTACTTGGCCCATCAGGCTGGAATCTATTTCAGACAGAATCAACAATGATTAACCTGCTATCAGATATTGGGTTAGTTTACTTGATGTTTGTCGCTGGATTAGAAGTTGACATTGAACAGTTCCGCCGCCGCAAAAATCGCTCCTTGGGTTTTGGTAGTTTCACTTTCTTTGTCCCCCTAGCCGTAGGAACTTTGATAGGGCAGGCTTTTGGCTTCGGCTGGATTACATCGATCTTAATTGGCTCTTTGTTCGCTTCCTACAGTCTTTTGGCATATCCAATTATTAGTCGTTTGGGAGTAGTCAACAACGAAGCCGTGACGATCGCCATTGGTGCGAAGATTTTTACGGATACTGCCGCACTTTTAATATTAGTTATTTGTGTAGCATTTGCTCATAATGACACATTCAATTTAGCAAAACTACTGCTTTTGTCTGGGTGGTTAACTATTTACGCTGTATGCGTTTTAGTGGGCTTTGATTGGGCAGGCAAAGAGTTTTTCCGCCGATCTGGTGGTGATGAAGGCAACCAATTTTTATTTGTGCTCCTTTCCGTGTTTCTAGCTGCTGTAGGTGCCCAATTGATTGGGGTAGAAAAAATTATCGGTGCCTTTTTAGCAGGTTTGGCAGTTAATGAAGTTTTGGGCGAAGGGCCAGTCAAAGAAAAGGTCGTATTTGTGGGCAGTGTACTATTTATTCCCATTTTCTTTGTTGACTTGGGCTTGCTGATCGATTTGCCTGCCTTAATCACCAGTTTTACTACCCTGAAGTTAACAATCTTCATTGTGCTGGGCTTAATTGGCAGCAAATTAATCGCTGCTTTGCTAGCAAAACTGGTGTATCGCTACAATTGGCAAGAAACGCTGACCATTTGGTCATTGTCAGTTCCCCAAGTGGGTGCGATCTTAGCAGCAACTTTGGTAGGATATCGGGCTGGGTTGCTACCACCTGAAGTCTTAAACAGCATTGTGGTTTTAATGTTAGTGACATCAACCTTGGGGCCGTTCATTACCAGTCGGGTAGCTGTCGGTTTGATTTCTTCTGTAACTGCCGAGCAGGTATCAACAACTTTACCAGAACCGAATATAGAAGCCACTGATCACGCTTTCAAGATATTAGTACCTATTTATAATCCCCATACTCAACAAAACTTGGTTGAGTTATCAGCACTATTGGCACATCAGGCTAATGGCAGAATTATCCCATTAGCGATCGCCACTGCTGCGGCTCATATGGATGCACCACAACTAGAAGCCTCTCTGCAACGCAGTGAGCGGTTATTGGCAAAAGCTACAGCCCAAAGCCGAGTTTTGGGTGTGGAAGCAACACCATTACTCCGCATTGATGATGCTTTTGCTCAAGGAATCAGTAGGGCAGCTCGTGAACAAAAGGTTAGTCTCATTGTCATGGGTTGGGGTAAACGAACTGGGTTACGGGCGCGTTTATTTGGGAATGTGATCGATAACGTGCTTTGGGCATCTCATTGTCCTGTAGCAGTTACACGGCTAGTAGAATCACCAAAGAAAATTCAGCGCATCCTAGTACCATTAGAAAACTTGTTGTCTCCAGCATTGCAACCTGTGCAATTGGCCCAGATGTTAGCAGAGGCTAATGAAGCCCAAGTGACCGTGCTGAACGTGTGCGATCGCCGTACCAGTTCCAGTAAAATTGCTGCCAGGCGATCGCTTCTTTCCCAGATGATCTCTAAATTAGCTTTGCCGAATCCTCCAGAAATTCAAATCATTGCCCATGAAAACGCCGCCCAAGCGATATTACAAGCGGCTCGATTATATGATTTAGTCGTATTACCATTTATCCGTAATCGCACTAGCCCTGGAGGTTTAGCTATTAGCGATGTCACAACCCAGTTAGCTAGGCAACTCACTTGCTCGATTGTGATGCTGGGAGAACCACAACGCACTTCTACATTAGCCTTGCCCAGTGCAGTTCCAAGTACCACAGCTGCTGTGTAGTTGAAGGCTTGTAGTGAGAAGCCGCCTGCTACGAACTTACTTTATATTACTTAATAAAGTTGTATTTACTTACCCAAAGCTGATTAGTATAACTGATTACAAGTAATCGAGAAATTACTGCTGTTTCTTTCCCCTCTTTGACATCTATCGTCTGCAAGCCTTGCATCTAGCACATTTAAGCTTGAATATATATCTTTAAACAAACTTAATATATTTGAAGATTTCGTAAATTCTAGAGCCAAAATTCCAAGTTAGTAGGTGATGTCTGTTATTTTGCTAGTTAAATTGCCTAGTAATCAAGTCTGAATACTACAGGATTGCATCCCCAATACATATAAATAGATCCAGGAGTATTTCTATAACAGGTCTACTTTGCCTCAGTTTTTGTACCCCAGCTGGGTACTCTAAACAATAAGCATACTAGCTAGTAGCAATATCTGTAAATCACAAGAAAAAACATGAGAATTTTGGTAACGGGCGGTGCCGGGTTTCTCGGCTCTCATCTGATTGATCGACTAATTAGTGCTGGAAATGAAATTATTTGCCTGGATAATTTCTATACAGGCAATAAACGGAACATCCTCAAATGGTTAGATCACCCCTACTTTGAACTGATCCGCCACGATATCACCGAACCAATTCGGCTGGAAGTTGATCAAATATACCATCTCGCTTGTCCAGCTTCCCCAGTACATTACCAGTACAATCCCGTCAAAACTGTCAAAACTAACGTGATGGGCACACTGAACATGTTGGGTTTAGCCAAACGTGTCAAAGCCAGGTTTTTCTTGGCCTCCACCAGTGAAGTGTACGGCGATCCAGAAGTTCATCCCCAAACTGAAGAATACAGAGGTAACGTTAATCCCATTGGCATACGTTCATGCTACGACGAAGGTAAACGTATTGCAGAAACTCTAGCTTTTGACTACTACAGACAAAATAAAGTGGATATCCGGGTTGTGCGAATTTTCAATACCTATGGGCCACGAATGTTAGAAAACGATGGACGAGTAGTCAGCAACTTTATTGTGCAAGCACTACGGGGAGAACCTTTAACTGTATATGGTGATGGTTCCCAAACTCGTAGCTTTTGCTACGTTTCTGACCTCGTGGAAGGATTTATCCGGCTGATGAATAGCGACTATGTAGGGCCAGTAAATCTGGGTAATCCTGGCGAATACACCATTTTAGAATTGGCAGAAGCGGTGCAAAAACTGATCAACCCTGATGCAAAAATTAAGTTTGAACCACTACCTTCTGATGATCCGCGTCGTCGCCGTCCTGATATTACCAAAGCAAAAACCTTGTTAAATTGGGAACCTACCATTCCCCTGCAAGAGGGGTTAAAACTGACAATAGAAGATTTCCGCAGTCGGCTTAAGGCTGATGTTAAATAGTCAGGCTTCTGAGAGGTGCTGAGTGCTAACTTTTACTTTGCGATCTCACCCGATCCGTAGCCTATAGTTTCATGGTTGAGTTACCCATCTGCATGTAGGTTTCATGCTGAAAACCTCTTCATGAAGAACAAACCGTAAATAAAGCGAGGAGTTAAACAAAATGCGTGTTTGCGTAATTGGTACTGGTTACGTTGGTTTAGTTACAGGTGCTTGCTTGGCTCATATCGGGCATGATGTGATTTGCGTAGATAATAACGAAGAAAAAGTCAAGTTAATGAAGTCTGGACAGTCCCCAATTTTTGAGCCGGGACTGTCGGAAATTATGCAGTCTGCCATTCATAATGGCAAGATAGAATTCAGCACTGATCTCGCTGCTGGAGTCGCCCACGGGGAAGTTCTGTTTATTGCTGTGGGGACGCCACCTTTACCTACTGGTGAGAGCGATACCCGTTACGTTGAAGCTGTAGCCCGTGGTATCGGAGCAAATCTCAATGGTGGTTATAAGGTAATTGTCAATAAATCTACAGTTCCCATTGGTTCTGGTGACTGGGTGCGGATGATTGTTCTAGATGGGATTGCTGAACGCCAAAAAACTCTTGTACCGGCTGGCGGCGTCTCTGTCGATGAGCAATTACCCGACATGACAGCGCAGTTTGATGTGGTCAGCAACCCAGAGTTTTTACGGGAAGGTTCGGCAGTTTATGATACCTTTAACCCTGATCGCATTGTTTTGGGTGGCAATAGTCTGAGAGCCACAGGCGTGATGCAAGAACTGTATAGCCCAATCGTAGAGCGCCATTACGCTGCTGACAAATCTTTACCTTCTGTCCCAGTTTTGGTAACAGACTTGAGTTCAGCAGAAATGATTAAATATGCAGCTAATGCCTTTTTGGCAACCAAGATTAGTTTTATTAATGAAGTTGCCAATATTTGCGATCGCGTCGGCGCTGATGTTACCCAGGTAGCAAAAGGCATTGGTTTAGACTCCCGCATTGGCAATAAGTTTTTACAAGCTGGTATTGGTTGGGGTGGTTCCTGCTTCCCCAAAGATGTCGCCGCCTTGATTCACACTGCTGACGATTATGGCTATGAAGCTCAACTGTTGAAATCTGCTGTCAGTGTCAACGAACGCCAGCGCCTCATCGCATTGGAAAAACTCCAGCAAGTTTTGAAAATCCTCAAAGGTAAAACTGTCGGCCTACTTGGTTTGACCTTCAAGCCTGATACTGACGATTTACGTGACGCCCCAGCCCTCAACCTCATTGAGCAGCTGAACCGACTGGGAGCTAAGGTTAAAGCTTATGACCCCATTGTTTCCCAAACAGGTCTGCGTCATGGTCTGTCTGGCGTGCTGGTAGAAACTGATGCTGAACGATTAGCTGATGGCTGTGATGCTTTGGTACTAGTCACTGAATGGCAACAGTTTAGCCACCTAGATTATGCCAAGATGGCAAAATTGATGAACCATCCTGTAATCATTGATGGTCGTAACTTCCTTGATCCTGAAACAATGGTTCGGGCGGGGTTCCAATATGTAGGTGTTGGCAGGTAGAGAATCAAGAATTAAAATTATTTCCCACCTAACTAATTACAGCGCCGTCTAGAAGGTTCTAGGCGGCGTTGAATTTGTTTTATAGGGCAATACAAATTGGTAGGATTTTTCGGTGTTTAGAGACGTTGCAATGCAACATCTCTACATGTGTGATCAATTCAAGAGCTACGGGGCACACGTTCAATCTCCGCATATCCACTGAAAACTAATTTTTGTCCCTCAGTTTCTAGACGATTCAGCCGCATTTTTACCCCATCCAGGTCAAAGCGATCCAAATCGACCATATTATCTAAAATTTCTACCAGTGCGACGCTCAATGTTTGGGAAATTTCCCGTTGGGCTTCTGGTACCTGTTCCAGTTCAATTTTTGGGTCTTTGAAAGAAATCCGACGCCGCCGTTCTACGGCTATGGTAACGACCATGTTCAACGGTATCAGTTCACCATTATCTAAATCAGCTTTTGCTGACATCCGCAAGCGATTTTCTGGTAATAGTTGTACCTGAATCTCTGGAAAGGATACTGGTTTGCCGCCAGATAATGCTGTCAGGGTAGGTAACGAGAGATTTAGCAGACGCTTTGTTACCAGTTCGGCTTTGAAGGCTTTGTTAATACCTACTTCTGATAAAATTACTTGAGCGATCGCCTGAGTGGGTTGTTTGAGAGTTAGTTTGCCACTCAATACCGAACCAAAGTCAATCGCCACTGCATCCGTTTCAAAAGACATCTCCTCGACCGCAAAGTCTCTCTTGATCACCAAGCCACGACCGCTCATCTTGAAACTATCAATGCTGCCTTGCAAGAGCTTGCTGGAGGGATAGCAGCGCACAAAGACTTCTACTGACTCGCTTTGGGTGAACAGGTGGCGAATCGTTTGGCTAGCAACTGTGTTGAGCATCCGCTCTCCCCAGTCTGTGCCTTTAGGATCTTGTAAACCAGTAAGTCCGCCGAACATGTGGTTTTGGGTCTCTAGAAGTTCTTTGTACTTTTGTAACAAAATGTGAACAATACAGCAAGCGATCCCCTGATAAATTGTGCTGATATATTAGGGTAGATTGGCTGATGTTACTGTGATTAATGTATCTATTATTGCTTTTTACACCCGGATGGTAACACTAAAATTAAGATATCAGACAGCTTATAACAGTTAATGAAAATGACACAGCCAAATGTTCTGGAACTTGCTAAACAGGGTGATATAAGTGCGATTAATACTCTGGTCAATGAGTGGTTAAACTTGCCTAGTTTAGTCTAAACTCCAATCCCAATCTGAGATGAGTATAGGCGTTGAACACTAGGCTAGCTAGAAAATACTGTGCGTAGGCGAGCTTTTCGTAGACATCGCCCATTTGAAGTATGAAAACTATTTTTAACCTTCGCTTCCAGGTTTCACCAGATTTAAATCATAAGGTCGTTCTGTATCATCCTCGCCCAGATACTCCCCATTTTGAATTTCCAGAATCACGAGTGGAATAGAACCCGGATTTTCTACCTTATGCAGCGTTGCTGCGGGCACATATGTTGACTCATTGCGATTCACTAAAATCTCCTCATCACCACAAGTCACTTTCGCCACACCAGAAACCACGACCCAATGTTCATTGCGATGATAATGGATTTGTGGCTTAATCCCATGTCTGGGCTTGATTTCCACTCGACTGATTCTGTAACCTTCTCCTTCCTCAATCACCTCAACATAACCCCAATATCTTTCACCTGAATGTGATGAATATTGTTCTGTATCAAGTTGATTATCTTTCTCAGTCATAACTAATTTTCCAAACAAATGGCTATGATTATATGTCTGGTAATTTAACCCAAACTAGATGAAGTTGAGGTAAAGGTATTTGTCATTTGTGAAAAGTCAAGGGTTATGAGTTATGTCTCCCTCATCTCCCCTGTCCCGTATACTGAATCCGATAAATGCGATTATTTGCTTCTTCTGTAACGAGTAAGCTGCCGTCAGGTAAGACTAGTAAGCCTACAGGTCGCCCCCAAGTAGTTGGCACAGCAGGATTTAACAGAAATCCGGTGAGAAAGTCTTCATAGTAACCAGGCGATCGCCCTTGAGCATCAAAGGGCACAAAGACAACTTTATAACCAGTACCGCGATCGCGGTTCCAAGAACCACGAAAAGCCACAAAAGCACCATTACGGTACTTTGCAGGAAAGGTTTTACCGTCATAAAACTGCAAACCCAAGGCAGCTGAGTGTGCTTGAAACAACACATCTGGGGTACGAGTACGGGCCGCTAAATCGGGGCGTTTACTTTTACCGTTCCTTGTCTGGCGTGGGTCAAGGTTCTTTGGTGTTAAGTAAGTGTAAGGCCAACCGTAAAACTCCCCTTGGCGAATGCGTGTGAGGTAGTCCGGTACTAAGTCATCGCCAATACCATCTCGTTCATTAACAGTAGTGTAAAGTTCCTTGGTGACAGGGTGAAAATCCAGCCCCACCGGGTTACGCAAACCAGAAGCAAAAGTCTGTTTTTGCGAACCATCTAAATTCATCTGCTGTACCGCCGCCCGTGGTAGGGGTTCTTCATCCACATTACTGCGGGAACCAACGGAAACATAGAGTTTTTTCCCATCAGGCGACACCACCACATTACGCGTCCAGTGTTGGTTATAGCCACCACCAGGGAGGTCGGCAATTTTTTTCCCAGTACCAATGATTTGCTGCTGACCTTTGGTGTAGGGAAACCGTAAAACTGCATCGGTGTTACCCAGAAAGAAAGAATCGTCTGTAAAAGCCATACCAAAAGGGATATTGAGTCCGTTAGCCGCACTAGCAAAAGTTTGGCGGAGATCAGCCACCCCATCCCCGTTGGTATCACGCAACAAACGAATCTGATTTTGTCTAGTTTCCGTCACCAGTACATCACCATTAGGAGTTAAAGCCAACCAGCGCGGTGCATCCAAATTCTCAGCGTAAACATTCACCGTAAATCCTTTGGGTACACGCAGTATTGGATTATTGAGGATTGGTACAACGTTAGGCCGCTTAGACGCACTATCTGTAGCGAAGGGGGCTGGTAAATTCTGCAAACTAATGCGGATGGGTGTAGGTGAAAGTGCTTCAGTCGTAATAGTGTTTTTTGGTTGTGGAGACTTTTGTGCTAGCTGAGATGACTGTGGTGTGAGATTATCGGAGGATGCACTAGTCTGGCTACAAGCTGCTGTGGCAAATAACAAACATAGCAGCAAGACATGCTGAGTAATTTTCATAAAAAGCAAGATTTATACACACTTTTTTACTTTAGACTTAAAACTTAATTGTTGTCGCCAGTCTCCAGTTTCAGGTGTTGCAATTGTGGGATGATTTATTGCACGCAGAGGCGCGGAGGCGCAGAGAGAATGAGGAGTTAATCCATGCCCTGTGCCCCATGCACAAATAAACTGTTCTCTATCGCTTGCTTGACAGTTGGCGTCACATTACCCGCCACGTTGAGGCAATCTACCAGTAATTGGTTGGCATCCCAATACTGCTGCAAGTATAGCCACTCATCTTGATTAAAATGCCAAATGTGACCAATTAGGCGATCGCTAATCATCAAGTTTCGCAGTTTTTGAGTCCAAGTCTCTCCATGAGTTTGCCACCATATTTTTAATGCTTCTTTACCTTGGCTGACTGAGGGTAATTGGTTTCTCAGGTCTTGCAACGATTTGTGCAAAGATGGTTGTGTCTGGAGTAAAGGCTCAAGGTCAAGGGCTAAACTCAAAGCTGAGAAGCGTTGACCAAAAATATCAGCCCTTATGGCTAAACTTACCCCTAAAGCATGAGTCAAAGCCAAATCTAAGGCTAAATCATCACTGAGATTACCCGCAATTTGATGATCCAAAGACATAGCCAAGCTTTGGTTACAGGCTAGGGGATGTTCTGGGGGTAGGGCGATAGTAAAGTAAAAAGCACGCACGCTAGCTGGATTATAAGACGCACTAACTGCACAAAATTTTTGTGATACCCAGCTAAGAAAATTTTGCAAGTTAGCATTTTTACTTACTAAGGTATTAACATGTTGCTTCATTAGCTGTAACAAATCATCAGCAGATTGCAACATCTCTACACTTAATAAAAAAACTTCTCGCCAGCGTTTTTCATGCACATGAGTGACCAATTCTTGCAGGATTTGAGTACTAGCATGAGCCACAATTTCTCTAGCTGTAAAATACTCTTGAAAAGTTAAATGAGAAAAAGAATAAATCCCTCTTGCCCTTTCTATTAACAACCCGTGTTGAGCTTCAATTGCTTTTAATACATATCCACTCTCCAATTCTAGAGCATCTGCATCAGTTGTGGCATCGGGAAGATGGCATAGATAGTCAGCTATGTGCTTGCGAATTTTAATTTCTCCTAGCAAGTAATCTCCTTGAGTAAAGGTAATTGCTGCTAGACGACTGAGCAACTTAATTTTGTGTAGCAATGATAAATTACGATAAACTTGGTCTCGCTTAATACCCCTAGCTTCATCCCAGCGTACTAATAATAGTTCTAATCCTTTTCTATATAGTTCAGACCGTACAGAGGGGAAATCCTCTGTAAACTGAAATAATAAGCAGGTAAGATTGAGTAAAATTGGTGTAGCAGCCAACTCTAAAAATTGTGAATTTTCAGCTAGTTCTATTTTTTGAATAAATTTATTGGCTAAAGCTTTTGCTTCCATACTAGGTTTTTTGGCAACTGCTAAAAACCATTTATTTGCGAAAGCAGCGATTTGTGATTTAGTAAAATCAGCAATTTCTACTTCAGTAAACCCATGAAATTTATAATTTAGGGCAGCTATACGGCAAGTAATAATTATCCTAACTTTGTAAAACTTATCTAGAAAATTCCGAATATTTTTAATAACCTCATCACAACCTTCTCCAGCAACTTCATCTAATCCATCCAGCAAAATTAGAGATTTTCCATGAGCAAATACTGTAATCAGTTCTCGTTCGGTAATGCTGAAATTTGCAAAATTTTCATAAATGTAGCTGAATAAACTAATTTGATTACGTCCTTTAATATCCTCAGCAAAGTTTTTTAAGCTGATAAAAATTGGTAGGTAATCTGGCTGAAAAAAACCCTGATTACAACTAGTAGCAATTGATTGCAAAAATGTAGTTTTACCAGAACCTGGCTTTCCCAGTAACATCAGTTGAGAATATTGTACAAACGCTTCTATTCCCCAAACTCGTTTTTGACGAACTTTACCTAAGCCAAATCTATCAAATTCATGAGTATCAAACTTTCGTAAAGTTGTACTTTCTATCCATCCTTTACTAGTCATTTCTTCTAGAATATTGACATCTACATAAAGGTCATCTAATTTGATAGGTTGAGCAATATCTAAAAGGTGTAAATTTCCACACTGAGCTTGAATTTTACCGTAATTAATAGCCCGCAGCCTATTTACTAAGACATCAATATCCAAAGTCTGCTCCACAGGTTGTTCTGTGGGTACTGATTCATTGATATCAGACTTATGAGAAATTTCCGCAGGATCTAGCTCTAAGATAAAGCAAATCTCATTGAAAGCCTGACGATCAATAGGTTTACCAGTAAAAAACTTCCAAATAGGCTGACGAGTTTCTAAACCTACCGTAGTTGCTAAATAATCTTGTGTCCATCCTTTGCGCTTAAAAGCATGTTTAGCTTTTCTAATACCTTCAGATGATGCTTGTAGCGATCGCTTTGCCATTCTCCTAATTTTTCATTCTATAGGTACTTGTTGATCATTTAAAAAAAGTTTTCTAACTCTGCTGCGGGTAGTGGGTGACTTAATAGAGAACCTTGCACTGCATCACAGTTATGCTCACGTAAAAAAGATAATTCTGCTTCTGTTGCAACACCTTCTGCAATTACTTGTAAATGGAGATTATGAGCCATTTTAATTAAAGATTTGGTAATTTCTGATTTTTCTTGATTTACAGTTACATTATGGATAAAATATCTGCCAATTTTTAAGGTATTAATTGGCAATTCCTTTAAACTAATCACAGAAGAATAACCTAAACCAAACTCATTAATTGCAATGCTCACACCTAGAGATTGTAACTGATTCATAGTACTGATCACACTGTTAAAATCTTGCATGATGGCACTCTCATTCAGTTCTATCTCTATATCTTGTGGTGCCAAATTATAATTCTCTAAAATTTTAATTATTTGGGGAATAAAATTTGCTTGAATGAGTAGAGTATGAGAAACATTAACAGCAATAGACAAAGAAAACATACCTAAGTGATTTTGCCAGCGATTAATTTGCTCACAAACACTTTTCAATAACCAGTTATCTAGAGGAATAATTAACCCTGTGGATTCAGCTAAAGGAAGAAATTCTCCAGCAGAAACCAACCCCAATTCAGGACTCTGCCAACGTAATAGACTTTCAGCAGCGATTATTTTACCAGAGGCAACACTGATAATTGGTTGATAAGATAATTCAAATTCTTGAAAGTTTTCTTCTTGAATAACTTGAGATAAATTCATTTCTAATAACTGCATCTTGGGAGATAATGTCTGCAAGGCAGTTTGAGTAGATAATAGATATTTTTTTAAATTAGCCTGTTTTTCTAGGCGATTTACAATTGCACTTAGTAATTCTGCGCGAGTAAATGGCTTAGTGAGATAATCGTCTGCACCCATATCCATGCCTTGACGGAAGTCAAATTTAGCAGATTTGGCAGTCAGGAAGATAAAAGGTATGGTTGCTGTTGTAGGGTCTTGACGTAATGTAGATAACACCCCATAACCATCAATTTCTGGCATCATTACATCGCACAGAATTAAATCTGGAAATTCAGAGCAAGCTAAATTTACACCAATCTTGCCATTAGCAGCAGCAATGGTATCAAAATCCTCAGCATCAAGTAAATCTAAAAGATTTTCACGAACTGATTCCTCATCTTCAATTACTAAAATTTTTGTCATAGTTTGCCTTTAATTTTTGTTTGTCATTTGTTATTCTCTCTGCCAGTTTAATGGTAGAAAGACAGTAAATGTTGTGCCAACTCCCATTGTGCTGCTAACAGTAATTTCACCCTTGTGGATATCAACACAGTTTTTGACGATCGCTAATCCTAATCCAGTACCAGGGATGTTACCGACATTCTGAGCGCGATAGAATGATGTGAATAGATGTGGGATGTCTGCTTGTGGAATGCCAATTCCCTGGTCTTGAATCGCAAATGCTGCTCGTTCTTGCTGGCAAGTGAGGGTAAACTGGATAGTATTATTGCCTGGAGAATACTTAATCGCATTCGAGAGTAAGTTATGCAGAATGTGTCTGAGTAACTTCTCATCCATGTGGCATAGTAGGGATGCAAATTCACTAGTGAAAGAGATTGGGTGCTGATTTTTTAGTTCCAGTTGTACATCTTCCACTAAATGACGGCAATATGCTACTAAATCCAGAGACGTTGGTCTGTATTCTAGTATTCCCGCTTCTACCTTGCCAATGAACAAAATATCATTCAACATTTCCGTCATGCGTTTAACCGCAATTTGCATCCGATGTAGGTGAGTGAGTTGTTTTTCTGGCGTCCATTTATGGCGGTAGTGTTCTAGTAACTCTGAGGAAGAAAGGATAGTACTTAAAGGGGTGCGGAATTCATGGGAAATCATGGAGATAAAGCGGGATTTGAGTTCATTGAGTTCTTTTTCTTTCTCTAATGCTATTCTTAGCTCCTGTTCTAATTGTTTGCGCTGAGTAATATCAGTGTGAATGCCGATATAGTGGGTGACTTTACCATCAACGTCACAAATAGGAGAAATATTCAACTGATTCCAGAACAAACTGCCATTTTTCCGGTAGTTACGTAATATTACGGTACAGTCTTGTCCTGTTTGCATGGCATTTCTGAGTTGTTTTAGCTTTGGTTGATTGATGTCGGCATGTTTTAAAAAAGAACGGTTTTGCCCAATAACTTCTGCAGCCGAGTACCCTGTCATCCTCTCAAAGGCTGGGTTTACATAGATAATCGGTTCATCTGTCATGGTGACATCAGCGATCGCAATACCATTACTACTGGCAGCGATCGCCCGATCACGCAACCATAAATCTGATTCTGCTTGCTTGTGCTGAGTGATATCAGTATGGATACATACTTTACCAATAATTTTACCAGCAACATCTTTAATTGCATCAGAACGTAGGTCAATTTGTATAATGCCACCACTGCGTCTCCGCATTGCCACCTCACCACGCCATGACTGACCACTCATCACCACAGCTAGTATCTGCTCACACTCTTGGGGCTGCTGAAAAATTACTTTTATGCCTCCCACAGTTTGTAATTCCTCTAAAGAATAGCCATATATTTCCGCAAAAGCCGGGTTTATATAAATACAATTACCTTCAGTGTCAGCTATAGTGACAGCGTCACTCGTGCTTTCTATGGCTTTGCAAAAGCGTAACAAAGACTCTTCTGCTAGTTTGCGTTCAGTAATATCTCGATCCGTGCCCCGATAGCCACGGAATTTACCTTCCGCATCGAAGATCGGCACTCCACTAGTTTCGAGAATCACTAGATGACCATCTCGATGAATTTTAATGTTCTCTGGACATTTAAATGGTATTTGGGCAGCAGCGATCGCCGCGAAAATTTCTGCAACACTATTAGCTTCTGCGGGTGGCATTAATTCAAAGGGGGTCTTGCCCACAATTTTTTGTGGTGTGTAACCCAAGACATCTTGCACCTTGGGACTAGCGTAGGTGTAAACTTCATTCTCATCAACTTCCCACACCCAATCACTACTGGTTTCCACTAAATTACGGAACCGTTCTTCACTCTGTTTTAATGCTACTTCTGTGAGTTGACGCTTAATCCCAATGGCAATCTGATTGGCCGCAATTCCCATCGCTTCAAAAGTAGATACTGAAATGGTTCGGCGAGAAAACATGGCTATCACCCCTAGCGTTTCTCCTTCTACAATTAGGGGATAACCAGCAAAGGCAACCATTCCCTCTTGCTGTGCCCACTCTTTGTGACTCAGACGCGGATCATTTTGTACGTAGTTGGTGAGGTGGGGTTTACCTTTTTGGGCAATCAAACCGATTTTCAATTCACCGACAGGTACACGACTATGAAATCCATCAATGTGGGTATACATCCCGGAACTGACTCTTAATTCCAGTACGTTGTCTCGTTGGTTCAAGATCCAAATCCGTGCAAACGCTGCACCCAGATGTTGAACTACAGCTTCTGTACAGTCGCGCATCATCTGTTCTAAGCTCCGACTCTGGGTGAGAATCCTATCCACATTAGCGCCAAAACCTGCTAACCACACTCGCTCTGCCAACGCTTCCTCTACTAATTTGATCTCGTGAATATCTGTGTTTGTCCCCAACCAATTGATAATTTTGCCTTGTTGATCTCGCCAGGGTAAGGCACGTATTAAATGCCAACGATAGGTATTTTGAGATACTTTTAACCACCGAGTTTCTAGTTCTAAAGGTTCCCCCGTAGCTAAGGATATTTGCCAGCTTGCTAGACATCCAGGTAAATCTTCAGGATGCATCCACTGCTGCCATTCCCAGTCCAAGAGTTGTTCTTTAGGACAAGCAAAGTAGTCAAGAAGGCGCTGATTAATATACTCAATGCTGCCGTTGGCGTCGGCGATCCATACTTGTTGTGGTATCGATTCGGCTAAAAACCGAAACCGGGCTTCGCTTTTTTCTAGCTCTGCTAAGACCTGCTGGCGATCGCTAATCTCATCAACTAATTGCCGATTGACTTTTTTAAGAGCTTGTGTGCGTTTAGCTACTCGCCTTTCTAGTTCACATTTGGCTTGTTTGAGGGCTATTTGCGTTTGCTTAAGTTCAGCAATCTCTATATTCGTTGCTTCTGCGTGTTGTGCGAACGCCTGACAAATACTTTCATAAGTGACAGTACCAACCAGTTGACCTTGCTCATCCACAACTGGTAATATAGGCAACTGGAACCTTTGTATAAGTGATAGTACCCTAGCTATATCTCGCAATTCACTCATTTGGAGCGAGATATTTGCAGGATGCATAACTTGAGATATCTGAGCTGCTGCTAAGTCAACTCCAGAAGCTACAAGCTTCACCACATCCCCCTCTGTCAGCCATCCTACTATCTGCAAAGCTGACCCAACTAATAGACTTTTGCCCAGCTTCGCCATCAATGCGATCGCTTCTGATACTGGTGTTTCCGGCTCGACTGTCAAGGGTGAAAAGTCAATGATTGACTCCAAGCGTCTTAGCCAAAGAAGCAGAGGAAAAGCTTGCATAAATACAGGGAATGGGGAATAGATAATGGGCAGTGGGTTATTAGTTATTCGCTATCACTGAAAGATACACAAATCGCTTGGGTTACATGTTTATATTTTGTCTCTAAATAGATACTAATATCACACGTATATACACGCAATATTGTTAATTTGTCATTTGTTGTTTGGTAGAGACGTTGCACGGCAACGTCTCTACAAGGGTCACCTCCATCCCCTAGGGACGCAACACCCGCCTTTCCCCATAACGCAACAACCTTTCTATAGTTGCCAGACGATTTTCCCAAACTCTGACTTGATAAGGATTATCTATCATTCCTGGACGCATCCATCCTCTAAATTGGGTCTGGAATCTAGTTAAAGAGGCTCTGGCGGAAATTAACTGACTAGCAGAAGGTGCGATCGCCAGCTGATTTAAAGTCTTTTGTAATACTTCTGCCTGAATGTTAAAGTCTGCAATTGTTGTAGGAGGCATTTGCATCTGGTCGTTTTGCAAAACCAATTGCCATTCCTTTTGTAAAGCCGCATAACGCACAGCAGCAGTTTGAAAAGGCTGACGGTGTGGAATCGGTTCACTCGTTGTCTGTGGTACTTTACCTTGGGTACGACTAAAGACTTTGTGTAAATCGTTGTTCAGATTCTCTGCCGCAAACAGTGCATAACCACTAACAGGTAAATCTCGAACTAGTTGCAGTTGATCAAATGCTCCGACTGTTGGCAAGGAAAGCAACCGAATTCCCGGTACTAATAACGTTGTGCCTAATTGCTTAGAGTTGATCCAAGGTTGCGCCAGTCGCTGGAAGCGTGGAGTATCCAGGGCATAAGTCATGGGCACAATTAAATCTATATCTCCTCGCCTCGCCCAAAGTTCCCAGTGCTGTTGAATTTTTTGGATGCGTTCGATTTCTGGTAGAGGAAATACAGCCACCGACAAAATCAAATGCGATCGCTTTTGGCGCAACTGTTGTGAAACTTCTGCAACGAAGCTATCTACTTGCTGGGTACGAAATGCTGTCCATTTTTGCCATAAGTCCCGGTCATTGGTAGCAATATTTACAGGATCTACCCCAGTCAGTTGTTGAAACTGCGCTCTCGATGCCTTGCCATAGCCGTAAATTTTGCCGGCGGACGGGTCTTGGAAGGGGTAACGAATGTAGTCTAAATGTATACCATCTACCTGATAGTTGGTGACAATTTCCTCATATAACTTGAGTAAGTATTGCCGCACTTCCGGATTGGCGGGGTCTAAGAAGGGCTTGGTTTGACCGACGGGAATAATGTTGCCACGGTGATCGGAGTTTGCCCAATCGGGATACTTAGCCAGCACAGGCCCCGGATAATTCGGATTAACGTTGATAATTTCATTGTGACGCTGGTTGCCAGCTGCAAAAGTCCACACCCAGGCGTGTAACTCCATACCCCGTTCGTGAGCTAATTTCACCCCTGCTGCCAAGGGGTCCCATCCTTTAATTAAGGGGTTTTGTTGGGGTGCAACTTGACTGGGATAAATGGGATAACTGGCATTGACTGTTTCAAAAAAAACAGTGTTAATCCCGGCTTGTGCTAGGCGATCAAAAATCAGGGCTAGCTCCGCCTCGCTACCAGCCCTGACAATTGTCCCCCGGTCTAACCACACTGACCGGATTTCTGGCTGGGCTAATCTGCGGTCTAGGGGAAATTGTTTCCACAAACTGGCTTTGGCTGTGAGCCATTGCTGACGAGCCAAAGCATAGTTTTTTTGGGCGATCAATTGGGGTAAGTTTTTAGCAATTTCCTTGGCTCTCACTAAGGCTTGCTCTGTACTAATTACTGGTACACCCGTTCTGCTAGAAATTAACTCTGAATTTTCAGATTTTAACGGTCGGGGAGTTCTGGTAGTGACTTCTCGACCACCAGAGGAAGATGCGGATGCGGCGCGGTGGGCGCTTTCTACTCGACCAATCAGACTCTCTAGTTCTTGTTGGAGAGCGATCGCTTCTTTGCTATTGATGGGCGCATTAGAATTTGGTACGACATCTAGACGCACTGCTTGTTCTAGTTCGTCAATGGCTTCATCTGAACGTCGGGGTGTTGGGCGTCTTGGTTGGGGCGCCGTGGCAGTTATAGGAGGAGTGGGGGAAGATGTGGAGATACGAGGGCGGACGGTTATTGGTAAGAAAGAGTTATTGTCTCTCCTTACCGCTACTTCTCCTCCTTTCTCGGCAATATTCGCCACCGACGTAGCGCAGGTTTGGGAACCTCCGGCAATTTTCTTTTGGGCATAGGATGGCGTAGTTAGATGATGATTAAAGGTAGCTTTTAACCATGCACTATCTAAATCCGGTGCTGAGGCTGTATCTACCCCCCAGCGCCAACCCAATAAGGTAGAACGCTCCGTAGTCACGACGGCGGTAGGACTATCTGAAGAATTCCAAACGGCGGTAGCTTGACTCGCCAGCTGATCAGAAATCACCACGCCACCATGTACCTTACCAAAGAGTTCCTGTTTATTAGCCCATCCCTGGCCTTTAGTTTTTGGGGGTTGTAGTTGTTGTGTTTGATTGAAGCTAAATCCCCAATAACCTCCCAACAGGGTGCGTAATAACTGACGTACACCTGGGACTGAGGAACTACCTACAGGGCCACTAGCAATCAAACGCCCTCCCTTACTCATCCATTCTTCTAGAGCGATCGCTTGTGTAGGTGTCAGTGTCTCCACATTCGGCAAAAATAAAACCCGGCGATCGCCCCAATCTGCTGCACTCCTGACATTAGCTAAAGGAATCACACAATACTTGACCCCAGCCGCCTGTAAGCGATTGGTAATCCCTGCCCATTGATTAGCATTGTCTTGACTCTGGACTATGCTCAGTAGCGGCTCATCTGTCGCAGCGATCGCAGGTAAATTAACAATGCTATTTAAAAATAAAAGTTGTAAATTAAAAATCAATAATCCGACTTTTTTAATCTGTTTTTTCTGACTCCTCACCACTCACTCCTTACTTTTAATTATTTAATTAGTCAGGAGTCATTGATCATTAGTCCTTAACAAAAGACCAATAACAAATGACTAATGACAAACTCTTTACTTAAGAAATACAAGTATTGATTAATTCTGCAATTCCTGCCACCGGAAAGATTTTTTTATCCAGTTGGCGGGCGACATCTTCAACACTCATATCATCTAAAAATAGCAATTCACCATGTTTGAGCATGACATTTGCTAATAAAATACCGTTGCCTAAATCTTGCCCTTTTAAGTTTAAAAGTAAATCATGCCCAGTCAGTAGGCCAGTTACACTGATATTTTGTCCCCAATAATCGCTAGATAAGGCCCGCATACTGACTTCTAAGCCTTCCACCGCGTTTAACTGTTTTAAAATCGGTTGAAATGCTTTTTCCACTGCGTTCCCAACCACCCAAATAAATTTTCTCTCAGAATAAATTTTTGGTGGTAATAATTCTGTGGCGGTAGCTGCAAACTGTTTAAGAAACAACCGAATAGAACCAACACCATTATCAATTTGCGGATAGTCTTCATATTCTGATTCGTCAGGCAATTCCTCCCCAGCAATTAAAAACCACTCATCGGCTAACCAAACGACGTTAGAACCATACTGTTGGCGAAATGCTTGCGATAGCGCTTGAACTTGGGCAATCACTTCCTGGGCTTTTTCGGGTGTGACGGGTATAAGTTCGTCTTCTTGGGGACGAAACTTAGTTAACCCCACCGGTACTATGGCCACTGATGCCACAGCAGGCACTTCACCAGTATAAAATGACGCTAAATCCTGTAAAGTTTGTTCCAAATGCTTGCCATCATTTATACCGGGGCACACGACTACCTGGGCATGTATTTGTAATCTTCTCGCTTGGAACCACTTGATTTGCTCTAATATTTGTCCAGCACGCTGATTTTTTAGCAGTTTAATTCTTACTTCGGGTTCTGTTGCATGAACGGATACATATAGAGGAGACAGGCGCATCTGTTCAATGCGTTGCCATTCTTTTTCAGATAAATTGGTAAGGGTGAGGTAAGAGCCGTACAAAAAGCTGAGACGGTAATCGTCATCCTTAAAGTACAAGCTAGAGCGCTTACCTGGGGGTTGTTGGTCAATAAAGCAGAATGGACAGCGATTATTACACTGAATCAAGCCATCAAATAGGGCGCTCTCAAACTCTAACCCCAAATCTTCGTCGTAATCTTTTTCGATTTCCAGGTGATGGGTTTTACCCACAGCATCTAAAACTTCTAGTTCTAAAACCTCGTCAGCACATAAAAATTGATAATCAATTAAATCACGGGGACGTGTGCCATTGATAGCAACGATCGCATCCCCCGCCTCAAAGCCAATCTCTGCGGCTATGGAATCAGGAATTATTCTAGTAATCCGGGCTGGAAGAATAGCAGCCATGAGTCAAAAGCCAAAAAATAGTCACTAGTAATGACTATAGACTATGGCAGAATACCACTACAGGACTCGCCAGCAAAAAGTATCAGCTATTGAACGCCTGAGAGAGTTGGCACTGAGTTATGGAATTGGCATCGAAGTTTCTCAGTGCAAGATATGTGATCGTGCTCTTCCACCAATAGTTGGACAACTCAAATCGGATTGTCATGTGCTTGCAACTATCCTTGCCAACCTGCGGCGATCGCTAATAATATTACACTGCCAAATGCCAATCTATACCAAACAAAAATCAAGGTGTTTTTGGTTTGCAAGTATCTGATCAAAAATGCAATTGAGAGATAGGAAAAAATAAAGGTAGAAATAATCCCCACAATTAGCAACCAAACAATATTATCTGGTAACTGTTGGGCTTGAAATAATTTAAAGATTTTCAGACTTTTATACAGAGTCGCAATGGTGAGGGTTGGAAACCCTAACAAAAATGAGAATTTCGCTGCTGTATCGCGTTCTAATCCTAAAAATAGGGCAGTTGTTAAGGTTGAACCAGAACGAGACACACCAGGAATCAACGCCAGTGTTTGTCCCAATCCCACTAAAATACCATCCTGAATCTGCAATGAATTGAAACCTCGCTTCCGAGTGCCAAATTTTTCAGCCAAGCCTAGTAAAATTGCCATGACAATCGACATGATGGCGATAATTAAAGCGCTCTCAGGGATAGCATCTTTAAACACAAAACCTACACTTAGAGCAGGTATTGTTCCTACTACAATACCAACAATTATTTTCCATTCTTCCCTTTGCCAGTCTCGCTCTTGGATGGCTATGATTCCACCTTTGACAATATTAGAAATCAGTGACCAAAAATACATCACAATTGCGATCACACTACCAAACTGAATGGCATCGACAAAATCTTTAGCACCGAGTTCTTTCCAGCCAAATACTTTGGTCACAATTAGTAGATGTGCAGTGCTACTGATTGGCAAGAATTCCGTAATACCTTGAACAATACCCAAAATAAACGCTTGAATAAACTCCATATACAATTAATACCTTATGAACATTGTTGAACTGGTGATGTTGCTTTGTATACTTTTTACTGCACCCTACCCTTGAGAAGCATCAACTTAAGTAAATTACACTGCCAAGACGCTGGCCATGTTCTTACACCCACCCCAATTAAGTCAACGTAATTTTGGTAATTTACAAAACCTTTATAAAAGTCGGCGGGCAACTCCATCCCCTTATGGGTGGGAGAGTAACCTGAACCACCGACTTGGGGTATGGGGCATTGGATATAGGGCATGGAGAAGTTACCAATGCCCTATGCGGTGGGGCGATTTTCCCAAAACACCCATGAATCGATCAAGTTGTCTGCTGTTTTAGATTAAAATGCCCTAGGGGGGGATTTATCCGTGTGATATCTTAAATAAGATAAAGTTACGTAACAAATATTAAAAACTTTGATTAATAATACATTTTCTTCTTACGGTGCTACTACAGCCTCGGAAACCAGGCATATAGACATTCAACAATTGGAGTCCAGACTCGCCCAATCTGCCAATCTGCCGATATCTCAGGCTTCAAGGCAACTTTGGATAGTTTTGGCAGCCGCAGTATTTTTGGTATCAGTGCCAGTGTTTATCGAAGCGCCACTAGTGCGATCGCTACCAACTCTGTGTTTATTAATCACAGGGTTTTGGGTATGGCTGAGTTTTAAATTAATGTCACGTCCTAGAACTTATATTTGGGGAGACTTGCTCTTTGGGTTTAGCTGGAGTTGGTTAGCCGGCGCAGTTTACTGGGGCTGGTTACGTTGGGAACCCTTGTGGCATTTGCCAATAGAGTCCATAGGGCTACCCTTTGCTGTTTGGTGTTTAGCGAGGAATTGGGGCAAGGTAGGTAACTGGTTTTATTTAGGATCGTTACTTGGTACAGCCTTAACAGATGTTTACTTTTACCTGGTGGATTTGATGCCCTATTGGCGACAAGTTATGCGCGTAGAACCAGAGGCTGCTGTACAAGTTTTAAAAAATGCTCTCATACAAGTAGATACGCCTTGGGGTGCAGCTTGGGCGGTAATTCTGGCCTTAGCGCTGCTAACAGTCGGGCTTTTGCCGTTAGGTAGAAAGCAGCGCCATTGGTATGCTTTTAGTGGAGCGGTTTTGAGTACTATTTTGGTAGATAGCCTATTTTTATTAGCAGCCACCCTTGCCTGAGTTGCAACAGCGACTGTCAATGCTGTTGGGCGCGGTTGAGTGCAACTAATTTTCACAAAAATCAGGCTGAACCCATTAGCGGTAAATATTGTGGATATTAATACGCTGTATATTAGTTTCTGATGACTGCTGTGTGTTGATTAAGTGATCGGTTTTTGTTTTTTGTTCTTTGTCTTTTGTGATTGGTACTCTCGCTACTCTGACGAGTCCTCCGTTCTTGTAGCCTCCTGAAGGGGAGAAATCCCCCAAGGATATGACCAATAACTAATGAACACCGACAACTGACAGCTGTGAGCTTAAAGCTTTTATTTTCTATTTGATGGAATGAGGTAGAAAAATCGTGAAAGGATTGGTGCGTTTATTAACAGTGTTTAGCTTATTGCTTGGTTGCTGGGGATGGCTGGGAACTACTCCCATAGCCCAAGCTGCTAATTTCCAAAGTCTGGTTTTGCCTCAAGTCCCAATTCTGGCAGTTGGGCAGAATAAGGCAGACGCCAAACTAGGAACGGAATTTGGCAAAAAAGTTGATTTGAATAATACCAACGTCCGAGCTTTCCAACAGTATCCAGGACTATATCCTACTCTTGCTAAGAAAATTATCAAGAATGCTCCTTACCAAAAGGTAGAGGATGTGTTGAATATTCCAGGATTGAGCGAACGTCAAAAACAAACTTTACAAGCCAACTTCGATAACTTCACCGTGACAGAACTAGAGTCTGTCTTCAATGAAGGAGACGATCGCTTTAACAATGGCATCTACCGATAACTACATGTTAACAACCCACTCCTGCTTATAAGTAGTGGGAAGTAACATTAGAGATAGGGATGGGTGAGAAGGAGACAAAGGGAAGTAGTATTTCCCCTTCCCCCCTCTTCCTCTCCCCCCTTCTTCCCCTATTCCCCCCTTGCTTTTACCTTGCCTCAAAATATAAATACTCCTAGCCAGTTTGATGTCTTAGTAGTCGGGGCTGGTGCTGCTGGACTCTATACAGCACTTTGTCTACCAGAACACTTACAAGTCGGCTTAATTACTAAAGAAACTGTTTCTCTGTCTGCTAGTGATTGGGCCCAGGGTGGTATTGCCGCAGCGATCGCCCCGGAAGATTCTCCGGCTTTGCACATTGAAGATACAATCCGCGCAGGTGCAGGTTTGTGTGATGTCGCTGCTGTGGAATTTCTCGCCCAACAAGCCCCTAGCTGTATTAAATCCTTGGTCAACTTGGGGGTAGCCTTTGATCGTCACGGTCAAGCTTTGGCTTTAACTTTGGAAGCCGCCCATTCTCGTAACCGTGTGCTTCACGCCGCCGACACCACAGGTAGAGAAGTGACTACCACTCTCACCGCTCAAGTCCTCCGCCGCCAAAATATTCAAGTCATCCAGCAAGCTTTAGCGCTGAGTTTGTGGATTGAACCCGCAAGCGATCGCTGTCAAGGAATTAGCCTATTTTACCAAGGTCAAATTACCTGGGTAAAGGCTGGTGCTGTGGTATTGGCAACTGGTGGCGGTGGTCAAGTTTTTGCCCAAACCACCAACCCGGCTGTTAGTACAGGTGATGGCGTAGCGATCGCCTATCGCGCAGGGGCAATCCTCCGCGACTTAGAATTTATCCAATTTCACCCGACTGCCCTCACTAAACCTGGTGCAGACCGCTTTTTAATCAGTGAAGCTGTACGTGGAGAAGGCGCACACCTGATCGATGACGAGGGGCGGCGGTTTGCTTTTGATTACCACCCAGCTGGTGAACTCGCGCCCAGAGATGTAGTTAGTAGAGCGATTTTTAGCCATTTACAACGCACATCTACTGATTTAGCCAAAGCCACTGTGTGGTTAGATATGCGCTCCATCCCTGCCGAAAAGATTCGTTACCGCTTTCCTAACATCATTAAGGTTTGTCAATATTGGGGTATTGATGTCTTCAATGAACCAATTCCTGTGGCCCCTGCTGCCCATTACTGGATGGGTGGAATTGCCGCAGATTTGATGAATCACACCAATATTCCTGGTTTGTATGCTGTGGGAGAAACTGCCAGTACAGGGGTGCATGGGGCTAATCGTTTAGCTAGTAATTCGCTGCTGGAATGCATCGTATTTAGCGCTCAGATGGCTAATATTGACCTGACAGGTGTCGAGTTGCAGCCAGAAGTCCCAGTATTGCCAGTGCGTAAATTACAGACTGATGTCGATGATTGGTATACCCAGCAAATACAACTAGAAGCCTTAAGGCAGAAATTACCCCGCCTGGTGTGGGAAAATGCTGGTATTTGTCGAGAACAGTCAGGCTTAGAAACAGCGATCGCTACCATCACATCTTGGCAACAAGATTTCGCAGCCTTACCTTTAAGTCAATTTTTACTAACTTTAAGTCCCCCACAACCTGCTAGCCTCGATCTACCAGATGTAGAACGCCAGCTGCGACTGTGGGCAGAAACCCGCAATCTGCTAGATATAGCCTATTTAATTCTCAAAAGTGCTGCTTTTAGAACTGAAAGCCGGGGTGGACATTATCGCCTAGATTACCCCCAACCAAACCCTGATTGGCAAGCCCACACAATTATCCAAAATCACCATTGGTGGAAATCTGCTGTGCTCGAAAATTTACCAGTGAAATAGCAAGGGTGCATTTCCCTCCATGCCTGCAAATCTAGACTTCTTGCAAGAGTTGAGAAAAAGTTCCAGAAAAATTAATTCCTTTCAGCTTTTACCTAACCACGACTGCTGCAAGCAGTCTAATTTAGAGTTGTTAACACCTTAGCGGGTTCCACTACCATGCTGACTATCAGGCCCCCCATAATTTGGTGGCACATATATATCTTGGGAATCCTGAGGTTTAGCTTTGACGTTAGCAAAGCTGCGGTTGCTACTACGGTTAAAGCTTTTAGTAGGCAAACTGCTTAACCTATACGTCGAATCGACAATTTTGGGAATGCTGAGGTAAGCGCTAAAACACAAAATTACAGCGCTGGTAATTCTTAAATTAGTTCCTATGAGTTTTGGTAGACTCCATGCTTCTAGTTTCATAACACTATTTTTCTATCTTCGGTGATTCTACCTACATTTTCTCAGAAAATATTAAAATTTAATTAATTTTTTTGCGGTTAGGAGGTTACTACTTAAGTTGTAGGTAGCTTTCGATACTTTATCTAGCCGCATTTGGGCTGCTGCACACGAATATACTTGATACTTAAGTAATATGGCTTCAGCCTAAAGTTATAGATTTTTGTTTTTTAGTTAACCAAACCCGTAAAAATCTCCAGAAATATTTTCTTGATGAGATTTGTGCTCACCCAAAAAAGTTTGCTTTGCTACACATTAGGTTCTTAGTCAGAGATTCTGGCAACCTATATGTCACATACTTTTGAGAAATGGGTATAGTATTATTCAAGCTAAAACAAGTATTTCCGGAAAAGCTATAGAGAAGTAAAATTTCCCTCACTGCAAGGCTTGTAATTGCCATATATTGAATATTTGCAGAGGCAGATTAGTCAATTAAGTGATTTTTCACAGTAAAAAATCAAGCAAATTCATAGCGGTTTTTACCGAGGTGCTTGGCACGGTACATGGCATTATCTGCTTCTTTAACCAAAGCTTCACTGTCCTGACTGTTAATTGGGTAGACACTAATACCAATACTAGCTGAGACTTTAGTGGTGTATCCATCTAAAACAATTGGCTCAGTAATGGTACTTAAAATCTTCTCAGCAACTTTAGCTGCTACTTGTACGTTGGGAATTGCCCGTAAAATTACAGTAAATTCATCGCCACCCAAGCGTGAAACGGTATCACTACCGCGTAAAGAGTTACTCAGCCGTTGAGCAATGGTGACTAGTAGGCGATCGCCTATTTCATGGCCTAGAGTATCGTTAACTTGCTTAAAGCCATCCAGATCAATAAATAGCAATCCAAGCAACAAATTATTACTCTGTGCCCAATGCAACGATTCATAAAGTTGTTCAGCAAAAAATTTGCGATTAGATAAACCAGTAAGGGGATCGTGATATGCCAGATAGCGCATGTGGTCTTCCTTGCGCTTCAATTCACTGTTGGAGCGGTATAAATCAGCAGCAGTACGCTTGAGTTGTTCTTCCATCAACTTGCGCTGCGTAATATCTCGAATCACCCCGACTAAAAAGAAATTGCCCGCAGCATCTTTGTGTAGCGATCGCTTAGTCGCAATCAGATGAGTTGTACCATTGGCATCAGTAAATTCTTCTTCATTTTCCTGGGGTTCCTGAGTCCGGAAAGTCAGATGATCTTGTTTTCTAAACACGTCGGCTTCATGTTTTGGGAAAAAATCATAGTCTGACTTCTCAATTAACAACCGATTTGGGTAACCGATAAACCGACAATAAGCTTCATTGACAACAATCCACTGATGTTGTTGATTTTTCACAAAAATGGGATCAGGAATCGTATTAATTACCTGATGCAAAAACTCTTTGGAACGCTTCAATTCTTCTTGCATGTAGGCAATATAACTAATAATGCATATAGCTGAACCACTAAATGTCAACAGTGCTGGCACAATTGGTGTCCACCAGCCATACATAAAAGCTACATAAGCACCAAGAAATAGTGACAAACAACATAGCAGCATACTGAGGATGGCGAGAGTCAACCGTTTGATTCGCCACGTCGTCACTGCTCCCAAGTAAGACCAGGCAAAAATCCACAAGTATTCGAGTGCTTTAGGCCAAACTTTGAGTAAAGGCCTTCCTTCCAAGGCTGCTGAAATTAACTCCCCCACAAAATAAGCTTGCAGTTCAACACCAGCCACAGGCTGGGCTGCACCTATGAGCCGACTGGAGTGAGGAATGAACACAAAATCCTGGAGACTGGGAGCAGTAGAACCAATCAGCACGATGCGATCGCTAATCCAGCTTTTTGGTACTTTGTCCGCTAACACATCCCTCATCGACACGTGGCGATAAGCACAAGGTTCTGTAGATTTATTTTGACAACTTGGTTTGGGAAAATTAGATAAAATTTGGTAGCCTTTGGCATCAGCTCCCACATAAGGCCCATCTGTAGACCGAAACGGGGTAAACACTGCCTTCCCCAACTGCAAATCATCGGAGTTGTTGGCTTTTTTGGGAATAATCCCGTATGACTTTAAATATACTAAAGCTAACTTGAGTGCCAAACTTTCGTGTCCTTGATGGTTAATATGCCAATACAGCAAACTGCGGCGGACTCTACCATCAGAGTCATACAACACATTATTAAAACCTACTTGATCCAGCTGATTGAGTACTGGTGGAGGTGAAACGCTGGTATTTTTGTTATTTGCCAGTTGCTCAATACCAATCAAGTTCTGTGTCGATTGATAAACTGCAAGCAAATCCTCATGACCAGGCTCCACTGGCAAATCTCGATAGATATCTAAGCCAATCGCACTGGGTTGGTAAACTTGCAACTTTTGCAATAACTGGGCAATCACGCCATCTGGAATCGGCCAAGAACCAACTTGGCGTAAAGAAGCCTCATCAATCGATACAATAGTAATACGCTCTTCTGGCATTTCATTTGGACGTAAGCGAAACAACTGATCAAAAGCTGCCAGTTCCAAAGATTGCAGCAATCCCACAGTACGCAGAAGCAAGATGCAGATTGCAACACTGGAGGCAGTAATCAATTCTCTTTGTCCTTGCCCAAGCGTTGGTTTCAGTCCAAAAAAGAACTTTACAAGACGCTTGCCTAGCTGCTTACTCATTCCCATTACCTAGTAGGAATATTATCTATTTCCTGTAGCTATTAACTACGTGGTCAAGACCGCCCATGCACCAGTTATATTCACTTGCTAAAAATTTTTTCAACTCAGTTAGATTCCTCTAGCTAAATTCCGGTAGCTTTGGTGTATCACTATATGACTATTCACTAGCGATTAAATAAAAACTGGAGCTTTCGCATCCTGTAGCACAAGTTAAGTATAAATATTGTTTGCTAAGAACAAAAGTATATTTAGGGTAAGTCCAACCGTCCAACCTTGATACTTGATATTTACATAATTTTGTATGAAGAGAAATTCGGTCTCATCTATCAAGGAATTGAACCGTTATTTTATCATCTCAGCTTTGTAGCAACACTTGGCGCTGCATTAACCATCCAAAAAAAGCTACCCATCTTCCGTTGTAGCGTTTATAGCGGTTTTCAGACGAGTGAAGTACAGTTTTAAATCGCAAAACCCGTAGGTTTCCCCGCCCTTGATTGTGTTGCGTTCAACCGAGAAAGGCTATAAATAGAATTTCCCACCCTAAGCAAAGTAGGGCGGGAATAAAGGGGGAGAAACGACGAAGTAGCAACTTGAGGTAACTGGCGGGGAGTTTACCCCGTTTGAGAAAGTGGAAGCTGTTGCGCGCCTATATCCAATATTTTTGCGTTAGGACTTGCCAGGATCAAGAGTCCAAAGTCCAGGCTAGCTTTTGAAGAAAGGACTCTTGACCGGAGGCGCAGCGTTTCCGGCTCCGCTGTTGACAACCTGAGCGCGAAGTATACAATTTAAATGCGTCATAGCTTATCCGCAAGATTTATTCATGAACTTTTAGATGGTTCACTTGAAATACTTGAAGTTACGGGGGCCTTTATAATCAGAAGCCTTAGCCAATTCCTCTAAGTTTTGGACTCCGCCATAGCTTTGACCGTTAATAATCCAAGTGGGGAAGCTTGTGATCTTCGCGGCCTTACATAATTCTGGTTTAGCGTTTAGCCCTTCAGGAGCGCACTCTACCTTGACGCTCTCATCAATTATCTTCTCTGCTTCTTTACCAAAAAGCAATTTCTGATCATGACAGTGAGGACACCAATAAGCACTGTATTCCTTAGCCCCTACCTGAGCAAGATGACGCGCTAGAGCGATTTCTGCTTCACCAGAAGTTGTAGTCACCTCCCAACCAAATTTAGGGTTAGGATTTTCTGTCGGTCTAAATTGAGGAAGTTGTTGAGTTTGTCCAGGAGTTAAGTTAGCTGTATTGTCTGATCGATTCACACCAGCATATACGCCTAAGGTGCCGATTAGTGTTACCATCCCTACTATGACGGCGGTGAACAAGATTTGCCCAATATCTTCCCAAGTACGGCCAATAAGTGTCAGCACCAACATACTGAGTGAGAACAAGGCCGAACCAATACAGTAAGGACAAAGGGCCTGGATTTGGAAGGCCAGTACGTACATTAAATAACCACTGAAAACAGACATGGCGATCGCTCCCACCAACAATAGCCACCATGTCCAGTTTTCTAATTGTTTGTGGCTCTTGTTTTCTCCTGCTTTCAACACCAAAGGAGCTAAGGCAAATACCACCATACTGATATATGCCAATAACCCAAACAAGGCTAATGGCTGACCTAAAACTGTTGCCCAAGGACTAGAAAGTACATCATTACATCCTTTAGCACCAGCCTCTGCTACACAAGCGGCACTACCTCCCGATAACTTTTCTACAGTCAGATAGCCAGTAATCAGGGCACCAAGCCCAGCGATCGCGGCAATCAATGGGCGCGACCATTTATGAATCCAAGGAGTAGAACGGCGGCGAATCATAAACTTTAAGTGGGGGATGGGGCATGGGTCATGGGGCATTGGTCAAGGATTATAGATAAAAAGCTATTGCCTATTCTCTATTCCCTATTTTCCCCATTCCCCATTTTAAGAATGTAATTTTACTTGTTCTGCTGATTTAGCTTCACCTTTAGAGTTCCAACTCCGACGAGCGGCTTCGACAAATTGACTCACACGAATTGGGTCAATTGGTTGCTCTATCCGACCGTGGCGTTTCAGGGAACTGGAAACAATCACACCATCTGCTGCCTGCATCAGTGTAGCAATATTTTCCCAATTTGCCCCACTACCGATGAACACTGGTGTGTTCCCTGCTGCACCGCTAGCTAGTTCCAAATCCTCTACATTGGGAGGGCTACCAGTTGCCCAGCCAGACAAAATTACTGCATCTGCCAAACCTCTTTCAATGGTGTCTTTGACAGCAACTGTGAGATTTGGCGAACTTAGAGGGCGGGCGTGCTTCACTAATACATCAGCAAAAATTTTGATATCACTGCCTAACTCCCGCCGATAGCGGAGTAATTGATGAGCATCTCCTTCAATTAATCCTTGGTCAGTGGCCATTACTCCTGTGAGGACATTCACACGGATGAATTGTGCCCGCACACAACTAGCGATCGCCATTGCACTTTGAGCATCGTTCCGCAAAACATTTAATCCCACAGGCAAAGTTACCAAGTTCTGTATGCGTTGCACCGCTACAGTCATGGCACTCACTATCGCTGGATTGACTTGGTTTTTGGTAAACGGCGCGTCGAAAAAATTCTCGACAATAATACCGTCCACTCCTCCACTAGCCAGGGCTGTTGCTTCTTGTTCGGCACGGTCAATTACCGCTTTGAGGCTGCCTCCCCAACGGGGCGAGGTAGGCAGTGGTAATAGGTGAACCACACCAATAATCGGTGTGCGAGTCTTAAATAGCTGAGATAAGTCCACGTCAATTATTACGAAGGGTCAGGGATTAGACGCTAGGGGTTAAAGGTTAGAGGTTAGGGATGAGGGAGATCAAGGAGATGGCGGGGACAAATGATAACCAATTTCCCATTGCCTATTGCCCGTTCCCCATGCCCCATTCCCTATTCCCCATGCCCCATTCCCTAGCCTATTCCCTCTTCATCATTAAAAGCTGTTTAATACTGGTTGTTTTAGTGCCTCTCTCCTGGGATGGAAATTGGCGTAAATCCTCCCATAAGATATGTTAAGATAAAATCTGGCTACAAGAGGAGTTTGCCACTCACAAGACACGAGGCAGCTTCCCGTGGTTTAGGCGTCTCGCCCGCGCATTGTCGTAGGCACAGTCTGAGCAGAGGGTTAGCATTACTGCTAGATTAGGCGTAGTCGCAAGTGCGATTTCCCTGAGGGTAGCGACTTCTCACAACAAGCCCTTTGGGCGGCTTCCCGATGGGTAGATTAACAACGCACACGCTGCGGTAATGTAAAATACCAATAGGCGAATTGTTAAAAAACATAAAAAGTGTCAATGTACCCAAAGACACTTAAATTTACCATAGGGAATAGGTTAGTAGAAACATCATAACATGGCCTGAAATTCATTAAAGGTCAAGAGTGGGCTAACAGTTGCTGGCAGTGGTAATCTTCCATCTCAGTGCTGTTTAGATAAGGGTGCAAATCACAAAAGAGCGAAACAACCGCTCTCAAATTTAGATGACAAGAAAAAACATGAAGATTTTTTCAAAATATGGGTGACAAGCCAACAATTGCCATTTCTCACCTGGGCTGCGAGAAAAATCGAATTGATACCGAACATATGCTAGGACTGCTCGTAGAAGCAGGGTATGGTGTAGATACCAATGAAGAATTAGCAGATTACGTTATTGTCAATACCTGTAGTTTTATCGAAGCCGCAAGAGAGGAATCTGTCAAAACTTTGGTAGAGTTGGCAGAGGCGAATAAAAAAATCGTGATCACTGGTTGCATGGCGCAGCACTTCCAAGAGCAGTTAATGGAGGAGTTGCCAGAGGCCGTAGCCGTCGTAGGTACAGGCGATTATCACAAAATAGTAAATGTCATTGAGCGGGTAGAAGCGGGAGAGCGGGTCAAGCAGATAAGTGCCCAACCAACTTACATTGCCGATGAAACTACACCGCGCTACCGCACTACAACCGAAGGTGTAGCTTATCTGCGAGTGGCTGAAGGATGTGATTATCGTTGTGCGTTTTGTATTATTCCTCATCTCAGAGGAAACCAGCGATCGCGTACTATTGAATCCATTGTTGCGGAAGCCGAGCAGTTAGCTAGTCAGGGGGTACAAGAAATTATTCTGATTTCCCAAATCACCACTAATTACGGTTTGGATATTTACGGCCAGCCCAAGTTAGCCGAATTACTTCGCGCTTTGAGCAAAGTAGATGTACCGTGGATCAGAATGCATTACGCTTATCCCACCGGACTAACTCCAGATGTCATAGCGGCAATCCAAGAAACGCCCAACGTTTTGCCCTACTTAGATTTGCCCCTACAACATTCTCATCCTGATATTCTCCGTGCCATGAACCGTCCCTGGCAAGGACGCGTAAACGATAGCATTATTGAGCGCATCAAGCAGGCGCTACCAACAGCAGTGCTGCGAACAACATTTATTGTTGGCTTCCCCGGAGAAACAAGCGAGCATTTTGAGCATCTACTACAGTTCGTCCAGCGTCATGAATTTGACCATGTTGGTGTTTTTACCTTTTCGCCTGAGGCAGAAACCCCAGCGTACAAGCTTCCCAATCAGTTGCCCCAAAAAGTGATGGATGAACGCTGGCATCGACTAATGGCCATCCAGGAGCCAATTTCTCGCAAGAAAAATCAACAGGAAGTAGGCAAAATTACTGATGTCCTGATTGAGCAAGAAAATCCTGAAACTGGAATACTCATTGGTCGTTCTAGTAGATTTGCCCCCGAAGAGGTGGATGGGCAAGTTTATGTTACAGGTGAAGCGAAGTTAGGAACCATTGTGTCAGTAGAGATCCAAAGTGCTGATACATACGACCTCTACGGTCAAGTTCTGAATAATTAATTAGTCATTATCTATTTTGTTAACTAATGACTAAACCAAAAATCCCAAATAAAATCTAGGAGAGTTGATGAATCTTTCGTTTCAAGAATTAGGTCTTTCCCAGGAACGTGTTGAGCAGTTAGAAAAAATTGGCTTTACCGCACCTACTAACATTCAAAGCCAAGCAATTCCCCAACTGCTAGCAGGTAGGGATGTAGTCGGTCAATCCCAAACTGGCACGGGTAAGACAGCAGCCTTCTCATTACCAATTTTAGAGCGGCTGGATATCAATCAAAGAGCTGTGCAAGCTTTAGTTTTAACTCCAACTCGTGAGCTAGCGATTCAAGTTCATGATGCGATCGCCCAATTCATCGGTAACGATGGATTGCGGGTGTTAGCAATTTATGGAGGTCAATCCATTGACCGTCAAATTTTACAACTAAGACGTGGTGTACACATGGTTGTGGGCACACCAGGGCGCGTGATTGACTTACTAGACCGGGGCTGTTTAAAGCTCGATCAAGTCAAGTGGTTTGTGTTAGATGAAGCCGATGAAATGTTGAGCATGGGCTTTATTGACGATGTGATCAAAATTTTGTCCCAAGCCCCAGAAGATCGGCAAACAGCTCTATTTTCAGCGACAATGCCGCCATCGATTCGCATGATTGTCAACAAATTTTTGCGATCGCCAGCTACAGTCACCGTCGAACAGCCTAAAGCTGCTCCCAATAAAATCAATCAAGTAGCCTACATCATTCCCCGCCACTGGACAAAAGCCAAAGCTTTACAGCCAATCCTGGAAATGGAAGATCCAGAAACAGCTCTAATCTTTGTTCGTACCAGACGTACCGCCGCCGAACTCACCAATCAATTGCAATCCGCGGGGCACAGTGTCGATGAATACCACGGTGACTTGTCCCAACAAGCACGGGAGCGGCTATTAACTCGATTCCGTAACCGTCAAGTGCGCTGGGTAGTGGCTACTGATATTGCCGCGCGAGGATTAGATGTGGATCAACTTTCACATGTGATCAACTACGACCTACCGGATAGCGTTGAAACCTACGTCCACCGCATTGGTCGTACTGGTCGAGCTGGTAAAGAGGGAACGGCAATTTCCTTGGTTCAGCCCTTTGAACGCCGCAAGCAACAATTATTTGAGCGCCATAACCGCCAAAATTGGCAAGTGCTATCAATTCCCACACGGGCACAAATTGAAGCGCGACACATTAAGAAGTTGCAAGAACAGGTGGGCGAAGCCTTAACTGGCGAGCGTCTGGCTTCATTTTTACCAATAGTTAGTGAACTGATCGAAAAATACGATGCTCAGGCGATCGCTGCCGCCGCACTGCAAATCGCTTATGATCAAACCCGTCCAGCTTGGCTCAGTACCGAAGTAGAAATTCCTCAAGAAGAATTACCCGCTCCCAAGCCCAAGTTGATGAAGCGGCGTGAATCTTCCGGCGATCGTCATCGCGCCAATTGGAGCAAATCAGACGCAACTGGTGCTAGTGAAGAAGAAAGACGTGGTACTCCTAAACCTAAGCTAAAGACAGGCCGTCGTGATGCTTCTGTTTCACCCGCCAATAAGTTAGGTTCACCAGTTAAAGCAGTGAACAGTGAACAGTAAACAGTGAATTCCAGAACTGATAACTGAGATAATAGTCAATAGTCATTGGTCACTGGCTATTGATTATTTCACATTGTGGTTTTGTATTAATTTCTTAGTGTTTTTTCAACACAGAGGGATGTAGGGTTTTTCTACAGAAAATTCACTACGAATTGATTAAATACTGTACTCAGACTCCTTAGACCCTAGACCCTACTCCTTGAGCTAACTCTGGTATAGTAGCTTCTAACTTCAAACAGTTAGCCCCATCAACCTGCAATTGGTACTCGACTTTATCCATCAAACGATTCATAATTAGCCACCCATAGCCACCTTCTTGTTTTTCTAAAGGATTTGGTGCTAAATAAGTGGACATATCAAAACCTTCACCGTAATCCCAAATTTCCAAGGATAGATCCCGATCTTTCAGTTCCAAACGTAGTAATATCGGCAAACTGGGCTGCTCCTTATGGGCATGTCGGACTGCGTTGGAGTAAGCTTCAACCAATGCTAGCCGCCAACGACTAGATTGTCGTGACCAATCAACTGATTCTCCTAGCTGGATTTTGAGGCATCCTAGCAACCAATTTTCGACGATGTTTAAAAAATTCAAATCACTTGGGACATGAAGCTCACTTTTCATTATTTACAAAACCTCCAGTGATAGTATAGTTTGGTCGTCGTCTTGAACACTGTTATCCGCTTGAATCCGAGCTAGTAAGTGATTGAGGGAAAGTGGTTGTGTTTCCTGCTGAAGGAGTTTCCAAAGACCATCCTGATTCAGCATAAAACGACTAAAGGGCTGGATGTCATTATCGGGTTTCTCGGTTAGGAAGATATTATTTGATACCATTGCTTCTGTAATTCCATCACTAGCCAGCAACAGGATATCTCCAGGAGCAAGAACTACTCGACCAGATTGGGCTTGCCACTTAGGTAAAATACCTAGGGGAATACCCCTGATCTTTAAGTAATTTGGCTGTTCTTCTCCAGATGCTTTATGCGAGCAAAGTAGGGGATAGATATGCCCAGCATTGGCATAAACCAGCTCTTTGGTAGTTGGTGTATAACGTGCTAAGACGAGGGTAATAAAGCAATTGTTGCCAATTAAGTCATCAGACATGGCGTGGTTAAGATTTTGCATAACCACATTTGGCTCGGCTGGCGTTTCTTGAGACAATTCCCGGCGTAATACCGAAATAGCGCTAGCCATGAACAGAGCTGCTGGCACCCCTTTACCAGAGACATCGCCTACAGCTAACCACAAGTCACCTTTGGGATGGGTAAATACCTCAAAAAAATCTCCTCCTACTTCCCTCGCCGGATAGCAAGATGCTTGTATTTTGGCATCTTTGAGATCAGGTAAAGTTTGGCGTAGCAGGTTGTTTTGAATTTGCCGAGCTACCTCTAACTCTGTCCGAATCTGTTGTTGCTTTTCTTGGAGTCGCTGATAAAGTTTTGCTTGGGAAAGAGCTAAAGCTGCCTGTTCGGTCACGTCAGCAATGAGTTGGATGTCTTCTTCTTGCCAAGGATAATCACGTCCTCTTTGGTAGAGGGCCAGAACAGCTAGTAAGTGTTGTTGATAAGACAGTGGTACAACTAGTTGGTGACAGGTCTTACCATCATAGGTATCTTCAGTCAGCTGATAATGATGAGTTTCCAGGACTTTTTCAATTAAAGTACTAGGATCGAAGGAGCAACTAGAGAGTTGGGTTTTAGCATCTAAATAGAAAAACTCATCTTTGGTCAAGCGATCGCCTTCTACAGGTCTTAGCAAACAGCAAGTAGCTTCAAATGCTTCTCCAATAGTGGCAACAATCTTTTCTAGCATACTGTCGTAGTCTAAAGACTCCCGAATTGCTGTAGTCACTGCATTAAACAAAGACTCTCGCCGCAAAGCGCGACGCAATTCTTGGGTGCGTTTCTTGACTAAGCGGTAGGTATCAGTTGCTTGCTCAACTAATGTTTTCAGCCGTTCGGGATTCCAAGGTTTGGTAATGTACTTGAATACTTGGCCAGAATTAATTGCGTCTACCAAATCTTCGACATCAGTAAAACCAGTCAGCAAAATCCGGATTGTGTCAGGAAAACGCTCCACTGTACGGCTAAGAAATTCTGTGCCATTCATTTCTGGCATTCTTTGGTCAGAGATGATTACGGCCATCTCGCCTTCTTTTTCCAAGATTTCCAAAGCACTACGAGCATGGTTGGCTTGATATACTTTGAAATCTCGTCTAAAAGTACGGTAGAGTAAATCTAGGTTATCCAGCTCATCGTCTACCACCATGAGCTTGAGTTTTTCTACCTCTGTCTCCGTCATATTTGACTGTAATTTTTAGATAAAATGACTAGCGAAATAGTGTAATACTTATCCCACCAAATAACTAAAGAACTATTAAACAACAGTCTCTATAGAGAATTTACCTATTTTGAAAATGTACTTTTCTCAAAGTTGTAAATCTCACTTAATTTTAGCTAGACTCTAAAATTAACCTTATCCCACTAACCCAGAGCGTAAAGCACGAACTGCGGCTTGGGTGCGGTCATCAGCACATAGCTTGTTCAATATATTGCGGACATGAGTTTTTACCGTTCCTACTGTGATGTACAGTCTTTCCGCGATTATTGCATTGCTACAACCTTCAACGATCAACTGTAACACTTCTAACTCCCTTTCTGTCAGGGTGTAAGGCTCTATAGTTTCTTCATTATCTAAAATCTCCAGATTTTGGCTAGAATTTATTGTATCTAATGATACTGTATCTTGTTTGGGTGGATTTTGTTGGGCTTGTTGTAGAACAATCCGAGCGATCGCTGGATCGATCCAAGCGTTGCCATTGTAAGTTACACGTACTGCTTCCAGCAAATTATCAAACTTGATGTCCTTCATGCAGTAAGAATCTGCCCCAGCCGCAAAAGCCGCTAGCACTGCTTCTTTGTTATCCCGCAATGTCAAAATTAGTACTTTTGTTGCCGACTCTTCACCATTAGCAATAGCTTTAATTTCTCGTGTCAGTTCAATACCATCTTTATCTGGTAAACCAATATCGACAATTGCAATATCAGGTTGTAATGTTTTTAACATTCTCAAACCTTCCGCAGCATTGGCAGCTTCACCTACAACTTCAATTTCTTCTTTTTGCAGTAGTGCTGTCCGAATACCCACACGGGTGAGGTCATGATCTTCAATCAGAGCAATACGAATTTTACTCATAGTCAACTTCCGCCCGTTACACTACCTTAACTGTAAAATTGAGTTTACTCACAAGTTTGAGGATATGGAGTTGCAAGAGATATTGAGCAAAAATTATAGAAGTATCGGCTGAGTAAGGCTAATTGAGAGAGATTTAGTCAGCGCCAAAGGCATTTACTCCCACTACGAAAGTTATACTTCAATTTGTTATCCTCCTTATACCAAGTTCAGGTGCATGGAGAGATACTCAGAATCACTTCTGAGGCTTTATCTTTGTGCAACTTGACTAACAAAGAGGAGTTTCCTCTTGTTGAAACGTGGATATCCTGTTTTCCCTGGTTGATTCTTGTTGTAGTTGACAAAAAATCGAGCTAGGACAGACCACGTTCTCTCTGCACTAGCTTGCCTTCCCATCCTATTGAATTTTGCTACCGAGCAGAACTTATTGAGGTTGTAGCTTCTAATCTTCTTACAATTCATCCAGCATCTCGGGACGCTGCGACCAAAACAAGCAGTCCCAATAGTCTGATGTAGCTTCGGATACTGCTCATGATGAGCCTTAAGCTTTGCCTCAAACACTAACATTTATGTTAAATATTACGAGATAATAGATTATATCAAATTGTCAAAAACTCAACTACCCCGGAGGCAGAGTGTCTTTGGCTCCTCTCTTCCTAAATTTTACGAGTTTATGCTCCATTTTGGTCTTAATTTAAAATTGAGCATAAATATCTACTGAGTTGCTATTGCCGCAATATTAGGAATCTGCTTTGAGTTTTAAACTTATTTGCGTGGTGCGCGAAGCGCTACAGACAGGTAAAAGACCAGAGGAAAGAAGGTTTTTCGAGTTTGAGTTTTTCCAAAAATCAAATAAAAGTTCCTTATAAGTTATTTTTATAACAATAAAAATCAATAAATAATGATCATTTATTTAGTAAAATCACTTAGATTGGTAATCTTACACAGTTTTTATCACACAAGTAATTAATTTATAGTTGCTCATAATCACCCTGAACAGCATATTAAAATATTTGATAAACTGATGGTCGATAAAAATATGGTGTGAGGCTAATCAAGAGTAGGCTATGTCTAAATCGCCTAAAACACTTGCAGTATTGGGAATGCCAGTTCATGTGATGACAAACTATCCAGGCTGGTTAATAGAATGCTTGCAACAAGGCAGAGGAACTCATGTAGTGACGCTCAATGCCGAAATGACTATGCAAGCAGAGCGGAATAGTTCTTTGGCTCAGGTAATTCAAAATGCTGAGTTAGTAATTCCAGATGGGGCTGGTGTAGTTCTTTATTTGCGGTGGCTATTATGGCAAAAAGTGCAGCGTTGTCCAGGAATTGAACTAGCTGAAACATTACTACGAGAGTTGGGACAACAGCAGACAAGCACAAAGGTGTTTTTCTACGGAGGAGCAACCGGAGTAGCGGCAAAAGCGGCCGAGGTTTGTCAGCAGCAGATCTCTAGTTTAAATATAGTAGGTACTCATTCAGGCTACCATTCTCCTGAACAAGAACAACAGTTACAGCAAACTCTCATCCAATTGCAGCCACAATTGATTTTTGTTGGTTTGGGAGTACCGCGTCAAGAATTATGGATTGCTCAAAACCGTCATTTGTGTCCCCAAGCAGTTTGGATTGGCGTTGGTGGTAGTTTTGATATTTGGTCGGGGACAAAACATCGTGCGCCTGCTTGGTTGGGAAATAACAATTTAGAGTGGCTGTATCGGCTTTATCAAGAACCTTGGCGGTGGCGGCGGATGTTGGCTTTGCCAGAATTTGCACTTAAGGCATTTGTCTATCACTTCACAGCACGAGGCGCCATCAGTTGAGGAACAGCACTGGGTAGTTCTGTATATTGATACAGACTCAGTATTGACGAATTTAAAAAATTTTTAAATTTCCGGTTTGGAATTTGAGATTCCTGGGTTGTACCTGGGAATCCTTATTTTTAAGCAGATTCATTATTGAAAGAGGATGTTTGAGAAGTATTGTCATACCAATTTAAATAGGATTTGCGACAGATTGATGGGTGATCAGGGCGTAGCTTGCTTCTCCGACAGGAGTACAACCGTACCCTACGGAGAACTCGCAGAGTAGGCAGAGCCTACGCCCCTACAAGTTATCTGCAACATTGTTTTTTCAAATTGGTATGAGCACGCAAGACTTGCCAAACAACCTCTAAATACTAACTATCTACAAATTCGGCAACAGATATAAACCCTCAAACCCAGGCTTATATCTAATTTTTGTGATTACGGAGCTTGCTTCACTATTACGAATTGGTATCAAAGATCAAGCTGCTTGGTTGTAGGCTTAAGGAAAATTGACGAATGCCAGTATTAACGACTCCAGTAACGACTAACAAATTTGTTGATGGTGAGGGCAATAAAACTCAACAGCATAGTGATACGGCTGGCATAGCTTTGCAATTACGCTCTGTCACAAAAATCTATACTAATACCTCCCACGCATTATTAGATGTGAATCTCCAGGTCAAACACAAGGAATTTTTATTTATCACGGGGCCAAGTGGTTCTGGTAAATCAACACTCTTGAAACTGCTATATGGCGCGGAGTTAGCGACACAAGGAGAAGTGATAGTCCATGATTGTAACCTGGCTACTTTGCGGGGCGATCGCTTGTCTCTATTGCGCCGACGTATTGGCATCGTGTTTCAAGACTACAAACTGATTCCGCAACGAACAGTGGCAGAAAATGTGACTTTTGTGCTGCAAGCTCAAGGTTATACCCGCAAAGAAATTCAACGCCGTTTAGAACCTACTTTGAAACTGGTGGGTTTGCTGGCAAAAGCGGATCGTTTTCCGGATCAACTTTCCGGAGGAGAGCAACAACGGGTGAGTATTGCCAGAGCGATCGTGGCAACTCCACCATTGCTTTTGGCTGATGAGCCTACAGGCAACCTTGATCCGGATAATTCCTGGCAAATAATGCAGATTCTAGAAAAGTTAAATTCTTTTGGGGCCACCGTCATTGTCACCACTCATGATGAACAATTGGTGCGGCGGTGCAATCATCCAGTAGTACAGGTCAGAGATGGCAAGTTGTATCGAAAATAATCAAAACTTTTGTGAGCCTCTTAGTATGCACTTTAGTGATAAAAAAGCAAGTACTCAAGTCCTGGTTAGGAACTCAGTGCCTGATTTGGGACTTTTGACTTTGAACTTTTAACTGTGGGTAGTGGAGTGGAACAGCCGTACTAGATGGTAAAACTTGCAAGCGATCCAAAACTTGTAAACTTTCAAAAGCCGCCTCTCGAATAACGACTTCCTCCTCTCTACTCAGTAGGAGTCGTAGACAGGCGCTGAAATTTTGCTGTACAGCAGCATCTACTCGCTGACGAGTTATTAATTTAGTAAGTCGTTGCACAGCAATTAAACGCTTTAAGGGATCTGTCTCAGTTAAATTGACCATTAACTGATCAAGTTGACCTTGCTCTTGACTGGTGTGCAGATTGACGATTTGCCAAACCAATAAAATTAGGGTTAACAAAGTTACTAAACCTTGGGCGATCGCACCCGTCGCCATCCAAGGACTGCTAGCATCGACCCAAATAGCAGCTGCGGTATAAGTACTGGCAGTGGCAATCCCACCACTACCAACAGCTAAGACTAACCGACGATTGGGATTGTTTAAAAACTTCCGTATCTCCAACCAGCGTAGTCGCCAGTCCCAGGCCTGCATTGCGTAAACCACTAGCATCACCCCAACGCCAACGACAAGTGCTAGCAGAAGTTTCCAGTTCCAAAACAGCATAGCCACAACGATGGTCAGGAACCAAAGAATATTTCCTAAACCAGAGAAACCCTTAAAATTTCGTTGTTTTGGGCTTCCTGTCTTGAACCCTGGAAGCGACCAGTTGGGGATCTGGCTGATTAATTGCTGCCACGAAGACGAAGCCTGTGCCACGGTGTTTACCTACTAGATTACAAAGTTGCTGAGTATTTTATGGAAAGTTGTGGAAACTCCATCCTCTTTTGGGTGGTTGGGGCTTCCGCCGTCAGCGTCAGCATTCGACTGAGTTGTATAGAGGCTGCGATGCTCTGAGCCAGTCGAAGGGTCGAAGTAACGCTCACGCCAAAGTCCAAACGGTTGTCCTCCCGTCGCTTCGGACATAGGGAATAGGGCATTGGTAATTCTTTTTATGCCTATTTATCCCACTACCAAAAGCTCCATCCCGCAAGTGGCGTGGAGTTTTTTATAAGTTTTACTAGGAAGCAGGAAAATTTGCTGACACTCAATTCTTCATGGCCTAGTAACTGACTAAGCCGAGAACCTTAGATGCCCCTAGATAGGCAGAGCAAGTGTGATTACAAAAGCCGAGAGCCAATCTTGAGACTTTTCCTGTTTCTTGGGCTGACGTTGACAATTAATAATACTCTATAAGAATACCTGGACTAGAGCGGGTAAGAACCAATTAGTGGCAGAGTTTTAGTTAAAAACAAAAACGAAAGTTATCAAGGGTGAATTGCCCATCAAAAGCACAGAAGGTAACGGAATGAATATCCTTCGCTGTTACCGATAATAAGGTATTGGGGGGCATGGCAGAGTCAGAATTTGCCAGATTAGCTCCTGGTAGTACTGCTTGCGCCAGTGGTTGACGATCGCGATCGTAAGCAGAAATTACTAGCCTTTGTGAACTAGTGACAAAAGCACCAACCCATTTCACAGGTTGCAAGAAGGTAGCTTCTAAAAATCCGCCCTTGGGCGATCCCATTAATACAGTCAGTCCTGAGTGTGTAGGAAATGCCGGATTTGAAGGTTGTATTGCTAGAGAATTGTGAAAAATGACGCCCAAACTTTCATACTGGCGTTCCACGGCTTCAAAGCATTTCAAATCTTCTAAATTTAGAGAAATACAACTAGGTACAGCATCAGTAGCTTCCTCAAGCTGACCCTGCCAAACTGAAGCTATTACTTGGTTTTGGATATTAAAGTTGTCAAGTGCAAATTCAGCGTCTTCAAACATGGATACTTTATTCGATTGAAGAATAGCTTGCTTTACCATGACGCCCCACTTTACGATTGCCTAATTTCATCAAAAGCTATTGTTTTTACCTCCATAATGAGGATTAATAGCTGTTGTTGGTGAGCGTCTCAGCGCTCAAAAATATCCGTGATATCTCTGATAGAGTATCACAAAAAAGCCTGGGCAGAATTCTTGCCTAAGTGATAGTCGCTACTACCATAAATCCTTGTAGACAAGCATGTACAAGCAAAATTACCCAATACTTCATGAAAAAATAATTACCGAATCTTCACACGTAATCCAGTAATTTCACATCTACTTAATCTGAGGGTGGTGAAAAATTGTGGAGTCATTGATTCACCGATAAGAGAATATGGTTTGGGGCGTTGGGGAGCAATTACTGTGGGCGGTTTCCCCAACTTCTAGCCGCCTCCGGCGTCTACTCTGCGAGAATGCCCAAAGGCGAACCCAGAAGGAGAAACTGGCGACATTGGCTATGGTTATTGTTTTCTCAGTTTTCAGTGTCCAGTTCCTAGTTATACAACCCCAGTTTTTATTTCAATCTCCATACTTAAAAGTAGGGGATTCCCCATTCCCCAACAGTTACTAGAGTGAATAGAAAATAGTTATGTTTCAACCATTAGGATTTGAACAGCGCTCTGTCAATACCTCTTTAGGTAAAATTGTCTACTATACTGCTACTGGTTCACCTTGGCAGGAAAAAGTGACCACAAACCTCGATGGAGAAACTTTAGTGTTTCTGCACGGTTTTGGTGGTGGTTCTTCTGCTTATGAGTGGTCTAAAGTTTATCCAGCTTTTGCCGCCGAATATCGGATCATCGCGCCGGACTTGATCGGTTGGGGGAGATCCGAGCACCCAGCACACAATTACAAGATTGATGATTATTTAACAACGATTCGGGAATTTTTGCAGCAGACTACTACAGGCCCGGTGACAGTTATTGCTTCTTCTCTAACTGCCGCCTTGACAATTCGGGTAGCGATCGCTCATCCTGAATTGTTCAAGTCTTTAATTCTCACCACACCTGCTGGACTTTCTGACTTTGGCGAAGACTACTCCCGCAGCTTTTTTGCTCAGTTAGTCAGTGTTCCTATTATTGATCGCTTGCTGTACAGTTCTGGAATTGCCACTAGTGGTGGTATTCGCAGTTTCTTAGAACAGCGTCAATTCGCCCAAGCTAATCGAGTGTATCAAGAAATTGTCGATGCATATTTAGAATCGGCACAACAACCAAATGCTGAATATGCAGCCCTATCTTTTGTACGTGGTGATTTGTGCTTTGACTTGTCACTTTATATTCAACAAATGACGACTCCTACTGCGATTATCTGGGGACAAAAGTCGCAATTTACCGGCCCAGAAATAGGTCGCCGTCTGGCTGAGATGAATCCCCAAGCAATCCGATTTTTTCAAATTTTAGAAAATGTAGGGTTAACACCACAATTAGAACTACCAGCCGTGACAATTGGGTTAATTCGGCAATTTTTGCCTTTGCTGAATTAGTCTCGAATCCTATTTTATTTGCGAAAATCACTAAGCTCAGGTAACCAACTTCTCAAAGAAGTCGGTTACTTACTATTTTGCACAGCTTTATGGTTCTTCGGTACTTGTTATGCCAAACTGTTAGCTGAACGTACTAAACAATTTTTAAAATGTGTATCAATAAATAGATAAAAGTGCTGCAACAATTGACATATATAGAACATTCATTATTAACTAT
>JAESGB010000068.1_pt1 | contig 106205 bp, 121 predicted proteins | sample 9266211 | NCBI WGS metagenome assembly JAESGB01 (sample SAMN14514844, study PRJNA621659) | algae metagenome | isolation source: Goleter apudmare HA4340-LM2 and co-occurring heterotrophs from cave wall... | place: USA: Maniniholo cave, Kauai, Hawaii | collected 2009-07-28 | reverse complement strand
TCGACGAGGCGAGCAGGGAGTGCCTGGCACTCGTCGTCGCGCGCCAGCTCAAACACGAAGACGTACTGGCAGCGCTGGCCGAGTTGTTCATCGAGCGTGGTCCGCCCGCGCATATCAGGTCGGACAATGGCAGCGAGTTCATCGCCGCCGCCGTCCAGACCTGGCTCAGGCAGATCGGCGTGAAGACGCTCTACATCGCCCCGGGCTCGCCATGGGAGAACGGCTACAACGAGAGCTTCAACGGCTCGCTGCGGGATGAGCTGCTGAACGGCGAGATCTTCTACACCCTCGCTGAAGCCAGGGTGCTGATCGAGGCGTGGCGGCGTCACTACAACACTGTCCGACCGCACAGCAGCCTCGGCTATCGACCACCCGCCCCGGAAGCGGCGACACCGCCATTGCCGGCCTCCGGTTCCGCTTCGCTCCACCTCCGACCGGCAATGGCGGCGGAGACGACAATGCACTAACTATCAACCCGGACCACCCGGTGGGGGCTGCTCATAATCACCACTCCTCGGCGGTCACCCCCTTTCCCTCAAACGATGGTATTCCGGGATAGGAGCGTTCTCCCAGGTACCCCTCGCCTGCGGAAATCAGGAACTAAGCCGATCAATCTCTGACAGCACGTATCGAGGGTCAAAAGGTTTGGCGACGAAGAAAGAGTGTTCCGGCAGGTCAGCTTGTGAAGGACGGACGTTACCGGAGACAACCGCGATCAGCATTGGCGGGTACCTATCACGAACGTAGCGTGCAAGTCGCAGACCATCCATCGATCCCTTCATCTGGATGTCTGTCAGGACAATTCCAATCTCGGGATGATCGGCTATGATCTTGATCGCTTCGTCGCCGTCCTCAGCTTCAAACGCAATAAAACCACGGTCGCTGAAAAAATCCATCAGATCGTGACGTATAAACACCTCATCTTCAACGATGAGGATTGCCCGTGGCGGAATTGCCTGACCCATTACGCGGTTACCAATTCGCCTGCACCGACTAACGGCGCTTTGATCCGAAATTCGACACCTTCAGGCGGGTAGCTCAACACCGTCTCGCCCCTGAAGTACGATCGCAGCGAACGTTCGATTAGCCGCGTTCCAAAGCCCCTGCGTGTGGGGGGCGAGACGGTCGGACCGTCGCGCTCCTGCCATAGCAAGGTGAACTCTGGGTTTGCGTCATATCCACTCACCTCCCACGTCAACGTCACGGTGCCGGTATGGTTGCTCAGGGCACCGTATTTCAGCGCGTTGGTGACCAGCTCGTGGATTGCGAGCGTGAGGGCGAGTGCCGACTGCGGATTGAGACGCACCGCGGGGCCATTGATCGCGATCCGGTCCCGCTTATCGGCAACGGCCGCCAAGCCGGCTTCCAAGACCGTATCAAGGTCCGACGCTTCCCACGATGTCGCGGTCAGCACATCCGTCGCCCGGCCCAAGGATGCCAGACGTGATGAGAAGGCAGCAGAGGCATCCTCCAGTGTCACCGCATCACGCAGCGTCTGGTTGGCAATCGACTGGATGATGGACAAGACGTTTTTCAATCGATGGCTCAATTCGCCATTGAGCAGGAGCTGCTGCTCACGCGCCTCCTGCAAAGTCGTGTGATCACGCGATACGGACAGGATGCGCACCACCTCGCCGTTCTCGCCGAAGATGGGCGAAACCGACACCGACCAGAATTTCGGGGTGCCCAGGAATGTGTCAGCTGCGATCTCGAAATGGGCCGATCGACCCGCTCTTGCCGCTGCAAGCGCCTCTTTGCCCAGACCAACGCCGTCATTCTTCAGAAAACTCGGCCAGAAGCAGCCTTTGACCGCGTTGAAGTCGCTGATCTCCATCACCTTCATGCCGCCATCGCTCATGAAGGTGAGATCGCCGTTAAGGTCGAGCACCTTGATACAATCGGTCGAGGCAGCAAGAACGCTGCGCATAAAGCTTTCGCTTTCGCGCAGGTCCTGTTCTGCCCGGCGGCGCTCAATCGCAACCCGGATACGACTGGCCGCCTCTGCGACGAATGCCACCTGCTGCGTCGTCCATTGGCGCGGAACGTTATCGTTCACGAAGAAGATCGCGACGGTTCGACCATTCCCCACCACCGGAAGATTGATCATCGTTCGAACGGCGAGGCTTTCGAAAATGTCCGCTCGAGGCGATGTTCGTGGATCATACCGCACATCGGGAATGACGACGGGACGACCAGCCCGGAGGTCGATAGCGTAGTCACCATAATCATCGACGCGGTACTGACCGACAAGCCGGGGACAGCCATCCGCCGTCCAGTGCTCCGGCACGGTAATCATTTCCCCGTCTGCATCCAGCGTACCGTACCCAGCCCGAACCACGCCGAGCGTCTTGGCCACGATCTCCGTCGCCTGATCGATCGCATGTTCCATATCGGATGACTCCGACAGAACGTGCCCGATGTCGGTGAGCGCCTCGCGCTTTTTCTCGGCGCGGATGCGATCCGTCACTTCGAGGAAAATGACGGTGAACCGATCCTCCCCAATGGGTTGGCACACCCCGTCATACCAACGATCCAGCCCTCCGAACTGACGGGTAAAGCGCTTGGCTTCGCCGGTATCGACAACCTCGGCGAACTCGTTGACCCATACGTCCTCAATTCCCGGGAAGAGGTCGCGCATCGTCTTTCCGATCGCCGTGCCCCGCTCGATACCCACCAGGCTATACCAGGCGTCGTTCACTTCCTCATACCGCCAGTCGCAGATCCTGCCGTCTGCATCGCGCACGACTCTGGCGAGGATGAAACCCTCTTCGAGCGTCTTGAACAGGGTGCGCCATTTCTCCTCATTGGCCTGCAACCTGCCGGTGGCGCGGGCTTCCACCTCCCGCAGGGCTTCGCTCGCGGCATGCGCTTCGGTGCGATCACGCAGCACCTTCACATAGCCGACATGTTGGCCGTGCTGGTCCATCAATGGGGACGTCACATCGACGGCCAGTATGCGTCTCCCGTCTTTGCGAACCATCCAATGCTCAACAGACGCTCGGCCTTCGTCGTGAGCTTGCGCCAGATCCAATGCCAGCCTGCCGGCGCTGATATCTACGTCGGTGAACAGGATCGAAGCGCTCTTTCCAATCACTTCGTCCCTTGACCAGCCAAGCACGTTCTTCGCGCCGGAAGTCCATTCAACGATATGGCCATCGAGATCGGTCGTGACGATCGCGAAATCCTGAGCGCTGTCCATGATGGCGCGCTGCCGCGCCTCGGATGCGGCGACCTGCCGTGCCGCAAGACGTTGTTCGAGTTGCGCCATGACCTGTCGAGCCAGGACGCGGATCGAGCGTATCTGTACGTCCGACAATTGCCTCGGCTGGTAGTCGAGCACACACAGCGTCCCGATTGGAAGTCCGTCGTCCGTCTTTAGCAGTGCACCGGCATAGAAGCGGATGTGAGGCTCGCCGGTAACCAGGGGGTTGCACGCAAACCGCGGATCGGCCGTCGCGTCGGGAACAAGGAGGAAATCCTGCTCCAAAAGCGCGTGCGCGCAGAACGACGTATCCAGCGGCGTTTCGCGAACCCCCAGACCCACCTCTGCCTTAAAGAACTGGCGGCACTCCCCGATCAGATTCACGACCCCGATCGGCGCCTCGCAAATCGCGGCGACCAGCTCGGCCAGCTCGTCGAAAGCCGACTCTCGCGGGGTGTCCATTACCTCGAATTTTGCGAGCGCCGCCAAACGCCGCTGCTCACGCGCTCCAAGATCAGTCATTGTTTACCACGATTTGCCCTTCCGCGGCACGCTAGCATCCAGATCGGCGCCTCGCCACTATCGAGAACATCATAGAAACAACCTCCAGTTCTGTAGATTGAAATGCTGGCGCGAGGAGCCAGCGAAACGGCACCGTCTCGTTTGGGAAGGTTCAGGGAGACGGCTGACGGTCGCAAGGCGCACCGGACGGTAGGGAAATAGCCGTTTTCCCAAAATATGTTCCCGATTGCTCCTTCCCGAAATGGCCGGTTGGAGACGGAGAAATGGGACGATCCCGCCCGTGCAATGAACCCGCCTTTAGCATCCGCCCGGAGCGGATAATGTGAGCAGCCATGTCCGATTGCGAGCAGCCCCGGATGATGGCGAGCACGCTGGCAGATAATTCGAGCAGGATGCCACCCGCCAGTGGCAGAGAGCGTGAGCAGAAAACCGGCTGTTTGCGAGCAGACGCCGCTACGATTGCAAGCGCCTACAGCTAGGTAGGTTTGAAACGCCTCAACGCTCTCGTCGCTGTCTGCCGATCCAATATATACAAGGTTCGGAAGCTCCGGAAATACTCGGTCGTAGATCGATAGGTAGAATGTTTCAAAACGACAAAACATTTAATCCCCTAACCGCATCAGCTGCGACGGATATGGAGCCACAAGACCACGGATGTCTCCCCACGGCGCACTAAGCCATAAATCGTAGTCGTCGTCATGTAGAATTACTGGCATAGCTTTGGGATGAATCGGTGCGACTAGAGAATTTGGTTCCGTGGTGAGAAAACCATAAGCATTTCCACGATCAGCCAGCCGCCATATACCGGCGAATGCAAAGACAGGTCGGCTTGGCACGTCGAACCAGTGCAACGGCTTTTTGCCATCCTCGCCAGGGGCTAGCCCGTACTCGGAGAACGATGTCACCGGAACAAGGCAGCGCCGAGCCGGCGTGGTGAGCATTGATCGCCAGAAGCTCGAACTGAGATTGCGCACGTTGGTCACGTACTTGGTCAGCTTCACAGCTGGATCTCGCTTGCTGGGAACCTGCGTCGGTACGCCCCATTCCATGCGCTCGATCCGCCGATCGTCGCCGTCTTGGACAATGACAGCTCCGAAGAAGGGCGTCTTTTTCCCCGTGGGAAAGATATCACCCGCCGGGAATGTCTCGTCGACCTCATAGGGAGGGCGGATGCCGAACGTCGCAGCTACTTCGGCCTGCTTTGCTGTAAGCCTATACCGATTACACATCCGCGCCTCCTGTCGGCGCCGACGATCCACCGCCGGCGCATGTCCGTCAGAGCTTGTCCTTCAGGCCCTTGGCGGCGGTGAACGATACCTTCTTCGACGCCGCGATCGTCATCGCTTCGCCGGTCGCCGGGTTGCGGCCTTGGCGCTCCGGCCGATCCTTGACGGCAAACTTGCCGAATCCAGGAATGGAGACTTCGTCGCCCTTCGCTGCTGCGTCGGCGATTTGATCGAAAACCGCCGTGATCGCCTTCTTAGCGTCGGCCTCGCTCGAACCCGTCGACGTGGCGACGCTCTTGGCCAGCTCGCTGATGTTCATGCTATTCATGCTCCCTAAAAAAACGAGCGGGATCCTTACCGATGACGAGCGACGACACAAAGACCGTGCTGGATGAGGCGAACACCCGGGCGGTTGCGCTGATGCTGGACAAGCTCGAGGACCACGACGTCACGGTGATCTATGAGGCAGTCGGCGGGGTAGGGCCGATCGGTGACCTAGCCGCGGCGGCCATGAGCACGCGAAACATCGACCATTAAAGCGTCAAGGCAACGTCGTTATCAAGCATGGTGTAAGCGGGGATATGATGCACGAAGAAGAAGCTAACGCAACGATCCGGCGGATGGACATCCTATTGCGGTGTGTCGCCTGCCTATTTGTTGCCTTAGCTATTCTCGCGATAGGTGACCTCGGTTCGCCACAGCCGACCTATCGAACTGTGCTACTGACAGCGACGGTTTTTACGATGTGCGGAATACTGTTATATTACATGAAGCTGTGCAAGCGGATGGAGCGTTACGACGAGCAACACCCAAGCGATCGCTAACGTTCGGTGCAACGGATCCGTGTGATGCAAGCCCGTAACCTGGACGATTGATCCGCTCAGCGGGCGATCAGGCTCGATCGCGTGGCGAACGCCCGCCAAGTGGCGAAGGCACCGGCGATGGCTGCGATCGGTGCAGACCCCAGCGCCACCAAGGCAACCAGGATGCCACCCTGCTTGTCGGCGGGGTGGAAGTGACGGATCCAAGCGTAGGTGATGGTGCCAGTCAGCAGGGTGCCAGCCAGCCCAGCCACCAACCCGATCGCCAGCACATACGCTAACCCGCCTCGACATAGAACCTCGTGCCATTGTGCTCCTTCACATGACGATCAGGATCGCCAAGCGACGAGCTGAAACAATCCCACCTTGACCAACGGGGCCTAGTAACGGAACATAAAGGGAACGAGTAGAGTCTTAGAACACGATGTCCGCCGCCCTCGATTCCTTCGCGCCCAGCATAGCGCATCTCCGGACGATCGCCACGCCGATCGCGGATTATCGCGTGCTGCCGTTCGGCGTCGAGGAGATCGATGGACGGCTTGGGGCAGGGGGGCTGCGCGCTGGCGCGCTGCACGAAGCAGCTGCACGGAGTGGGTCACTGGTCGATGACGCCGCTACGACGCTCTTTCTCGCCGGCATCGCCGCGCGCGAGGCAGTGAACACGGGCGGGCCGGTGCTATGGGCAAGCTGTCGAGGTGACCTCTACGCCCCTGGTCTTGAGCAAGCCGGCTTGCCGTCTGCCGGCGTAATTCACGCGCAGCCCCGCGATGATGCAGCGTTGCTGGCGGTGATCGAGGATGCGGTGCGCGACGGCACACCGTCGGCAATCGTCGCGGAGGCGAGCAAGGTGTCGATGGTCGCCACGCGCCGTCTGCAGCTGGTTGCGGCCGAGGCTGACATGCCGGTGCTGCTGCTGCGTCGACGTCGCGGATCGTCCGAAAATCCGCTCGCAGAGCCTTCCGCCGCGTGGACGCGCTGGCGGATCGGCACCGCGTCTTCCGAGCGGTTGGATGTCGCGGGTGTAGGAAGAGGGAGGTGGTTGGTCGAACTCGCGCGGCAGCGTGGGGGCGAGGGCTTCTCCCTGATCGTGGAGGGCAGCGATGAGACGGGTTGTCTCGCTGTTCCTGCCGGACTTGGCCATAGAGCGGCTGAGACGGTTGGAACGGTCCGCTTCGCGGCCGCCTGAGCGGCCGGTTCTGCAGCTGCCGGTAGACGACGACCCGGGTGCGTGTTCCGTGCCGCGGGGCGGTGGATGGCGGCCAGGTGCGAGGTGGGCGCGCGAGAGCGCACCATCACGCGGCGACATCGAGGCGCAGATCGCAACGCTGCCCGTTCACGCGCAGCCGCCCATGCGCGAGCTGGGTAGACGCTCGGAGGCGGCGAGCCATCCATACAAGACGACGTCGGCAGCATTGCGCCCGGCTATCGCTGCACCCACTCAGCTTCAGCACGCGCCGCTCGCGCTGGTCGGCAAGGTTGGTCGACGCGAGGAGGTGGTTGCCGCCTGCACCGGCGCCCAGGCGCTCGGCATCCATCGTGGGATGGCAGCGACCCACGCGCGTGCGCTGGTTTCCGACCTCGACTTCCGCCCGGCCGAACCCGACGCGGACGCAGCGCTGCTCGACCGGCTCGCATTGCTCGCGGTTCGGCGCTGGTCACCGATCGCGGCAGTCACGCCGGCGGACGGTCTCTGGATCGATCTTGCCGGGTGTGACCACCTCCACGGTGGAGAAGAACGGTTCTGCCGTCGGCTGCTCGCCTTCTGCCGTCGCGCCGGCTTCACCGCCCGCCTCGCCGTCGCCGACACGGCCGGTGCCGCCCATGCCCTCGCTCGCTTTGGACAGAGCGACCTCACCCGCGTCGAGCCGCGTGGCACAGCCGCTGCCCTCGCGCCGCTGCCGATCGCCGCACTGCGCCTGGCACCTGCCGCGCTGGCAGCCGCGCGCAAGTTCGGCTTCGAGCGCATCGCCGACCTGTTGCCGGTCGCGCGCGGGCCGCTTGCCCGCCGGCTTGGTCTGCCGGCGATCACTCGCCTCGACCAGGCGCTGGGTGGCGTTGCAGAGCCGATCACGCCTCGCGAGGATCCGGAGGTGCCGATCGTCGAGCGCCGGCTGCTGGAGCCGATCGGAACGGCCGAGGCGATCGAGCAGGTCATGCGCGACCTGTTGGCCGATCTCGCCGAGCTACTGCAGGCCAAAGGCTTGGGAGCGCGCGCCTTGCGCCTGACCGGCCTCCGCATCGATGGCAGCGAGCAGGTGGTGGCGATCGGCACCTCGCGGCCGACCCGCGACGTGGCGCATCTGCTGCGGCTGCTGAAGCTGCGGATCGAACGCATCGATCCCGGCATGGGGCTCGAGCAGTTCTGGCTGATCGCGGTGCATACCGAACCGCTCGATGCGGTCGACCTCGGCGCGGTCCTCGCCGGCGACGCGCTGGTGCGGGATCCGGCGCGGCTCGTCGACGTCATCGCCGGCAGGATCGGGCCGGAGGCTGTATTCCGCATCGAGCCCGTCGAGAGCCATGTGCCGGAGCGAGCCGTCGCCCGCTCCGACCCGACCGGCATGCCGGGAAACTGGCCGGCTTGGCAACGCCCCATCCGCCTGTTCGCGCGGCCTGAGCCGTTGTCGCGGGTGATGGCGTTGATGCCTGACCAGCCCCCGCGCCGGTTCGAGTGGCGTGGCCGCACGTACAAGGTCGTCGCCGGCGACGGACCTGAGCGCGTCCACGGCGAATGGTGGCGGCGCGACGCGGAGGTATGGGCGGTCCGCGACTATTACCGCGTCGAGGACGAGGAAGGCGGACGCTACTGGGTGTTCCGGCGCGGTGACGGCTTCGAGGACGACACCGGCGACCTGTCCTGGTGGATGCACGGGGTCTTTGGATGACCCACTATGTCGAATTGCAGGTGCTGACGCACTTCTCGCTCCTGCGCGGCGCGTCCAGTCCTGAAGAACTCTTCGCGGCCGCGGCGCTGCTCGGCTACCCGGCGATCGGCGTCAGCGATATCGGCACCGTCGCCGGCGTCGTGCGCGCATGGGAGGCGCAGAAGGCGACCGGCGTCCGCTCGATCGCGGGCACCCGCGTCGACCTGTCCTGCGGCCGGTGCCTGCTGCTCTATCCGACCGATCGTCCCGCCTGGTCGCGGATCACACGGCTGCTGACCGTCGGCAAGAAGCGCGCAGGGAAGGGCGGGTGCCTGCTCCATTGGCACGACCTGCAAGCGTGGTCCGACGGCGTCATCGCCATCCTGCTGCCGCATGAGGCAGACGAGGAGAACCTGGCGGCACTGAAGGACCTGAAAGCGATCTACGGGCGTCGCGGCTATATGGCGCTGTTTCAGCGGCGCCGGCCGGGCGACGCGGTCCGCATCGATGCGCTGGCGCGGCAGGCGGGCGGTGCCGGCGTCCGCGCCGTTGTCACCGGCGACGTGCTCTACCATGCGCCTGAAGCGCGCCTGCTGCAGGATGTGGTGACCGCGGTGCGCGAGAAATGTACCGTCGACGAGCTCGGCTACCGCCGCGAGGTCAACGCCGATCGCGCGCTGAAATCGCCTGACGAGATGGTCCGTCGCTTTCGTGCCTATCCCGACGCGTTGCAGGCCAGCGTCGATATTGCGGCGCTGTGCACCTTCGACCTTGGCGAGCTTCAGTACCAGTACCCGCACGAGAAGCTGATCGACGGCCTCACCGCGCAGGAGGGGCTTGAACGGCTCGCGACAGAGGCGGTCGAGCGCATGTTCGATGGCGAGGTGCCGCAGGTCTATACCGACCAGATCACCCACGAGCTGCGACTGATCGGCGAGCTTGGCTACGCGCCCTACTTCCTGACCGTCTACGCGATCGTGCGCGAAGCCCGCCGGCGCGGGATCCTCTGCCAGGGCCGCGGCTCGGCCGCCAACTCATGCGTGTGCTTCGTGCTTGGCGTGACCTCGATCGACCCGATCAAGCATGAGCTGCTGTTCGAGCGCTTCGTGTCGGGCGAACGCCGTGAGCCCCCGGATATCGACGTCGACTTCGAGCATGAACGCCGCGAGGAGATCATCCAGTGGATCTACGAGACCTACGGGCGTGATCGTGCCGCGCTGACCGCAGTCGTCCAGCGCTACCGCGCGCGCGGTGCTGTCCGCGACGTCGGCAAGGCGCTCGGCCTGCCAGAGGATCTGACGTCGTCACTCGCCGGGCTGGTGTGGGGCTGGTCGGCCGAGGGCGTCGGCGACAAGCAGGTCGACGAGCTCAACTTGGACATCGGCGATCGCCGGCTCCGGCTGACGCTGGAGCTTGCACGCAAGCTGATCGGCGTGCCGCGCCACATGAGCCAGCATCCCGGCGGCTTCGTCCTCACGCATGACCGTCTCGATGATCTGGTGCCGATCGAGCCCGCGGCGATGGCAGACAGGGCCATCATCGAATGGGACAAGGACGACATCGACGCACTCAAAATGATGAAGGTCGATATTCTCGGATTGGGGATGCTCGGCTGCATGAACCGCGCCTTCAACATGCTCGAGGCGGACAAGGGAGTGCGGGTCGGGCTCGCCGATCTGCAGGACGATGACCCCGGCGTCTACGGGATGATCCAGAAGGCGGACACGCTCGGGACGTTCCAAATCGAGAGCCGCGCGCAGATGGCAATGCTGCCGCGCATGAAGCCGCGCCGCTTCTACGACCTTGTCATTCAGGTTGCGATCGTTCGCCCGGGACCGATCCAGGGCGACATGGTCCATCCCTACCTGCGCCGGCGGGAGGGACTGGAGCGGCCGGAATATCCGCGGCCGGAGCTGCGCGCGGTGCTGGAAAAGACGCTCGGGGTGCCGCTGTTCCAGGAACAGGCGATGAAGGTCGCGATCGTCGGCGCCGGCTTCACGCCGGCCGAGGCGGATCAGCTGCGCCGCGCCATGGCGACGTTCAAGTTCACGGGCGGTGTCTCACATTTCAGCGAGAAGCTGGTCGAGGGCATGGTCGCACGCGGCTACCCGCGCGACTTCGCCGAGCGGACATTCCGGCAGCTCGAAGGTTTTGGCAGCTACGGCTTTCCGGAGAGCCATGCCGCCTCGTTCGCCAAGATCTCCTACGCGTCTTCGTGGATGAAGCATCACCATCCGGACGTCTTCTGCGCCTCCCTGCTCAATGCCTATCCGATGGGCTTCTATGCGCCGGCACAGATCGTCAGCGACGCGCGCAACCACGGTGTCGAGGTGCGGCCGCCCTGCGTGAACGCGAGCCGCTGGGACTGCACGCTGGAGCGAACCAGCGGTCGCTACCTCGCGGTGAGGCTCGGGCTGCGCCAGATCCGCGGCCTCTCGAACGCTGACGGCGCGAAGATCGTCGGCGCGCGTAGCACGACAGCGTTCGAGAGCATTGAGGAGGTCTGGCGGCGCTCGGGGGTGCAGCGCGCCTCCATCGAGAAGCTGGCGGACGGCGATGCCTTCCACGGCTTCAGCGTCGATCGCCGGCAGGGCTTGTGGAAGGTGAGGGGGCTTGGCGAGGCTCCACTGCCGCTGTTCGCTGCGGCTGATCGCTCGGCCGAGACCTTCAGCGCGGAGGGCATCGAGCCGGACGTGTCGCTGCGGCCGCTGACTGATGGGCGCGAGGTGATCGAGGATTACCGGGCGTTGCAGCTATCGCTCCGCGCCCACCCGTTGACCTTCGTGCGCGACGAGCTGACCAGGCGGGGCGTCACCAAATGCGCCGACCTCGCCACGATCCGCGACGGCCGCCACGTCGAGGTCGCCGGCATCGTCCTGGTCCGCCAAAAGCCGGGATCGGCCAAGGGCGTCCTGTTCATCACGATCGAGGACGAAACCGGAATCGCCAACGGCATCCTGTGGCCCGACCGCTTCGAGGCGCAGCGCCGGACGATCATGTCGGCGTCAATGGTCGGCATGAAGGGCCGGGTGCAGAAAGAAGGCGAGATCATCCATGTAATCTGCGACCGGATCATCGACCATGGCGACCTGCTCCACCGGGTTGGCGACATGTCCTTCCCGCACAAGACCGGCCGCGGCGACGCAGCCCAGCATCCGGGCTCACCAGATCGCGGCGACAAGGGCTGGCAGCCTGAGCCCCGCAATCAGTATTGGCCTCCGCACGCGGAAGGCATGGATCCAGAGGACGTCGTGCGCTTCAAGTCGCATGACTTCCACTGATCCGTGTCGACGCTGCCTCGGCACCAGCGCGTGGTGATCGCGCTGTCGGTGCATATCCTGCGTGCTGGGGTCGCCAGATGCTCGGAGACGACGGTCGACGGGATGGAAGTGCGGCTCGCTCTGCGTTGCCTGCTGCCCCATTGCCCTGAACGCTGGCCCCTCGAGCTCTATTGGGATGCGGCCTCGCAGTCGAACGAGATCGGGCGTGCCCAAGGCGTCACAGCCGCGTTCAACGGAATCGTGCGCCAGCTCCGGAAAGCTGGTCGCTATGAGGATGTTTCACCTCTGTGAGCCAGCGACCGACCAACGACGCGCCGTACAAGACCCTGGCTGAGTGGGCGACCGATCGAGCCGACATGCGGATCGTCTGCGCGTGTGGCCGAACCATCAATCTGCCGGCTGCGCGGATCGTTGAGCGCTTCAAGAATGACGGAGAAGTGGCGACGAACATGATCCGCCTGCGTTGCAGTCGGTGTGGGCGCCGGGGTCACGCGTCGGTGTCTTCAATCCCAATCCTGCGCCGATGATCTTCCGAGAAGTGAGACCTTCCGCTAGAATCGAAGTACAACCGCTTGACGGACGGCCCGCACGGCGGGCGTCGGAGCAAGCGGCTGTGAAACACGCTGCCGACCATCCCCGACTGAAAACCCGGACCAGCCAAGTGAAGTCGCCACCCGCCGGTAACTGGCGGGATGCACTCGATCCCGCGTCCCGATGTTGTCCAAACGGACGACATTGTCACCGAAGGCTTTGGCGACCGCCAGAGTGGCGCCGGCTGCTGTCGGATCATAGGGTGCCAGCCAGGTCACTCGTACCGCAGAGAGGCGCTGGCGAAGTGCCACGAGGTTACTGACAAGCTGAGGGTTCTTTGGATCGTTCGATCCCAGGCCGATAATCGCACGGTCCACCGGAACGTTGCCGTTGAAGGTCCGAAGCGTTTCTGATGACGACGCGCCAACCCGGGCATGCACGGCGCAGCGTAGCCCCTGCGCGGCCAGCGCGTCGGCCGTGCCGACAGCGGTGCTGTCGCCGAGGATGAGGCAGATCGGCAGCATCAATGGCTGAAGGCGGCGAGCACGATCGCCAGTGACATGACGAACAGTGAAAGCCAGATCGCAATCTGGCCGAAGATGTGAAGGACCAAGCCCATCCATGAGTAGCGTCGGCGCAGGAGAACCGCGCTGCCAACGGCTATGAAGAACGCAATCGTCGTTGGCATCGTGATCGATGGCGAACGTGACAGCGATGCCTCCGCGAGGGGCATCAGCCCGATCGCCATCACCAACAGCCACGAAAAGCCAAAGATTAGGCTCCCGGAGAGGTCCGTCAGCACCGGCGGACAGTGATGTTGCATTGTGGAGCGCCTGCGATCCTGCGTTGCCAAGATGTTCATTTAGCGCTACCTTGTTCGGCGAGGTGTGCCATGCAGATTGATCCCGGACAGCCTATCATGTTTGACAGCTCCTCGCCTCCAGGGCGAGGCACGGGATATTGGCAGATGGATCCCGGCCGGTCAGACGACGACTTCTCGAGTGACGTTGCCAGCCAGCAATCGAGGGTTCGGGCGTTCCTCATCTTCTCGTTCGTCTTCGCCGTGATCGGGATCGCCGCGATGGACATGCTGCTTCGTTGATATCACTGCTCAGGTCCCTTCGGGCCATCGGCAAGTGAAATGGACGCATCCCGATCGCGACGGTGCTTTTCGCCAAGCAAGCTAGCTGCGCCTGCAGTGACAACTTCGTCTTCTGCCGCCCTTGATGGCTTATCGGTAGAAACGGCATGTGGGCCAGACAGCGATGCACCGCCGCTGTAACGTCCAGCGATACTTGCCTCAGTTGCGACCGCGGGGATCTTCATCCCTGCCAAAGCTGGGTTATCAAGCGCACTCTGAATATCCCGTTCAATAGCGTCAGACCGCTGATTTGCCCACTTGCCGATAACCGCATTCCGCATGTCCTCCTGCGTGCTGCTAAGATTTGTTTCCCATAGACCGGGCATGACACCATTGGGGCTATTGGCCATCTCACGATCGTAGAACCGCGCAAGATCCTGCCGAAGATCTTGCGACATGTTGAAGCCGTGACTTTCGGCATAACTGGCGCTTCGCTCGAGGGACTGAGAAAGCTCGCGGTAGTGCCGGGCTTGCTCGTTGTACGATTCGATACGGCTGAGCGACTCTTCGATTGCTCTTGAGCGCGCCTCGCTTTGCGACGAGCGTGCAAATTGGCCTTCCTGATGGAACGTGCCATCGTTGGTGCTTACAGCCGCGTTGGTTGAATGATCGCTGTTGATCCCGTCCGTAACCGAGAGTGAACTGTCGCGGTTGCTGGTCGCTGTATCTGTATCGTTTGTAGTATTCGCGCGCGTTCGGCTTTGGTTATAGCCAGCATAGGCTTCGCCTTTGAGTCCGAGCATATTAGCCGCAGCTCCAACGATGCCACCGCCCTTGCCGCCTCCGCCTGCGCCAATGCTTCCACGAACCCCACCGGTAATCTGATCCGACCAGTTAGTACCCTTGCCCGCCTCAACAGAGTGTCGCGTACCCCTGCCAACGTCATCTCGATTCTGGATGCCGCTGGTCCCAGTAATGGAATTACGATCAGTAACTTCGGTATTGCTGCCGCCGCGCGTTCCGGATGTTGCATCAAAGCCCGATGAGTTCTCATTGGTCCATGAGTGCCCATTGCGAAGTGCGTTCAGATGCGAAACCTCCCGGCGACTGGCCTGCTCAAACCCATCAGCCACGCGGGCTGCTGCTGCGGCCTGCCGGCTCTCGGTGGCGACAAAGCCCTGTGTCGTTGAGGCCGAATAGGGAATGTTCGAGATCGCCTTCGAGGTATCATAGACGTTCTGCCCGTCACCAAAGGCGTTGGTTGTCGCACCATTTGAATGCCGGAAACTCGACGCCAATCCGCCCGTAGAAAACGTCGGTGCGTCCGACCACTGATTGCTCTGCCGCATATTCGACGTGGAGTTGGCGAAGCTGGTGTTGCCGTAGCTGTAGTTGCCCGTCGTTTGCTCCGCGGCAGCGGCCTCGGCCGCGTTCTGTGCTGGCGCGAGAACCGACGTCGCCTGCCCGGAGATGCTCATCGCACCCTTGGCGAGCCCGGCCGCAAGGAACGGCACCGACATCAGCATGAACCCTGCGATGGTGGCAGTCTCGGCGTTGACCGCACCGATGCCGGCATAGGTGCCCAACGACATCCCGCCCTCGGACACGCCCTGCGCCGCTCCGGTTGCACGGGTCATGCAGATCATGTGCAGGATGACGTACAGCGGTCCCCAGGCCGCGAGATAGAAGAAGCCAGTGAGATAGCCCTTGAGCGCACCCACACCTGTCTGCGGCATCAGGAACAGCGGAAAAATGACCGGGAACATCGCGTAGAAGACGACGGTCAGGACGATGTTGAGGATCGGCACCCAGCTCATCGCCTGCTGCGCGATCGAGTTATAGGTGTTGCGTGCCTGTATATCTGCCCGGGTCGTCGCGAAGGTGTCAATCGACGCGGCACCAGGACCACCCGCCATGCCGTCACGCGCCATCATGAAGGCATTGATCGCCGTGTTCTGCCTGACGGTCGCCTCGTAGCCCGCGCTGGACGCGGTGAAGGCCTGATTGACGATCGGCACGTCGCTCCGCAGCTTGGCGGACGCCACCGCGGTCGAGAGCTTGGGATAGGTCTCCTTGGCCCATAGCGAAGTGTGCGCCTCGATCATCGTGTGCCACAAACCGTTGAGCATGGAGTAAGCCTGCCGGCAGGGGACGATGCTCGTCGTCGTCGCAGCCCCGGAGCGCTCAATCCACGGCTGCGAGCGCGCGGCGGAGCCAGGCCCCATAGCGGCCCATAGGTCCTTTGCGGCCGCCAAATCGGTCATCGACTTCTGGCCGAGCATGATGTCGCCGAAGGTGCAGTTCTTGAAGTGCGCCGAGAGATTCGTTGAAAACTCCGCGTCACGGATCTGGAAATTGCGCGTCGCATCGAGCAGGCGCGCGCCGTACACCATCCCGTTGGTCGAGTAGCTGAGCTGGCTGGGCATCGTGAACACCGTTTCGGCGGTGCGGGTCAGCCAGTCACCGACCTGGCTGGTGAAACTGGCGATGACCCCAAGCCCAAGCGGCACGTTCGCGACGACTGCTGGCCCCAGTGACGGATTGATGCGGTCGGTCACCTTCACGGTGACGGTAGGCACCATCAGGCACATGTAGATGAGTGAGGAGCCGAGGAACCAGTTCAACCAGACCCGAAAGTTCATCGTGAAGGCCACGGCGGTCAAACTATAGATCAGGCCAAGAATCATCACGACGCGTAGCAACCCGCGGTAACCACCCCCGCCGGTCCAGGCCGCGACGGCGTTGAACGTGTTGACGATGTACTCGCCACCGCCGATCGTGAAGACCTCGACCATCGCCAATCGTCCTTAGTTGAGGCCCTGCGCGCTCAGGCCGCGCGAGAAGTTGAGCGAGGCTGCCATCGCCGGCGACATGCTGTTCTGCAGCGTCGATTCCAGCATCACCGACTTGTTGATGAGCGCGATCGTCTGATCGAGCGCACCCTTCAAAGCGACGTCACGCTGCGCGTAGCGCGCGCGTGCGGCGGTCAGCTGGTCGCGCCACATCTTGCCCATCTCGGCATCGGCCGGCTGGACGTAGACAGTGGCCTGACTGATGCGATCGAGCATGTTGTCGATCATCGACGACAGGAGGTTCACCGCGACGATCTCAGCAAGCGCGCTGGTCTCGCCATCGGCGAAATTCTGATGCGCCATGGCTTGGACCGCGAGCATCTTGTAGAGCGGCAACGTGGTCATGTTGAGGAGTTGCTGCTCCTGCGCGTCCAGTGGGCTGTCAGTGCGGATCTTGCCGTTGATCGAGGTAATGAGGCCTTTGATCTTGTTGCGCAGCCCGGAGCCGGGTCGCATCGTTTGATCGGTCACGTTCAGGCATTTGTCGCTATCGTCGCACTGGAGCATCTTTACCGTCGTGCCAGTCCCCGCGCCATCGAGGAGCGCGGTGACGACCGCGTCCTCTGCCGGACCAATGAAGCCGACCTTAGATCCCTCGGCTGCCTTGGGATTGATGACGATGGTGCCGACCAGCGTCATCAGGAACTCTGAGAACTCCTTGTCGCTACCGAACTTGTTCGACTTCTTGATCGCATCCCAGGTGTAGTTGCGGGGGTTGCCGGGGATGAGCTCGGGGTTCATCTTGTTCGGATCGTTGCCGTCGAGCGTAGAGTCCTCTTTGCCGCCGGCACCGCATTCCTGCCGCGACCGCGCCCAGTCGGAGAACTTACCCTGCGAGTTGCCGACTGCGGCGCAAATCGTCGAGCGCGCCTGCGCCATCTTCGGCCAGACTGATCCCACCAACCCCTGCGCGGCTTCGCACGAGCTGATGTTCATCTGGTTCATCTGCTGCGCCTTGTTCGAGATGCCGTCCATGACCTTGCCGATCTCGGGCGAGACGCTGTCGATCGCGAGCTGGAAGGCGAAGCCCAGCGCGTTGTTGGCGACCGCCTTCATCATCGCGACCATCTCGGCGCCGTTGACGAACGAGAAGGAGCCGGTGAACAGGTCGATACCGCCGCATCCAGCGCTCGCCTTGGGCATCTGCAGGTTGAACGGCTGGATGTTCTTCTGCGGGAAGCGGGTCCAGACGTTGCCCATCGAATAATAGCCGGCCGTCTGGCCCTGATAGGCCGAAGGGCCGGTCACGTTGGCCGCACCGCCGGCGTCCTGGAAGAAGTCGTTCATCGCGCCAGCGACGTCGGCGCGCGCGATGTCGACCGGCACCATGCTCGCGGCACCAAGGGTCATGGCGACCGCGGCGGTCCGGCGCAAAAGGGCGCGGAGGCGGGAAGGGTGGGGGGAGGGGGTGTTCGCCATCAGAAGTCACCGCCGGGTTTGGAGTTGGTGAGCATGAAGATGCGCTCCATCACTTCGTCGGCCGACATGACGCCAAAGCCGATCGGCACCGTCTTGCGGGTGACGGTGTCGAACAGCACCAGCGCCGGCGTTGCGAGCGGAACGCCCATGCGCTGACGCTGACCGGAGTCGACCACGTAGTTGGGGAACTGACGGCTGGGGCCACCATCCGTCGAAACCGCCATGACGTTGATCCGGTGGCTGTCGGCGACCGAGCGCAGGATCGGCGAGAACACCTCACAGGCGGCACAGGACTGCGCGAAGAAGTAGAACATGCCGTAGCGCTGGCCGAGGCGCGACAGCACCTGGTCACGGGTTGCCGAGCGGTTATCCGACCATGCCCGCTTGGCGACGGTCGAGACCGGCCGCTGCAGCGTGTAGTCGATATCGGGGTTCTGCCAGAGAGCCCGCTGCCAGGTGTCGGAGAAGGTCGACGCACGGTCGAGCTGTTCGCGCTGGTAGCGGACATAGGCGATGACGTTGGCCTCGGTCGGATGAAGGATCGCGCGCGCTTTCAGCTCATCGAGCTGGCGGGTGATCGCCTTCAGCTGCTCGGTCGACGAGGTCTGAGGCTGCGCCTGAGCCGACGCTTGCGGGGTCGACGGCTTGGCCTTCGGGCGCTCGCAGTAGAACCACTGGCCGAGACGGCGCTGGCCGCAATAAAAGTCGTCGCCCTGTTGCTGCTCGCCTTCGAACGCCGGCTCGACCACCGCGTTGGTCGGCTGCGCATCGCCATCGTCGATCGCTTCCGCCATCGCCGCGCTTTGCAGGTCCATCGTCTGCGCCACCGCCGGCGTCGCGACCGGCGCGATCGACGCGAGGAGCATGAGGAGCGAAGCCGCTACCCGGCCACGGCGGTTATTAGATATCGTCGTCATCATCATGCTCCCCGTCGAGCTCAATCATTGCGAGTTTCAGGACCGACATCATCGCGGCGACCTCGAGCATCTTGGTGCCCTGATCGAGCATCCGGACGATGCCGCGCAGGTGGCTGCGGCCGTGCTTGCGGCCCTTGATGGTGGCGCGCATGCCGGTTTCGCGGCGGACCAGCCAGCCAGCCTCCGCCATGCGCGGAAAGGAGCGCTCGACCTCGCGCGGATCGATGTCGCACTGAAACCAGTGCGAAATGGTCTGCGCGACCTCGCCGGCCGACGTGCCGCGACCAGATCGATGGATGCGCAGGAAGATCGCGAGATCGAGCACCGACATGTCGATCGTGCAGGGTCCCCCCGGACCGTCCGCATCATTTGCCCCCGTGAAGGTCATAATACCCCTGAATCTTGGTTTGAATGTCGGCCATCACGGAGACTTCATCGGGCAGTTTGGCTGCATCCATGAACTCGGCGTAGACTTCGGAAAAATCCATCTGGCTAAGGTCGAGGCGCTGGAACTCCTCGATGGTGAAGCCCTTGCAGGTCTCATCCTTGGGCTTGCCCCACGCTTTGCCGATCTGCTTGCGGCCCTGAACCTGAAGGATGCGGCTGAGCTTGCTGCCGAAGCAGCAATAGGCGTCCTTGGACGTGACGCAGACACCCAGGATCTTCTCGGAACAGTAGGAGCCGACCTTGTGGCAGAGCCCCTTGTCGTCCTTCTCGTCGAGCTGCTTCTCGGCCGAACTGCACAGCCACGGCGTCAGCAGCGGCACGCCCTTGCCCGAGCAGCAATTCGACGCGCCGAAGATCTTCTTGGTGCAGGTGCCGCGCTCGCCGGAGAAGACGGTCAGGTTGGCGGGATCGAACTGCTTGCCGGCGTCGCCGATCGAGTGGAGCGCGACCAGCGCATCCTTGAACTCAGTCGATGCCTCGCGCTCGATCGTCTCGCAGTTGCCGTTCAGGCAATAGACGTCGCCGCCACAGACATATTGCTTGTCGGTCGGCGCCTTGTCGTCGGGCAGCGGGCAGCTGTAGACCCGCTGCGACACCTTGCAGGCACCGCTCTGCGGCTCGTCGAGGCACTCATCGCGCAGGAAGCTGCAGAGCTTGTTGCCATCGAGGGCGCTGCAATCGCTCGCCGGCGTCAGGCGCTGGCAAGTGAAGGTGCGCGACCATGCCCAGCAGGATTGGGTCACCGGCACGCCATCGATCGTCCGGGTCTCGGGGCCTTCGGTGCAGACCTCGGCGGCTTGCGGCACGCAGCTGGCGTCGGCCGCGAGCGCCGGGCAGGTTCCCTCGTTGCGCGCAACCGTGACGCTGCGCGATCCTTCCGTCCGGTAGTAGGGCGTGCCGGCCTTGGAGTTGAAGTGGCCGTCCAGAGGCCCCGCCGGAAGCTCCTGCGAGCAGGATACGGTGAAGGCCTGGCTGCGGATGTTGCGCTTGCAGAAGCGGCGATAGTCTTCGACGTTGCTGCCGCCGGCACCCATCTCGATCTGCGCGTCACAGGCGTGCATCGTGACGCCGGTGCGACGGCACACGCCGGCTGCGACCTGTGCGTTGATGTAGGCCTGCGGTGCCAGCATGCTGACGTTGGTCGCGCCCCAATATTCGTAGCGGAGCGTGTTGACGACGGTCGGCACGATGTTGCCGCGGCAGCTCTCGGCCGCCTCGCTGACCTTCGCGCCCTGGTTGCAGGTCGCCTCGTAATAGCCCTTGCCACCGACTGACGGCGGAAGCGGCGTGCAGGTGCCTTCCGCACCACCGATGCTCTGGCCGCCCAGATAGGCCTCGGGATCCTTCTCGATCGCGCTCCCGCGCGACGTCGCGGCGAGGATCTCGGCGTTGCTGAAGATCGGCCGGGTGCGGCCCTTGTCGGTGACGGTGCCAAAGGCGTCGTCGGTGCCGGCCTTCGCGCCACCATCGGCCGCCAGGCGATCGGGATCGTCAAAATAGACCTTCTCGGGCAGATCGGTGCCGCCATAGCCGGGAAGCTCGGCGAGTTTCGCTTCGCTCGGCCCAAGACTGCTATCGGCACGCATCGCCTTGCCGAGGTCGTTGCCCTGCTTGCGCGCTTCCTCGATCGTCGTCTGCGCGACGACGCCGCTGGTAGCCCCGAGGAGAACGGCCAGGAGCAGCGAGACGGCAGCGCGCTTCACTCAGGCCCCCTTCGCCAGATTGCGCAGCGCCACCGACGACACGCCGGCGCCGGGACCGCGGCCGGCGATGAATGTGTCGAGGACGTAGCGAACCGAGACGTTGCCCGTGATGCGGTCATGCGCCGGCACCACCGTCTTGCAGGCGAGCCCCGAGCAAAGGTCGAAGTCGGACGACACCGCGACATAGGTCGGCACCGCCTGGACGTCGAAGGCGCGGAAGAGCCGCGGATCGATGCCGACGTTGGCGAGCTGGTCCTTCTCGTTCACGACCTTCGCCAGCATCGCGCTGAACTGCTTCATGGAGTTGTTCGGGAAGCCGCGGAACACGACGACGCCGCCCGCCTTGGACGTGTCGGCGATCAGCTGGCGCAGCGCCGGCACCGGCATCGAGAGGCTGGCGAAGGCGATGAACTGCGGTGCGTCACCTCGGCCGGTCGACGAGACGTTCTGGCTGGCGCCCTTGATGATTTCATCGAAGTCGAATGCGCCGTCGCCATTCGTCGGCAGGTCCGCCTTGGCGAGGTTCACGAGGTTGCCCGTTGCCTTGGCCTGGACCGCAACGGCTTCCTCGCGAAAGGCATCACCGCGGTTGCGGACATGCTCGGCGAAGGTGTCGGCATCGCCCTGCATGGCGGCCGCGCGACGCTTGATTGCCTCGAGGTCGAGCCCGTCGACGGTCTGCGCGATCGCCTGAATGCCGGCGAGCCCAGCGATCCCGGCAGCGACGAGGAGGAAGCGGCGCATCAGTTTCTCCTCAAAGAACGCAGCAATTGCGCTTGCGCCAGACGAGGTAGCCCATGTCCTCGCCCTTCACCGGGAAGGCACGACCGGCCTGCGGCGGCATCGTCGACCCGCCAAGCGGCAGGCAGGCGGCCTTGCCGCTGACGGTCGGGATCGGGTTGACCATCTGGGTGCGGTATTGCTGCTTGCGCAGCACCGGCATCGGGTACTTGTTGCATAGGCCCTTGGAGCCCATCGTGCCCCAGGCGAGCCCTTCGCGGTGGATCTTGAAGGCAAAGCGGGCAAGCGCGAGGCGCGATGCCTGCACATGGCCGATCGAGGCGGAGATGTTGCCGTTGATCGGGTACATCGGCCCCTGGCAGCCCGCACACCAGAAGGTGGCATCGAGCGGCAGCTTGGCGGTCGCGGCGATGCAATCGCCGGCGCACGCCGCCTGCGCGATCGGCGACGAGAACAGCACCGCTTCGGGGTTGATAAGCGCTGTCAGCGAGTCATCCTGCCAGAGCGGATCGACCTCGGTCATGTAGGCGATGTCGAACGACGACGCCTCGAAGCAGGCGAAGTCGGCGAGGATCTCCATCCAGTAGAGGAGCGGATAGACGTACCAGTGGACGTGCCACTTCGACGTGTTCTGCCCGTTGCCGCCTTTCTGCGACGGGCCGCTCATCTGACCTTGCCCGATATCGAACCCGGGCGAAATCTTGGTGCCGCCCAGATTGACGAAGCACCACGGTTTCGTGGTGACGTCGGCGAGGCGGACCGGCTCCCAGAAGCCGGCGGAGATGCCGATGCGCGGCACCGGGTTACCGCATGCGCAGACCGGCAGGCTGGGGTTGTCGGTATCCGGCCTGGTGCTCGGCCAGATCTTGAGCGCACCGACCGAGAGCGGGAACATGCACGACCAGCAGACGTCGGTGATCGGATTGACGAACTTGCCGGTGCAGGTCGACTTTGCCGCTGGCACTGCCGGCGTCTGTGCCTCCGCGCGCGGGCTGAGCATCACCGACACGAGCAGGACGGCCAACGCCACACCGAGGAGGCGCAAGGTCTTCACGCCAAATCTTCCGACGACGTAGCGGCGTCGAGGAAGGCGTTGTCGGCACGGTTCTTCCGGTAGACGTAGAGCGCGGTATGCAGCGCCGTCGTGATGAGCAGCGCTGCCACGACGAACGAGGCGGGGCGGCCGAACAATCGCACCAGCGGCGAGATTGCCAGCACGCCGATCGCCGACGCCACGCAGAGAAACTGGAAGGTCCGGCGCATTGCGCGAAGATCATCGGTTTCGGGCGCCGCCATGGGTGTGCGCATGAGATCGAGCCAGAGCGGCATCAGCTGTTCCCCTTCAGCTTGATTTCGGTGAGCTTCATGACGCGCCCGTCCTGGACCGCGACGGCCGGCGTGTGCCGGACGCCCAGCTTGCCCGTCAGGCGACCTTCCTGATCGAAGTAGAAGCGGCGATTGCGTGCGGTCATCTCCTCAATCGGCGAGCCGTTCACGAGGATGATCTTGGCCTTGAGGTCGCTGTACTGGTTGGTCGCCCAGGTCATCTCCGCCTTGCTGTCGCCGTTGACGAAGACGAGGGCCTGGCGGACCACCGTGAAGTCGAGCGGGTTCACCGCCTGGCCGCGGCGGGCGATGTAGTTGCCCTTCTGGTCCTGCACGTCATGCTCGATGACGATCGTCGGATCGTAGGCCCATTCGCGCGTCTCGGTCGCGGCGGTGATGCCGTCGACGGGCTTGGGCCGACGCACCCGCGCCTCCGCACGCCGCGCGAACTCGGTGTTCATGCGATCGATGCCGCCGGTCGCTTGGAGATGCTGGAGCTTGGCTTCCATGGTTGCCAGCAGGTCGGGCTCGATGATCGGGAAGGCTTGCCCCGCCATGCCGTGGTCGCGCGCGCGGGTCGCCGAGGTCAGCGACACCGACAGCAGCGCGACGATCGCAACGGACTCCAGCGTGCGGTTCACAGGATCGGCTGCCCGACGCCGACGATCTTGTCCGTGCAGGCGTAGCCGATCGCGGCATAGCGGCTGTCGAAGCCGTCCTTGTGCGGGCTGCCGACATAGTAGCAGCCCTGCGGGATCACACCGGTCGGGCCTGCCACCAGCGGTTCGCCCGATTTGGTCATGGGCTTCATGTGGCTGACCAGCCTGCCGGCGACGAACACGTCGGCGCCGCGGTGGACGACGAGATCGCCCGGCATGCCGTAGACGATCTTGCCGAACATCTGCTTTTTCGCGCCGAAATGCTTGATGACCAGCGGCACGGCGGGCGGCACGAAGAACACGTACTCGCCGCGCTTGGGCACCGCGGTCTTGTGGATCACAAATGCCCAGTTAGGCAGCGATTCCGACGCGTTGATGAGCAGCCCGTGCGTGTCGCGCCACTGCGTAATGGCGTTGTAGGTCGCGCCACCAGCGATGAAGAGCCCAAGCGCCGCCCACAGCCGCTTGCGCGGGCGGAAGCCGGCGGCCGGCGCTGTGAGGGAAGCAGCTTTACTGGACACCGGGGCCACCGAAGGTCGAGACAGCAGCGCCGGCGATCGACGGATCGACCGCTGCAACGTCCTGCCCTGCAGCCGGGATTGGCATACCGGCGAACGGGTTGGCCGCGGGTGCGGCCGGAGCAGTCGGCACGGCCTGTGCGGTCGCAACGGGAGCGATCGCAGGCGCGGTCAGCACCTGGCCCTGCATCATCGCACCCATCTGGGTCGGCGTCGCCGGCACCGGCGTCTTTATGCCCGTGGCATAGACGGCTTTGGCGACGTCAGCGGTGATGTCGGGGACACCCTTGGTAAGGACAGCCTCGCCCACCATGACGATTTCGCCATTGGCACCATGGCGCTGAACCTCGGCGTCCACCGAAGCGAGGAAGGTGCGCATCTGCGCCTGAACCTGATCGGGCGGCGTCGCGCTGCGCGCCTGCGCCTGGACGTATTCGCCCACGATCTTGGAGAGCTCGACCTTCACGATGCGCTGCGGCTTCTCGGCCGTCATCGCCCTGGTCACCCACATCGCCCAGACCAGCGCCACGACGATCGCGACGCCGATGAAAAGCTGACCGGCGGTATAGCCGGCGAAGACGGCCTTGGGGCGGGCGGCTACTACGACGGGAGCCGAAGGCGTCTCCCGCGCGGAAGTTTCAACGGTGTCGGTCATGCTTGGCGCTCCTGGCGGCCAGCGTCACGCGGCAGGATGGCGTGACGGCGGAAGAAGATGATCGCGGTGCCGAGCACCATGTGGACACCGCCGACGATCAGCTTGAACTGGTCGACGCGCGGACCGTCCGCCGCGAGGTAGCGGCTGGTCAGGTTCTGGACGTGGTTCATCATGCCATCGAGCGAGAAGCCGCCGATCGCGAGGAAGAAGAGCACGAACAGCCCCCACGTCATGAGCAGCGTGGTGGAGAGAAAGCCGACCATGTGCAGGCCGAAGTAGAGGCCGTAGCCATAGTCGACCTTGCGGCGGCTGCGGGGCATCGGAAGGACGGTCGCCATGCTGGTCACTCCGCAGCGATCGGCAGCGCTTCGTCGGCGCTGTGATCGGTCCATTTCTCGGGGTTGTCGGGATAGGCGACCCGCTCGATCGCCTCTTCCATGGTGAGACCCTGCGCCAGCAGATCATGGATCGCGGCGAAGGTGAGCGGGGACGACGAGTAGACGGTCGCGGAATAGGGATCGAGGACGAGACGGCCCACCGCCAGCGTCTCCGGCCCCTTAATCATCACGTCCGAATATTCGGAGCCCTGGCGCTTGAGGGAACGGAGCAGCGCGTCGGTATAATCGTCCATCTGGAAGCGATCGTGCTTCTTGAAGTCCGCGATCGTCTCCTCCTTCTGCTGGAGGATAACGAACCAGTCCGAGTTCTCGAGCGCCGCCTTGGAACCGTCCGACTTGTAATAGTCGTTGAGGCTCTGCGTCGCGGTAACCAACGACGCGCCGTATTTGCGGCAGGTGCGGGCATAGGCTTCGATGAAGTCGGCCATCGAGCCGCCCTTGAGCATCTGCCATGCTTCATCGAGCAGAAGCGCCTTGCGGATCGAGCGATCCTCGCGGCGCATCGACTGGCTGACGAGGAACATGATCGCGGTCAGGGCGACGCTGCGCAGCTCCTCGCGCGAGGAGAGGTCGGACATCTCGAACACGGTCAGGTTGTTCTTGAGCTCGAACGACACCTCGCCTTCGAACATCCGGCCATAGGTGCCCTTGGAGGAGAACGGCCGCATCGCGATCGCGAGGTCGATGCCGATCTGGTTTTTGGTGGCATCGAGCGCGGCGATGACGTCATTGACCGACCCGTTCGGTCCCTTGTCGGCCCAAACGGCGTTGATCGCGCCGTCGATAAGACCTCGCTCCGTATCGTTCAGCTTGTCGATGTGCCGCGCCATCTGGTTCACGATGCTCTTGAGCATCGCAAAGCAATCCATGCGGTAATCCTCGTCGGTCTCCGCCAGCACGGGGTCGATCATCGAGAACGGGTTGATGCAGAAGCCCGACGACATCGTGAACTCGACGAACGCGCCGCCCTGCAGCTTGGCGGAGTGCTCGAACGAGCGTCCGTCGTCGATGACCACCACCTTGGCGCCGGCGCCGACCATCGAGGAGCAGAGCTCCTGCAGTGCGACCGACTTGCCCGAGCCCGACTTGCCGAACACCGCGACGTTATGGTTGCCCGCCGTATTCTCGAACGGCGACCAGAAGAAGGGCTGTCCGCGCCGACCGATGAGCATCAGGTGCGGGTTGTTGCCGCCGAGATACTCGCCCTGTAGCGGCATCAGGCTGGCGGCAGTCGTCGTCAGGACCGTGCGCAGCCGCTTCATGTTCTTCAGATCGAACGACAGGCCATTGGCCATCGTCATCGGCATCGCCGCGAGCAGGCCCTGGATTTGCAGATAGCGATCGTCGAGCAGGTCCCAGCCCGCCGCCCGGTACACCGACTTCAGGATACGCTCGTTGGCGTCGCCCTTGCCCTTCGGGCTGAACGAGGTGACCGAGTAGAACGCCTGCACGAGCTTCCGGCCCTGGCGCAGCTCGTCCTTGACGAACCGCCACTCCTCCGACTGGTCCTTCAGCTGCGGCAGCATGCGCGCCGACTTGCTGTCGGCCAGGCTGGTGGTGCGCATGAATTTGCGACCGGCGCGCTGCCCGGAGGCTTCCGCGTCCGGAAAATCGAGGCACAGGTTGGTCGACACCGGGCAGGGCATGCGCAGCTTGTCGGCGAACATATCGCCGATCAATTTCGCCATGTCCCACGGTGCCCAACGCTGCGGCAGGTTGCGCACCGAGAAGGAGCGCACGTCGAACGTGTCAGGGTAGATCTCGCCGATCTCGGGGGCATTTTCGACCGTCTTGCCGGTCGGCCGGAAGCGCTCGGTGCGGAGCAGAATGCGATCCGGCTCGATCTTCATCTCGAGGTCGTGGCGCACCGCCTGGTCGGCGATCGGATCGAACGGGTTATAGGTGATCGTGTCGTCACCCGGCGCCGTCGTCGGCGAGGTGATGTCATCGATCCACGAAATCAGGCCCTTGGGATCGATCGCGCGGGCATGGACGCCGAGCGACTCCAGCGCGGAGATGAGCCCTTCCATCACCGAGACGATTTCGTCGTTCGAGACCCGGCTGGATTCCGGGGTCGAGTAGGAAAGCCCGAGGCGGTGGTTGCGCAGGCAGAAGGGCGCGGAGTTCGACAGCGAGTTCCACACGCCGCCCATCAGATATTCGGTGCGGTGCCGCGCCATGCGCTCGTAGATGCCCGACGCCGAATAGCGCGGCATGTACCACTGCGAGAGCTTCTGGCTGATCCTCGGGCTCATCCAGCCATGCACCTGCAAGGCACCCGGCGTCGGGATGCCTTCGGAAAGCAGCTGCGCGAGCATCTCATGGCTCTGCTCGGTCGCACCGATCATCGGCGTCGCTTCGAGAAAGAACCCGCGCGAGGCGCTGTTGTAGTAGAGCTTGGTCTTGGGATCGAAGCCCCGGTACGGAAGCCAATGGACGAAGCGGGGCACCGCGGTGTCCGGGCGGCCGCTCTCAGGCTTCTTGCTGTCACCGAGGATGGTCGAAAGCAGGCCGCTGAAGATGCTCATTGATCCACTCCGGGGAACGAGGACGCGCGCAGCACCGGCAGCGGATTGGACGCCTTCGCCGCCTCACGCGCCTCCGGCTCAGGCCGGGTTAGGGCCGAGCGGATCGCCGGGTTGCCGGCAACAGAGGCGATGGCAGCGCGGCCTGCCGGCGTTGCGTACTTCGGCACCGCGATGCCCGACGTTGTGGAAACCGCGACGGGTGCCGAGGTAGCAGCAGCTGCCGGGCGGGCAGGCGCGGGTGAGGGAAGGGGTTTGGGCGCGGTCGTCATGCCGACCGCGACGGAGGCTGTCGTGGAAGACCGGGTAGCGGCGGGTGGGGCAACCGGAGCCTGAACAGCGGAGGTGGTCATTGCTGGACGTCGCGGCGTGCGTGACAGACGACGCGCGACCTGATCCTTGATGTCGCCCACCGGGTCCGCCTGTGCGCGCGCGGCAGCGACCGCGGCAGCGCTCGGCATGTCAGGATCGACGCCGGTGTCAGCGTCGGCGACTGGCGGCTGATCGGCGCGGTCGATGGCGGCGAGCAGCGTGTCGCCGCCCGTCGCCGCGCGAACCTGTGCCGGTGTCGTGGCTACGGCGTTGTCGGCGAGAGCCTGCTGCCAGTCGCCGCGCTCGACCACTGCATGCACCGCGGTCTGTTCGTGGAGCCGACCCGCCGCATCGATCTGGGCCGGGAAGACGATGCGCAACACCCGCTCCTGGCTGCGCGCCGGCGCGGTCGCGGCGGTTTCGAACCCGCGGCCCTCGGTGCGCGGCGCGGTGTAGGGACCGGCCGGGGTGATGAGCCGGTCGCCGTCCTCGCCGGAGATCATCGCAAGGGCGCGGTCGTCGATGAACGAGCTTGGCGCGCAGATACCGTCCGGCGCGGCGCAGTTGAAGCTGCCCTTCACGTTGCCATCGAGCGTCGTGCAACCGCTGAGCGCGGCCCCGCCTGCCAGAGTCGCGAGGAGGAAGCGGGCGCGGCTCACGACCGGCTGCCCGCGATGAAGGCGGCGACCAGCTCGGCCGAGCGGAAGCCCTCCATGACAGCACCGTCACCACGCACCAGCACCGGCGTGCCTTGCAGGCCATGCGCCTTGGCGAAACGCTCGTTGGCGTCCAGCCCAGAGGTATTGCAGGTTGCGGACGTGCCGAGCGGCTCACGGGCATAGGCGCGGTGGAGCGCCTTCACCGGGTCCTTGGCACAGTAGACCTGGTTGGACAAAGCGCGGGTGCCAAGCGCAGAGATCGGTCGCTCGATCACGCGCACGTTCAGCGACACGAGGGCATTACTCAGCGCCTTGCAATAGCCGCACTCGAAATCGCTGAAGACGGTGACGGTCTTGCCGGCCGGGCTTCCCCAGACAATCGCGCCGTCCTTGGGCAGGCTGTCCAGCGAAAGATGCTTCGGCGTCGCTGGCGCTGCGGGACGATCGCCGCTGGTGAGCGGCGCGTCGCCGCGATCCGGCGCTGCATTGGCCTTGGCGGCACCACCGACCAGCGTGTCGGGGTTGATCTCAAGGAGACGGGTGGCGGTCAGGTCCTGCCGGGTCTCCATGTCGTAGACGCGGCCGATGACGAGGTAACGGCCTGACCGATCGACGTAGAACAGGTTGCTGCCGGCGGTAACCTCGCAAAGGCCGTCGACGACGGCGCAATCGACCTTCGACACCTGCGTCTTGGGCAAGCGCGCCTTCAGTGCCGCTTCGACCGACGAATTGGCTGGACGAAGGGCTGCATAGGCGGCCTGTGCTGCCACGACTGCGGCGGCGAGGGCGACGATGGGCAGGACAACGTAGTAGAACCATCCCTCAGCGGTGAGCCGCATGCGCGGCTGGCGATCAGTTGCGGACATACACACCCTCCAGGAAGACGATTTCGACGTCGACGCCGGTCGGCATTTCGATGACCGGCTGGTACTGCTCGGCGCGCTCGATCAGGTACTTGCCGAGATCCTTGCCCGACTCCTGCGCACCGCCGCCCAGCGCACGCAGACCGACGTTGCCGAGGTTCGGCGTCTGATTGATGCCGCCGTTCGAGCCGTTGCCGATCGTCGCGACCGGCAGGCTGAAGGCCTGATTCAGCGCGGAGCCGGCGCCGCCCACGAGGCCGGCGAAGAATGCCTGCATGGCCAGCGAGCCTTCACGGCTGACGACGCGACCACGGATGCCGGTCTTGCCGCCGAAGGCGATGAAGCCCTTGACCTCGGATTCCGCGTAGCGACCGCCCGGCTGCGGGCAGGTCATCTTCTGGAGCTTGATGTAGACCTTCTCGCTCGACAGGTCGCCACGCGCGGCGCCGTTGATGAGGCAGCCCTGGATCTTGGTGGTCAGCAGCTTGCCGTTCTGCAGCACCGATCGCGCCGGCCCGGTGATGCGAAGCACGACGGGAAGGGGATCGGACTGGCTGTTGACCCCGGCCGAGGCATCGACGCCGACCACGACCTTGGCGCTCGCGAAGCTGTTCGCGGGCAGGTAATTGGGGCTGTCGGTATAGACCGTGCTGCCCTTCGCGACCTTCGAGGCGGTGCCGCTCTCAGCTGAACCGAACGACACCATCTTCACTTCGCTCAGACGAGCAGGTGCAAGATCGCGAGCCCCACCGGGTCCACCGGCGCCGGGGTTGCCGTACATCGCGGCACTGCCCGGACCGTACATGGCTTGAGGACCGGGCATCGGCGCCGGCGCTGCGGACCGCTCGTTGACCTGCCGGCGCAGCTGTTCGTTCTCGGTCTGATAGGCGGAAACGACGCGCTGGCCATCCTGCGACATCGAGGTATTGGCGGCCCGCAAGGCATCGACCTGCTCGGCGAGTTGCGCCAGACGGGCATTCGTGCCGTCGACGCTCTTCAGCTGGTTCTCGGTCGACTGGAAGCGGTTCTCAGACTGCGCGATCCATTCCTGCTCGGACTTGGTCTTGTTGGTCATGTCCGCGACCGAGACCGTCTTCTTGTCGACGCTGTCGGGATCGATCTTCTTGGGTGCGTCATCGCTTCCGAAGATCCAGAAGCAGGCGGCCAGCGTCAGCGCGCCGCCACCTCCAGCGAGGATCATCTTCTGCTTCTTGAGGGTCTCGGTGTTGCCAGCGAGCTCCGATGCAACCGGCGACACGCCGTCGCCGCCCTCGGGTCCGTCGAGCGCCTTGCGGTCGCGATTGAAGATGTTCTTGATGCCCATGGCTCAGTTTCCGTTTCGCGAGACGAGGTAGGCGGTCGTGACCCGACCCGGTGCGAGCTTGGGCTCGGCGATCGAGACTGCCAGCGCACTGGCGGGCGCCACGCTCGCCTCGGTCAGCGTGGCTTCGGCGGTGCCCTTGTTCTCGATGCGTAGGACGCGACCGGTCATTGCCTCGCCGCGATATTCCGCGATCATCTGCACTTTCAGGTTGCCGACATAGACGGGCTTCAGCGAGCGCTGGCGCATCTCGAAACCGTCCACCGACTTGTTGGCGTACATCGCCTGCACCAGCGTCACCGCCGCCTCCTCGGGCGACGACACGGCAGCTACCTTGGACGTCCCGGCTTCGATCGCATCGGCCTTGGCGATGGCGGGGTTCGAGACGAACACCTGCACCGCTTGATCGCCGCTGATCCGGCACTGGAATTTGTAGACGTAGCCGCGCTTCGACGTGCCGAAGAACGACAGGACCTGACGGCCGAAGCCTTCCGGGACCGACAGGTAGATGTCACCGCGCACCGGCTCGTTGACGACCGAGAAATCGTCGGCCGGGTTGCCGGTGTTGATCTTGGATACGCCGGCGAACTCGTCACCGACGAGGCTGATGCGGGTCAGGTCCTTGGCGGACGCGCTGCATGAGACCTGCGCGCCGTCCGACGCCATCAACGTCTGATCGCCAGCGGCGAAGGCCGGTCGAGCGAACACGAAGACGGCCACAGCGATAAGGGCCAAGCCGGTAACGCGGCTCAGCCAGCAGAACGTGCGGGAGGCAAGCGCGCTACCGAGGGCAGCGCTGCCGAAAGCATAGATTGCGCTCACATCGCACCTCCCGTGCGGCTCTTGGGCTGGACCATGTGGAAGCCGACGAGCTTCAGGCTCATGCCGACATATTCCCAGTCGTAGACGAAGGTGCGGGGCTCGGATGAGACGATCTTCTGGCCGATCACCGTGTTCAGCTTGCCCGAGACCGTCGACTGCAGAGCCTTGGGATCGATCTCCATGCCCTCCAGCGTGAAATACTGGGACATGCTCGATCCGCGCTGTTCGTCGACGATCTTGAGCAGGTCGGCCTTGATCGCGCCCTGCGACTTCGGCGACACGATCGCGAGGACCGACTTCATCCAATAGTCGAGGCTGTTGGGGGTCCGGTTGAGCGTCAGCACCGCGGTGTCGCGGGTGACAAGCTCGAGATACTCGCGCGTCACGCCGGCACTCGAAACTCGCAAGGGGCCGTCGAGGATCGGAAGCAGCACGGCCTCACGATCGCGGCTCGCCGAGAAGAGGAGCAGGAGCGCGACGACGCCGGCCAGCACGATCGACGTGATGCCAAGGAGATTGCGCTGGCGAAGGACGCGCTGCGATTGCGCGTACTGGTAGGAGAGATCCATATCAGCCCACCATCAGTCGGAGGTAGGAAGGTGGCGTCGCCTTGAGCGACGGAAAGCCGCCCGGCAGATGCCAGTAGGCGAGATGAATCAGCCACGACGTTGCCCGTCCCGCCTTGGCCCTCCTAAGAGCCCACCAGCCCAGGACGGCCAGGCCGATCCCGATGACGATGTGTTGGGACAGGATCCCCCAGGTGAATGGAATGACCATCGCCAGGAACTCATCCAGAGTCCAAAACCCGATCAGCTCGGGATCATCCAGATGAGAGGGGATTGTGAACTTGTCGGCTGACATCACGCCACCTTCAAAGGCGGCGCCGGCGAAGCTGCTATCAACGCCGGCGCCGGGTCGGGTCAGATGGTGGCGGTCACGGTCGAGGTGACGATCGGGATACCGGTGCCGGCGCCGACGCCCACGCCGACCGGGATCGCGACCTGGCCGAGCGAGAAGCGGCCCGAGGCCAGACCGACGACACCGCCGGCAAGCGACAGCACGGTGATGATCTTGCCGCCCGAACCCTCGAGGAAGCCCGTGAAGGCGTTCAGCGCGGTGTTGAAGGTGGCGTCCGCACCGGCGAATGCCGGCGACGCGAACACGGCCGCGGCCGCTGCGACACCGATCGCCGCCAGGGCGGTCGTCTCGGCCCGACGGCCGATCTTGTTCATGGTCTTCATGTGGAGGTCTCCGTTCGATCGAGCGCATTTCAGCGCGCCCAAATGGAGACTGGCCGTGACGATTCCGGTCCGGCAATCGCGAAGCGCAGGAACAATGGCTGCGTTCATGTTTTTTTAGCGATTAGGGCTGATTTTGGCCGCGCGAATCTCCCATGCCCCGCTGAGCAGGGTGCCTGCCCCGGAATGCGGGGCACCTGCCCCGGATTTAGGGGCAGACCGCCCCGATAAATGGGGCAGCCTTTTTCGGGTGTTCTTTGCACCTCTCTTATCGCTAACCTTAACGGGTGCAGAACGCGACGTTAGCGAGTAGAAGGACGTGTTCGACGTTCCTGATAAGTTCGAGGTTAAAGGTTTACGATAGTGGCAGCTCAGAAAGCCTATAATTTCTCCGTGTCACATTATTACTTCCGGCTGACCACGGAAGCTATTCGCTTGGCCTCGAACAAGGCGTTGTCATATTACAACATCAGCAGAGTCATTAACGAGCGATCAGATCGCGCTCTGGATCTCACTGAAAGCTACGACGCCGATGATATGCGGAATCATCTTCGTATTATCCCAACAGACGGCGATGCATTAGTCGAGTTTGAAATTTTGGAGACGAACGCCACTTCAATAGAAGCAGCTGCGGTCGCGCTTGGCGAGGCCCTTGGACAGCGCGTAGCTTTCCAAGATGCAATATCGTTGATGCTTTTTGACCTGATAGTCGAGCGCAACGCCACGGAGGTGCTTACTAAGCTTGGGCTTACCGCCTCGGAAGCTGAGGCATACCGCGTTTCTCTCAAAAAGAAGGATACAAACGTCATCCCATTCCGGCCCTAAGGCGGCAAAACATTACAATTGGATGAGGTTTCGGTTGCTTTTTACGATTCCTCCCGCCTACCGATGAACCATCAGCCGGGAGAAGGGCGATGGGGTACGCAAAGAGGAAGTGGGCGGGGGGACCAGAGGGGGAAAGCCCCGGGTATCAGCTCGAAGACTATATCTTGGCTCGCATGGACTTGAAGGGGCTTAGTGTCAGGGCACTCGCTTCGACGGCAGGTATAGGGCGCAACCGTTTGCACGCGGGTCTGCATCGTGAGGCAGACAAACGCATCCCACTTCGAATGCCGGAGACACAGGCCATTTTAGATGCCTTAGGCATCCACCCTATCGAAGCGCTGCTCGCCATAAACATCTTCGAGTCAGTGCAGGATGTCGAATTTGACGATCTGTTGCGGGTTCTGACGATGGTGTGCGGCATGGTGAAAGGCCTGCCGGAGGAAATCATCACCGTCGTAAAGCATGTTGAGGGCCTTGCGTTCGAGGACGTTCGGCCGGAACATGGCGACGCCGCCCGGGGGCTCCTAATCAAATTGGTGACTGTCGAGTACGAGAAGGTCGTGAAAAGGCGCAGCTTCCGCGTCGATGGATTTGGCGACGAGTAAAATCAATTTTGGGTTGCGGTGCGGTCGCCTCGGGATAACCGAGCGACCGTTTCTATTTGTAGTGCAGCTTCTTCGCAAAGCTGGTCGATCAGCCGGCAGCCAATCAAGCGCTTGATTGCGCAGCCCTGAAATGTCCGTTAAGCGATCGTGTATGACAGAGTCGGAGTCCACCACCCCTGCGGCAGCGTCCGCGCGCCGAAAGGCGGCAAAGCGTCGAGGCGACGGGTGGATTCGCAACAGCTACTGGCTGTCCCCGGTCTCTATCGACGTCCTCGACCAGGCGCGCGAGCGCATGGGGCTGTCTTCGCGCGAAGCGACGGTGAACGCCGTCCTCGAGCGAATCGATAGCGACATGTTTCTGAAGCAGGAGTTTTTGGCTGTGACCAAATAAAGAGAAGCCCGGCACGAGGCCGGGCATCCCAAAGTCGGTGGTCGGGGGCAAACCCGAACCGGTTATGTCAGCGTCGCCAAACGCCAACGGCTCTTCACAAAGCCCGACATAGCCCCTCTTGACCCCGGAATCAAGGATGCGCGTTTCGCGCCACGCTATCGCTTTGCCTGGTCCGGCCTCCACCACGGAGGAAGGCAATGGACGCTATTACCCTCGGAGGAGCGCTTACCAGCATGCTCTCCGGCATACCCGTCAGGTCGAAGCCGGCACGGTCAGGCGCCGTGCATCGTACCGGCGTCCCCGTGCTGCGTGGCAGTATGGAAGCTGGCACGTTCGAGGACAGCTTCTGGGCGATCCTAGGGCCGGGCGAGACGAACCGACTTCTCACTGCCGCTCGCAAGGCGCTTGATGCCGCACGGGGTTTCCAGCGCATCGCCCGCCTTGGCGAGCGTAAGCTGAGTGTAGCCGAGCGTGCGATCGCGTCGCTACAGGCCAGCAGCGTGCGCGTGTTTGAGGAGATCCTGACCCTCGCTAGGCTCAACAAAGGGCGGGTGTTCCCGACTTACGAGTACCTTGCCGAGCGGACGAACTACGGGCGAGCTACCATCACCCGCGCCCTCGCAGTGCTGGAGAGCATCGGCTTCATCGTGCGCCAACGCCGATTCAAACGCGTCCCGGGAGAGGGCGCGGGGCCGCGCTACGCACAGACCTCAAACGCCTATCGGCCGTTGCTGCCGCCGCACGTTCTAGCGCTTCTGCCTCGTTGGATGCGCCCCGCCCCTATCCCTGTCGACGCCGAGGAGCATCAGCTTGAGCAGGTTGAGACGACCAAGGCTATGCTGTCGACGCTTTCCTGCAAGGAGTTTGCGGAGGCGACGCTCAGCGGGCCGCTCGGCCGGATGATGGCTCGGTTGGGAGCAGGCATCGACCGCGCTGAGCGTGAGGCTCATGCTGGTTCGAAACCGCTAATTGATTCATTTGATAAAGCTCAAATGGAGTTGGCCTAGGACGGCCAACGCACTGTTGATCCAACCCCCGCTTGACCGCACAGGCACAAAACCACTGAACCACCGAGATCTACGGTCGGGAGTGCCGGCTAACGCCGTCACAATGCTCCCGAGTGGAGCAAGCGGTTTCCGTTGGTTCTTCCTCGCGAACGTCACGCCTGTGGCGCGTCTAGAATTGCGAGAACGCTACGCTGCGATAGCCGGGTTGCGGCAGGGTTGACCGGAGGGATGGGGATCCTGGTGGAGATGTCAGACGCGACCAGTTGGCGATGATATTGGTCACATAGGCCTGTGTTTCGCTGATGCGGGGCACCAGCCCGCCGCGAACTCGGCCCGGTCCGGCATTGTACGCCGCGAGCGCCAGATGGACCTGCCCAAACCGGTCAAGCTGTTGACGAAGATAGCGAGCGCCACCGCGCATGTTCTGGAGGGGATCGTAGCGGTCGACGCCAAGGCCAACCGCGGTGCCCGGCATGAGTTGAGAGAAGCCGAAGGCGTTCTTGCTCGACGTCGCCAGCGGATTGTAGCCGCTTTCCCGTATAATCATCGCGTCGAACAGCCCCGTTGGAATGCCCTGCTCACAGGCGACCGCGCTCATCATCCCGTAATAGGCCGCGCGCCGGGCCTCGGCGCTCCGGGTGAGGAAACCTGACGGCTGATACGAGAGTGGCGCGCAGCCCGGCTTGAAGGTCACCTGCGGAACAGGGCCGATGCCGCCTCGAAGCCAGCCCGGGACAGGGATCGACGAGAACGCCGCCACAAGAGCCGGCTCGCTGACGGTAGCGGAGGGTGCGGCCGCCGCGGCCGCCATCTCCTGCTGCATGCGAAACTGAACATATCGACGACTGAGATCATGGACCTGGAACGAGGCAGGCAGAGGCGGTGCGCCTGCCGTATTCGGTGACAGCGACAGCTCGGGCGCCAGCATTGCACCCTCGCTCGGCGCGACGTCCACCATCGAGATCAGCTGAACCTTGCGGACGGCACGTTTCGGCGCGGCAAATGCCTCCGGCCCAACGATCAGGCCTGCACAAACGCAAAGAACAGCGACTGGATAACGCACGGAAAACCCCCCAAGCGACGTGATATGGAAGAGTTGAGGTCCGCTAATTTCCGCTTGTCAAGACCACCGGGCGTGCCGAAACTGTCCAGGAACAGCCCTCCGAAGGTCATACGATCATGTGGTTGATCCACCGCGACACCGATGGAAAGAGCCGCGATCGCATCCGGCTTCCGGACCCTCTGCGCGAAGCGCTAGTGCGCTGGTACATCGGTGAGGGCTCCTACCACGACGAACAGGCGGGGGTGACGCTGGTCCAGAACGCTCGGATCGGCCAGCGCTGGATTGCATGCGACTGCCTCGGCGGTGAGACAGCCCCCCCGATCCTCACGCCTGCATATCTGTCCGAGGCGGAAACCTACTATCTGCGCCGGCTGACGAGCACCAAGCGGCCTGAACATCGCCCTGATTGCCCATTTTTCCGCGACCAGGCCACCAACCGGATCAGCGAGGTCCGATCACACAATACGCCGACCGACCCACCATCCGGCTTCTTCGAGGTGCTGCGCCCCGCGCCGGAGAAGCTATCGCAGCGCCCGGAAGACGACAGTCTCGACGACCAAACCCGCAACGCATCGACGCCGCGTTTGGCGAGGCTGTTGTGGCGCCTGCTGCACAATGCCGGCTGCAACGAGATCGCGCCGCTGAGCGTGGGTCAGGAATGGTCGATCAAGGAGGAGTTTGCCGCGCTAGGTCAGGCCGCGGGCAAGATCGAGATAGCTCCCGGCATCGAGCTGGCCCGCGCCTTCTGGACCCATGCGCGGCCGCTCGAGGCTGGCGCCGTCTATGGCACGCTGCGCGGGCTGGCACCCAAATGGCCCAAGACCCATGCGCCGCAGGGGTTCGTTGCGCTCTATGCCCAGGCGATCAAAGGTAACGAGATCCATGTTCCAGACGGCGATCCTGTCACGATCGCGACCCGGGTGCAGTCACCGTCGATACGCGGCAACCACATCAGCGGTCCCTTCATCGTCCTAGTCGTAGCGGGGGAATATCCTGAGGCGCGAGGCTACGCGCCGCTGCGGGCATATGCCCAGCCTATCCAGAGCGGACGCATGTTCGTGCCGGTGGAGTCTGATTTCGAGCGCAAGACCCTGAAGGCGATCCTCGCGGCGCAACGCGAGCTTCATAACCGCCATGTCGATCTGGCGATCGGCAAACCGCTGTTCGATACCATGACGAAGGATGGTCCCTGCCGGCCCGACTTCATGCTGGAGGCGAGATCGCGGGAGACGGGCGAGATGAAAACGCTGGTGGTGGAGGCGATGGGCTTCGACAGCGCCGACTACGAGGCGGCAAAGGCCGTGACGCATCCCCGCATGAAGACGCTGGGTGAACTCGTCACGATCGATCCCGCCGAGGTCGACCGAGGTGTTGCCGCCCGGAAGATCCTGCTCAGCCTCGATATCTGACCGATTGTCTGTCCGCTGGTGAGGTCCATTTCCTGTTATTTAGCGGGCGTTTCTAACTTTTTAGCGGTCGGACCAAACTTTTAGGCCCATGTCATTGTTGCTGCGAAGAAGCCGACGATACCAAGGGTCACAGGCGTAGAAAGCAGATATAGCTTCTGCCATCTCCACCATGCTTTCGGCAAGAACAGGGCTGCCCCACGAATGGTGCGGACGTCTTGCCATGCCTTGTCCTGCCAGAGGCCGTGGAGTGTCACGCTGACCGAGAGCACCATCGCGATCGCGCAACACATGCCCGCAGCCAGATAGATGGCGATCCAGTTGGCAATCTCGATCTGCGAGAACTGGTTCATCGTCACCCCAAATTAAGACGCGTCGGTCAAAACCGGCGCGCAATGGTTCTAGTTCCGCCAGACGATATCAGCCACCTTTTAGCAGTCGGTAAACGGCTTGGGCGGCTGCTGAACCAGCAAGATCGGAGTGGAGAGGGAGGGTGAGAGAAGGGTCGTGAAGAACGGCCTCAGCCCTTCAATCCCCGGGTCAGCCAGTAAAGGCAGTCCCTAGTACGAGGCCCTCCGCCATGAGCAAGATCGTCCTTTTCATAAGGGACCACGGTGCCGATGACGCCGTCAGTTTCCACCCTGACAAGGCAGCCGCTTATGAGGCGCTCGCAGCCTACGTGACGGAGAAAACCGGACGGGATCTTCCCACTGACGCAGAGGCGAAGGCTGACGCGATTGCCGCATATTTCGACCCCGACCAGACCTTCTACACCATTGCTGGTGTCCCCGCCGGTGCGCGCTGAGGAGATGGATCATGGCTATCATCGCCAATCGGCCATCCCAGCACATGGTCGACCTGGTCGGCGCGCTCGGGGGCACATGGCACGGCAACACCGCAATGTGCCGGTGTCCGGCGCATACCGACGGCACGCCAAGCCTGTCGATCCGGCAAGGTGACCGCGGACTGCTGGTGACGTGCTTTGCCGGATGCGACGCCGGCGACATCCTGCGCGAGCTCGACCGCATCCCTCTCTGCCGGCGCTATCAGCCGCCAGCCCCGGCGAGGGCGACCGGTACTGCCAATATCGATCGCCTCTGGAACGAGGCGATCAGCGTGTCGGGCACGTTGGCGGAGCGATACCTTGCTTCCCGCTATCTGCTGCCGGTGCCTACCGACGTCCGCTTCCATCCGCGCTGCCCGCATGGGCCAAAGCCGACGACACAGTTCAAGCCGGCGCTGCTGGTCGGTGTCCGTGAAGGCCTGCGCCTGGTTGCCTTCCAGAGGATATTTCTGACGCCGGCTGGCGATGGATATACCGACAAGGCAACCCTCGGGCTTCTCGGAACCGGCGCATGGCGAGGCGGGAACCTTGGACCGACCGTGGGTATCGCCGAGGGCTTCGAGAGCGCGCGAGCCTGGTCGAGGATCCGTGGCCTTCCATGCTGGTCGTCATTCGGCTCCCGTCGCCTCGATCTTCTGACGATCCCGTCCTCGGTGACGAAGCTGATCCTCGCGGCCGACCGGGATCTTGCCGGGCGACGGGCGGTGGCACGCAGTATCGAACGCTACGCCTCGGACGCCTTGACCATCGTGCCGGACTACCCGCCAGCACCGTTCAAGGATTGGGCCGAGGTTCTCGAGGCGAAAGAGAGGGGAGGGGGAGGAAGGCGGTGAGCTGTCGAATTGGCAGCGAAATCCAAGGAAGCCTGCCATGCTCGATCTGCTCGATCTCCCGCCCGTCACCGACCATAGCGCCGCAGTGGCGATCGCTTTGCTGCTGGCAGCCGGCACGCCGATCGCGCGGCGCGACCTCAACGAGGCGATGACCGCGGCATTCGGTGGATCGGATGCTAACGGTCGCTGGACGCAGCGCGACAGCTTCGAGATGCTGGAACATGCCGTCGCCCTGCACCTGGCGAGCCGGCCTTATCAGATCGCGAGCCCTGCCGACGTCCACGCCGCCTCCGCCATCATGCAGTTGCTGCCGACCCAGACGGTGCGCAGCGAGGAACAGATCAACCTCCAGCAGTTCTCGACACCGGTCGATATCGCCGCGATCGCGGTGCTGATGGCGGCGATCGGCGCCGACGACATCGTCCTCGAACCCAGCGCCGGCAATGGCTTGCTGATCGTCCAGGCACCGCCCTGCGCGAGCCTTCAGCTCAACGAGATCGATGCCACGCGGCGCGAGCGTCTCGCGGGCATCTTCCCGGATGCGATCGTCACCGGCCATGATGGCGCGGCGCTGGTCAGCCTGCACGCGCGACTGCCGCGGCCGACCGTGGTGGTGATGAACCCGCCCTTCTCGCGCAGCGTCGGCCGGGGTGAGGATGACCTTGCCGCGCTCCGCCATCTGCAGGCTGCCATCCGCCGGGTCGCGAAGGGCGGCAGGGTGGTGGCCGTCATGCCCGATTGGTTCGCGCCCAGCGCTCGGCTGAAGGCTGCCTATGAGGCGGTGCTGACCGGCTGCACGGTGCGGACCTCGCTCCGGCTGGAGCATTGCTACAGGAAGCACGGCACCGATATCGCGGTTCGGCTCTACGTCATCGACAAGGTGGCAGGCAGCACCTCGCACACCGTCATCCAGCGGAGCTCGGTCGCGGAGTTCCTCGACGCCATCACCGTGCCTCCCCGCGCCGAGCTGGTGGGCGATACCACGATAGCCGTGATGCCGGTGGCCAAGCCGAGCCTGTTCGGCGCGGCGCGCCAGGCGAAGGCGACGGTCGCGCGCACCTATCACGCGCCGACGCGCAACAACGTGGCGGCAGTCGGTTACCAGACCCTGCAGACGCCGGCGCCGCTCGCAGATCAGGTCGGCTGCTACCTGCCCTACCGGCCGAGCCGCATCGTCTTCGACACCGCCGGCGAACATCCGACCGCATTGGTCGAATCCGTCGCCATGGGCTCGATCCCGGCGCCGATCCCGACGCACATCGCCCACCTGCCGGAGCGGACCGTCACCGAGCGAATGCTGTCGTCGTCGCAGCTCGAAACCGTGGTCTATGCCGGTCATGCCTGGAGCCAGATGCTGCCCGGCACCTTCAAGCCGGCCGAGAACGGCGTGGGGCTGACCATCGACGAGGCTGGCCGCAGCTATCGCAAGGGGTTCTTCCTCGGCGACGGCACCGGCGCCGGCAAGGGACGGCAGGTCGCCGCGTGCATCCTCGACAACTGGCTGCAGGGCCGGCGTCGGCACATCTGGGTGTCGAAGAACGAACCGCTGCTCGAGGACGCACGGCGCGACTGGACCGCGCTTGGCGGCATGACCGGTGACGTGCAGCCGGTCTCGAACTGGAAGATCGACGAACCGATCCGGCTGAGCGAGGGCGTGCTGTTCGTCACCTATCCGACGCTGCGCTCGATGCGCTCGGACAACAGCCGGCTGCAGCAGATCCTCGATTGGGCCGGTCCCGACTTCGACGGCGTGATCGCGTTCGACGAAGCCCACGAGATGGGGGGCGTCGCCGGGGGCGAAGGCGCGCTCGGCAAGAAGGAAGGATCGCAGCAGGGCGTCTGCGGTGTCCTCCTCCAGAACAACCTTCCCGGTGCGCGCATCCTCTATGCGTCGGCGACCGGCGCGTCCGACGTCAACAATCTCGCTTATGCCGTGCGGCTCGGGCTATGGGGGCCGGAGACCGCATTTGCCGATCGCGAGGCATTCATCGCCGAGATCCGCAAAGGCGGTATCGCCGCTATGGAGTTGGTCGCGCGCGACCTGAAGGCGCTGGGGCTTTACACCTCGCGTGCGCTCAGCTTCGCCGGCGTCGAGTACGACGTGCTGCGGCATGCGCTGACGCCGGACCAGATCGCGATCTACGACACCTATGCGAACGCCTGGAGCGTGATCCACCAGAACATGGAAGCGGCGCTGGAGCTGACCGGCGTCGTCGACGGGCTGGAGAATGCGACGCTCAACAGCGGCGCCAAGGCATCAGCGCGGTCGCGACTGGAGTCGACCAAGCAGCGCTTCTTCGGTCAGGTCCTGCTTTCGATGAAGCTGCCGACGGTCATCGCCGCGGTCGAACAGCATCTGAAGGCCGACCAGTCGGTCGTGCTGCAGCTGGTTACCACCGCGGAGGCGATCCTTGATCGGCGCCTGTCGCAGATGTCCGCCGAGGAGCGCGCGGACCCGGTCGTCGACCTCTCCCCGACCGAGTATATCGCCGACTATCTGATGCGCGCCTTTCCGACGCGGCAGATGAAGACCTACACCGACGACACCGGCACCGCCCGCTCGGCGCCGATGAGCGACATCGATGGCAACCCGGTCCACAACCCCGACGCGATCGCCGCGCGAGACCAGCTCCTCGAACACATCTGCGCGCTGCCGCCGATCAAGTCCGCGCTCGATGCCCTGATCGAGCATTTCGGGACCGACATGGTCGCCGAGGTGACCGGTCGCTCGCGGCGTCTGGTGCCGACGTCGGACGGGCGTCAGAAGATCGAGACCCGCTCCGGCCGATCCAGCCAGGTCGAGGCTGCGGCGTTCATGGCCGGCACGAAGCGGGTGCTGGTGTTCTCCGATGCGGGTGGCACCGGCCGCTCGTACCATGCGAGCCTCGACGCCAAGAACCAGCAGCAGCGCGCCCACTTCCTCCTCGAGCCGGGCTGGCGCGCCGATCGCGCTATCCAGGGGCTGGGACGCACCCACCGCACGCATCAGGCGTCGACGCCGCTGTTCCGGCCGGTGACCACCGACTGCAAGGGCGAGCTGCGTTTCACCTCGACGATCGCGCGGCGCCTCGACAGCCTGGGCGCGCTCACTCGCGGTCAGCGTCAGACCGGCGGGCAGAATCTCTTCGATCCCGCCGACAATCTCGAAAGCGAATACGCCAAGGACGCGCTCCTGACGTGGTTCGCGCTCCTCGATGCCGGCAAGCTGACCAGCACGACAATGGAGGACTTCTGCTCACGCACCGGGTTGGAGCTCCACGACAATGACGGCGTGCTGAAGGAGGACCTGCCGCCCATTCAGCGCTGGCTCAATCGCCTGCTGGCGCTGCCGATCGGCATCCAGAACCTCATCTTCGACGAGTTTCTGGCGCTGGTGGAAACGCGCGTCGCCGCGGCCCGCGAGGCCGGTACGCTCGATGTTGGAGTCGAGACGATCACCGCCGATACCGCGCGGGTCGTGGACGACACGCTGCTCCGCACCGACCCGCTGTCGGGCGCAACCTCGCACCTGCTGACGATCGAGATCACGCGCCGCAAGACCCCGATCACACTCGATCGGATCCTCGACTTGGCGAAATGGCACAGCGACGTCGCGTTTGTCGTCAACGCGCGGTCCGGCCGGGTGGCACTGCGCACCCGGGCGCGGTCATGGATGGACGACGATGGTCAGCCGATCGCCCGCATCGAGCTGCAACGTCCCTGCCGGCGCGAATACCTCCGCGAGGCGGACCTGCTGGAAAGCGCATGGGACGTCGTCGACGAGGCGACCTTTACCGCCAAATGGAGCGAGGAGGTCATCGAAGCGGCAGGACAGGTCGACACCGAGACGATCCGCCTGGCGACCGGCCTGCTGTTGCCGATCTGGTCGGCGCTGCCGTCGGACCATCTCGCCGTGAACCGCATTGCCGACGCTCAGGGCAATTCGTGGCTCGGCCGCCTGGTATTCGACAAGCACGTCGTCCAGCTCTACACCAAGCTGGGGATCGCCAAGACCGACGACCTGCCGGTCGACGCCATCGCCAGCTCCGTCCTGTCGGGGCGTGCCGTTGACGTGGTCCGACCGTTCCCGATGACCATCCGGCGCGCGATCGTGAACGGCAATCCACGGGTCGAGATCGTCGATGCGCCGGCTGCGCAGCTGCCATGGCTGAAGTCGCTTGGCTGCTTTGCGGAGATCATCGCCTACAAAACCCGCGTCTTCGTACCGGTAGCCGATGCTGAAACGGTGCTGGCGCGGGTGCTCAAGGCAGCCTGATAGGCATGACGCCCGCTTTCGCGGATGGGGAAGCGGGCGTCGATCCCAAGCTTACGCGGTTGCGATCGATAGCTTCTTGCCTCGCTTCGCCGGTGCCGGCGTGTCAGTCGCGGCGGTCTCCTCAGCTGCGGGTACCGCCTCGGTTGACCCCTTCGGCTTGCGGCCCAGCCCGATCTTCTTGGCCATTGCGCGGCGGTTCTCGCTGTAGGCTTCCGCCACCATCGGATAATCCGCCTTCAGATTGTAGCGGGCACGATACTCCTCCGGCGTGAGACCGTTCGTCGACAGATGACGGCGCAGGGTCTTGTACGGCTTGCCATCGATCATGCTGATGATGTGATCCTTGCTGGCGAGCGACTTCCGCACCGATACGGCCGGTGTGTACTCGGGCGCTTCTGCTTCGGCCGGGGTCGCATCAACATCATTGCCCAAGGCGGCAACGGCATCGTGCATCGACTTCAGGAACGCCGGCACATCATCCGATGACGTCCGTGTATTCGGATTGCTCAGCCACGCGATGGTCAGCTCGGTTGCGAGTTCAACGGTGTTGGTTTCGGTGGTCATGAAATTGTCCGCACATCTAGGGGCCGCCGATTGTCGGCGAGTACCAGATAGCCTGCTTTCGAGCACCGGCAATACTGGAGCGCTCAACTAATCCGATCACACCGGGACAATCGGAGCGGCGAGGAGAGAAGGGGGAAGGGGATGGGTGTCCGAAAAATGATCGGATGCTCAGATACGAAGGGTGATTTCCCATGAACCAGTCCGTCAAGCTGTCGAAGCTCCGCCTCTCCGCCAGCAACGTCCGCACCGCTCCCGACGCGGCCTTGATGATCGAGCCGTTCGCAGCCGATCTCGAGGCGCGCGGCGTGCTGCAGAACCTGCTCGTGACGCCGGTCGCACGTTCGCGGGGCATGTTCGAGGTGTTCGATGGCGGCCGGCGCCTGCGCGCCCTCAACCTGCTGGTCGAGCGCGGCGTCATCGATCCCGACAAGTATGACGTGCCGGTTCGCGTCCTGAAGGGCAACGATGCCGAGCTGACCGAAACCTCGCTCGCGGTCAGCTTCCACCATCTGAAGCTGAGCCCAACCGAGGAATGCCGCGCCTTCCAGCATTTTCTTGCCGGCAGCACCGACATCGATGCGGTCGCCAAGCGGTTCGGCGTGACCCGGCGCTTCATCGACGGACGCCTCCGCCTGGCCGACCTCGCTGAGCCGATCTTCACCGCGCTCGCCGAGAACAAGATCACCCTCGATATGGCCAAGGCCTATGCGTCGACCGCCAGCCACGAAGCGCAGCTCAGCACCTGGAACACGTACGGCTCGTACAGCAACTATAGCGCGGACTCGATCCGTCGCATCATCGGCAACGACATGATGCGCGCCGACGATCCGGTCGCGCTGCTGGTCGGTGCCGAAGCCTACGAGGCCGCTGGCGGGGTCATCGAGCGCGACCTGTTCAGCGATGCCCGCGAGAAGTGGCGGCACCCCGAGATCGCACGGGGCCTGGCGGCTGCGATCATGGAGGCCGAGGCAACCCGGATTGGTGAGGAACGTGGCCTCGCCTGGATTCGCCCGGTCGCGACGCACAACATCTGGGATGCGACCCGCGGCCTCTACAAAATCACCCTGCCCGAGCAGCCGATGACGGTAGAGCAGGCCGAGCGTGCCGAACAGATCGAGCAGCGCATGGCCGAGTTGCATGACGACATGCAGGACGAGGATCTTGCCGAAGACGTCTTCTCGGAGATGGAAACCGAGACGGACGCACTGGCGGCCGAACTCGCCGCGCTCGACAACCGGCCGGTGTTCATGCCGCCCGAACTGGCCTCGCGGGTCGGCGCCTTCCTGACGCTGGCGCAGAACGGCACCATGATCCTGAACGAGAGCTACTACAGCGAGACGCCGATCACGGTGACGGTCGTCGAGCCCGATCCGATCGATGGCGCTGTCGAGGGCGGGCAGGGCGATGACGAGGATGAGGACGATGCCGACACGGCATTCGATCGCGTCATCAAGGCACCCACCTTCCGCATTGAGGAGGGGGCGACGACGACGTCGACGGGCAGCACCCAGAAGGAGGTCGATCCCGACACCGCGGCGCCGGGCGGCAAGGCGCTCAGCCAGGTCCTGCTCGATCAGCTGTCGGTGCAGCGCCGCGACGTGCTCGGGGCCGCCCTGATCGGCAATCCCGGCCTTGCGCTCGACTACATGCTGTTCGCGATGGTCGACAGTCGAGGCATGGGCGGGTCGGGCGACGGCACCACGATCTCGGCGTCACGTCCGCAGGATCCGGTGATGTCCAACAACGTGCCGGGATCCCGCGCTCGCGACTATCTTGCCGAGGTGCACGACGGGCTCGACGCGAGCTGGGCGGTGCCCGGGGGCAAGGTCGAGCGCTTCGAGGCGTTCCGGGCGCTCGGCGACGAGGCGAAGACCGCATGGCTTGCCTGGATCGTGGCGACGTCGCTCGAGGCCAAGGAGAATTACAGCTCGCACACCCAGAACCCGCTCCAGAACCGTCTCGCCACGATCCTCGAGATCGACGTGGCCAGCTGGTGGCGGCCGACTTCGGAGAATTTCTTCGATCGCGTGTCCAAGGGATCGCTGATCTCGCTCCTCCACGAGGTCGGTGGTCCCGCACTGTCGAGCCGGCACGCGACCGAGAAGAAGCCTGACGTTTCAGCGTCCTGCCAGAAGCTCTTCGCCGGCGAGGCGATTGTCGAGCCTGCGATCAAGGAGGCGGCGCTGCAGTGGCTGCCGAGCGCGATGCGGTTCAACGATGTGGCGACCACGCCGGAGGCCATGGAAGACGACGAGCAGGGCGATCTCGCCGACCTGATCGACGGCGGTGACGACGATGCCGGCGCCGAGACGGTCGACGTCGGCACCGACGACCTCGCCTCGCTGATCGGCGACGGCCCGGAAGACGATGGCCCCGCTGACCTGCACGAGGGCACGGGCGTCGACGACGCGGCACGGCACGACAACGACGATGCTGTCGAGGCCGAACTGGTCGCTGCCGAATAGGGCAGCCCCGGGTTCCTTCTGAGCAACCTCGCTGCCGGCCCGCATACCCTGCGGCGCCGGCAGTGTCTTTTCATGCCTCCAAGAGGACAGCGATATGCCCGCTGCAACCCGCGACATCGCGGCCGACATCACCGCCACCATCATCGCAAAGCTCGAAGCCGGCACCACCCCCTGGCAGCGCCCGTGGTCACTCATTGCCGAGGGCGGACGCCCGCTCCGCCACGAAGGCATCGAGTATACCGGGATCAATGCGCTCTGGCTTTGGGCAGTCGGCGACACCCACGGTTTCCGCAGCCGCTACTGGATGACCGCGCGCCAGGCGCGTGAACTCGGCGGAGAGGTCCGTCCGGATGCCCGACCGTCCTACTCGGTCTACGCCTCGACCTTCCGCAAGGCCGGCGTCCCCAGCCTGCTCGGCATGTCCGCCGACCGCATGATCCGCTTCCTGCGCTCCTACGAGGTGTTCAACGCCGACGAGATCGTAGGGCTGCCGGACTATTATTACCCGCAGGCCGTCGCACCGACACCGTTGCTGCTGTCCGATCGGCAGGACCGCATCGATGCGTTCTTCGCCGCGATCCCCTCCAAGGTCCGTCATGGTGGCGGCGCCGCCTTCTTCGACCTGACCTTCGACTATATCCAGATGCCGCGTCCGGGCAGCTTCAAGTCGGCCGACGGATACGCTTCAGTTTTAGCGCACGAAACCTGCCACTGGACCGGTCATAGAACCCGTCTTGACCGTACCTTCGGCAAGAAGTTCGGCGACAAGGCGTATGCCATGGAGGAGCTGGTCGCCGAGCTCGGCTCCGCGATGATCTGCGGCGATCTCGGCCTGCCGACCGAGCTGCACGACAGCCACGCCAATTATCTTGCCGGTTGGTTGCGGGTGCTGAAGGCGGACAAGACCGCAATCTTCCTCGCCGCGACCAAGGCCGAACAGGCTTTCTCGTACCTCCGTAGCTTCTCGGCCGAGGCCGCTGACACCTCCCCCGCACGGCTTGCCGCATGACCCACCAGCACCGGAGAACACGACATGGGTTGGCTTTCGAAGACCCGCGCCAGCATGGGTGGCCATGCAACGCCCAAGGCCTATCTCGACGACCAGTTCACCTACAGTCGCACGCTGGATGGTGGCGGCACGCGCGGCATGCGCGTTATCGACAGCGCATTCGTCGGAAACCGCGTCTGGTATGCCGCGGCCGAGATCATCCAGGACGACGAACCGCGATATGTCATTGCGCTGGTGTGCCTGGTGAAGTGGAACCCGAACGCGCGAGACGGATACATCTTCGCCTACAAGGATCAGGAGGAAGCGATGGGACCATGCGACGCAGCTTGTCCCGCCCGGATTTTACGCCTCCTGTCGCCGACCGCCAAGGAACACGCGCTCGACTGGCGGCGCCGGTGCCTCGTTCGGCTGCGCATGCACGGCCGCAAGGTCGAGAACGGCATGCGCCTGCGGTTCCCGCGCACGATCTCGTTCGACGACGGACACAAAGGCACCGACTTCATCGTCGTGAAGACCGGCGAGAAAATCACCTTCCGAAACGGCGAAGGGCGCGGCCACTACCGCATCACCGGCTTTCGCGACATGTCGTGGACGGTCGTGCCCGAGACCAAGGTCCACCGCACCGTCTTCGCCTCGGCACCCGCCTCCACAAAAGCAACATGATGGAATTGACCATGCCCGACGTCACCAACCTCTCAGCCCTGCGTGGTGTGCTGTGCAGCCATTCCAACGCGCTGCGCGTCGGACGGTGGATGCGCCATGACGGCATCGACGCCGCGATCGTCGCCACGGGCGATCCATTGCAGCCGTGGCGCATCGTCGAGACGACCGTCACCAATCAGGAGATCCGTGCATGCGCATGACCATCGCGCTGGCGCTTGCCCTTGCCGCCTGCGGAGGTGCAGCCTCGCAGGCCGAAGACCAGTCGGCGATCCGCGCCGATGGCCGCGCGATCGACGGCGATACCGTGTCGTTCGACGTGCGGCTGTACGGCGCCGACGCCTTCGAGAAGCGGCAATTGTGCCGCAACACCGATGGCTGCTGGCCATGCGGCAAGGCGGCGCAGGATTATGCATCGAAGCTGCTGAAGACCGGAAGCAACACGATCCGCCTGACGCGCAAGCAGAGCTACGGTCGCCCGATCGGCACCGTCGAGATCGACGGGCAGGACCTCGGCGAAAGCATGATCGCAGCGGGGCTGGCGGTGCCGGCGACGAGCTACCTGAAGGACGATCCGGCGCGCGCGCAGCGCTATGTCGCCGCATATGAGCGGGCCGAGGCTCGCCATGCCGGCGCGCATGCCGGCTACTTCATCAATCCCGCCAAATGGCGCCGCGGTGAGCGCCTTACCTGCGAGAGCCGATCCCGAGGTCGCCGGTATCGCTGAAGGCGAGGAGGAAAGGGGACGGGGGAGGGCATCGATCAAGGAGAAGATCATGCCCGCTTTCGCCTCAACCCCTGCGCCCGTGCATACGCTTTGGGACACGCCTGACATGGCGACCCAGCGGCTCCCTGGCGTCTGGTGGGTCAAGACGCCCTCCCATGGCGGGTTCGTCCTGTCCGACGAACGTCAGGCGGCGGTGCCCGACGCGCTGCGCCTCGACAGCATCTACTATGAGGAGGACGTCAACTGGACGCTGGTGATCCTAGCGTTCGAGGACGAGTTCGCGGCGTTGAAGGATCCGCATTTCGACATCGAGCGGGGCATCGCTCACCAGACCGCGCGTCACTGGCGCCCTCAGCAGTACGGCGCCTTCACCGGCCAGATCATCACCGCCAGCGACAGCTACGTCTTGAAGAAGGTCGAGAGCATCGAGGCGGCGATCGGCGAGATCGGTGTGCGCTCCGCCTCCGGAGATTGGGCCGACTGGGTGCCGGCGGGCAAGGTCGGCGTCATCGGCCAACGCATTGCCGGCTGCGACCACCTCGGCTTCACCCAGTATGACGGGCCAGACTTCAAGGGGCTCTGCGATGCTGCCCGCTACGACGCTGGTCGCCCGGTGAACACCTTCGCGGCGCTGGGTGTCGAGCTGTTGCCATGACGATCGAGATCGTCATCGGCTTGCCGCACCTCAACAACGGCCCGATCCTCGCCCGCGCCAGGCTGATGCAGCAGCCGATGCTGATCTCGGCAAACTGCCTTTCGAGGTGGCGCGAGCGGGGCGGGTGGCGGAGTTGGGAGGGCTGGCGCCACGGCCAGCTCGACAATGCCGCCGGCCTGCAAAGCCTTGACCTCGATAGCGCCGGCTATGTTCTGGCGAGCCGGTATGGCGGCTTCCCATGGGCGATCGCCGATTACATGGCGCTTGCCTCCGCCTACCCATTTCGACGCATCGCCGCGGCGGATTATTGTTGCGAGCATCAGATCGCCGGTGACCGGGACGAGGTGATGGACCGGATCAGCCGCACGATCGCCACCAACCGCGAATGTCGGGAGCGAGCGGCTGACCTCGGGATCATCGACCGGCTGATGCCGGTGCTGCAAGGCCGGATTCCGGAGGATTACGGCCGCTGTGCGGAGGCGCTGCACCGCTCGATGCTGCCCGGGACCGTCGTCGGCGTGGGCAGCATGTGCCGGCGTGAAATCCATGGACCTGAAGGGCTGATCGCGGTGGTCAGCTACCTCGATCGCGTCTTGCCAACCGGCATCCGGCTCCACCTCTTCGGGGTGAAAGGGTCAGCGCTGCCATGGCTGCTCCCATTCGCGACGCGCGTTGCCTCGATCGATTCACAGGCATGGGGCACGGCCGCGCGCCGCGCGGCACACCGCGCCCGCAGATCCAAGACCGACGCCTTTGCTGCGGACCATATGGAGCGCTGGACTATCGCTCAGCTCGCCCGTCTCGATGAGCGGCCGTGCCATGCGCCGGCGATACCACCGACGCTCCCGGCGTCGCCCAATCCCGATCCGTGGGAACGCGCCATTGCTCGTGCACGCGCCCAGATCCGTGACCTGATCGAGTCCGGCGACCTTCCCCACGACCAGATCACTGCCGGTTGGATCGAGACATGGGCAGCGGACCTTTACGCCGAGGAGCGCCAGGCCGCCTGACGGCCGGAAAGATGTTTCCGAAAACCGGCAACATTTTTCCCGGAGACGTCCCCGAGCGCCCAGCCCTGAGGGGCTGACGATACGAGCACGAAGCCGTGGGGCGCGGAGAAGAGGGGGGGTGTGAGGGGTGTGCGCAAGAGAAGCGCGCGGCCCTCATATCGGAGCATGCGTCGATGAATTACGATGTGCCTTTCCGCCACCAACAGGCGTTGGACCCGAGCGCCCTCAACACCGTCCTCGCGACGCTGCACGCGATCGGAAAGGCGGTGGAGGACTGCCGCAACGCCGGCGTGAGCCCGGAAAGCGACCCCGCCGTGGCGCTGCTCACCCGCCACATGGCGACGGTGTCGTCGAACCGCGCGAACGAGGACGTGCTGCGCGCTGCCTGCTCCCGCCGCATCGAAGAGCTGAAGCGCTTCCCGACCCTGTTGACGCTGGCGATCCGCGGTGTCGAATATGACGCAGTCGCCAAGGAGCGTTTTCATGAGGACGGCCGGCGGGCGATGCAGATGCTCGCCGCGGCACTTGGGCTCGCGGTCGGCTCCTACGAGATCCGCTCGTTCACCGGCACGATCGACCAGTCGGGGCATATCCTGCTGGCTGCGGCCGACGTTGCCGTCATGCTTCGCATTGGGCGTCCGCACGAGGACCGCGAGGTCTCATACCGGCCGGTTTCGGGTGGTCTCGAACAGCCGAACCGGGTCACCTCGATCCGCGACCTGCTGAAACCTGAGCGGTTCGCCGAACGGCTGCGCCGGGAGCTTGGCCTGCCTGATCTGCCCAAGCCGACCGCCATCGCCAACCAGCTTGCCGCCTGAAGGGAGCCGCCATGCAGGTTCAACATGCACTCGGCGTTGCCCGTGCCGACGCCGCTCGCCTCGCCCGCTACATCGACCGGCGCGAACGCTTCCTCGACGCGCTGGACTGGACGATGCTGACCGAAGGTCAGGCGCGGCAGTCGTCGATGCTCGACGAACTGCTGGAAGACGATCTCGACGCGTCGGCCCTCTACATCGACTGGCTGGTCGAGCGCCGAGCCGATAGCGACACGCCGCTGCCCGGAGTGATGCGCTTTGCGCCGTACCCGCGCCCGTGGCACGCTGAGTGGATCACGCTCGCAGCCTGACCGACAGGGGGATCATACGATGAGCCGTCATACCTTCGCCGGCCGGTCCGGCGAAACCGTTGCGATAGGATGGGACAGGCCGCTGCGCACGTTCTTCGTCCAAGTGAGTATGCCGCACCCGACCAAGGCAGGAGAGAGTAAGATGCTCGACTGGGTCGGCGCTGACGAGGGTGAGCTGCCCACTGCGGCCGAGGCGATCGCGATCGCCAGGACCTATACCGACCTGCCCGAGACGCTGGGGGCAACGCTGGAGACCGATCGCATGAAGACGCTCGGTCAAGCGGACGGCCCAGCACAGGTAGCAGCACGCCGGTTTCGTCGTGACAGCGGTCTATAAGGAGGATCAGGCGATGGATCAAAAAAACCCTGATGAGCGCTCCGGTTCGGGCAGCCTTGGTATGCCGGCCCTGCTGGTGATGCTGGCGTTCGTGCTGAAGTCCGCGTCGTGGCTCATAAATGTCACCGTCGGCGACGATCCCTACCCCGAAGGATCCGGGGGAGCAGTCAGTCACGTCACTGAGAACCTGCAAAACCTGGTCAGCGGTACGATGGTCGACACGTTCTGCATCCTGATGGTCGTGGTGGCTGGCATGCTCTACGCCACCGGTATGGGCGGAGGCGGTCGATCCGATGAGCCTTCGGCTGAGGCGCCCCGATCACGACGCGTGCCGACATTGCCACTGAACGAGACCGCTCGTGCTGCGGAAGCACGTCTCGCCGAGCTGATCGCACAGTTCCGGTCGATCCCGGACCATATCGTGCTGCAGGAGGCCAGCATCGAGTTCGAACGGATCGAGAGCAAGCATGTCCCAGATCTTCAGTTGGCTCACCGGGAGGCTCGCACGACGGTATCGGCCACGTCCGCCAAAGCGGAGCTGCTCGACGCGGATTATGCGGTCATGCTCAACCGCCTGAACGACTCTCTGCAGCGCCTCATCGAGAGCTGCGAAGCGCTGGGTCGCGAACGTCTTGAGGTCCAGGGGCGCTTTATCGAAGCCCGGCACCCCACCGGCATGCACTGATAACTGGTAGCAGTCTTCGATGATGATCGGGCGAACACGCAGCCTCATTCCGCCAAGTTCCCGCGAGCCAGATCGGGGCAGACGCACGTAGCTGACGCGATCTAGCCGCCAGAGCGTCGCAGGCGCTCGCCCAGTGTTGTCCGCTCACGTCGCATCTGCTCTTCCATCATGGCCCATATCTGGCGAGCCGCTTTCCGATAACCGGTCCAGTCAGCCGCGATCGCCTGCGAAGTCCAGGTCGTCACATGCTCACTGGACGCGAGGCGCTTGGCGTTGAAACCTCGCTGCAAGTCCATGAGCTCTTTTCGGAGCGCCGGATCGGCATCGTTCAACAGGTGAGGAATGACAGTCTCCGCGACAAATCGCGAGCGGGCGGCGCTGACTCGGCTCAGTTTTACGCGGGCGGAGCCAAGGCCGGCCGTATCAGGCGTCGCAGCCTCGCAATGAGCGCGGATCGCGCCGATGCCAGCAGATATATTTCGGTGAAAATCCTCGAGTGTTTGAAGCATGATGGAGGATATTACGTCCGCAATCTTACCAGTCCGTTCCCTGAAAACGGAGAGGAGAGGGTGAGGCTGGTTGATCCCGATGGATCAACGGAGAACCCCCATGCTGAACAAGATCGATGGCAAAGACGCGCCATCACTCACTCGCCGTTCGAAGCTCGACCTGATCTGGTCGCGCACGCACCCCGACTTTCGCGGCATCGCCGGCGAGGTGAACCCGGAGGCATGGCGTCCCGAGCAACTCGGCCGGCGCACCATCCTCGCCTACAAGCCCGGCGTCGGGACGGTGTTGAAGCTCCTCGACGATCTGACCGACGACGAGATCGCTGCAAAGCTGCCCTCAACCGCTGCACCGGACGGACCGGCTTCGCCTCGATGGACTGACCCGCCGCACCATCGCGACCGAGGCAGCCCGATGCAAAAGGGAGGTGAGGGGGAGGAAGCCGGTTGATCCAGGTGGATCGACGGAGAACCCCATGTCCTACATCGTCGATATAGGCGGCGCGCCCGCCAGTGAGGAATGCGCCCAGCTCGGGCAGACGATCGACTTCGAGACGGCCAATATGCTCGAGGTGATGACCTATAAGCTGGCGATCATCGCGCGTTACGGGATGCCGCCTGAGGGCTGCAAGCTGGTCGTCCACAACAACCGGCACGACTTCGGTTGCTACCGCACGCTGGCCCTGCGGATCGAGGACGAGGAGAGCGAGACGGTCGAGGCCTATGCCGAGGCCGTGGAGCCAGGCCTCGACACCTGGATCGAGGCAGGTTTCACCGCTCCCGTCACCTATGACGGCAAGGTCGCTACGATCGAACGGTCCGAGCATGCCGAGCTGGTGATCGGCGCCCTGCTGACCACGCGGCCGAACCCCGATGGGACGTTCCCGGTCGCCGACTTTGCGATCCTGCACGGCAATCTCACCGCTGCCTTCCCGGAGCAGGCCGAAGTCGCCCGTCAGCGCCTCGCCACCGCCTGACCCCACCCCCGCAACACAATCATGGCGCGCCGGCGTGATCCCGGCGCGACAGGAGGATGCCCCGTGTCCAACAGCTACACCAAATCTGCCTTCTCCATCCTCATGTCGACGTCCGATGTCACGACGCTCAGCCTCGTGCGAAAGGCGGTCGATATCCTCGACCGGGTCAGCGACGACGAGGACCTGAAGCTCTCGTTCGACGGGCTCGGCACCGCCTTCAGCCGGGCTTTCCCCGCGAAGGGACCGAACCACTTCGGCAGCTTCCTCGAGCTGTTCGACGATCCCGACTTCCCGCGCTTCGGCTGCGACATCGACATCGAGGAGCCCGGCAGCGACGGCCTGTGCACGGTAACCTTCAGTGGCGAACAGGTCGACGTCGAGGCAGTCGCCAATCTGATCTTCACAGTTTGCAAGTCGGCGCTGCCCTGTGCGTTCGAGTGGGCGCACGTCATGGATCGCCTTTGCGTCGGCGAGTTCGGAGGGGGCTGTGTCGTCGTCACCGCGGCCGGCATCCAATATCATAACACGCGCGACATCCTCGATCGCGCCATTACCCGAGAGATCAGCGGACCCGACGAGGCGGTCGACGGCTTGGTGCTGGCGCTTGCCAACCAGCAACACGGCCTGAGCTTCTGGAACAACGAGCATGGCTTCGGTCGTCTCGCGCTGGCCACGGTGTTCAGCGAGGACGAGGCGGGGCGTTTCGACAAGCCGATCGCACACACCGAGCCGGAATGGCTGGCGATGCCGGCGCCGCTGACCTCGCTGTGAGGGAGGAAAACCATGCTGATGATGACGTCGCAACCCGCCGGGATCGCCCCGGCGGGTTTGGTCCCGTCTGTCCTCCAGACGCGATTGCCCGAGGCCGCAGAGCGCGAGATCTTCGACCCGTCCGATGCACGCTGCTGGCTCACCCGCGGGCGCACGATCGAGCATGCCACAGAGCTGGCCCGGATCTGGCGAGCCTTCCCGGATCTGCCGGCGACGGCACCGATCGAGGACCGCATGGCGCGAGGTCGCGCGCGCATCGCCGAGATGAAACCACTCAACGACGCGATAAGCGCCGCGGCCGAAGCCGAGCGCCAAGCGCGAAACTTCGCGCTGATGGAGCAACACCTTGCCGATGGCACCATCGCCGATCGAGAGCTCGCCGTGCTGCGGGGACGCGATGAGCATGGCTACGACTGGGATGTCGCGATTGCCTACGCCAGTGGCTGGACCGCGGCGAACGCCGGATGGGAACATCGCTTCTACCCGGACGGCTCTCACCGTGAGGCGGCGAAACGTGCCGCCTATGACCGCGGCTTCGCCGCTGGCGGTGGTGACCAGGACGATCTGTTCGACGCCGCCCGCCGCAGCAACCTCGCGGCGCTACGCCGCGACAATCAGCCCGCCGTTCCGTCGGCAGCACCGACCGCCCGCCCAGCACCGAGCAGCTGGTCCAAGCCCAGCGATCATGCCCGCCCGACCCGCTGGTCCCGCCGGCTGCTGATCGTCTCGGACGCCACCATCGAGGAGGTGACGCCGGGGCTGATGCGCGTTTCAGGGCTGCGCCTGATCGACGAGGTTCGTGCGCGTGCCGGCGCCGAGGCGATGACGATCGTGACGATCGATCGTCACGCGGGCTTCGTCGTCAACGACCACGCGGTCGAGACATCGGTGCCGATCGCGGCAGCTCAGGCCGACGAGATCATCGCGGATCCTCGCCACGGCGATGCGCTCCGCGGCATCCTCGCCGGCATCGAGATCGACGACGTACTGGTCGCGGTGCAGGGTGACTATCTTCGCATCGTCGACGCGTTCGCCGGCGCGCTGCCGCTATGTGCGAACATGGAGCGGACGCAAAATTCGCTCCTGCAGCAGCGTGCCCATATGCGCTGCTGGCTCGACCGCGGCTATGGCGGAGATGCCAATGTCGGCGCCGGCCACATCCGCTGGGGCAAGGCGATCAAGGGTCTGACCGGCAAGCTCGGTGAGTTCACCGCCCGCCATGTCGGTCCGGCGCCGAAGCGCGGTCACCTGATCCGGATCGAGGCCGAAGGCGGTGCCCTCGCGCGCGGCTACGCGACCTCCACGGGCGAACCGCTCGCCCCTGAGATCATCGTCTCGAACAAGACGAGCATCCGTCGCGAGATGGCGGCCGCCTTGCGCGCCTTTGGCGGCGCGACCCGGCTGATGAACGCCCGCGGCTGACACCGCGCACGCGCCCACCCCTGACTTCCACCATCACCAACGAGGAGACTATCCATGGCTGACATTCTCGACCTGCCCGTGATGACCGAGGCCGATGCGAAGAAGCTCGGTTTCGCCGGCTTCAACGACGTGCCGCACAAGGTCATCGAGCTGCCCGACAGCGCGTTCACGATCAGCGTTAAGACCAGCGACGGCCGGCGAGCGACGTTCTGCTTCATGAACTACGGTGACGGCCCGGCCCGCTTCGTCGACATCCAGTATCACGATCGCGGTAGCACGATCCCGAACGCCAATGGCGGTCAGTCGCCGACGTTCAACAACTTCTGCATCACACAGGGCGGCCGGCACATCGTCGACACGCGCGCCCTGGCCGAGGACAGCAAGCCTTCGATCATGGTGCTGCTGCTGGATACCATCGAGGAGGAACAGGCGCGCGCCGTAGTGCTGGCTGGCGGCTCCAAGCCATAGCCCAGGGCAGCCGGGCACCGGAGAGAAGGGGGAGTGGCGAAGGGAGACCGGAATAGGCCGGACAGGACTCCCTTCCCATGCGCATCCAGCACATCGCCACCTTTGCCCAGACGATCCGCACCGATGCGGTGACGCTGATGCGTGAGTATCTCTCAGCCCGCGACGCCACGGTCCACGAGTTCCAGAGCGAGGAGGCACGCAGCGACTATGTCGCCTTCCTCCTTGCGCTTGGGCGCTTCCAGCATCGCACCGCCTTTGCCCGCGCGCTGGAGCAGCTGGACGTTGCCGCCGAGGCCGGAAAGGCGGGTCCGTCACCCTCCGATGCGATGCGCCCGATCGCCTGGAGTTTCGGCGATGGCGCGACGTTCTCCGGCTTCACCGATGACACCCGCTGGAACGGCTACCTCAATATCTGGGTCACACCGGCGACCTGGCCGTATGTGCTGGCGGAGCTGATCGCCGGCGCCGATGGCGATGCGGACCTGATCGACCAGTACCAGCGCACCCCTGAGATCGACGGCCTGCTGTCGCTGGCCCACGGCCTGACGACCAGCGAGGTCACGCCCGCCTGGCCGACGATGTTCGCGGACTATCCGGTCGCGACGATGATCCCGGTTCCGGAAAGCTGGACCGAGGAGAGCTGGCACAACGACACCGCGCCCAGCTTCAGCCCGTGTTCGGGACCGATGGGTGAAATGGCGCAGGTCTGGATCGACTACGAGGATCCGGCCGCGCGCGAGATCCCCGAGGCCAACCGCTTCTCCTTCTGTCGGCGTGACGCTGTCGGCGAACTGGCCGCGATCTACGCCGGCGACGATTACGACGAGCTCCTGCGCCACGTCGCGATCGAGGAACTCGCCTGCAACTTCGCGCACCGGATCGGACGGATGCTCCGCCCTCACGAATGGCGCGAAATGCGACGGCGCAACCGCACGGCCGGTGCCGGCGTCTGCGCGTCGCATGATTTCGTCGACGCCAACATGGTCATGCTCGACGCATGGCGGACGACGCGTGAGCCCGCGATCGTCGGCGCCGGCGACGCCGAGCAGCTCGCGGCCGACCTCGACCACGTCAACGCCGCCTGGACGATCGCGACGCGGCATTACCTGACCAGCGACGATGAGGGCGCGCGGTTCGACGACTGGCGCCTGACCGGCCGCGACGTTCCAAGCCTGGTCGCCGAGGGCCATGACCTTGCGACGGTGCCGCCGTCGGACAGCCGGGGGCGGGTCTACGCCGTCGGCTTCATGGACGCGAGCCAGACGCGGCGTGTGCTGACGATCATGCTCCGTGGGGACCTCTGACGTGCCGGCGCTGTTTCGGCCGAGTTCTGCCGAGCGTCGCCGTATCCGCGAGGCGGCCGCGCGCGAAGCTCGCATGGAGGTTCGCTCCGTCGTCCTTCAACTCGGTAAGCGCCGCAGCCTGACCGGGCGCGGCAGCGCGTTCAACATCGCCGGGATCAGTGACGATCCGGCGTTCGCGGATACCGACTTCGACGACGAATATGCGCCGTGGAGCGCTTTCGCTGACGGTGTCGCGCTGACCGCGGACGGCAAGGGCATCTTCGACCTCGCGATCCGACGTCGCGGCGATCCCGACCATGACCTGCAGGGTCACGTCACGGTCTATGTCGATGATCGTAAGGTCACCCGGGTTTGCAGCTGCGACACGGAATACTGACGTGGCGCTCGCTCTTCTCGCCCTGCTGCAACCTGCACCCCTCGATCACCTCTGGGAGGCGGAGAAGAGTGGGTGGCGGTGTTTCGTGATGGGGAATGACCATCCAGCATACCGGAAGGGATCGCGCCTGCGTGCCGCCTGGCAGCGCGGATACGATGCAGCCGCCCGGTCGAATGATCCCGAGGGCCTGTTGCTCTGACGCTCGGCCTTCCCGACGGAGACGCGATATGGCCAGAGACGATCCACGACGCGCGCGGCACGCGCGGCCTGAGGTGCGCAACCCCGTGCTGGCGCTGCCGACCGCGGCGCGCATAAAGAACCTGCACCCGGCGGTTCGCGGCGAGTTGCGGGCGCTCCTCCTCGATCTTCGCCGCGACGCGCAGATCCGTGCCGAGGAGTGCTGGCGCCGCCACAAGGCGCCGATGGCTACCTATTGGAAGGTCGTGTCGGTCTATGCCGGCCACATCGCGCGCGTGCTGCGATGAGCTACAACCCGCGCATCGCAACCGTCTCCGAGGCCGAATACGCCGACCTGATCGCGATCGTCCACCATCAGGAGGAACCCCGGCCCCTCAGCGACGATGATCGTTGGCGAGCCGACTACGCCGAGGAGCAGCGCCGGCGACGGATCGTCGGTTATCAGCAGGATCTCTTCTCCAGCGTCGCGATCACCCACTATCGTCGCAGCCCCGCCGGCCCGATCGTCGAGCGACCCCCCGTCGAAACGGTCGCGGCCAAGCTGGAGCGGATCAAGGGCGATCCGTTCGCGACCTTCGGTCCGCCGCGCAGCGACCGGCCATCGATCCTGAATCAGCGGCAGAGGCGCGCGATCGTTCGCGGCGCCGCCAACTGGCTGAACGTGCGGCAGCGGGTGACACTGGTCGACGCTCCGGGCTCCGTGGATCCTGCCTTTGGCATCCAGCGCTATCTCGGTCGGCACGGCGTCATCTGGCGGCTATGCGGGTCGACCTTCGCGGACCACTGCTACGTCTTCTTCGACGCCGTCGGTGCCGAACGCACCGCGAAAATCCACATGGTCGAGGTTCGCGACCTGGCGCCGCTCCCATGAGCGTCCGGCAACCCGACCTCTTTTATGGCGATCGCCAGCCACCGCGGTCGCCGAGGCCGGAGCGCGCCTATCGGCCGGAGGAGAGGGGGAAAACAAAGGCATTCGCATGGGAAAGCATGGGCGCGTGGGTCCGGCACATGCACCGCCTGTTCGCGATCGAGAGCCCCAGCAGCGACCATTATGCCCGTACCCGCGAGACTGCGCGCGGGTTAACGGTCGAGCGTGTTCGCGAATGCCGGCACGACGACGATTTGGCCCGCTGCGAGGCCATGCTGGTCGAGGCACGGTCCGGTTGGCTCTACGGCCTCGATCGCGCCTTTACACGCGCCGAGCGGGGCGCGCTGCTGGTCGAGGTACGCAACCGGCGTCACCTGCTTGCGATCGGGAGACCGACGCCGAAGCCGAGAGGAGCACGTTTCGAGGTTGGTCGATTGCCGGACGAGGTCCTGCTTCGACTGATCCAGACCCACCGCGATGCGGCGTTGGTCGAACGACTTCGGGAAGAACGCCGAAGACGGACGCGGTGAGCGCACGACGATGGGACGTTGCATCAAACCGCGGCACTTTGTATATCCCATCGCCATATCCCGAGTAGCGCCGCCCCGGAAAGGTTGAGATATGACCCGCACCACGCTGTTCCAGTCGAACCGCTCGCAGGCCGTGCGCCTGCCCAAGGATGTAGCGTTTCCCACCGACGTCCGGGAAGTTACCATTCTGCGAGATGGCGACCGCCGGGTGATCGTGCCCGCCGACCGGCTCTGGGACGACTTCTTTGCCGCGCCGGGTATCGATCTCGGGGAGCGCGCGCAGCCCGAGGCCCAGGAACGCGAGAGCTTCTGATGCTGCGCTATATGCTCGATACAAACCTGTGCATTCGGGTGCTGCGCGACCGACCGCCCGCCATCCGCGAGCGATTCAACGCCGAGGCGACTGGCCTGTGTACCTCGACGATCGTGATGTTCGAGCTATTCTACGGTGCCGCGCTGTCGTCACGTCCGATCGAAAGCCGTCAGGAGGTCGAGCGCTTCGCGAGCCGCCTTGAGGTGCTGCAATTCGATGACGAGGCTGCGGCACATGCAGGCGACATCCGCGCCGTTTTGAAACGCGAGGGGCGGATGATCGGGAGCTACGATCTCCAGATCGCCGGCCATGCCAGAAGCCGGGGGCTCATAGTCGTCACCGGTAACCTCGATGAGTTCAAACGGGTACAGGGTCTTCGTAGCGAGGACTGGCTTCCAGCACACTGACGCACCGCGCAGCAGCACCATCAAGGGGCCCCGGCTCCGTGACCGTCGAGAGACGTACCATCCGATATCTTGGTGTGAGGCAACCATGGGCAGCAGTTCCAATCCGCCAGCCATCGATGAAGTGAGCGAGATGGTCTTCTCGCCGCGGGCTGCATCGACCCTGATGATAACGAACGCGCTTGTCGCGCAGCTCCGCGCGATCCCAGAGCGCCTGTTGACCTCCGACGTCCAGGATGCGCGGGCGCGGCTCCTCGAGGTCCACTTGCCCGAGCTGCTCACTCTGCATCGTGACGCCCGGGCGGCGGGATCCGAACGGGCTGACGAGGAGCTTGCGGACGGTCTGGAGCACGTCGAGGGTGAGGTGCGCCGTATCATTCGTGCCGCGAGCACGCGGCATGAAAGCGCGCTTGAGCATAAGAGCGCATTCCTTGGCTCACGGTACGAACTCAACGGCCGCCGCGACGGCGTTTCTGAAGAGATCAAAGGTGCAGATCGGCCTGGTACGGCGATCGGGGATACAACGGGCGTCAGTGTCGATCGCGCATCATTGTCGGCACTGTTCGAGAAGCCGGCTAAGCCAGGGCCACGAGCAGACATCGGAGCAGTGATGCCGTTCGTCCTCATGCTCGTGTTCGGTATGACCTTAGTAGCGAACAAAGCCGAACTCTTCGGCGGAGACAGTGGTCTGATGCCGGGCAGCGTAAGCAAGATTGCTGCTGAACGGTCGTTCGACGCCAAAATTACGGGTCTGTCGAGGGTGGCCGGAGATTACGAGGGCGACTCTCCTCAAGCTCAGATAACCTATAGCGGCGTGGTAACGAACAAGGCGCCGACCTCAATTGAACACATGCAAATGGAAATTCAGCTGTACTCGTGTCCGGAACTGACCTCACCGCTGGCAAAATGCACCTGGGTTACAGGCGCCAACGACTCCCCGGGGTGGATGATGCATATCACTCCCGGTGTAACGTCGCGGTTCAAAGGGGTGGCAAAGACGCCGATTCCAGACGTCACAGGGCACCTACGGGCGACACTAGGCCTGTCCGAAATCTCTTACGCCAAGTCGTAGGTTTGTCTGGACGCCTTAACTTCACGCCATCAACCAACCGCGCGCTTAAATGCGGCACCCGTTAGGGGGAAAGACGATGCTGAACGCACAGTTGATCTTTATCATCTCGGCTTTGGGGTCAGTCGGCGCGGCCGCTGCCTATTGTGCAGGTATCGTTTCGCAGGAAGCGATGACAAAGGCCGGCGTGCCGGCGATCGTGATTGCCCTGCTTGCTTTCGTCACAATCGCAACGAGTCCACCTCCGCCTCCGCTATCCCCTGCCGAACAGGCCAAGCAGAAGGCAGCGGATGACGGCTTTCTGCTGGGATTGACCAGCGGCATGTTGTTGGGGCGCTGACATGGACGATAGGTCCTACGTGGCGCTCAAGGCCAAGATCGAAGCGCACATCCGACGAAAGCTGCTTCTGCTCAATTTGCAGCTCGGGGCAACTATCGCAGTAGGGTTGTTGGTCGTCCTTTTCGCTGGCTGGACTCGAACCCCTTTGACATTCGCTGCGCTCAGCGTCGGGTTAGTGAACGCGGGTCAAGGGATAAACCTGCTTCGCAGTTTGCCTGCGCACATTCAAATGAACCGCCTCAACACTGATGACGAGGTCCAGAACCTGAACCGTCTCAGTCTCGGCAACGACATTGCTTTCATCGTGCTCTGGATCGTCATCTCGGTTTTGCTCGGCGTGGCTGCGGTGCGCGCGCCGGCGTCTGATGACCTTGGACGTAGATGGAATGAGGCCACTGGGGCACAGCCCGCATAACGCGTAACGAAAACGGGGCCGGAACCGATAGCAGCGGTCCCGACCCCGTCGATCGAAGGATCCTCCGTCGGAACGGTGGATAGACTGGCTCAACGCGTCTGCATCGAATCCGGTCCGCGATCCTCGTTATACGGATCGCCCTCAATATTCCATGAACGAGCCGTTTCGGCCGTTCCACCCGCCATAAGGCACATCACCCGAAGGACTTCACCCGAAGGACATCAACCCCGAAGGGACATCAACATGACCGTTATCGCACTATCGGCACGCCGTGGTTCGCTCGCTTCATTCGAGAACGCCTACGCCGTCGCCATCCAGCTTCGCGAGACCACCGGGGTCGACCAATTCGTGGTCCGCACCGACAATCCCATCCAGCCCTTCCGTGTCTCCCGGTGCCGGCCACATCACCCGGAGCATCTTCTCGCCCTGGTCGCCTGACCGGGCGACGATCGTCAGCCCTTGACCGTCATGTTGGCCAGGAGCTGAGCGGCTGTGTAGGTCTCACAGAGGTCCGCGTTCGTCGCATAGACCACCGGCAGCTTCTGCTCGCGCGTCACCAGGCACATGCGCCCACGGCGATACGTCAGGCTCTTCAGCCAGCACAGATCCTCATGCGCCTGCTCGAACGGCGTGTCGTACAGCAGATACCAGAGCCGCATCTGGAAGGGGTTTTGCGTGCTCAGGATCTCGGCAATATCGCGGCTACCCTCGCCATCGGTCACGCCGTTGGCGACATCAGCCGCCAGCGCCTCGTAGGCCTCCTGCATCTCCGTGATCGCGAGATAGGCAAGGTCGAGCCCGATCCCGATCGTGGCACCTGCCAGCACCCGGCGATCGGCCGAGATGACCGGATCGCCGTTCTCGTTCTTCTCGTTGTTGTTCAGCACGTCGTAGAGCGGGAGGTCGTAATCATACCCCCGCATCGCATCCTGTACCTTCATCATGTCCTCCTTCGGGTGCGGTCGCGGATCGCCTGAAGCATGACGGCGCCGACAGTACGGACGCCGCGGCGAACATTGACAATTCCGCTTCCTGCGGCAATGTCTGAACGTCACGACATTGAAGGTCAAGCCGGCGCATGCAAACTTTTTCCAGTCGCGATTTCCAGCGCGAGCCGGGCCGCATCAAGCGCGCCGCGGTCGATGGTCCGGTCATCATCACCGAACGCGGGCGGCCGATCATCGCGGTCATGCCGTTCGCTGAATACGAGCGGCTGAAAGCGCCACCCGGTAATATCCTCGACGCGCTCGACATGGACGAGGTCGGCGACATCGAGATCGACTTCACCCGACCGGCATCGTTCCCGCGACCAGCGGTCTTCGACTGATGTACCTGCTGGACACGAACGTCCTGTCCGAGCTGCGCAAGCGCCGCAGTGGCAAGATCGATCCCGGCGTCGAAGCGTGGGCCGGCAGCGTCGACCAAGCCGACATGTACCTCTCGGTCATCACCGTTATGGAGATCGAGCTCGGCATTACTTTGCTGGAGCGGCGCGACCCCCGCCAGGCCGGCGTGCTGCGCCTCTGGCTGCATGACAAGGTCATCCCCGCCTTTGCCGGTCGCATCCTGTCGATCGACGCTGCGATCGCGCTGCGCTGCGCGCGGCTACACGTCCCAGAGACCAAGAGCGAGCGGGATGCCTGGATCGCGGCGACTGGCCTTGCGCACGATATGACGGTCGTGACCCGCAACTTGCCAGACTTCGCTGGCACCGGCGTCCCGCTGGTCGATCCATGGGCTACGCTTGCGCCCGCGCCCTGATGTATCGGAATCGTTAACCCGCATCTGATAAAACAGGAGTCTATACCTGTGACGGGATGGCCCAATGAACGCGCCGGATGCATCGATCGCCATTCCCGAAACAGCCTCGCCTCGTAAGTGCGACGTCGCACTAAACCTCATGACCATGGCGCTCGCGTTGCTCGACCGCGAAGGCGGTGACGCGGGCATCATTGCCTGTCATCTTCAGGAAGCGATCGATCTTCGGATCGCGCGGAACGAATCAAGGGAGGTCGACCATGGCAGAGCTGACCGACAACGAGACCCAGTGGATCAAGACAGCGGCATCGGCCTTCCTCGCGATCCGCGTCGCAACGCAATCCCCGCCTGACGGCGATCAGATCCGCGATATCTATTTCCTCGCCGATGCACTCCACAACATCGGCATGGCCGGCACTGGCAATGCGATGTTCGCCGAGCTGCACACGCCAGAGGACCTGATCGAGGTCGACCGCGTCTCCCGACGGCTAATGCATAGCGTGCATCGCACGCCCCCCAGGAAACTATCGCTGATCGAAGGGCTGTTGCGCTCGAAGGTGTGACCTATCAGGTCGTTGGGACCGTTCGACGAATTGGCGGGTTCTTGATCCATGACAACGTCGACCGTTCCCTATGCCTTGGCAGTAGACGATGACCCCATCATCCTCATGGATATCTGCGGCATTCTCGAAGATGCGGGCTTCCGCTGTCATTCGGTGGATGATGGCGATGCTGCGAAGGACATGCTCCCCGAGCATGCCGAAGGCATCACCCTCCTCTTCTCCGACGTCGAGATGCCCGGCGACACGGACGGCTTTGCGCTCGCCCGCCACGTTGCCGAGCAATGGCCGCATATCGAGATCGTCATCGCGAGTGGCCGCATCAAACCGAACGACGGCGACATGCCGGAAAAGGCGACGTTCATCGGCAAACCGTTCTCGGCGTCGCTAGTCCACAAACATCTTCAAGAGAAGCTGCCCGACGGCAAGAAACCTGAGCCATTGAAGAACGCGGTGTGACACGTCGGCCACCTATCGCCCTTTTCGTTTGTCGGTTCCTCGTGCTGGACTATGCTGGCCTCTCAACCGGAGGATCGGTCCGTGAGCAACAATCCCCCTCAGTTCAATTTCCGTGACGCTTTCTCGCGCCGGTCGATGGCCCGGGAGATGGTTGGCCTCACGGAATTTCTCATCCTTGGCGGCGCCTTGGCCTGGCTATGGACGTCCGAGCATGGCCGGCACCTCTGGGTCTGGATGGCGGTCGGTCTCCCACTCTTCTTCGCCTATGTCTTCATCGGTGGCTACGTCCGGCGCCGGCTTGGGTTAACCAATGATCGCGCCGACTGAACGCGCTTGCGTTATTTTGTTCGCAGGTGCAGCATGGCGGCGCCTTTCAGGCATCCTCTCCTAAAGCCTTTACGGGCCGGCTGACGCCGGCCCTTTTTTTATCGGCTGACCGCGCTTGCTACTGCTGCCTCAACCGCGCAACGAGGACGCGACATTCGCGATCGATCAGGTCCTCCATCATTGGCCAGATACCGCGCGCGGCATCGCAATAGCCCGACCAATCCGCCTCGATCGAGGGCGTGGTCCACGTCTTAATATGGGCGTTCGACAGCATCCGCTTTGCCGCTGTCGCAAACAGCAGTTCGGACAGCTCCGTCCGCAACGCTTCGTCAGCGTCCGTCAGCAAGCTCGGGACCACCTGCTCGCTGACAAACCTCGAGCGCGCCACGCTGGCTGCCGTCAACTGCTCCCGCGCTTCCGCCAGCTCACGACTGTTCGGCGCCGACGCGCTGCAGTGATCCCGAATTTTTGCCAAGCCTGCCATGATCGTCCGGTGATGCTCCTCCAACCTGTTGAGCATCGCTTCCTGCTTCATGTCGCTGACCCTTCCCTGCCGGACGATGCTGCACTTCGAGGCATTAAATCAGTCCCGATTCCTCGTGTCGCTACGAGCCTCAGCCTGTAGCGATCCGTTTCTAAAGACGTGGTTGATCGATTCCGGCCGCCCCTCTTTTAGAATGCCGAGTGCCGCCCGTTCGCACCCGCACCATACAACGCACCATCCAAGATGTAGACTCACCGCGCCAGACGAAATCAGGAACGACGTCACAGTTCTGTGCCATGATCCTTCAATAGGTCGCACATTATCACCTATGGCGGAGTGAGCGCACAAGGGACCGAAATAGAACCAGTGGACGGGAATGTCCTCACGAGCAAAGAAACGATTCAAGATTCTTAATTCACGAGAAATATCCATGCTTCAGCCCCGCAGAAGGGCTAACATTATTTCTCTTCTATCAGCCCATAGGTATCAGGCCATTGTGGAAGAAGAGGTGAGACAAGGCAGCTTGGCTGCCTCGCCTAGACGCTGGCGCGAAGCAACTTCGCTATTGACCACCCGATCAAGCTGGGGCCCGCGACGTACAGGAAAGCTATGGTGGCCGCATTGAGGAGCGTTTCTACGAGCCGAAGAATGCGTAGGCGGCGTGATCCCAGCGCGGGGATGACCGCCAGATTGCGGCCGAGCTCTGCGGGGACGCAGAGTTGCTGCAAGTACGCGAGAACCAGGATCATGCTTCCACCAACGCCGATATTAACAGGATCCACAATGTCTAGCGCCGCACTGACCACGCCGGCCGCAACCGTGTATGTCGACAGAACGGCGCCACCTATCGTCAATCGCAATGCCGCCGCAGCTTCGCGTTCTGCCTCGGACATCGGTCGATCCGTCTCCAGGCGACGCGTACAAAGTGTCGATCTCTCCAGCGCGAGCCGGATCCCACCATACCAAGTCTGTTGATCGAAGAGTGGCTGTGGCATGACGCGCTGCATCACACACCTCGAATGCAATGAATAGCGCCGTCCCAGCATCTCGGAGATCGTATGGAAAGCTCAATGCACCGTCCCGCGCTCGTGATCGCGTCGGTGACGGCCGTCACGCTGATGGGCATCGGACTGGCCGGCATGTATCTGCCTGTCGACGGCAAAGAGAGCCATGCGGCACAGGTCTTGTCCAGGACCGGTCCGCGTGGCGCTGCCGCCTACCGTAGCGCCATAGCTGACGGCGTCCTTACGGGCGATGACATGCGAAAGATCCGCGACGCCTCCGGCGTCGACCTCGACCAGCCCGGGGCGCTCCTGAAATCGGCGCAAGGCGAGCGGTGAACGCCGAGCCGTTCTCCCCGGCATCAGTCGAGCCTTCCGTTCGCGACGTGATCGAGGCCATCGGCGGACTGGCGGCGGTCTTCGCCGTGCATCTCGATCGCGAAGGCGTCGCCACTACCGCCGAGATCGCCAGCCACCTCGGTGTATTTGCCACCATAACGGACGAAACGTCCCCCGTAGCTGGCGCGATCCTCGCCTATTGGAGCGAGGTTATCGAACAAGCGGTCGCCCCTTGATCGAACCGCGACGCATACATCCCGGCACACCCCTGACGACGAAAGCGAGAAGCAATATGGTCCATCGCAGGCATCAGCACGGAGCGGGATCGTTCGCCGACCTCGCGCGCGACGCGCAGCGCATCGCCGATCGCTTCACCTGGCTGCGTCTCTTCGTCTTCGCCGCCATGTTCATCCGGCTGAGCCGTGCCTACGTCCTCACCGGGGACATCGACAGCCTCACCTACATCGCACTCTGGGTCGCCGCCATGATCGGCTGCTGGACCGCCTCAGGATGGCTCCTCGACCTGCCGCGCCTTCTCTTCCCGGGCGTGAGCGCTTTTCGCCATCTACGCCGTCCATCTCCACGCGCGTAGGCACGTCGGGGAGGATGCAGCGTAGCGCCGCAGGACGACGATCGTCTTGTGGTCTCACCAACCTCGCTCATGATGCCGTCGAGATCAGCCCGCGGTCCTCTGCGGTGGTCAGGCGGTTCGGCGAGCCGCGCGCTCCCGCCGCCACTGACGGATGTACGGCTCCCAGATAAAGAACAGGAGTGCCGCCAGCATCGTGAGGTTGCCGAGAACGACCAACGCCGGCGGCATCCCCCAGGGGTCCAGCTCGCCCTGCGCGATCCAATTTAGCGTTCTGAGGATGATCCAAGGCGTGGCGAGCAGGCGAATGAACAGAAAAGACGTCATGTCGGATCTCCTGCGCGGACAATAACGGATCCGCACTACAGCGCTAGATGGCGGGAACGCCGAAGCGACTAGCGGCGAAAAGAAAGCGACACACTGGCAAGCCACAAGGGGGCCACCCCGCCCGATGGGCGGGGCCGGGCTCTAGTCGGCAAGAGGCGACCGGAGCCCCGCAAGAGCGGGTCTCCGCCCTGAAGGGTCACAATCCCTTGTCCGGGCGTCCTGAAACGCCTCAACGGGCCTTCGGACGCCATTGGCGCGGATGGTAGTGGGGCAAGGGACGGCATCCTCCCTCGACGTCACGCCCAGGATCACGATCACCGCCGGCAGCCTTCGGCTATCGAACTCAAAACACTTCGTTGTGCCGAGGAAGGCTGCTGCTGATCCATGCGCCTAGAAGCGTTTGACCGACAGTGATGACCATTCCGCCGAGCGCCAATGCCACAGTAGCGACGATAGCAATGCCCAATGGCACCAGCCCGGCAGGCAATTCCATCCGCGCGACATTGATCGCCCAGACCGCCACCAGCGTATCTGCAACGACCAGAATTGTCAGGATCAGGAAGGCGACGACTAGCCGTAACTTCATAGAGCATGCTCCGACAAGCAACCTTAAACAGGCTCGAACGGCACATGCTTATCGCATCGGTGTCTGTTCGCGTAAGAGCCAAGATGCGTGGGGGCCACCCCGCCCGATGGGCGGGGCCGGGCTCTAGTCGGCAAGAGCCGACCGGAGCCCCGCAAGAGCGGGTCTCCGTAGGGTAGACGCGAGACGCCTCTTTCGAGGACGCCCCAGCGCCTCCCCCCGAACCGTGCTTGCACCTTTCAATGCACACGGCTCTCCATTCCGCTGGGCATCCGGCCGCCATGATGGGCAACGTGACACTTTCGGCACAGGACGATTGTCCTGCGCCGTCGTGCCGATTGCACCCAAGGCGTCAGTTGGTCGCGCCGCTTGTCCTTCAAGCGATTGGGATGATGCATCTCGAACGGACCATCGGTATCGCCACATGCCTCGCATTGCTCGGCACTAAGACGCGTGACCAGATCGTTCGGACTCTGCGCAAGGCGAGAGCCTACCGTGATGGTGTCGACGATGGGGTTATCCCACGTCTTCACGATCAGATGCTTCAGTTTCCACACCTTATGCACGCGCGGCTCGCCCCGGACCACGGTCGTAATCCCGTGGTCCGACCCCATCTTCAGATATTCCTCGGCCTGCCGCCTCGTCGAGCGTCGCCGGCATGCCACAGTCGCGAAGAGGCTCCTGAGCATGACCAGTTCCAACTTGTCGAGTGACGCTTTCACGCCATCGGCGATCGCGTAGTAGTTCGCGAAGCCTCGGAACTCCGAGTTGTAGGCTACGATGATCTCCGGCACACTGGATTCCATGAGCTGCGGGCGCACCCGACCATTCCTCATGTCGAGGTTGCCGAGCTTTTTGCGCCTGCAGAACGCATAGACCCGATCCCGTGGCACCCACAGCTTGATATTCCCTCGCGTCGGCCGACGAAGAACGCTACGCGTTCCACCGCCGGTCTTTTGCCGCCCCGCCATTGTTCCGGCGGAGCGCAACGTGAAGGCGCATACATGGAAGCCAAGGAACGGCGATCCCTTCGATGCATCGCGAACCCCGGTTTTCTCCGGTGACACCGCCAGATTGAGCCGATCAGCGAGAAAGCGCTGTATATCGGCCATGATCCGGACAGCGTCCGCCTTGCTGCCGATCACGCCAACGAGGAAGTCGTCAGCATAGCGACAATACCGCAGGCGGCGGAAGTTGGGGTCCATGTCATCGACGGAAGAGAGTTTCCGCCGATCCTGTTTGACAGCTTCGATTAGCGCCAATCGGACGCGAACCTCGCCATCGCCCGCACCATCGGCACGGACTGCATCGATCTCCTTGCGGAGAGCGGCGATTTGCTGAGAGCAGGCAACATACGCGGGGTTCGCCCGCCGTCTGTCGCCTTTGTCGAAGCCCCGCCGCATCGACTCCATGAACTCGTCAAGTTCATGGAGATAGATATTGGCGAGCAGGGGCGAGATAACCCCGCCCTGTGGGGTGCCGCTATAAGTCCGTTCGAACTTCCAGTCGTCCATGCACCCGGCTTTAAGCATTGTCCCGATCAGATCGATGAACACTGGATCATCGATCCGCCGGGCCAAGAGGCCGAGCAGGATGTCATGGTCGATGTTGTCGAAGAACCCGCGGACATCCACCTCGATCAGCCATTTTACGCCCGTCCAGGTTTTACGGATCTCTTCGAGAGCCGTGTGACAGGAGTGACCCGCGCGGAACCCATGGCTGTGTTTCGAGAACACAGGTTCATAGATCGCCGCGAGGACCATCCTCGCCGCCTCCTGAACGATGCGATCATCCGCCGTTGGGATACCCAATGGGCGCATCTTACCATTGCCCTTGGGGATATAGACCCGTCGCACTGGACGAGGGCGGTAACGGCCTTCCGCCACGCTTTGAACCAGACGGTCGAGCCTCGCCAGCGTCATGCCGTCGAAGGTCTGTCCGTCCACTCCCGGCGTCATCGCACCCCGATTCCGGGATACTCTGTCATAGGCCCGCTCATATAAGCAGCGGGACCGCATGAGGCGGTTGAGACCATTGATCCGCTTGCCCGCCCGCGACAGGGCCGGAAGCTTCTCGATCCGTCTCAGGATAGTAGCGGTCTGCATCAGCAGTCCCTTTCCATTGATCCATCGAGTTACAGAACTGCCGTCCTTCGCCCGGACGCAGCGGATTTCGACAAGGATCGCTCCCGCTTATACCGCTACCCCGTCCGCCTCGCGGCGGCTGTCCCGGCCATTACACCGGGCGTTTGACTACTATGACGGCTCCGTCGCCATGCAGGTCCGGCGAGCCGTCCTGTTTAGGCGATCCCGCAGTTGCGCGAGTGAGGAGTCGCGATGCGGTTAGGTGCCCCGTTCGTTTCCTTAGTCCCCTGACAGGGGCCACGCCGAACGGATTGGCAGCGATTCACTGGGACGTGCTCCTCGCTCCGCTCGAGACGATGTGTCAGCCGCGTTCACCGTCACCTACCTAGTGGTCGTTGGAAACTGGGATTCAGACAATCCAGTCTTCACCATGCGCATCTTGCCTGCTGGTCAGCTGTCAGGCTGCGGCGCCCAACTTCGATCCCTACCCCGACATGCTATGGTCCCGTCCCCCTTTCGGGGTCTCAGCCGATTCATCACCGGCCCCGGTAAGTCGGTCAGGCATGAGCTATGCCAATAAGCTCAGTTCATTCGAACACTCCTTTCTTCTTCGCGCCACAACGGCGCACGCCCTGAAGGGTAACGATCCCTTGTCCGACGTCCTGAAACGCCTCCACAGCCCTCCTGCGGCCATTTGCGCGGACGACGTGAGGCTTGGGCAGGTCTCTCTATCCACGTCGCGCCCAGGACCGACCGCAGCGCCGGCAGCCTGCGGCTGTGGAATCATGCGCTGGCGCGCATGATGATTGTTTGTTGGGCCAATGATCTCATCGCACCCTTCGCCGTCTCTCAGTGTCTCTGCGTGCCAGACCCGTCCACCGGGGTCGGCGTCAAAGGAGGATTGCCAGCAAGCTGGCAATGCTTTTGTTTGTTTGAAGACGCCTCAACAAGAATAACGGTTTCTACCGCTAAAGCGGCAGACACTCCGTGATTCGTGTTGACCCCGCTGGCCGTGCCTGCCTCTTGAGCCCCTGCGAGGACGGCTCCGGGTGCGATGAGATCACAGGCCGGGGCTACGCCCCCCAAACATCGTACCTGTTCATCTGAATTGCTCGCTACCGCGATCAATGCGTTTTTGTGTTTGTTAGTTACGCTCCCTAGTCGGGAGCTATTTATGCTCGGACTCACCGTGTACGATGACTTTAGTGTCAAGAAAACAATGCGCTTCAATACTTGGAGGGGAGGGGGTAAAAGAAAGATGCCGGAAGGGGAAAGGCCCCAAGCACCGGCAAGAGGGGGACAGGCCCCCGCCTAGATGGAGTAAGTATTATGAACATCGGCCAGTTCAAGTCGCAGAGCGGTCAGCTTATCGGTTCGATCGCCACCGCCACCATCGACTTGGCGCGCTTGGGTCTCCGCCCGGTCGAGAGCACCAACGAGCGCGCCCCCGCCTTCGAAATCGTCGTCCTGAACGTCGCCCGCCGCTGGGTGCAGATCGGCGCGCTGTGGGAGTTGACCAGCAACGCCACCGGCGAGGTTTTCTATCAGGGCAAGCTGGACGACCCGAGCCTGCCGGAGCCGCTGCAAATCTCGCTCTTCGGGAACGTCGAGGAAGGCTATCGCGTCGTGTGGAACCGCCCGCAGCCGCGCCGCGAGAACATGGATGGCAGCCGTCAGACCCGCCGCAAGGCGAACGCCGATGACGGGTTCGGCAGCGGCAACGCCACCGAGAACGGCCAGCTGGCGGAAACGGACGAAGTGCCCGCCTTCTAAGACCCCATCCGAGACGGGCGGGGAGAGCGGCTGAAACGCTCCCCCGACCCTAATCGCCATCCCTGCCAAAGGTACGAACCATGACCAAGAAAACGACCTCCGACCGCTTTAACAGCTTTTCCGACATGGGCGAAGCCCTCGGCAAAGCCAGCGCCGCCCGCGCCGACGCCGCGCGCAAGGGCTGGGAAACCCGCCGCAACAACGCCGCGCGCACCGACACCCACGATTGCGACCCCGCCGACGATACCGCCGAGCATGACGCCGCCAGCGATGACCGCGCAGCCGAGATCGCGGAGAGCATCGCCGAGGCGACCGCGACGACCAACTTTCAAGAAGCGTTCGGCGATGTCGGCGCGCTGTCCATCGTCGAGCTTGGCGGCGACGCCCAAGAACTCGACATGCCCGAGCCGATCGAGGCGCAGCACGATTGCGCGGCGATCATGGCGACCCTGTTCGACCTGTTCCGCGATACCCGCCTAGAGCCGAGCGCACAGGCGATCGCATGGGGGTTCGTCAACTCGTTCCACTTCGAGGCGCAGAAGCTGGAACGCGAGGAAGACCGGCTTTGCGCCGACCTTGGCGAGATGACCCGCCGCTATGATCCGTCCGAGATTTACGCGGTCGAAATGGAGGAATTGCAGCTACGCGCGCAGACGATGACCGAGCGCCGCGCCGCCATCGAATGTATGCGCGACTATGCCGCCGACTGCTACCGCGCACAGACCGGCCACCCATGGTCCCCGGCGCGCGGATCGAAGGTTTCGAGCGGAGGCACCGCCAGCCAGATTGCCGCCGTCGATTTCCTGAAAGCGCGCGCGATGGACCACCGCGAGAAGCGCAATCCCACCGGCCCGCTTGTCGTCTTTTCGGGCGGGCAGGAGTGGCACGACTTCCAGCAGCTTTGGGACCGACTCGACCAGATCAAGGCGCGCGTGCCGCACATGACGCTTTGCACGACCGCACAGCGCAAGGGCTGCGATATGATCGCGGCAGCATGGGCGGCGAGCCGTGGCGTGACCGTGGTTGCCTTTACCCCGCAAACGGGCCGCTATGGCAACCGCGCCGGGTTCGTCCGCAACGAGCAGCTTGCAAAGCTGGCACCCGTCGAAGCGATCGTTTGTCAGGGTTCCGGGCTGCAATCGAACCTCTTACAGGTGCTGAAAGCCGCCCGCGTCCCGACCCACGCTTTCCGCATCGACGGACAGGCACCCGCTCCCGCAACCAATCGCCAAGCGCGCGGTTAACCTCTTAGGGCGGCGCGCCCCCCCCCCCTCGCGCCGCCCTTCCCCTTTCCTTGGCAGGAACCACTAGGCCAGCGACGGGCGACCCCCGGCGCTGGCCCTTTTCCGTCAGCGTCGCTTGTGGGGGGAACCCTACGGTTCCCCCCACGCCAGTCGAGCGGCCGCGCGGCACCCTTGGCACGGCCCCGTCGGGCCGCGCCTGGTCGCCGCGCGACCGCTCGACTTCCCCCCTCCGGTAAGGCGCTGCCGCAGCTTCGTGGCGATCGCGGGCGAGCTGGTCGATGGTCGTGCGAGCGGCCAGCGCGACCCGGGCTCGCTCGCGTCGGTCAGGCCCTTCGGCCTGCCCTGGCTACGCCTCGACCGGCGGAGCGCCGGCGCGGGCATCGAGCCCGCCCCGGCGCTGCCACGCGGCACCCTTGTCACGGCCCCGCCGGGCCGCGCCGCGAGCGCGGCGCAGCGCTCCCAGATCAGCGGGCGGCCCCCGGCTCGCTCGCATCGGTCAGGCCCTTCGGCCTGCCCTCGCTACGCCTCGACCGGGGAAGCGCCGGAGCGGGCATCGAGCCCGCCCCGGCGCTGCTGCCGCGGGGAAAAACTCTCTCTCAAGTCGTTCCAGTTTGTCGGCCGGGGCGGCGAGCCTCAAGGACGGCGGGGCCCCACCATTTTGCTACGCAAAATCGTGACCCCCACCGCCGCTGACGCGGCCGCTTCGCGGTCCTTGACCCTCGCCACCCCGACCGACGCGAGGACACCGTCATCAAGACGAAGGAGACGGTCATGAACAGCATCGACACGCAGCGCATCTACGCCACGCACGAAGCCGGCTATCTCGCCGCTCAGCGGCACGGCTTCGAGACGATCCGGCGACTGGACGACGCACTCCGGGAACGCGACGGATGGGCGGGCCGATACACCGGCCGGTTCGATCACGAACTGGAGGAATATGTGGTCGATGACGACTGCTCCGACGAGTTTGACGATGCGCACCGGATCGCCGAGGCCATCGCGGCCGAAGCGGCGCGCGGGAACGCACGCGGGATCATCATCGCACAGGGTCGCGACGACGAAGCGGCGCTGATGATCCTCGCGGCAAGCGCCTCGCCGGGGTGAGGCTCGACGCGCGCGCGGCGCCCAGCTCGCTCGCATCGGTCCGGCCCTTCGGCCTCCCCTTGCTACGCCTCGGCCGGGCAAGCGCCGGAGCGGGCATCGAGCCCGCCCCGGCGCTGCTGCCGCGGGGTAAAACTCTCTCTCAAGTCGTCCCAGTCTGTCGGCCGGGGCGGCGAGCCTCAAGGACGGCGGGGCCCCACCATTTTGCTACGCAAAATCGTGACCCCCACCGCCGCTGACGCGGCCGCTTCGCGGTCCTTGACCCTCGCCGCCCCGACCGACGCGTGATCTCCGTCATCAAGACGAAGGAGGAACGGACATGGAGGTTGTATTGTTCAGAGCGCTCACAGAGGCTAATATCGATGCCGATACGGCCCAACGGGTCGTCGACGCACTCGAGGAGCACATCGACGTGGCGGTAGGACAGGCAAACAAGGCGCTCGAAGGCAAACTCGATGGGCACACCGCCCGTTTCGATGCCATCAAGACCAGCATGGACGGCTTCAAGGGTGCGGTCGATCAGATGCGCGTCTGGCTGATCATCGTGACGAGCATCATCGCCGTCTGCGCACTCGCCGGAACCGTCCTCGGCGTGGTCAACCAGATCACCAAGTAACGGTCGGAGGGGCTTCGGCTCCTCCTTCTTCGTTGGGGCTGCTCGGGCGACCGCGCAGCCCTTTTTGCTGCCTGTCGTTCACACCTGCCCAGCCCGCCTCGCTCGCTGCGGTACGGCCCCTGCGGGCCTCCCCTGGCTACGCATCGGGCGGGCAAGCGTCGGTGCGGGCATCGAGCCCGCCCCGGCGCTGCTGACGCGGTTTTCCGGCCGGTCGAAGGATCCTCGCCGGCCCAGCTCGCCCGCCCGTTCGCAGCGGCCAGTCGGCCACGCGCGGGCTACGCCTCGGGGGCTGACCGTCACGCCCTGTCGAGACGTTCCGAGCGCTCTCCGGAGAGAAGAGGGAAAGGGAGATGCGGTTTCAACGAAGGAGGTCACGGTGACCATCACTTTCCGCATCGAGAACGGCAACAGCATCCTTCCGCCCAAGGCAGCGGTCATCACCCCCGACCAGCTCGGATCGCTTCGCGATCTTCTCGCTGAACACTCGCTCCGACTGGGGTTCACCATGCTCCTGCCGATCACAGGCGTCACCGGCGATCCCGGCTTCGATCTCGAAGCCCGCATCTGCCCTCTCGCCCTTGCCGTCGTGTCCAAATGTTTCGATCATGACGTCGACGTGATCGCCGTTCTGGAAGAGGCGCAATACCTCGGTCGACGGGTCCGCATCTGGCAGGAACGACGGGGCGGCGACATCAGGATCAGGGTCTCGCTGACGCCTGATGCGGCACCACAACTGGCTGTGACCGAGGCCAATGCAATGAAGCTTCTCGACCGGCTCGGGCTCGATCGGAAACGTGCCGGCGCGGTCGCGATGGCCGAGCTTCGGGATCGGCTTACCGACCCCCGGATCAGGCGTCGCCTCGACGCCGATTTGGACCTCGCCAACACCGTCGAGACGCTCACGGCCATGGCAGCCCTGAAACCGGTAGAGGGCGAGTATATGTTGGCGTGGATCTGACCGGACCCGACCCACTGAAGAACGCACATGGGACGCCCAGCCTGACGGCTGGCGTCCCATTTTTTTGCCTGTTGATGCCAAGCCGGCTTCGCCGCTTGCCGTTGAAATGAGAATGGCCGCACGGGGTAGCAGACCCGTGCGGCCATTGGCGTCGATCTCGATCTCGAACCGTCTCAGGCTTTCGCCGTGATCCGCTTCTCGACCTCATCCACACCCAGCGTCTTCACCGCCTCCATCCACCGCTCCAGTCGATCCAGCGGAAGCTTAAACAGCCCTGCCTTTTCGACCGTCCCGATCGCCGTGTCCCGCTGCCTTTTCAGATGCGCCTTGCGACGCTCATCCAGCTTGCGTTGCTCGGCCTCGATCGCGGCCATTTCAGCGTCCAGTGACTTCGCCATTTTCCTTACCTTCCGGTCAGGCTGATCGGGCTCTGAACTCCCCGGATATAACCAGCGATCGACCGCTCGAAAAGAGCGGGACCGGCGCATACCACCTCGCCCAAGGAACCCCCCATGACGATCATCGCCGAACGGGCCAGTGACACCCGCGCGAAGCGCAGGATTGATCCAGCATTCCGCCATCACGGCGGGCCTTCACCCCATGGAAAACCGGGAGACCTTCACATCGACCGGAACGAAGAAGAAGGCCAGAACAACATGGAGGAATCGGGACTACAGTAGAGCACACCGAACGCAAGCTTCGCTTGCTGATTTCCGAGGCAAATCAATAGGTTAGCGGCATTGTGCAAGCGTACACATTGTCGTACGGATCGTCGTACGCCATTAAAAGCACGCATTTCCGCGCCCTTGAGCGTACGACAGCGTAGTACAGGGCGGCTTGCATAAGCAAGAACAGCCTTGTTCGGACCGCCTCGCTGCGCTATGAAGATCGTCCTCCTAAGGACCCACCAGCCTCTCTGCTAGGAGGCTGGTTAATTGAGTATCTCTCGCCCCTTTACCGTCCGGGTAGCCGGCGACCTGCGTGTTCGTATCGAAGAACAGGCGGCCAAACTTGGGTGCTCGCCATCGGACCTCGCCCGGCGTGCGATCGAGCATCATCTCGACGGTTTGCAACTGCTTGAAGGCAGCAAGCGCCGTCACCTGCGCGTGACCGAATATATGCAGGTCGCGCTCGACGCGATTATCCGCAAAGACTACCCGGAACTGCGCGAGACGCTGGTCCTCGAAGCCGACCGTCGCATGAAGCTTCACCATGGCGCGTGATGACCCCAAGGCGCCGCGCCAGCAGCCGCGCATGGACATCCGCAGCGATGGACGTCCGATCCCGCAAACCCATCATTCCGCACGCGGCGATGCGCCCCGCAACTCGGGCAATTTCACCCGCGGAAGCCAGCTCCTCAACACCCAGGTTCTCATGTGGCTGCAGGGCATCAAGATGCCCGTCTACATGTGGCTCGGCGTCTTCGCGATTGCCTACTTCACGATCCTCTCGTTCACCCTCGACGAGAACAACGTCCAGCTCATCTGCATGCGCATCCTGTCGTCGCTCTGGGACTGGGTCGCGCTCGACGAAATGAAGCAGGTGAACCTGCGCCTGCCCGATAACAGCGTGCGCCATACCTACATGGGCTACGTGCCCTTCGTGCCGGAGGTCATCCTTGCGTGGCACAAGGCCGTGAAAGGCCTTCTCGGGTCGCTGGCCGTGGCGACCTTCCTGACCGCCCCATTGTCGATCTGGTACGTCGATTTTTCCGCCCGTCGCGGCAAGGCAATGATCCAGGAACGCCCTGAGCGCGGGGCCATGCTGGTCGAGCGCGACCTGCTCTATTCCGAGATCGCCGCACACAACAAAGTCGAGTTCGTGAAGGAGGCCGCGCGCCTCTTTCCGGACAAGAAGCCCGAGGAGGTCCTGAAGCTCCCGTTCACGGCGCGCAAGATGGGTGGCATCCACCACCCTTATAGCGTCGCCGGCATCCCGTTCCCCTACCGCCTCGAGCAGTCGCACTTCATGACGATCGGCACCACAGGCTCGGGCAAGACCACCGTGTTCCGCAAGCTCCTCCAGCAGATGCGCCAGCGCCACGATACCGCCGTCGTGTTCGACCTGACCGGCGCCTACGTCGAGGCATTCTACGATCCCGAGCGTGACACGATCCTCAACCCAGCGGACGCCCGCTGCCCGGCCTGGACGATCTTTAACGACTGCCAATCCTACAGCGACTTCACCGCCGCTGCCGGCGCTCTGATCCCCTCCGATGGCGGTGCGTCCGACCCCTTCTGGGCGCTCGCGGCACGTACCCTTTTCATCGAGATGTGCATGAAGCTCATCGAGAAGGGTTTGACGTCTAACGCGGCGCTCGCGGACAACCTGATGACCGCTGATCTGAAGCTGGTCCACAAGCACCTTGCCAACACCATCGCTGATCCGATCACCGCGCCGGAAGCAGCCAAGATGGCGGAGTCGATCCGGGCCGTCTTCAACACCAACGCACAGGTCCTCCGCTTCCTTCCGGACGAGGGGCCGCAATACTCGATCCGCGAATGGATGACGGGCGAGAAGAAGCCCGGCTCGATCCTCTTCATCACCTCCAACTACACCGACCTGGACATGAACCGGGCGCTCCTCACGCTGTGGTCGAACCTCGCGATCCACTCGCTGATGACGATGAAGAAAACCCGCGATCTGCGGACGTGGTTCGTGTTCGACGAGATAGGCGCTCTCCACCGCCTGCCGGCGATCGAAAGCGGCCTTCAGACCGCGCGTAACTTCGGTGGTGCGATGGTCCTCGGACTGCACTCGTTCGACAAGCTGGTGCACGTCTATGGTGAGGAAAATGCCCGCAACCTGTCGTCGCTGGCGCGGACCAAACTCATCCTCGCAGCGGCCGACCTCGACACCGCCGAGCAGGGTGCACGATACATCGGGAACCGCGAGATCCGGCAGATGGATGAGGGCTATAGCTACGGGTATAACAACACGCGTGACGCCTCGACCCTGACCCCCCGCAAACAGGTCGAGCCGCTGGTCATTCCCGATGACATCATGAACCTGCCGCAGCTGCATGGCTTCGTGAAATTCCCGGATGGCTTTCCCGCCGCCCGAATCCGTCTCGAATGGGAGCATTACCCGACCGTCGCGGAGGGGTTCATACGGCGCAAACCCGGCAAGCCGGACGAGCCAAGTGCGAGTGTGCGCGGAAGGGGTGGAAAGCCGCAAGGTGGTGGTGACGACGTCGGTCGTGGTGAGGCGCCAGGCCTCGATGAGCCGGACGCATCGCCCGCCAACGTCGCGAACAACTTCGCAACCAACATCCTGTCGCAGCCGACCGAAAGCGAGATCGACAATCAACGCGATGGCAAGCCGGTCGAGCCCCCTACCCAGACCCAACCGCAGGCGCTGATCGAGGATCTTCGCGGACGGTCGCCGGAGGATGCTCGAGCCGATCGCGCGCGCTCGCCTGCTGACCATTCCGTCGCCAGTCGGGGACACGATAGCCAGCGTGATCGCGAGGAGGAGAAGCAGGCGGAGCAACAGACTGAGGACCTGTCGATCCGGGAGGCCCGCGATGCCTTCCCGGATGACGGGTACGGCATGTAACGATGCACTCGATCGCGACCGTCAAATCCGCCTCGGGTGCGGCGAAATATTTCACCAACGACGACTTCGTCAGCGGGGAATATTACACCGACGAGAAGGCTCTCGATGTCAGCATGTGGGGCGGTGAAGGCGCGACCGCAGCCGGCCTCTCTGGCGCTGTCTCACAGGAGACCTTCGCCAAGGTGCTCGGCGGTGAGCTGCCCTCGGGTGAGCGGGTTGTGGACCAGAAGGCGTCGCGCCGGCCGGGCTACGACCTGACTTTCTCCGCGCCGAAGTCGGTGTCGGTGATGGCCTATATCGCTGGCGACAAGCGCATCCTCGGTCCTGATGGAGCACAGACCAAGGCGGTCCAGCAGACGATGGCATGGATCGAGAAGAATCTTGCCGAGACCCGCATCACCAAGGACGGCAAGACAGAGACGGTGAAGACCGGTAATCTGGTCTACGCGCTGTTCCAGCACGACACGAGCCGCGCACTCGATCCGCAGACCCACGATCACGCGATCGTCGCCAACATGACGAAGGGGCCGGATGGCAAGATGCACGCCCTCCATGCCGATCGGATCTGGTCGAGCAACAGCGTCATCGGCTCGATCTACCATGCCTTCCTGCGCGAGGAATTGGAGAAGCTGGGATACAAGACCGAGCTGACGGGGAAGCACGGCACCTTCGAGATCGTCGGCGTCCCGAAGGAGGTGATGGCGGAGTTCAGCCAGCGCCGCGCCGATATCGTCGCCGCAGCCGAGAAGCTCGGTATCAAAAGCATGCAAGGCCTGCGCGAGGTGACCGCCCGCACCCGTGATCCCAAGCTGCGTGGCGTCGATCGCGAGGATAATTTCAAGGACTGGATCGACCGTGCCGCGGCGATCGGATTCACTGGCAAGGATCTCCTCGCCGAGGCGGAGCGGGCGTCCAGGGCGCAGGACGGCACGACCTTCGATCGCGGCTACCAGACCATTGTCGATGCGGTGAATGCCGCTCGCGAGACCGTTGCCGGCCTGCTGCGCTCACCGGATCCGCTGGTCGACCGTGGCCTTGTCCGGATGGTGCAAACGACCGGGCAAGCGAACGCCCAACTCGCGGTCGCCTCCGCGATCCGCATCCTCGGTCAGCGCGAGGCAGCTTTCGAGGTCGACCAGGTCAGCAAGAAGGCGCTCGATCTCGGGCTGAAGGGCGTGACGATCGATCACGTCGAGGCGCGCATCGATCGGCTGATTGAGAAGGAAAAGCTCCTGCCCGGCAAGATCGAGGTCAACGGCAAGACCGTTGCCGCCGTAACCACGCAGGAAGCGCTCAAAACCGAAGTGTCGATCCTTGCGATGGTGGATGCCGGCAAGGGCCAGACAGCCCCGATCGTCGCCGCGGCCGATGCGCCCGACCGGCTGCAGGCCGCCTCCCCGTTCGAGCTCAACCCGGGCCAGCTCGCGGCCGCCACGCTGCTGGTGTCGAGCACCGACCGCATCGTGGTCGTGCAGGGGGTCGCCGGCGCCGGCAAGTCGACGATGCTGCAGGCGACCGCCGCGGTCGCGCGCGAGGAGGGCAGGCGCGTGCTCGGCCTCGCCTTCCAGAACAAGATGGTCACCGACCTGCGGCAGGGTTTGAAGCCGCGCGAAATGTCGGTCGAGGACATGCGGGCGGCCGGTGTCGAGGCCCAGACGATCGCCTCGTTCATCATCGAAAACCAGAAGCACGTCGAGAACCCGAACACGCCCGAGGCGCAGGCGAAGCGGGCGGAGATGAAGGAAACCCTCATCGTTATCGACGAGACGTCGATGGTCTCCGACACCCAGATGCTGAAGCTGCTCACCATCGCGAACGCGCTCGGCAACGAGCATATCGGCGAGATCGGCGATCGTCGGCAGCTACAACCGATCGATCGTGGCAAATCCTTTTCTGCTCAGCAGGCCGCCGGCGTCACCATGGCGCGGATGGACGAGAACATCCGCCAGCGTACCGACCAGCTGCGCACCGTCGCGGCGCTGACCAACGCCGGCAAGGCGAGCCAGGCGCTGCGCGTGCTCGGCGACAAGGTCATCGAGGACAGCAACCCGGCCGAGAAGGCCGCCGACCTCTGGCTGGCGCTGCCGGCGGAGGAGCGCGCGATCACCGCGATCTTCGCCTCCGGCAAGGAAGCACGCGAGACCATCAACAAGGCTGTGCAGGCGGGATTGCTGAAGGAGGGCACGCTGAAGGGTGATGGCCTGTTCGTCACTGTCCATAAGCCCCTCGGTTTGACCAACGAGGAGCTGCGTTACTCGCAATTCTACAAGCCCGGTCAGACGCTTCACGTCACGGGTAGCGTTCAAGAAGTCAACCTTCGCCACGGGGCGGCCGAGGTGAAGCGTGTGTTCGCCAACGGCAAGGTCGAGATCCGGACCGAACGTGACGGCCAGCGCATCACCTTCAAACCACAGCGTATCGATCCGCTGAACGAAAACAATCGTATGGCGCTGACCACGCTTGAGACGGTCAAGATCCATGAAGGTGATCGCATCCGCTGGACAGCGACGGACAAGGACCGCGGCATCGACAATGCGGCGATGGCGACCATCACCGCGATCGAGGGCGGCCGGGTCACCGTGGAGCTGGCGTCGAAGGAGACGCTGACGCTTGAGAAAGGCGACCCGATGTTGTCGCGGCTCGACCTCGCCTATTCGCTCAACGCGCACATGGCGCAGGGTGTTACCTCCGAGAAGGCGATCGGGGTGATGCAGAGCTTCGAGAGCAACCTGTCCAACCAGCTTTTGACCAACGTCGTCGTAACTCGCGTCCGCGACGACCTCATCATGGTCGTCGACAACCAGGAGAAGCTGGAACGCCAGCTCGACCGCAACCCCGGCAACAAGACCTCATCGATGGAAAGCCTCGGCCTTCTCGATATCGACGGGTCTGCCTCGAAGACCAAGGACGCCGACGAGGCGCTCAGCAAGGCAATGGAGAGCCTGGACAGGGCCGACAACGAGCCGATCCTGATCGATCCCGCCAGCCTCGACATGACGGACCTCCCACCGATGGGAGAGTCGACCACGGATTATTCTGACGTCTGGAACCTCGATGGCGCCATGCCGTCGCTTGAGCACACGGACGATGCCGATCGGCGCGACCTTCGCGGCGATCGCAAGGACGACGGGATCGGTCTGCCGCCACCCGAACACGACGACCTCAGCGCCCTGCCCGCGATGCCAGGGCATGTCGAGCAGATCCGGGGGCTCCCCGAGAAGAACCTCAGCCTGGACATGTGATGACCCACGATCACCGCACCGACCTTCGCGCTACCGGGAACACAGGCGCGCGGGCGCGCACATGGCCCGAGCAGCCGCAATCTCGACGATCAACCACCAAGGGGGAACAGCAATGACCAACACGTTTGTCCTGATCGGCAGCGCCGACAGCATTCCCGACCATGAGATAGAGTGTCTGCTTACCTCCGGTCGAAGCAACGAGCGGGTCGTCATTGTTGACGAAGGCGACCGTATCGCTTCGTCTCATGCCAGAACCGGAATCGACAAGGTCATCGACCTTCGCCGCGGCAATTGGGACTTCTTTGCCGATCATAAGACCAGCTTCGGCTTCACCAACGCCGTCGACATGCTGTTGCCGCGTGAGTCCGACAAGCCCTGGAAGGGCGAAGGTCGGCGGATGGTCCTCACCGAACTGCTCGCGCGGGAAGCGCGGTTGCGACGCCCCACCCTCCGCCATCTTGGAAAGATGTTAGGGGACCTCAAGGCGGCGGAAGCGTGTCGGCTGGCGGAGATCGACACGGACGATCTCAACAAGGACGAACTCGATGAGATCGCCAACTCGTTGACCTCGAGCTACTATTATGACTTCCACGCCGCTGAGTGGGACCGGCGAATGAAGCTGGTGTCGATCGCCGACTGGCTCGCAGCCGGTTCGGGGACGATCCTGTTCGTTAACGGTTACGCCAGAGGCTATCGGCCGGATGCGGTCGGCAACGCGCTTCTCGCAGCCATCCGCGATCATACGGCATTGGCCGGAGGTGAGATCGACGCCGTCGCCTATACCGATGTCGCCGAGCCGCTGAAGGTTGCGGCGTGATGGCCGTCTTTCAATCCGTAGTTCGGTCAACCTATTTCCCGGCCGATAGCCACGCCGCGAGGCTGGACGCGATCGGCAAGGAAATCGACCAGGTTCGCGCTGCGATGCGGTTGTTGGGCGGCGCCTCACTTGACGACCCCATCCGGCGTGCCGGGAACATGCTGGCGGCGATCTCCGCGGCTCATTTTGAGGAGGCGACACGGCTTCGGGAGGGGGAACCGTTGCCCGTCGCGGTGAACGTGTCGGTCAAACGCCAGCAAGGCCTTCTTTTGGGAGCCGTCACCCTGCTGCTGGTGCTTTTCTCGGCGATCTGGTTCCTCTCCGGTGACGACAGGCATCGGGATCGCCAGCCCAATCCCGTCACCAGGCGCGACTTTGTGGGCGAACCGCACTCGGAACAAGAATGGATGGCCCAAACCGAGGCAAGGTTTGAGGAGGCGCACGCGCAATGATCGTCAAGCCATCCACTAAGGCTGATGAATGTGCCGCCATCTCTGCGTTCATCGATGCCGCCGGCTTCGACCAGCTGCCCGAACGGGCAAGGAAGAACGCGCTGGTTCGCCGGCGCGGGCTGGAGGGTGAACGCTCGACCGCGCACATCCTCGATCGCCACTTCCATGATGCACCCAATCACGCGCTGCTGCACGATCTGCGGTTGCCCGATGGGATTGGCGGCTTCGCACAGTTCGACCACGTCATCCTCTCTCGGCTTTCGCGGACCGCCGCGGTTGTCGAGGTGAAGAATTATCGCGGTCGCCTGTCGAAGAACGAGCATGACGAATGGCTCGTTTGGTACGAGGGCCGGCGTCGGCCCATCGACATCCCGAACCCGCTCGCTCAGGCCCGCCGCCAGAAAGAGGTCCTGCGCGCCTGGCTGAAGGCCAGGAGTCACGATATCGCGTTCGAGACCATCGGCGCTTTCGTCATCATCCCGCCGGATTGCTCGATCGACCGCTCGAAGATCGGCGCCGATGTCGCGATCTATAAGGCGGACAACTTTATTGCCGCCTGGACGACCTTCGGAGGGATAACGCCGCTCGGCCGGCTCTTCTCGACCGGTGTGTCCGCAAAGACGCTGCTGTCGATCGGAGCGCAGCTAGCCAGCGATCACCAGCCAGATCCGCGCGGCATGGAGGAAATGATCGGGGTGCGGTCGCCTCGGCCTGCAGGCGAGCCGGTATCGACGATAGTCGTCGCGGGCACTGCTCCGGAAGCAATGATCGAGACAGTGGACGATGGTGTTGGAGATGATGACCTTCGCAAAAGCGTACAGGACGCTTCGGCGGCCGTATCTGAGACGGCACCGATCGCACCGAGGGGGTCCGTTGAGCCTGAGCCGTCACCTATCCCGGCATCGGGCAAGGCGTCGGCCAAGATCGAGGTCATTCCCGGTATCTACGAGCGGACGCTGCCCGATGGGCGTGTCGCCTTCCTCACCGATCAGAATGACGCCTCGCGCGATCGCCTGCGCCGGGCATGCGACGGCGTGGCGCGCTGGAACCCGGTCTTTCGTAACTGGCTGAGTGATGCTGCGAGCGCCTTGGCAATCCGAAATGCCTTGCAGTCAACGCCTCTGCCGCCGGCCAGCTGCGACCCGGCGGACGTGGCTTCCATACCGAGTTGTCAGGGTCGCGCGGGGAGCGGAAGCCATGTCGCAGGATAGAGCGATGCCATCGACGGCGACACGGGTCGGATCGGTTGCCTCCCCCGACGTCGATCTGGCCGACAGCTTCCGCACGCAGTCATTTCACCTGATGCAGGCACACCCGATCGCCGCTGCCCATCTGGTGCTTGCAGCAGCCTCCATCGCGCCGACCTGCGCGGCCGAGCAGGACGTTGCGGATGAGTTCGCCTACGCGATCGCGGACTTTGCCCAGCAGCTCGGGATCCTTCACCGCCGCGCCGTCAGCCGTCGGGAGCAGCAAGCGTCGGGAGGTGCTCATGGGCCTCGATGATCGCGACTATACGCGCGACCGCTATCGCCAGCGTCAGGGCGCAGCGCCGGGTAAGACGCAGTGGAACGACAAGAAGGCCAGGCGCGAGGAGCTTCGTGACGGACATCGCAAGGCGGTGCCCCTTGGAAGCGCGAGCTGGATCGGAGGGGGCGGTAACGGAAGCGGCAGCGGTGGCGGAGGCGCATGGTTCGACAGCGCCAATCGCGGCTTCCACTATCAGAAGAACCGCTATCGCCCCGCGGCCCGCCTGCGTGCGCATTGGGCAGGAAAATGGATTCTTCTGCTATCATCGCTGACGATCCTGATCCCGGCCTACCGGGAGGCTAAGCGCTCTGGCTGGATCCCCGACCGTGAGGTGGAGCTGCCCTTCCCCGCTTCAGGCACTGTTACGGTCAACGACAGCGTCGACCCGAAGGCGGCGACATCCAGAATCGAGGTGACAGCGGCACAGGCAAATGCTGTCGTGCAGCTCTTCGATCGCAAGACCGATGCGCATGTCATCTCGGTCTATGTGAACCGGAACGAGGACGTATCCGTGCCGGTGCCGCCAGGAACCTACCGGATGAGGATTGTCGAGGGGGACAAGTGGCACGGCCCGACGACTTGGTTTGGCGCATCGACCACCTATGAGACCGTCGTGCGGCCAATGGTCTTCACCCGTCGCGAGTTTCACATGATCGACCTGCACCGCTCGCCGGGCGGCAATCTTCACACCAGCATCAACATCACCAACCCGAAACCACTCAATTGAACAGGGGGAATACCATGTACCGGACACTCGCTATCATGGGGATGCTCGCGATCGTCGCGACGCCGGCGACCGCTCAGAAGCTAGGCAAGGGGGGCATCGGTGTCGACGAGACGACGGAGGTGCCGCGCTGCGATCGGCCGCTCGGCACGATCGCGCTGGTCGAGGAGCGGAGCGCCGCCAGCCCGACCGATGGGCTGCCCGCCGGCATGGCGGCGCTGATCCGGATGGCGGAGGCCCAGAATGGCGGCAGCCAGCGTGTGGACCCCCTCCCCCTGCTCAAATTGCTGGTCGCGCAGAGCGGCTGCTTCCAAATCGTCGACCGCGGCGAAGGCTTCGACGCCCTCCAGCGCGAACGCCAGCTCGCGGCCGGTGGTTCGGTGGCCGGCGCCAACAATCAGGCGACCTTGAAGGCAGCGGACTATCTGCTTCAGGCAAAGGTTCTGTATTCCGACAACGACTCTGGCGGCAGCGGTGGTGGTCTCGGCTCGATGTTCCCCGGCGGCCTTGGCTTCAAGCAGAAGGTCAAGGCGAGCCAGACCATGCTGACGCTGGTAGAGGTCAAGACGGGCATTCAGCAGGCCGTGGCGACCGGCTCTGCACGCAAAAAGGATCTTTCGATCACTGGCGGCGGCATCCTGACGAACGCCGGCGTCGGCGCGCTGGGTGGAAACTACACCTCCACCGACATGGGCAAGATCACGTCGCTTGCCATGCTCGATGCCTTGAGGAAGCTCATGACGCAGGCTCAAAGCCGCCTGACGCCAGCAGCCGCCCAGACGGCGCCCGGACCCGCACCCGCACCGTCTGCGCCGGCGACCCCTGTGGCGGGAACGGCGGGTACTACGAAGCAATAGAGAAGAGGGGGAAAGGAAGAGGGAGGGCGTCAGGAACCCCTCCCCCTCCAACTAACAGGCCGCTGTGATGTTGACCCAAACCGATCTATTTGAGTCCGCAGAAACCGACGACGATGTCGCTGCATCGGTAGTCACGCATCAGCTGGGGGCGCCGATCGCGGTGCCATGCGGTTTCCGCGACCGGCATAACAATCCATGCCAACGACTGGGGAATTGGCCGATTATGGATGGGGCGCAGCAGATGCTCTGTCGCGGCAGGCCGATGATCCACTGCGACGCCGCCTGCTTCAGGGGCGATCCGCCTCCCCTCGATCACGATCTAGGCGGGAACGACGTTGCTTGGGACAACCACGAAGGCGAGTATGGCGACAACAATTAACGTCGCTGCGGTGTACGGCGCGGGGATGGGTCGGACGCTCGGCCTTATACCAAACCCAGATGTCAGGTGCCCGTGCTGCGGCGACATCGTCCAGCGTCTTCCAGCGCTAAGGACGATTGAGCCGTGTCAAAGGTGCAGGCGTCCGCTGATGCTTGTAAGAATCATAAGACGTCCCAAGCACTACCGTCTCTGCAATGTAATCGATTTAGTGAGCTCGGCCTACGGGCTTGTAACAATGCTTGTCGTCCTGTCCTTCGTGCTTTCAGAAATGAATCCGCGCACCTTTGCGAAAGCGGTGACGATCCTATTATTCGCGATTGGTTCGCTGCTGCTGGTCGACGGAGCACTAAGCGTGAGAACAGCTATCGACCGCACATGGCAAACTACTACCAGCGGCTTGGTGGCTAGAGCCTTGGGTATCATTAAAACGATGAGCGGCGTCATCGGGATAGCCCTCGGCATGGTCGGTCTGCGTATATGACCGTCAGGCTAGCGCATGCTATCTCATGCTATCTCATGCTAGCCAGGGCTAGCTAAATGCAGTAACCCGTAGCGTAGCAATGCATATCATGCGCTAGCCTAGGCTAGCTTAGCATAGCATAGCATATTATAGGGTATTGAATGGGATGATGCGCTACGCTAGGATAGCCCTCGCTAGCATGTGCTAGGTGGCGCTATCAGGAGTTTGGCGATGGCCGTTGTGACGTTTGCGAACTCGAAGGGCGGATCAGGCAAAACCACATCAGCCTTGATACTTGCGTGCGAGTTGGCGGAGCATGCAACTGTGTGCCTGATAGACGCTGACCCTCGGCGCCCGTTGACGACTTGGGCTACGCTTCCTGGAAAGCCAGCACGCCTGACTGTAGTTACCAACTCGTCCGAGAAGACGATCTTAGACGAGATCGACGCAGCGAGTGCAAAGAACCAGTTTGTTATAGTCGACCTCGAGGGTACGGCGTCGCGCCTGACAAGCTACGCCATCAGTCAATCTGACCTCGTGGTTATACCGATGAAAGAACAGCAACAGGACGCGCTCGCCGCAATCGATGTAATTCAAGAGCTTAAGCGAGACATGAAGGCGGTGCGTCGAACGATCCCGTTCGCTGTGCTATTCACGCAAACACGAGTTGTAGCTAAGTCGCGTACAGCCCGATTTGTCTCCGGACAGTTTAAGGCCAACGATAAAACGCCCGTTTTCGAAACCGAAATCCACGATCGAGATGCGTATTCTGCGATGTTCTCGGTAGGCGGTGGTCCGCGTGGCTTATCGGCACGAGACGTCAACAATGTCGAAGCTGCTATCCGAAACGCATCCGATTTCGCCGCCGAGGTAGTAGCGATGCTCCGCACGCACGGGGCCAATCAGAAGAGGGTGGCATGACAGACTCCGCACGCAAGGCGCTTGATTTTGGCGGGCTGGATGACTTCCAACCGATCCAGCCAGCTGAACGGCAAGACGCTGGGTCCGACGAACAACGCCGCGTAGTCGATCGCGCGTCGGCATTCCCGAGCCGGGAGGCGGACGCCGAGGGGCAATTGAACATCCGGGCCTCCAGCGAGATGCTTGCGCGCTTCAAGGCAGCCGCCAAAAAGGAGCGCTACACGTACGGCGCCTTTCTGGAGATCCTTTTGGATAACTACGAAGGGCGGTGAGGCTGAGAACGCTGTCGCATTACGACCCTGCGTAATACTCCTGGATCAGGTTGATCTGCTGATCGTGGTACTCCTCGTTCGCCCCTGCCTCCTGGTAGGACGGGTCCAGCTCGTCGGCGAGATCATAGAAGGCGGGGGAGGGACGGGCCGTGCCGTTGCGGACGACCATGGCGGTCAACAGGAAGCCGTGCGTCTCGAAGCTGGTGCGGGAAATCGCGCCGAGGATATGACCGATGATTTTGCGGTCGTTCGGCACAGTCGTCTTGCGGCCAACGGCGCCCATGACCGGATTGTAGGAGAGCGTCGCGGTCCCGCGGCGCGCCTCGCCTTCGAGAAGGCTGGTGATGGTCTCGACCTCATTGTCCCACTCGCGAAGCTGCTGCTGGACGGACGCGACAGTGACATACCGAGTGCGGCCGATCGCTATCGCTACCAGCTTGCCGGCGCGCACGCGCGCCTCGATGGCGCTCCGACCAACGTCGAGGGCATCGGCCGCAACCTGGAAGGGGATGCAGGCGAGAGACGGATCGGCAGCGGCAGCAATGACATAATCGCGCGCGGTAGCAAACTGCTTCATAACGATTCCCCTATGTGGCAAAGCGCCTATGAGGCTGATCCGTCACATAAGCAATACAGCTTTTCCGATGCGCCTCGATTGCTGCATCCGCGTACTAGCGATAAGGTTGTTTCCTGCTACTACGGCATTGCTCACGCGGGAGGGTTGTAACGGAGACGAAACGGTGATTGTGGATGTGCCGACCCAACGTCAATTTTACACTGCCGGGGTCAATCAGCTCTATCTCGCGTGGAAGATCGCCATCGGCACGCAGCAGGCGCTGACGCGGATCGGTGCGGCGGCCGAAGATCGCGAGGCGGCCGACGAATATTGGCATAGCGTCCAGCCTGAATTGGCCAACGCCTACAGCCTGATCCAGCAGGCAATGGAAATGGCGCTGAAGGGGCGGATCGCCGCGGTGTCGCCGTTCCTGCTCCTATCCCGCGATCCGCGCGAATGCGCGGAGGGCCTCGGTACGAAGGACATCTCGTTCGGCGAGTTTCATACCATCAACGCGTCCGATTTGCTCAAAGTCCATAACAGCGTCGTTCAACCCGCGCTTGGAGAGGGGTTTGGGGCGTTCTGGGACGACGTCCGTCGCGATCGCAACCGGATCATGCATTCGACGTCGCGCGCGACCTTCACAGCGGGGCAGGTCGTCCTGGCTATCCTTCGCGCAGCACACACGCTCTTTGCCGATAGGCCGTGGCCGGCTCACCTGCTCGATCAGGAAGCAGGGCAGATGTATGCGATCTTCAGCATGGACGATCATGTCTACAGTTCGATCGTCGGCGAGATCGGCTGCGCACTGGATCTGCTCGCACCAGCTGACGCGCGCGCAATTTTCGGCTTCGAGAAGGGCCGGCGCGCCTATGTCTGTCCCCAGTGTTACGTGAGCGCCGAGCGCGATTTCGCTTTCGACCTGCCCAGGCTGGCGCAATTTACGTCCAGAAACCCGAGCGAGACGACACTGCACTGTGTGTTTTGTCACGCCGATTGCCAGGTTGCGCGACAGGACTGCGAATATCCCGACTGTCGTGGCAATGTCGTCGACCACAATCTCTGCCTGACCTGCCTGCGCGATCAGGACGAGCAGTTTGCGGTCGGCATCGACTTCATCGACGCCGCGCTCGACCGCCAGCATGAATACGAGTTTGTCGTCGGGCGGCGAGGGAAGGGGAACCGCGCCGACTTCCGTGGGCATCGTGCGAGAGTAGCGGACGATGAGGCCGCGATCGCCTACGGCCGCAGTATGCTCGACGCCGCCCATTTGCGAAGCTGGGAGACCGTGTCGATCTTTCAACGCCTCGGACGGGCAATCCTGTTCGAGCCCGACGATCACCGCGCGATCGGGCATTGGGAGCGAGGTGAAGACGCGTTGCTCTGGCATGCCGGCGAGCTCGCCTACCAGCCTTCAGTGAACGCGCCGGTATGACGACGGTGAGAGTGCGGCTGACCAGCCATTACTTGTCTATTCGGCGTCGGGTTTGGCCAAGGGTTTTCAGAAGGGACACGGCGCCATGAGCGACTACAGGAATGAAGCGCGCCGGCAGCTGCAGCGTGCGAAAGGCGAACTGGGATCGGCCGATGTCCAACGCCTCAAATACGCAGCGCTGGAGCTGCGCGAAGCGATGGAGTCGCTCACCTACGATCGGGCACTTGCCTACAAAGACGACTTCCCGCCGTCGGAATACGAGACCTGGCAACCCAAGAAGGTCATGCAGGTCCTGCTCGAGATCGATCCGAACGCCGACAAGGACAGGTCGATTGCCTTCGGCATCGAGCCCAGCTTGGGTCAGAGGCCTGACGTGATGCAGTCGCTCGGCACCGAAAAGGTCCTGAACATGAAGACGCTGAAGAAGCATTATGATGCGCTCGGCAGCTATCTTCATGTTCAATCGATCAAGCAGCGCCGTACCGGCGCGAAGATCGATTTTAACGCCATGCGGAAGCGCTGTGAGGACATCGCCGCGTTCGTTGAAGATGTGCTGAAATCACCCGTCTTCAACTCGACGCTCGGCATCTATGCAATCATGGATTGCCTTCGGTGCGAAAAGCCTATGCGCAAGAAGTGGCCGGACGGTAAGACGAAGGTCAAAGCTCAATGTTTTGAATGCGGAGCGGATTACATCGTTGAGGATATCGGCGACGGTCAATGCCGATGGCAAGCCGACCGGGTCGACCTTGCGTGCGCCAAACCGGAATGCGGTGCGACCATTAGACCATTTCGCAGTGAGATAGAGCAGGGCAAGGGCTGGGATTGTGACGACTGCGGAGGGCACAACGTGCTTAAGCTCGCAATCTTCTACGAGGGTACGAAAGACGATGCCGCGTCCCCGGAAATAGCGGCGGAGTCGAAGGCAACCGCAGCAGACGCCGACACCGGAAGCGAAGAATGACCAACGGCGAAGGGGACGATTGCGACAGGGACGGGGGTTCGGCGGTGGCGCTGATCCCGGCCGCGCCCGGCGCTGAGCATCCGCTACTCACCGGTATCACGCCAGGGGACGAGGTGCGCGTGAAGGCCTATGTTGCGCGCGCCTCGGCCGCATCGACCGTGCGTGCCTACCGATCGGACTGGCAACTGTTCACCGCCTGGTGCGCGGCGCGCGGCTACCGACCGCTGGTGGCGACGCCGGAGGTAACAGCCGCCCATCTCGCTGAACTGGCTGAGATCGGCACCACCTTCTCCGCAGGGCGTCCGCTGTCGAAAGCGTCGATCGAACGTCGCCTTGCCGCGATCGTGTTCGTCCACCGCGCGGCCGGCGTCGAGCCACCCACCACGCAACCCGGTGCCGCTACCCTCACCACGATGATGCGCGGGATCCGCAACGCCAAGCGTTCGGACAAGCCCGGAAAAAAGCGGCCCGCCGATGCAGACGTGTTGCGCGATATCCTCCGCGGGATCACCGGCGATACCATGCTCGACCTGCGCGACCGGGCCCTCCTCACCATTGGGATGATGGGCGCCTTCCGCCGCTCCGAGCTGGTCGGGATCCGGATCGGGGACGTTGCCCCACATCCGCGAGGGCTATCGGTAACAATTCCATACTCGAAGACCGACCAGGACGGCAAAGGACAGTCGGTCGCGATCCTCGACGGCCGCCGGATCGAGCCGGTCCGGCACTACCACGCTTGGATCGAAGCGGCCGGGATTACCGAGGGAAGAGTGTTTCGCCGGCTCACTCCGCACGGTCGGGTCACCGACACCGCGCTGAGCGAGCAGTCCGTCGCGCTGGTGGTCAAGAAGCGCGCCGCGGCGGTCGGCTATGACCCAGCCCAATTTGCGGGCCACAGCCTACGTGCCGGCTTCCTGACCGAGGCAGGTCGCACCGGCGCTACGCTATTCAAGATGAAAGAGCATAGCCGGCATAAGACAATCGAGATGCTGAGCGCCTACGTCCGTGACGAAGAGGCGTTCCGCAATCACGCTGCGGAAGGCTTCGCGTGAATCGGTAGAGTGCGCGCGATGCAGCCCCAGCCTTTCGCCGGGCACATGCGCCACCTACTTTGCCGTGCTATGACCGACCCAACGATACCTTCAATGGCCCCGAAAAATTTCATCGAGAATGTGGCGCTGGCAGCAAGCGCTGCGCCAGTTCGCAGTGAAGGACAGTTCAAAGCCGCAGGGCTGACGTTTGATCTGAAAATCGTCGGGTATTTTGATGTCGCCGACCAGCTAAACGCTGGCAAGCCTGATGGCCAACACGTCCGAGCTCTTCAGGAGGGCTACCCCTACTGCTATCGCTTGCTAGCGGTTGGACCTGATGGGAATGTCTACGCGGTATGGGAAGTCTATTCAACTCGTGTAGGTACCCTCGCGCACTCTAAATCACGCACGGTCGAAGTAGATGCGGGCTGGACCGGAAGGGGCATCGGTCGCGCTTTCGTAAAGGCGGTTCGAGCGCGTCACCCGGTCCAATGGAGCGGCGAGTACACTCCTGCCGGTGCGAGGCTGAAAGATCGCGTTGAGGCAGATCTAGGCAGTAGTCCATCCTTGCCGGGCGCCAATCCGAAGCCGGGCGCGTGAGCTCCGGCGACGCCTCAAGCACTGGCTATCCGGGATCTGCCGCGAGCGCGTGGCAGATCCTTTCCTTAGCCCACGAATATAATACCAGCTGCATCCATCTGATGATCCGCGCGGAGGGAGGCGAGCCGTATCAATTCGCCCCCGCACGCCTCCTCGCGATCCAGGCGATTGAGCTCTACCTCAATGCGTTGTTGCTCGATGCCGGGGAAACCGCGCAGGCTATCCGCGGCCTTCAGCACGATCTCGCCGGCCGCGCCCGACGTGCGGTCGAATGCGGTCTCCAGCTCCGCGCGAAAACAGCCGAGCACCTGGTGCAACTGACCAGCAGACGCGAGTATCTGACGGCACGTTATGGGCCGGAACTGGCTGGTACGCAGTCACAGCTCAATCGTCTCATAGCCACGCTCACGGAAGTCGCCGAGAAAGTTACGTTGATCGTCAACCGCAGCATAGAACAACGGTTCTCCAATCCGAGCTCCTAGGTGACCCTCAAGATCTTGCTGGCCTAGGCTGGCTAGGTGTTCAGTCCCGGCATCTGGTGGATCGGATCGACGATGAACCGGTCTGGCTCTGACGTCCAGATCTTGGCGATGTATTCGTAGGGTGTGAGCCCGCTGAGGGTCTTGAGCCGGCGGGCGAAGTTGTAGGCTGCCATGAAGTCGGCGAGGTGCATTCGGAGCTGGTCGTGGCTCTCATAGTGGAAGCGTTTGACGGTCGCTTCCTTGATGGTCCGGTTCATGCGTTCGACCTGCCCGTTGGTCCACGGATGGTTCGGTTTTGTGAGCCGGTGCTCGATGTCGTTGGCCTCGCAGATCATGTCGAAGCGCATCTGACGCGACCAAGCGGTGTTGCGGTTACGAGGCTGCTCGGCGAACTGGATGCCGTAGCACATTGGGAAGCGCCGGTTCGGGAGCCGCTATGGCCCTGATGGAGACAAGGCCGCGTAGCGGCCGCAGGGTTCATCAGGGCAAGCCATGGCCGGCCAGCGGGTGTCTAAAGTGAAGTTGTCGAGACAACACTTTGGAGGCCGACCGACCATGACCAAGCTCCCCCCTACGCCTGCTGGCGCCGTGCTGGTAGCCATCGACATGTCCAAGAACCGGCAGGAAGTCCTGATCGAGCGACCGGAAGGCGGCCGGCGCCGGCGGCTGTCCGTCATGGCAACCAAGAAGGACTATGACGACTTCGCCGAACAGCTCGCTGCCATCGGCCGTCCCATCGTCGTCGGGTTCGAGGCGACCGGAAATTACCATCGCACGCTGGCGCACAGACTGCTGACCGCGGGGTTCGAGCTACGCCTCATCTCGTCAGTCGCGCTCGCCCGCACGCGCGAGGCGCTGCACAACGGCTGGGACAAAAACGATTCCAAGGACGCCCAGGTCATCCTGCACATGCTGCGGATCGGGGCGACGCAGCGTTATGTCGATCCGCTGGCGGCCGGGATCAACGACCTGCAGGAACTGTCGAAGACCCACGAAACGATCTCCAAGGCCAAGACGCAAACCTGGCATCGGATCCTCACCCACTATTTGCCGCTCTACTTCCCTGAGATCGCCCGCTTCGCCGGCAACAGCAGATCCGACTGGTTTTTTGCGCTCATCGAGCGGTTCCCCACTCCTGCCAGCATCACCGCGCTCGACGCCGAGACATTCTCGGCCGTGGCCTGGCCTCTCATCGGCCGCAAGGTTTCCAAAGCGCGTCTTATCAATGACATATACGAAACGGCCTGCGCTTCGGTGGCTCTGCCAGTCCCGGAGGATTCGGCAGCAATCACCATGTTCCGTATGGTCATTGCGCAGGGGCGCAGTCTCATCCAGCAGCGTGACGAGATAGAGCGGCTTGCCCATGCCAGGCTGGCCGAGCATGTCGATTACCAGCTGCTGCGCAAGATTCCCGGCATCGGCCCGATCAACGCTCTGACCATCCTGGCGGAAGCCGGCGATCTGCGCCGGTTCAATCATCATCGCCAATTTCTGAAATTCTGCGGCCTCGATCTCGCGACGTGTCAGTCAGGCACGTTCCGTGGCCGGACAAAGCTGTCCAAGTACGGCAACGCACGATTGCGCCGGACTTTCTGGATGGCTGCTCAAGTTGCCGCGCGTCAGCGCGACAATAGCTTCCGCGATAAGCTCGGACGATATGTCGCCGGGCACGCGGACGATGCCGACCGTCGCCGCAAGGCGATGACGGCGCTCACCGCCAAGATGGCGCGCGTGGCTCACGCCGTCATCAAGACGGGGACAGAGTACCGGCCGTTCCTCGAACGGTCGGATGCCAGGTGGAAGGACCCCTCTCTGATGTGCCGTGAGGGCGCGAGAGCGACCCTGTAGATAATGTTCGGGCCTTCCACCTGGGTGCGTATCTCGTCTTAAGGATGGTGAGGACCACGGCCGCCTCGGCACCGCTGGATCCTGTGTTTGCTATGGCAGGGAGCGATCCCGTTGACGGTGGGAGCCATCTGGCTCAGAATGCATGCCGCGCCGATGGTTGTCGGCGCATGGATATCTGCTGGCTGAAACCCGCCGCTGCTTCCCAACATAGGACGTTGTCGGTTAGGATAGTGTGGATGCGGTACGGCACGGCTTTCAGCAGGTGTTCGAGGAACTCCCACGCTGTGCGCCTGTCAGCCTTGTCGACCAGTTGGGTGACGGCGAACTTGCGCGTGCGGTCTATGCCGACGAACAGATAGAGCTTGCCTTCGGCAGTCTGCACCTCGGCAATATCGATGTGGAAGAAGCCAATGGGGTAGCGCTTGAAGCGCTGCCGCTTCGGCTTGTCGCCCTCGACATCTGTTAGGCGGGAGATCCCATGCCGCTGCAGACATCGGTGCAGTGCTGACCGGGTCAGGTGCGGGATCGACGGCTGCAACGCATAGAGGCAGTCGTCGAGGGGAAGCAGAGTGTGGCGCCGGAACGCCACAACCATCGCCTCCTCCGCCTCGGACAGGGTCGTTGAATGAGGGGCCTTCGGCCCGGTCTTCAGATCCTCGACCGTCGCCCTCTTACGCCACTTCGCTACCGTCTTGGGGTTGATCCCCAGCTCCCGGCTCAGCGTCGCGAGCGAAGCTTGCGATCGCTGTATTGCTGCTCGGACAGCGTGCGTGGTCGTGGCGCACCCATGACGTACCTGTCCCATACGGCTTCCTTCCATTCCAACGAAAGGATCGCACCATCAAACCGTGGGATCAAACACCTAGAGGCTCTTTCTCGTCAACACGTCGCAGAGCATGGCAAATGCAAATCCGCCAGCGCCGAGAAGGGCCAGTCCAAGGAATGGCCAGTAAAAGCGCACGGCGGTCGCCTCCCAAAATATGTGGCCCATCATTGTGATCGGATTAGCCGGATTGCCTTTCGACGGCTCAAGAAGGTGGTAAAATCCTATTCCGACCAGTCCAAAAAACATCGCTACTATCGATCCAGCTTTAGTCGTGACCATAAAGGGTAGATCGGACGCAGTAAGGTCAGACCTGCGACGATAACGCCTTCCCATATATCACCTCCCCCATCAGGTAGTGCAGTAGGCATCACTACACTGATAGGTGTCAACAGCGATTTGCGAGGGCCGGACCTTTGAACGACATGAGCCTGGTTGTAGTCGTAGGAACTGACACGATTGAAATCGTGAACATGTAGTTGATGACCGCCCGCGGAGGTGCTTGTTTATAGCCGGAACTGGTTTATGCCGACCCTCGTGGCCGTGAAACGAGTACGCCTTGCCATGACGGTGGCGATACCGCAGCTATGCTCAGTCGGGGCAGGGAGAAAGCTCGGCTCGCAAAGCAGATGAGGGAAGGGGTCAATGAAGACTAGTTTGCTGATTATCGGCGGGATGTTTTTTCTCGGGGCGACACACACGGAGGTCACTGCTCAGAAGCGCAGGGTTCCAGCGCGGCGTTCGATGAGCCGTCAACCCCCCCTGTTTGATCCAAAGACTTACGCCAACAGTGTGGCCGACGTCGATTGCTCCAATGTCGTTCAGCGCTACCAAGGGGTGGTTCCGTTCGAAAAGGTAGCGCGGAGCATCGTTGAAAACGACGCGAAGGCTGTTTTAACAAAGGATGAGTTCGAAACGTCTGAGGCCTTCAACAATCGTGCCTCTGCGACCTATCGTACTTGGCTAGGCGGTACGGATAAGGTGGTGCTGGCGCTTCCTTTAGGGGATTGGCAACTGAAGTATGACGCGGATGCCTCATCGTTGAAAATTGGCTCTCCATTCAGCAGAGACTATTACGGCAACAGCCAGACCAATCGCAACGAACTTGCCGACTTTATGGTCGAGCTCTTCAGGGAAGCCAAAGACGGTCAGGCATATAGCGCTCAGAACGCCTATGGAGCGGTTGTCGATGTGTCGGTACGGTCAACCACGCGAGCTGCCTTATTATTCAAGCTCAATGGATCGTATGAGCGAAATATAACCGGGGCGGCGAACTACAACGTCAGCATGTCCCCGGATAGTGCCCGTGCGTTTAAGGCGGCGCCGGTAATGCTGATTCTTGGAAAGATGGCGACAACCTTTCTAGACAGAAGCTCTGATGTAACTCGACCCACAATATCCGACCCTGAGCGGCACTCAACGGCGAGTTATGGTTTTCACATCATCCCGCAATGCATCATCTTCGCGCACCCCGGCGTTGAGGTGGCTAGGGTTAACGGGCTCTAAAGTCGCTGCCTGCGTAGCGGGGGAGTTATAGTATGGTAATAGCCCAGGCAGTTATACGGTGATAACTGCAATGATACCGCATTTGGTGCTTGCCAATCATGGCGGTGCCTGTTCGCAAAGAGCGTGATACCCGGCACCCGCTATCTGTCAGTAGCGCATGATTGAGGAGAATTCCTCAGCGCTACCGCGCCGACAAACACTCGGTGTTTCGAGTAGGCGGAATTAAAAGCTTTCGCTAAAGATAGGGGCTAACACCGGGGGATAACGCTTCGTGGACGATTTCGAACAGCAGCCATTTGCCGACGCCGAGTTCGCCGAGAACCCAGAGCAGCGTTGCCCTGTCATCCTCCTGATCGACACTTCCACCTCAATGCGTGGCGCGCCAATCGACCAGCTCAACCAGGCGTTGGTGGGGTTCAAGGAAGAGCTGGTGGGCGATGCAATGGCGGCAAAGAGGGTGGAGCTGGCGATCGTGACCTTCGGACCCGTTCAGACCCGCACCGACTTCACCACGGTCGATGGCTGGTATCCCGAGGCGTTCGAAGCAAATGGCGCGACCCCCCTTGGCGAAGCGATCATGTCAGGTCTCGACCTCCTGCGTGAACGGAAGGATCGCTATCGCGCGAACGGCGTCAAGTACTACCGACCTTGGGTGTTCCTCATCACGGACGGCGCGCCGACAGACAGCTGGCAGGAAGCCAAGCGCCGCGTCCACGAAGGCGAAGAGCGCAAGGAGTTCATGTTCTACGCCGCTGGTGTCGAGGGGGCCGACATCTCCGTGCTGTCACAGATCTCGACCCGAGCGCCCCTCAAGCTGCGCGGCCTAGCGTTCAGAGAACTTTTTCAGTGGCTCTCGAGCTCGCTGAGCGCTGTCTCTCAGTCGAATCCCGGCGATGCAGTGCCTCTCGCCAACCCCACCGCGCCGGATGGTTGGGCCGTTGCCGGCTGACTTCGGGCGGTGGCGCTGGGCCGCTGCCTCGAGGATCGGAACATCGCACCTTCGAGCGGGTAGCCGGAAGCAGGACGCCTACACGATCAAAGTGCCGGCGCCGGGTGCGCTATGCCTGATCGTGTCCGATGGAGCTGGCAGCGCAAGCCATGGCGGGCAGGGGGCATCCCTCGTCTGCCGGATGCTTTCGACAGCCGTGGGCGAATGGATGAGAGCTTGCGCCGGCTTGCCGTCCGACGAGGAAGTGCGCGAGTGGATCGACGCCATCCGCGATCGGATAGCGCTTGTTGCCGAGAAGCGCGGGCTCACCAAGCGCCATTTTGCGTCGACGCTGGTGGCGTTGATCGTTCGTGATGGCGAGATGCTCAGCCTGCAGGTTGGCGACAGCGCCTTGGTTGCTAGGAGGGAAGGCAGGTGGGAGGCGCTCTGCTGGCCCGAGAACGGCGAGTTTGCCTCCACCACCTACTTCTTAACAGACGACCCTGAGCCTCGGCTGCGCCTCATCCGCGCGGCTGACGAGTACGAGGCATTCGCCGCGTTCTCCGACGGCATTGAAAGCGTCGCGTTGCATCACGCGGCACAAGAGCCTCACGCCCGCTTCTTCGACCCCATGATGAAACCTGTCGATGCGGCCGTCGAGCGCGGGCGGTTGATGAACCTCTCTTCGGCCTTGGGACGCTATCTGGACGGTCCGGCCATCTGTGAGCGGACCGACGACGACAAGACGTTGGTACTGGTGTCACGGGCGTGACACAGGCGATCAAGATCGATGGTCGACCGCTCGCGCTTGGCAAGCGGATCGGGAAAGGGGGCGAAGGAGAGGTCTTCGCGGTCGACAGCAGACCCGACAGCGCCGTAAAAATCTACAAGGACGAGTTGAGAGCAAAGCGCGAACCGAAAGTTCGTGCGATGGTGCAGGCCGATCTAGCGGACTCGACCAAGCTGGTTGCGTTCCCCGCGGCTGTCGCGACCGACGTAAGTGGCGGCTTCATCGGATTCCTGATGCGGCTTGTGTCGGGATATCGGCCGATCCACGACCTTTACGGCCCCAAATCGCGCAAGCTTCACTTCCCGAAGGCCGACTATCGGTTCGTGGTGCGCGCCGCACTCAATGTCGCGAACGCGGTGGTCAAGGTTCACCAAAGCGGCTGCGTCATCGGCGACTTCAACCACTCGGGCGTACTCGTGTCAGGAGAAGCGACCGTCGCACTTATTGATGCGGACAGTTTCCAATACTCGCGCGAGGACAAGCTTTTTCCCTGCGTCGTCGGCGTGCCAGACTTTACCCCGCCCGAACTGCACGGCGCTGACCTCTCCGCTGTGCACCGAACACAGGCTCATGATAACTTCGGATTGGCCGTCGCTATCTTCCATCTGCTGGCGATGGGGAAGCACCCCTATGCCGGCCGCTTCGCCGGCGGCGATATCTCAATGAGCGAGGCGATCGCACAGCATCGTTTCGCCTTCTCTCAAACCCGCGCTGCAGAAACCAGGACCACACCGCCGCCCGCGTCCGTAAGTTTGAAGGACTTTCCGCCTCATATCGCAACCGCGTTCGAGGCGGCCTTCGGTCGAGATCCCAATGCCCGGCCTAGCGCGGCAACTTGGGCGGCCTTGATGCGAGAGCTGGAAAGCGCGCTCAGCCGCTGCGGCACGGTAAAGACCCATTACTTCCCGTCGGCTGCAGGAGCATGCCTCTGGTGCCGGGTCGCAAAGCAGTCGGGCGTCGATATGTTCCCGGACCTGCTCGGTCCGACGCCGAGGTTCACTGCCGGTGGCCCGTTTGACATCGAGCGTATCGCGGCACAATTCAGGGCTATTAGATTGCCCGAGCCGGCGACCCTTCTGCCGCAATGGACCGGGCAGATAAGCGCGGTCAGCGCGGCTGTGACCGCCGCGAACCGTGCAAGGCTTGGTCAGCGGGCACTTGGAGGCGTCGCGTTGCTTGCCGCGCTGGCTGGCTTTTTAGTCGCAGTGAACCTGGGCGTCGTCTGGCTCGGCGTTGGGATTTTTGGGCTGGTGAAATTCTTTGGGAGCTCGGTCGAACAAGCGCCCTTTAAAAAGGCCTATGCGGAGGCGGACTCTCGCGTACACGCACTCGAACAGGCGTTCGTCGACCGGCTCGGACTTGGAGAACTGGTAGCAGTCCGCGGAGACGTCGAACAATGGATCCAATCCTACCGCGGGCTGGATCGGGACCAAGCGGATGATCTGCAGCGTCTCAAAAGCTCGCGCGAGGCGCGGAAGCGCAACGAGTATCTCGATCGTTTTATCATCCGGCGCGCCAGCATCGCGGGCATTGGGCCAGCGAAGACGGCCACCTTAGCTTCTTATGGCATCGAAACGGCTGCTGATATCAAGGCGAGCGCTGTGCGTGCTGTTCCAGGGTTCGGCGAGGCAATGACGGCCAAGCTTCTCGCTTGGCGCAAAGGGCATGAAGACAAATTCCGGTACAACGCCACGGCGGATGCCGCGGACGTTCAGGCCGAGAACGCCGTTCGAGCAAACTGGGCGGCGAAGCGAGCCGACCTACAAACCAAGATCAGCTCGGCCGTGGCTGCGCTCCAAGCGGGTCCGCAGCAGATCGCTACTCGAGCCCATACCAGCGATCCGGCGCTAATGGACGCACTCGAGCGACGAGAACAAGCGGCGCATGACTTGAAGGCGATCGGCCTGCCAGTACCCCCAACCCAGACGCGAGCTATTGCGACTGCGCGACCATCCGCGCCGCCGATATCTCAGGCAGCTTCAACCTCGGCCCCCCGACCCGCCGCAGGGCCTAGCCAACAATCCACGGCGATACCGACCTGTCCGCAATGTGGGGCGGCCATGCGACGTCGAACTGCTCGGCGCGGCCATCGCCCCGGCAATCAATTCTGGGGCTGTTCGCACTATCCTGCCTGTCGGGGGGTTAGAAATTAGGCTTGAACGGGTTTTACGACAGGGCGAGCAGTCTGTTACGACCAGTCCGTCTCTGCCCAGTATCTTTCAGGCATCACCCCCATGGAAAAAGGACCGAGGAAGGCATGATCCTTTAGAGGCATACCCATAACGAACCATCATAGGCGGTCACGATGGGAGGCTCGGACCCTTGGCGGAAACTTCAGTGCGAACGCGACAGGAGCACTTGGATAGCGTTCGCTTTCGCTTCCTTGGAGTGGGGCTGTCGACGGGGCGTCGGATCAACGGTGGCGCCACTGCCCCCTCTTTGACACATTGCTCTTTGTAGGCAGCTGGCGAAATCCTCGGTTTAATGAACCGGAGAACAGATTTGTTATCCTTCAAGATTGGATGGCCTGTTTGGTCTAGGATCGCGAGTCTATCGGGATTTGATGCCACGACGACTCCAGTCACACATTCTTTGTTCGAAAACACAACCGTCGAGCAATACATACTAGGGACTGCCCCTTGGCGATAACAGGATGGTAGAGCTTTCTTGAGGTTTGCAACGTCAATCCTAGCCGTATCGACACCTGTATTCATTTGACCAAGCAACCATACAAGTAAACTGGCGAGAACCGCCCAAGCTACGGCACCAAGGGCAGGGGCAATAATAAGGCCTGTGTCGAACATCAACCATCTGAGCTTAGCTTTCCCCTTTCGCCTCGCAAGAATAGACCGTGCACGGAGGCCCCTTGCGGGTTTCCATTTGCTCGCAGAGAGGAACCACAAAAGCCCGAAAAGGATGAACGCCCCTAGTCCTGGCAGCATTAGCCGCACGATCAGGACGGTTAGCGATGTATTAGCCCAGATATTGAAGCCGCGATATATCGCATTTGCTCCAGGCGGCGACATTCCCGCGTCGGAAAGACTCAAAAGCTTCAGGCGCTCATCATCATATGTTGCGCCGAGAAGGAAAAAGTAAGGCGCGAGAACGAAGGCAAGAAAAGCCGGTGTGGAGGCAATGAGGTATCGTAACAGCTTCATATCTCGCCCTATCCGAGAATTGGTTAGAAATTTGCCTATTCAACCATCCTCACGGGCGTTCCGGATTGCGACCATTCTCTCGTTCTTCCGCCTCGGCTTCAAACGCGAACAGCATGTTGAGAAGCATCAACTCCTCAAAGGCGTAGTCATCCCGAACATCTACCCTATGTGCGCGTCGGTTTCGAATAAGGCTGAACGCGCTCTGGAACATCGAGAGTCGCGCTATAGAGGCTTTTGGCTCCAAGTCGGGCCACACCAGCACCCCAGACCCGCCGAAGGCAACCGGGATAAAGTCCTTAACCGCATCCCCATTATCGTTATAGTTCCTCTTCCCAAGGCGATGCCTTATCGTATGCTCAAGATCTCTAGAAGCCTTTAGTAAAAATATGTCTGGATCATCATAAAACTCGTGTGCGATGGGTCTAAGCCGCCTGTCTAGACGTGCCATGGGCATAACTAGTGGGCTTGAACGCCAAATCTCCGATCGGCGATGGTACGGGATATCAACGTATTCCCGAGTGGAACGATGAGGTAGCGCTGTTCCAGCTTTTATGGTTTCAATCTGACGATAAGTTAACCCTCCACGATAGGCTCTTCTCAGAACCGACAAAGGCACGCCGACATCTACAGGATAGCAGCCAGCTTCCTGAAATAGTGAGAGTACCGTTGCCAAAGCTTTCGGACCCCGCCCAGGATACCCCGACGTCAAGCCACCCCGTATCACGTACCCGCGAAGGTCCACCTCAAAGTAGATTGCATGGTCACCCTGGGATTTATCGTCAAGGACCGTAAGTATCCACGCTGCCGTTGGACGTAGCCCTGATGCTAGGTGTAGGCGCTTGCAATCGTAGCGGCGTCTGCTCGCAAACAGCCGGTTTTTCTGCTCACGCTCTCTGCCACTGGCAGGTGGCATCCTGCTCGAATTATCTGCCAATGTGCTCGCCATCATCCGGCGCTGCTTGCAAACGGGGCGTCGTGCTCACGCTTCCTGCCAATGGGTTCTCCAAACCCGTCGCCGGCAGCCGCTTTTGCGAAGAAGGTTTTCAGAACAGTTTTGACAAGCAGCAGGCCGCAGAAATGCGTTGCGGTCATGGCCCGCCGGCAAGGTCGTCAGAAAGGAAGGTTTTCGCGAACAGAGGACGGCGCATAGAATGGGCACAGATATACGTTTATGACCGAACCCGTCGAACTGCGCTGGCCGCGATCGTCCCGTTTGGGATCAATGGTCGGGATAGGATTCTCTTCATGCCCCAGCCGGTATAAAGGAACCGCCCCGATCGTAGCGGCTGCGTCGTTATCCCGCCTACCCAACCCGTGGGCTCGACCTTCGGCCCAGCCGGG
>JAESGB010000067.1_pt1 | contig 106579 bp, 93 predicted proteins | sample 9266211 | NCBI WGS metagenome assembly JAESGB01 (sample SAMN14514844, study PRJNA621659) | algae metagenome | isolation source: Goleter apudmare HA4340-LM2 and co-occurring heterotrophs from cave wall... | place: USA: Maniniholo cave, Kauai, Hawaii | collected 2009-07-28 | reverse complement strand
GCAGTTACCGATTTGTCGGAGGTATTGCCGTTACAAGAAGAACTAGAGTTTCTCATTATCCGCGATCAGGATGCTGAAGGTCAAGTAACTCTGTCTCGCAAACAGTTAGAAATTCAGCACATCTGGGAAAGGCTGACACAAATGCAGGAGAATGCTCAAACAGTACCAGTGCGGGTCACAGGCGTAAATAAAGGTGGCGTCACTGTTGATATTCTTTCTTTGCGGGGATTTATTCCGCGATCGCATTTAGTGGAGCGTGATAACTTAGAAGCACTCAAAGGTCAAACTCTGACTGCTGGCTTTCTGGAAGTAGACCGCAATAATAAAAAACTGATTCTTTCCCAGCGTTTAGCAACTCGTTCCAGCAGCTTCAGCTTGTTAGAACCAGGTCAATTGGTAGAAGGTAAAATTACAGGTATCAAACCTTTTGGCGTGTTTGTGGATTTAGATGGGGTCAGCGCCTTACTCCACATCAAGCAAGTAAGCCAAAAATTCATCGAATCCCTGGAAAAAGTATTTCAAGTCGGTCAAACAATCAAAGCTGTAATTATTGACTTGGATGAAGGTAAGGGACGGGTTGCTCTTTCTACAAGAATACTGGAAAATTTCCCCGGTGAAGTCCTAGAAAATCTAGACGAAGTGCTAGCCTCCGCCGAAGCACGCGCTCATCGCGCTAGTAATAAAGAATAGGGATGATACCTTTGTAGAGACGTTGCAATGCAACGTCTCTACTCATCATCACCGATATTGCGTTTGGGTGGACGCTTGTAATTAAAGGTGAAGCTACCACCACTCTTAATTACGCGCCGCATCTCATCATAAAGCGGATAATTGCCCACACCGCTTAAACTTGCCCAACCCCGCGCTCTAGTTAAAGCCACAAACAACTGATTGCGGTAACTTACGTCACTTTCATTGCGAGCCACATGATCAAAGCCGACGACATAAACCATGTCGGCTTCATGTCCTTTAGCGCGATTGATGCGAGATACTGTTACCCCATCATCGTGCCAAAATTTATCAGGGTCATGGTTAGGCCATTGCAGCACTAAATCATTTAAATTTAAAGCCGTAGGGATATAAACATCAATATCTTGCTCTATTAAGAAATTCGCAACATGAGTTTCTAATTCCATCGCCTCAGAATTAGAACCTAGCACTACCACCAAAATATCACGGCTAGGATTCAGACCATCATGGACAATATTATGCATAATATTTTCCGCTAGAGCTATCATTTCTGCTTGGCGAGAACCATAAGTGTGAAACTCTAATACAGGTTCACCCCAAAGTTCAGGAATGGGATTTGGTGAGTATTGCGGCTGTCGTCGAATGGTAATTGGTTGACCAATACGCCGAAAGTCACCTGTAACTTCGTAACCGATTCGGTTCCAATCTTCCTTGTTAGTGATACCTGCAAGCATTCCCTCTGGACGTAACAAACCCATACCAATTGCATGAGCAGCTGTGAGAATGGGCCCGGGAGTACGATAACAACGGCGCAACACTTCTGCACGCTTGATACCGCCTGGATATTGGGGTTGTTTATGTAAAAGATGGCTCAATTTTTCACCAAATACCTCTTTAGCTTTGGGGACTACCAAAGTATCCAGGCTTTGTGCTTCATCGTAAGCCCAAATTAAACGCTTTTCTTCTGGTTGTTCCTCACTCACAGGTCGCAGTGCTTGATAAGCTAACCAATAAAGAGCTTGCTTATCTTGATATTTCAAATCATCTTCTGCGACTAAATCTTGACCTTCATCAATCAAGATGGCATCAAACATTGGTTCAATGTCGATTTCTTCCAATAGCCTTCTGCTCAAGTCTATTAAGCCTCGGTTTGGGGGTTTTTCATGAGTATCTCTAGTAGTTCCCCGTCGCTTACCGTGATACTCGCAAATTGTGCCATATAATCCCGGTTGTTCCTTAGCTCCCCAAGCATGAAGCACTCGCAGCTTGAAGTTAGTTTTGGGGTCATATTGCAACTCACCACAACTGAAGCGGCGTATCCACTGATCTAGTAAACCAATCATTAAATCGTAGAGCGATCGCGTAAAAAACACCAAAGCAATATCCCATTCTGGATGCTTCAGATGCATGTGAGCGGCTTTCTGACATAGCAACACTGTTTTACCTGAACCCGCAACACCCCGAATGCGTTGAGGGCCGGGAGGAATTTGTTTACCAATCTGTTCCTGCTGTAAATCGAGTTCGTATAAACTTTCCCTTAAACTGTCAATCACACTTGAACGGGTTTTACCTGTAGTCGAGATGCGGCTACGATGTGTTTTACGGAATACAGGCGTACCCCCAGTTACTGACAGTAATAATTCCCAGTCTTTATCTTCCAGATTTTCTCCTGGAACGAGAATCGAGGAATTTTGAATGTTCTCTAGTAAGCCTTCTTTATTTAATTGGTCTTGAAAGATGATGTTGGGTTGATTTTCTCCTTGATCAAAGCCTTTTTGCTGCCATTGTTCTTGAGTAATTAGTGGTAGGGCTGCGATCGCTCTTCCAGTTACTTTACGCCAAATTGCCGACTCACGATCGCAATATGCAATCAACGCTCGCAATTGATGTTCTGCTTGTTGATAAGGATTGGCTTCTGTTGTGTCTGAATTTTGTAATTGCAACTTTCCGCCATCAACAGATGTAATCTGGTCAATGGTGATCGCTTTAATCTCAATTACAACTAAGCCTAACTCTCGATCCACAATCAAGATATCAGGCTCTTTGCGAATCTCCCCCACCTTTGAGAAAATCGGATAGCGCCAGTAGCCAATACAGTTTTTGTCAGCAAATGCACCACGGACAGCATCCCAAACTTGTTGCTCAACACCATCACTAGCTTTCAGTGGTTCTGTAGTGATAAATTTGCTACCCTGATCTTCATTACCAACAGCCATTGATTACCTGCCTCAAATGGTCAATGCTGTCAAGCTAGCACCGCTTATCTATTAGCTACCAGTGCAGATATACTGGTGGTAAACGTAATTATTAATTGAGTTATACAGTATATATGCTTAATTTTGGATCTTATTTTAGTTGAGTGTGGCGATCGCACTTATCTGTAAGTGCTTTAAGTGCGGATTAATACTATTAAAATAGCCTCAATCCATGAGTTTGATAGCAGTTAAGAAAACCGCAACTACCAAAAGATAGAGTTTGCTAGTCCAAGCTTGTTGTAAAATAGACATAAGAAGGATTCGGGGGGCCATTTACTGGTCATAAACGCCTATAGAGACTATCTACGGTAATCTGCAAGGTCTAAAGTCCAGCCAGCTCAAGCAACTACAGCGGCTGTACCATCAGCGCATACCAGGCGATCGCATCACCACGCCTGACTTTTCCCAGCGTCTGGCAGCAATTAGTACGGAACTGAATCAGCCTGTGTGTGCCTACCTCAACCGTCGTGGACAAGTGATACGAGTGGGGGTAGGTACACCACGTCAAACCCAAATTCCACCGTTGGAATTGCCGCGTTACGGCGCAGAACGACTCAGTGGTATTCGTTGTATCGCCACTCATCTCAAGCCAGAACCGCCTAATGAAGCAGCGCTAACAGCGATGGCAATGCAACGACTAGATACTCTGGTTGTGCTAAATATCACCGGAACAGGCTTTACACGGCGCGGAGGCGGTGCAGCTGGGTACATCAAAGAAGCTTATTTAGCTCATCTGATACCCCAAGAGTCTCGTACCTTGATTACTAGTTCGGCTGTACCCAAGGTAGAGTCGAACAACCTCCAATCACCAAATTGGAGCTTATCAACCCCTCTCAGTATCGATGATCTGGCAGAGCAAGATTTTCTCGACTTGGTAGAAAATCTAGAAGCAGAATTCCGACGAGAATTTGTCGCCCAGGAAGTAGATGCTGATCATGATCGCGTGCTAATAGTGGGAGTGATGACCGATGATACAACTGCCCAACGCTTCCAAGATACCCTAGCAGAATTGGCACGATTAGTGGATACTGCTGGCGGAGATGTATTGCAGACAGTACAACAAAAGCGATCGCGTATTCATCCCCAAACGGTAGTCGGGGAAGGTAAAGTCCAAGAAGTCGCCCTCACCGCCCAAACCATAGGTGCAAATCTCGTCGTCTTTGACCGCGACCTCTCACCCGCCCAAGTCCGCAACTTAGAAGCCCAAATTGGTATCCGGGTTGTTGATCGCACCGAAGTCATATTAGATATATTTGCCCAACGTGCCCAGTCCCGTGCTGGTAAACTCCAAGTAGAACTAGCACAGTTGGAATATATGCAGCCGCGACTCACTGGTAGAGGTCGAACCATGTCCCGACTAGGTGGTGGTATCGGTACTAGAGGCCCTGGTGAAACCAAACTAGAAACCGAACGCCGTGCTATTCAGCAGCGCATTTCTCGACTGCAAAAAGAAGTCAACCAGTTACAAGCTCATCGTTCGCGGTTACGACAGCGACGACAACATCAAGAAGTACCCTCAGTGGCTTTAGTGGGTTATACCAACGCCGGTAAATCTACTTTACTCAATGCCCTGACCAATGCGGAAGTGTACACAGCCGACCAGCTATTTGCTACTCTCGACCCCACCACACGCCGTCTAGCAATTACAAATGCAGTTACTAACGAACCCCAAGAGATTCTGGTAACAGATACAGTAGGGTTCATCCATGAACTACCTGCTTCCCTAATGGATGCCTTCCGTGCCACCCTAGAGGAAGTTACAGAAGCCGACGCCCTACTACATTTAGTAGATTTATCACATCCAGCGTGGTTGAGTCATATTCGCTCAGTTAGGGAAATTCTCGCACAAATGCCCATAACTCCTGGCCCAGCACTGGTTGCTTTTAACAAAATTGATCAAGTCAGTAGCGAGACTCTGGCTTTAGCACGGGAAGAGTTTCCCTTAGCAGTATTTATTTCCGCTAGCCAACGCTTAGGATTAGAAACCCTACGTCAGCGTCTGGCTCAGTTGATTCAATACGCAGTTAACTCTGGTAAATACTGAATAATAAGTCATTAACTCATAAATCATGCTGTAGTCACCATGACTATGGCATGAGTATATTCATATTTCTTATTGCCAGGTTACAGCCATTGTCACATATTTGGATCACTTTTTTCTAGTGGACATAACTGTGTTCCTACACAATAAGTCCACCAAAACTCGATACTATGTAATTATTTACATCAGCATCCTGTACGAGACTTAAAAACCTTTTGGTGTACTCCAAAACTGCCCTGAGAAATTGCCGCACTTAGCCATTGTAGGCTTGTTGTTCTCACCATCATTGATGATATCCAAGCATTTATCTTCACCTGTAAACTGAGTTTTTAACCGCGAATATCCACGACTACCTGTACGTTCTATTTTCCAAAACTGACCAGAATAATTGCCACAATCAGCCATTGTAGGTTTGTTGTTCTCACCATCATTGATGATATCCAAGCATTTAGCCCTACCTGTAAATTGAGTTTTGAGGCGGTAATATCCTCGAGTTTTAGTACGTTCTATCTGCCAAAGCTGACCAGAATAATTGCCACAATCAGCCATTGTAGGTTTGTTGTTCTCACCATCATTGATGATATCCAGGCATCTTTTCTCGCCTGTAAACTGGGTTCTTAGACGATAAGATGAGGATTGAGCAACTGCTTCTCTGGCTACAGGTAGGAACCCTAACATAGGAACAATTACAACCAATAAAATACTAAATACTTTTTTCATACCAGAACTTTCTACCAAAAAACACCACTTAGTTGGACATTACAAGCTCATATCACAAAAAGTAACTAAAAGCTTACTCAGAAGAATAGTAAAAGTATACAGCGTGGTATGTTTATCGAATATCATAATTTTTACTCATGGTTTTAGGGAAACCAATTTAGAAACTGAATACTGTCTGATTCTGCTAAGAAACCCTATGCCAGTGCTTTACTCAAATGATTTCATACGCAGTTAACGCTGGTAAATATTGACAATGAGCTTTGAATTTTTATCATGCAAACCCTAGGCAAAAATACTGAGTTTCATAAGATTATAAAGCCGAAAATGAAGTGTTTTTAAATATAGCTTTTGTATTATAGACAACTTATATTTCTATGCCTAGATTAGTATGAGACTTATCTAATGGTGCTTACAACTTGAGATAAGTCGCAGTGTATTCAATCACCATCATTAAAAGTTGAGTCTCACTATATCTATTTTGTCAGTGTTGATTAACATGAAAAACTTCTTGCCCATTTCAGCAGCGTCTACATTTTTGGCGGCTACTGCTGTTGTGCTCTCGACATCAGCTTTTTTACCTGCTCACGCTGCTTCTTTTAGTTTTAATATCAAAGACTCCACAGATACAAAGTCCCCAGAAGTGAAATTTACTTTAGATGACTTAAACGGATCTGGTCAAATTAAGTTTACAGTAGACTATGTGGGCAATAGCATCAACACAATTGGTGACCTACGGGGTGTTTTCTTTAATATTAAAGATGATTCCCTCCTCAGTGGATTGAAAATTGGAAGTGTCAATGATACTACCAAACTGCCTACATTTATTACCGCCAGCAAATTCGGACCGGCTGGAACAATTGATAAAGTTGGCAACAACAGTAACTCTTTAACTGGACGAGGTCTCAAATTTGATGCAGGGTTAGAAATAGGTCAGCAAGGTATATCGGGAGGCGATGATTTTCAAACTACTAGTTTTATCCTGTACCACACTTCCCAAGATCTCACTTTAGAGCAATTTTCACAGCAGAACTTTGGCGCACGGATCATGAGCGTCGGTTCTGGAAACAACCGTGGAGGTAGCAATAAACTCACTGGTCAAGCTCCATTGTATACCCCACCACCACCAAAACCGAAGAAAGTACCTGAGCCTGCGACAACTGCTGCCCTTGGTTTATTTCTCGCTGGTGCTTTGGGAGTGGCGAAGAAAAAGTCTCTGGCTCAAAGTTCAATTGCCATCTCCTAGAGGTAGATGCTCAGAAATACAGAACACACTCTGAAAGAGAGTTTCAATTAAACAAATACCTACATGGATAGGTGTACGGTATCCCAAAACTTTCGGCAATGTAAACATTATGCCATCGATGCCGTACACCTGTACACTTATTTGTTGAGTCACCCTCATGCGCGGTGAATGCAGCTACATGCACATCAGTATCTCGACAAAGTGATAAATCGCTTACTACGAACAATAAATGCCTAACTAGAAAACAATTAGCTATTTATACTGAAAAATTTCTTACATCCCAAATTAATAACCGTATAGTTGCTGAGGTTAATACTATGTAAAATAGAATAATATAAATATATTAAGAAACTTGGTGCAAACATAAATATTTAGTCAAGGATTTATATGATTCTTGACTAATCTTTATTTGTACAAATATATGTGAGCTGGTTTTAAGGTTAACATCACTACTGAAAATAGCAGATATAGCCACTGGCAAAGTTTTAAAATTAAGAAGTATTAAATCAAGTTGAGGACATTATGGCTGCCAAAGTAGAAATTTACACTTGGAGGACTTGCCCATTTTGCATCCGTGCCAAAAATTTGCTGCACCAAAAGGCGGTTGAATTTATTGAATACAGCATTGATGGAGATGAGGCAGCACGAGATACAATGGCACAGAGAGCAAATGGCAGACGCTCTTTACCACAAATTTTCATCAACGATGAGCACATTGGTGGTTGTGACGACATCCACGCTTTAGACAGACAAGGCAAGCTGGAAGATCTGCTAGCTTCTGAGCAAGTCAACAGTTAAAAGTCAAAATAATATAACTACTGATTGGCAAGGATGTTGGCTGTTTAATTTCTACCGATATCATCTAAAACAACTTGCCAATACTGTATAGATAAAAATTTTCTCAGTAATTGGGCTTTTTCTCAGACAAGTGAGTAAGAATCTGACAGAACATCAGGGGATAATTTAGATTGAATAACCACTAAATTCCTTGGTGATTGAGGCAAAAAGCGTGAAACTGGCTTTCATTATTGATCCCATCCATCAGCTTGACCCATGTCATGATACCAGTGTTGCTCTGATGGAAGCAGCGCAAACTCTAGGACACGAAATCTGGATAACTCAGGCTAACCTGTTGAGCGTGATTGAGGGTAGAGCGTGGGCTTTTCTGCAACGGGTAGAACTCGTACCAGTACAGTTGGTAGAGGGACGCTATTTGGCGGTGAATCCCTGGTATAAGTTGGGACATACATCTTTAACTGCCCTGGAAACAATGGATGCTGTATTTATGCGGACAGATCCACCAGTCAACGATGCTTACCTCTATGCCACTTACATTCTGGATTACATTGACCAAAACAAAACCCTAGTAGTGAATAGTCCTAGGGGGATTCGGGGAGCAAACGAAAAAATGTATGCCCTCCAGTTTACGGATGCAATTCCAGAAACCATAGTTAGTGCTGATAAGCAGTTGATCCGTAAATTTGTGGAAGCCAAAGGAGCAACTGTACTCAAACCACTAGGTAACAAAGCTGGGGAAGGAATTTTATTCTTACAATCAGGCGATCGCAATTTTAATTCCATAGTCGAACTCAGTACCCTGCAAGGACGAGTACCTGTTATGGTACAAAGCTACTTACCAGCAGCCAAGGAGGGAGACAAGCGAATTATTTTGCTGAACGGAGAACCCATTGGTGCCCTCAATCGCCTTTCTAGTGGGAGTGACTTTCGCAATAATATGGCAACTGGTGGTACAGTCGCGCCCACCGAAATTACCTCCAGAGAGTACGAAATTTGCAGCCAAATAGCTGAAAAATTACGCCAAGACGGCTTAATGTTTGTGGGTATTGACGTAATTGGCGGCTACCTAACCGAAGTCAACGTTACTAGTCCGACTGGAGTTAGAGAAATCGATAGGCTCGATGGGACTCAACTTGGTTATCAGGTAATGCAATGGGTTGAGCAAACTCTAAAAAGTAACAAACAACAATAATTTACCTGCTGTCGTTTCAGACTAGAAGTTATAGAACCAAGGGAAGCTAGTGATTGTAGTCCAAACTCCACATCCCTGCTTTTTTGTTCAAAAGAACTAATAGCGGACATCTAAGTCAACAGATTTTGTGCCCTAGTTCATTCTGTCTGTATGTAGCTTTGAGAAATTCCTTCACCATAGACATTTTTGGGATAGCGGTATAACTGCTGACCCCTGCTCTTGGTGAAACTCTATAACTAGGAGATTGTATACAGCGCTCAGTATTACCTGAGAATTCAAATTTACCCTAAAATCTCAGACTCAAAATCCTGGCATCACCTAATTTTTAGGACGTCGCCGTTGTAGAAAATCGGGAATGTCCAATATGGGTTTTTCCTTTGGTTCCGGAATTGGGTTTGGGGGATTAACAGTTGGTGTTGGTGGCTGTGATGTTGGACGTCTAGAGGTAGGTGCTACTCGTGGGTTAGCGACGTTCTGCTGTGGGGCCGCTTGGATTTCACCTGTAAATCCAGTAGCAATTACAGTAATTCTCACCTCACCTTGGAGCCTATCATCAATCACGGCTCCAAAAATAATATTAGCGTTGGGATCTACTACTTCATAAATTGTTTCTGCGGCTGCATTGACTTCATGCAGAGTCAAGTCGCTACCACCAGTAATATTAAATACTACCCCTCTGGCTCCTTCTATAGAACATTCTAGCAAGGGCGAGGAAATAGCAGCGATCGCTGCTTCCCTAGCTCTGGATTTTCCAGAACTTACACCTATGCCCATCAATGCTGATCCCGCGTCTGCCATCACAGCCCGGACATCGGCAAAGTCAACGTTTACCAAGCCAGGGATGGTGATGATATCGGAAATCCCCTGTACCCCTTGGCGCAACACATCATCAGCATAGCGAAAAGCTTCTTGCACAGGTGTTTGCTCTGGGATCACTTCTAGGAGTTTGTTATTGGGAATAATAATTAGTGTATCGACTCTACTTTTTAATCCTTCAATGCCTTGCTCTGCTTGGCTAGTGCGACGACGACCCTCGAAGACAAATGGACGTGTGACAACACCCACTGTCAGAGCACCCATTTCTTTTGCTACTTCTGCGACAATTGGCGCAGCACCTGTTCCAGTACCACCACCCATACCAGCAGTAATAAACACTAGGTCAGCACCTTCTAAAGCCGTGGCGATTTCATCCCGCGATTCTTCAGCTGCCTTTTGACCAATCGCAGGATTGCCACCTGCTCCTAAACCTCGTGTCAGCTTCTGTCCTATTTGCAGCCGACTGGGAGCACCTGCCAAAGTCAAGGCTTGAGCATCAGTGTTAATTGACCAAAACTCGACTCCACTTACATCTGACTCAATCATGCGGTTAACAGCATTACCACCACCGCCACCCACACCAATCACTTTAATGTTGGCAACTCGACCTGGAACAATCTCTCCAATGCGGTTAATTTCAGTAGTAATCTTTTTACTATCATTATTTTGCGAGAAGTTCAGCCCAGAGTGATTAAACGGATTGTTCGAGTTAACCGCCAGTGGGAACCCTGGCTGTCCCACAGATTGGGAGTTTTTATAGGTAAGCCCTTGGTTATTATCAAGTGTCATTGGATTCAGAAAGGGTAGATAAACGACTTTTTCAGGTGCAATTCACCTAAGAGTCAACTATAGTTTGACACTGCCATAGATTGGCGCAGTGTTCTTCATTGTTCTCGCTACTGCAACCCTAACAGGATTGCTGGTGCGAAAGTTAGCCACATGAGCAATCATTAGAGCAGCTAATCGTACAATCGATTCTAGAGAAGTATACCTATATTTACTTAAAATTGATCTGTATAACTTCCAGTAGAGATTAATATCCTTGTTTTTGCTTTGCTGATTTAGCTTGGTATTCCTTGGAAATCGCCAGTACTGTCCCCCCATTTCTGCTAATAATTGAGATTGGTCACTAATCTTACAATTTATACTATTGATTTTTTTTTCGTTGTCCATTATTTGTGTTACTGCATTTTTATTGTATTTTATACAACTTAATCTCCAGGCTGTACTGAGATTAGAGATGCTTGCTGATAGTAAATTTGGTTTTTCGGGATAGATTTTCGTGAACACCTATACAATCAACCTCAGTAAAAGCTCCTCTAAGTCCAAAATTGTCATCAGGTAGCATTACTGCTAAAAACGCTCCTTCGCATATCTTGTCTGCTCTAATAGTATGGCTAATATGTTTGAGCATTGAGCATAATTGCGCCTGGTAACACAAAATGTTCTTTCTACCTACTCATCTTTGGATTTAATAGTAAGGAAGAATTTGCTTGTCAGTTGGTAGAACACCCTAATTAGCTAGCTATTTGATGTGTCTTAACAAACACTTGGTTGGAGCAATATTCTACCCTATAGAAACCCTCACTAGTACCCTCAAACAACTATATATGCCAAATAAGCTTTGTAAACCAACAATAATGGCTCCAGGGAAAGCCTGCGAATCACGCATCCAAAGTAATTCTTCGGTAGATTAAAGCGGATTTTCTATTACCTAAACGAACTGTGGGAAATCATCGTTAGCAAAGTCTTCGAGGCAGAATTGATGGCTACAAAAACTAATCACCCTCTGGGTGCTTGCCTTAAAGAATGCTATACCTGTGTGCTCCGCTTGTAAGTTAGAGATTAATTATCAACTCACAAACTCTTCCCTTTCACACTCTGGGTTTAGTCAAAAATCAGGTAAGTAAAAGGAATATGCCACAGTTAGGAGGCATCTTCGATTGGCTAACACATTGCACCCAATTACTAAATGTGACAGTGACCATCGAGATGTTTTTTTACTCACCAAGGAGATTTTATAGTTGTTTGTCTCATTTTAATTAGAAATTAACAATGTTTTTTATGTGGGTTACTGGAAAACTGTGAAAATAATAAATATATCTAGCGGCATATAACTTTCACATGCTGTGTGTTCCTAATGGTTTTGTGAGTTAACCTTTTGATTTTTTTGGTTCACTTGTACTAATGGATTTTCGGGATTTTTTAGATCAATATACTCTATTTGGCTGGAATTGAGTTTGTCTGGTAAATGGCGCATTTGAGTAAGTATCTTGATTTGTTCAGATATTTGGGAACTCGGAGGACCGAGGTACACATTACCTAGTTCTGTTTTTAAAATTAAATTCGTCGGATCTTGACAATCAATTTCCACTACTTTGACTAAACTCTGACTCACAGCTTGATAGAGTTGCGTCCAGAAGGGACGATACTGCGCTGGGGAGCCAGTTACTTTCAGAATGGGCAATTTTGCATTAGGATTAAGAAATGTATATTTGTCTAAGGGCATCCAAAACCCACTGGCGTCTAGTAATCCTACAGTTCCTTCTTGTTTGTCAGTATCTGTTTTTCCGTTGTTAGGCGTTTGAGCTACTGCTACAGGTACTCGTTTTTTGATTTCGATGATTAATCCAGGGGGAAACAAACGACGGCTAACAGTTGCTTGGGCGATCGTCGGTTGTTGTTTTAAAGAATCGGCAATCAAAGATGGTTGAATCCGCCATAAAGACTGGGGATACGATAGCACTAGTATTGATTGAATCGCTTCATCCGAGAGTAATTGATTCCCTGATTTCATCACAATTTGTTGAGGAGCCTTGAGTACCCACATTGGTTGGATTGCCAACCACAGTAAACTACCCGCTAGACCACTAATGGCAAAAGTTCGCCAAATAGCCTGAATAATCCTCATCTGCCTCTGCCGCCGTAATTTCTTACGCCTCTGGGCTAAATCCGTGCGGGAAACTGAAATGATGCCAGCCATCCAAACCTCTTTCTGGTCTTTAGTCCAATTTAGTTGATGCACTCGGTGCATCTTAATCTAATTTTTAGTAAAGCTTGTCGGCATCTACTAGTCGCTATTCTCAAGACTTTTTTCACGTTTTAGTAACACTTTACAGCAACCATACTAGTACCGCAAAGCGGAATTTAAAATTAAAAATTTGTCTTAAAAAGTTGAGCCACTACTCGACTAGAGTTTCCTAGGTTATAGCAAGTGCTGTTCCTAGGTTAGGGAACCAATCCGGGTAATCTTCTCTTCGGGACGCTTCGCGTAGCTGGCCTCCTCGTAGCGGTATGAGAACCCCTACCCTAGGGGAACGACTTCGTCGAATGATCCCTTACGGGTTCAGCAGTCCCTCTACTTGGGGAAACCCCAAGATCGGGCTGCTTCACCGCACGTGTGGCTGCGCTCACCGCTTACAAAACTGCTCACAAAATTCAAAGGAAACTCAATACAACAGAAATTTTTTCTAGATAATTACAAAATATTTATTTGAGCGCAATACTATACCATAGATATGTTGACAAAAAATGATTAAAATGATATGTCTATCATGACCTAATTTGTGTGTGCATTGCTATAATTAATACAATTTGTAGCTCAAATACAGCTATTAACATTGTGCTCACTAGTAACTTTTTTTACAAAAAATCTCAGGCATACAGTTTTGTCACAAATCTACTGTAAGCCGATAGATTGTCAAAAGTTCAATAGCAGCTGTAAAAAGGACAGATACTTTCAGCACGTGATGGATAATTATATTTCCACCATGCTAATGACAGTTTCCAGTGGCAATAGTGCGCCGAATGTTGCTGTTTGCAGGGTACAAATTATGAGTTAACTATTTAACTCAGTGCCAGTCGATAGCACCTTGTATATAAAAAAACAATAAAACCGCATCTACCTCTACATCTGCATTTACATGAGAACGACACTGAATCTGTCACGTTTTTATAAAGCTTGTAACCCAAGCTACACACTAAACATGAGCAATGTACTGGATCGACAGTACTACATAGATTTTGCCAATGTACGTGGTTGCAAGATAGTAGAAGAATTGCAACGTACCATCAGCCGGATCTCTCCAGATGAGCCGACTTGCCAGTTATTTACTGGGCACATTGGCTGTGGTAAGTCCACAGAGTTACAGCGTCTGAAGGCAGAACTGGAATTAGCAGGATTTCATGTAGTTTATTTTGAATCCAGCCAAGACCTAGATATGGCGGATATCGATGTTAGCGATATTTTGCTGAGTGTAGCTCGTCAAGTCAGTGTGAGTTTAGAAGGAATTGGCATCAAACTGAAACCGGGTTATTTCACTAGTTTGTTTAAAGAAATAGGAGATTTTTTGCAAACTCCTATTGATCTGTCTGCACAGGCGGAGTTGTCTTTAGGCATTGCCAAAATTACTGCTAAAACCCGAGATAGCGCCCAGACGCGTAATCAATTGAGACAATATCTGGAACCACGCACCAATAGTATTTTGCAAGCGATCAACGAAGAAATATTAGAAAAGGCTATAGATCAATTAAAGCAGCGCGGTCAAAAAGGACTAGTAGTAATTGTAGATAACTTAGATCGAGTGGATATGCGCCCTGTAGCATCTGGACGCACGCAGCCGGAGTATCTCTTTATTGATCGAGGCGAACAGTTACGCCGACTTAAATGCCACGTGGTTTACACAATTCCCCTAGCGTTAATTTTTTCTAATGAGTATGAGACACTCAAAAACCGCCTAGGGGGAGGTATCGCTCCCAAGGTTTTGCCAATGGTATTAGTGCGGCAAAGAGATGGTAGTGATTATGAACCAGGTATGTCCTTATTGCGCCAGCTGGTGCTAGCAAGAGCTTTTCCAGAAGTATCCTGGAACGAAAGGTCGTCATTGATCACAGAATTATTTGATCACCCAGAAACCCTGGAACGTATATGTCGTGTGAGTGGCGGTCACATTCGTAATTTATTGGGTTTGCTTTATAGCTGCTTGCAACGCCAAGATCCACCTTTCTCTAGGGAATGTTTAGAAGCTGTAATTAAAGACTACCGTGATGATTTACTACTAGCTATTGATGAAGGCCAGTGGGAATTACTGTTTGAAGTAGTACAGCAGCAAAATGTTAAAGGTGAGTCTGACTATCAGAGCTTACTGCGTAGTATGTATCTATTTGAATACCGGGATCTCCAAGGGCGATGGTTTGGCATCAGTCCAGCTTTGGCAGAAACCGAAAAAGTTCTAACATGGCAGCAAAACAAATAGTGGTAGGGAATGAGGAATGGGAAATTGGGTATCAACAGACAAAGGAGATAAGAAGTTAAGGGGTTGAGGGGGAAGAACCTAGACTAAAACTTTCATGCACTTCCCTGCTTGTCTACTTTCTTCCTCATTCCTAATCCCCAGTCTCTCATCTCTAATTCCTATTTTTTAGCCCGGTTTTAATTTATGACAAAGTGGCAATTTACAACAGCGATCGCTCATCAAAATCAGCACGCTTTGCAAAGGCTGATTCGAGCGATTCATCTCTCCAAGGGTCAATTTGCCTTGATTTTAGTCCGGTGCAACTATGCTCAATTACGGGAGCAAATGTTGGGCAATCTCCGCTTGCTCACTCAAGATATGAATTTACGAGAAATAGTTCTTAATCCATCAACTACTGCCTTACACACCACAATCACTACAGAATTATTTCTCGATCATCCGGCTGTAGTTACAGATTCTTTGCCGTCAGCTGTGATGGTTTTTGGCTTAGAGTCAATTACGACTCTGGAAAACTTACTGACTGGCATTAACCAAGCACGAGATATTTACGCTGTCACTTTTCCTTTTCCCTTGGTCTTATGGCTACAAGATGAAGTTGCGTCAATGCTTTCTCGATTAGCACCTGATTTTAAAAGTTGGGCGGCAACCACCATCAAATTTGACCTAGCAAAAGAATATTTAATTGCTTTGATCCGGCAAGAAACAGAATATCTATTTGCCAAAGTTTTAGAGGCGGGCACTCATAGGTTTTTATCTAATGCTGCTCTTGATTTAGCACCTAATTCCCAAAATCGCCATGAAATTGAATCGGCTCGTAATGATTTATTGCGGTTATATCATGTCAAATTAGAACCAGAATTAGAAGCAAGTTTAGAATTCGTTTTGGGGCGTGACGAATACGCCAATGATCAAATTGATGCGGCTTTAGCTCATTATCAAAGGAGTTTAGTGCTGTGGCAACAGGTAGGTTCAGCAGACAGTGGGTTTAGGGGATTAGTAGAAAATTTAGAAGTATATTCTCCTGATCCGCCTGTGTTGTCATCCCCTCCATTGCTACGGCAGGCAGTGGTGATCTTCCATTTAGGACTATGCTATCGCCGCATGGCAGACCTGAATCAGGGTGCTGACCACAAGTACTGGCAAGATGCTCTTTTGTGGTTTAGGCAATGTCTTGAAATGTTAGAGGCTGCACAAAGACAAGACTTAGTGGCCAAATTTATTTTGCCGGCTTGTGAAATGTTGCTTCGTTTACAAGTTTGGGAAGAATTAGCAGCATTAGCTCAAAAGGCTTTGCAGTTACATGAAAAATATGGTGATCCGGCGCAGGTTGCTCAAGATTATGGCTTTTTAGCAGCTGTGGCAGCTGCGGAATCAAATTGGTTAATAGCGCACGAATTAGTCAATACAGCAATTTCGATTACCGAACAGGCAACCGAAGTTTCGCGGCAGCAGGAAAGCTGGCATCTTTTATTACTAGCACGTACACAGAGACATCTGGATGATTGGGAAGAAGCAATCAATAATTTAGAATGGGCAAAAGTTGTTTGCGAGCTACAGTATGAGCCATCGCTCTATTTAGAGATTTTAGAGGAATTGCGATCGCTCTACTTTTTTCAACGACATGATTACGCTGAAGCCTTTAACCTCAAGCAAGAAAAAATTCAAATAGAGCATCAGTATGGCATTCGTGCCTTCATTGGGGCCAGTCAATTACAGCCGCAGCGCTATAGAATCAACCCAGTTTTAGCGTCACAAAAAATACCATTTATTCCTGAGGAAGTTGCCCAAGAAATAGCTGCTGCGGGACGGCAACAAGATGTCAATCGCTTAATTGAACGAATTACTCGTGCTGACTACAAACTTACAGTGATTCACGGCCCGTCAGGTGTTGGCAAAAGTTCAACAATCAAAGCAGGTCTAGTACCAGCTTTAAAAGGAAAAGTTATAGGTGAACGTATACCTTTACCGATTGTTTTATCTGTTTACACCGATTGGGTGACAGCCTTAGGACGTAGTATTAACCACGTACTCTCACAGACAGAAATATCGGTCGCTGTAGAAATGACCCCGACTATATTGCTCGAAAAGCTGAGGTTGGCATCTGAGCGTAATCACACAATAATTATCATTTTTGACCAATTTGAAGAATTTTTCTTTGTTAGCACATCTCCGGCAAAAAAGATTCAATTTTATAAATTCTTTAGCGAGTGCTTAAACATTCCCTATGTGAAAATGATTCTTTCATTACGGGAAGATTATTTACATTATCTTTTGGAATTTGAACGATTAAGTAAGGAGACTAGCGACGGTTTATATGATCTTGGTGTAATTAATAAAAATATATTAGATAAAGATATTCGCTACTACTTAGGGAACTTCACTCGTGATGATGCTATGGGAATAATCCATAGTTTAACTCAACGTTCACACTATGAAATGAGTGATGAGTTAATTAACCAATTAGTCAATGATTTAGCAGCAGAATTAAACGAAGTACATCCAATTGAATTACAAATAGTCGGTGCTCAACTGCAAGCAGAAAATATCACCACACTAGAGCAATACAAGATTTGTGGCGGTTCAGAAAAACTTGTAGAACGCTGGCTAGAAGAAGTAATCAAAGACTGTGGCCAAGAAAACGAAGAACGTAGCTGGAAATTATTATTGGAATTAACGGATGAAAAAGGTACAAGACCGCTAAAAACCAAAGCTGATTTAGCGGTGGCTTTAGGAAATCATGCGGATAGAATATCAGAATTTGACTCATACTGGGAATTTATTTTAGAAATTTTGGTGGGATCAGGTTTAGTATTGCGAGAGCGAGAAGAATTAGGCGATCGCTACCAGCTGGTTCATGATTATTTAGTCGAGCCAATTCGCCAAAAAAATAACTACGGTATAGTCGCCGAATTAGAAAAAGTTAGATTTGAAAAAACTAGAGCTGAAGTAGCCCAAAAACTCTCTCAAGAGCAACTTAATCTGGTTTTGCAACGACGATTGAAAGAAGCACGTATAGCTGGCCTTGTCTTGGCAATTATGGCAGGTAGCATAGCAGTACTATGGTGGCAAGCCGACTTACAAAAAAGAGCCGCAGTTAGCCAAAGCCTACGAGCTGAACGTAGCGAAACCAACTTTAAAATTAGTGCGATCGCTGCCGCTAGTGAAGCTTTATTTGCCTCTGATAAGGAATTCGATGCTCTATTAGAAAGCTTACGAGCTTGGAAAAGACTCAAACAAGCAGATGGAGTCCAACCAGATACTAAAATACGCGTGGTGACAGCCTTGCAACAAGCAGTTTATGGGGTCAAGGAATTAAATCGTTTAGAGGGACACAGTGATATTGTCTGGAGTGCAACTTTCAGCCCCGATGGTCAATTGTTGGCATCAGGCAGTACAGATAAGATGGTGAAACTTTGGCGTCCTGATGGTCTTTTACTCCAGACTCTTGCAGGACACAGTGATGCTGTCACTAGCGTGAGTTTCAGCCCCGATGGACAGACCCTAGCATCGGCTAGTCTCGACAAAAATGTACAATTATGGCGGAAAAACTCAATTACGGGTGACTTTGACCCCCATCCCTATAAAGTCCTACAAGGGCATGGGGATTGGATTTATAGCGTCAGTTTTAGCCCTGATGGAGAGTTACTGGCCACTGGTGGTAAGGATGGGATAATCAAACTCTGGCGGCAGGATGGAAGTTTAGTAAGAATCCTTAGAGGGCATCAAGGGTGGGTTAACTGGGTCACTTTCAGTCCTGACGGCCAATTTATTGCCTCAGCTAGTGATGACAAGACAATCAAAATTTGGCGTCGTGATGGTAACATCGTCACGACTTTACAAGGACATCAGCAAGGTGTGACTGCTCTGGTTTTCAGCCCTAACGGCCAATTATTAGTATCGGGGAGTAGAGACAAAACAGTCAAGATTTGGCGACGGGAACGTGACAATAATCAAGATGGCTTTGAGTTTCGTGCTTACAAAACCTTACGCCATCATAAAAAGACAATTTGGAGCCTCAACTTCAGTGCCGATGGTAAGAAATTAGCCTCGGGAAGTGAAGACAACACTATCAATCTCTGGAGTGTCTCAGGTGTCTTACTCAACACCTTTAAAGGACACAGCGACACTGTAGCTAGTGTTGCTTTTAGCCCAAATAATCAACTTTTGGCATCTGCCAGTTATGACAAAAGTGTGAAACTTTGGAGTTTAGATGCCCCAAAATTACCGATTCTTCAAGGACATACAGACAGAGTTTTGAGCGTTACTTGGAGTCCTGATGGTCAAATGTTGGCTTCTGCTAGTCGTGATCACACGGTAAAACTCTGGCAAAGAAATATCAAAGGAGGCACAGTAGAAACCCGACTCTACAAGACTTTAACTGGTCACGGAGATCGAGTTACTAGCGTTAGTTTTAATCCCAAAGGTGAAATGCTGGTATCAGGCAGTTTTGACAGAACTGTAAAACTTTGGCGACTCGACGGTACTTTATTCAAGACCCTCGAAGGACATACTGATAGTGTAAACAGCGTCAATTTTAGCCCTGATGGTCAATTATTGGTATCAGCTAGCAAAGATCAAACAGTGAAACTCTGGAACCATGAGGGCAAATTGCTTAAAACTTTGCTCGGACATCAGGATCGAGTCAACAGCGTCAATTTTAGTCCTGATGGCCAGGTGATCGCCTCTGCTAGTGATGACAAAACTGTGAAACTCTGGCGACGTGATGGGACTTTAATTAAAACTTTTTCGCCCCATGATAGTTGGGTATTAGGTGTGAGTTTTAGTCCTGTTGACCAGTTGCTAGCTTCTGCTAGTTGGGATAACACTGTAAAGCTATGGCGGCGGGATGGTACTTTTTTAAAAACATTATTAAAAGGCTACAGTGATAGCGTTAATGCGGTAACTTTTAGTCCTAATGGTGAAATAGTTGCTGCTGCGAGTTATGACAAAACTGTGAAACTCTGGAGTCGTGAGGGTAAATTAATTAAAACCCTCACTGGACATCAAGGCGCAGTGTTTAGTGTCAGCTTTAGCCCTGATGGAAAAACTTTGGCATCAGCTAGCGACGACAACACGATAATTCTATGGAACTTGGATATTGATAACCTGCTCTTGCGTGGTTGTAGCTGGGTGGATGATTATCTCAGATACAACCGCAATGTTGAAGGGCGCGATCGCCTTCTTTGTGATTTCGTCACCCCCAGACCTTAGTACCACGAGTTATGAGTTATGAGTGTGAGGCGCAAAGAGTTTTTAATTGAAAACTCAAAACATGTGACTAAGTTACCAGCCACATGAGCGATCGCTGCCAATTAAACTATCACTATTTTCATCATTAGCCTCTTGTACCAATTTCACTAAAAAAGCTTTTAGCCTCATGCGCTCAATATAAGGCCAGCCACCCTCAGACTCGATATCTTTCAGCAGTGAGTAGAGTTGCTGACGGTTATCAGGCAAACTGTCTTGAAAAGACCCATCTCGGATTTCTCGATGTAACTCCTCCAACCGCCTCAGCAACGCCAAAAGTCCTATGGAGTCTCCTTGATAACTCTCAGCCGCATCATAAACCGTAGTTGATATCGCTTGCAGTTTTGCAGACAAATTTCCTGATTCCAAACTTCTATCGTTGCTCATGCCAACTTTTCTTTGTAAATTTAAGGTCTACTCAAATTTACCGAAGATTTTTGACTAGTAGGGAATATGCAAGTTCTGGTGGCTTCTGGAAGGGACTGGAAATGGTTTAGGCTAATCTTGACCACGCTCTGAGTTTACAGGCGTTGACTGCCCAAGTAAGGGCAGACCATAATCTGATTTGTATCCATACCAACCAGAATTGCAGTTGGGTATTTGCGCGATCGCCTCTAAAACAGAGCAGTAACGCTTAACACAGCTTCTGCAATAGCTAGATGGGATCAAGATGTTCTTGCTTAGAAATAGAATACTTTGATTTTGAGTTTCAAAAAATCGTATGATCTGGCTGATTTCCCTATCAAACAATTAGCTGTATGTAGTAGCGTCACATACATACTACGAAGTGTCTTAGGCGATGTCCCTTTTGCCTATAGCAACAGCAAAACGCGAAGAGAATCCCACTTTTCGTTTTCTTCAAGGTAAGCTCTGACGCCGCTCTCTTACAGGGTGTAGTTATCCATACACCCAAACTCTATCCAATGACGCCAACAGTGAAACTGCTGGTTTGGTCCCACTAGCACCACACATCCAAAAAAGATGTCCTGTGTTGTCTAGTCTGACACTTGCAATCCAGATTTCAGGAAGCGACACGTTTAATTACGTTTAGCAGAGCAGTTTTACAACTTAGATATTAATTTTTGACATTGAGGTTGACCATGAGGTATCGCGCTTTAATTGTTGCATTCTTGGCTTTGTGCCTGGGCCTAATAACCGCTTGTAGCGACGGATCATCATCTTCTGGTAGAGATATACTCACTTACGAACAAATTCGCGGCACTGGTTTAGCCAACAAATGCCCCCAACTATCAGAAACAAGCCGTGGTTCGATTCCCATTGATTCTAGCCAGTCTTACGCTATTAAAGAACTTTGCTTGGAACCAACCCAGTTCTTTGTGAAAGAAGAACCTGCTAATAAACGGCAAGAAGCAGAATTTGTTGCTGGCAAATTATTGACTAGGTATACTTCCACCATTGACCAGGTGCAAGGCGATCTGAAAATTAACCCAGATAATAGTCTGACCTTTGTAGAAAAAGATGGTCTGGATTTCCAGGCCATTACTGTCCAGCTACCTGGTGGCGAGCGAGTACCCTTCCTCTTCACTATTAAAAACTTGGTTGCTCAATCACAACCTGGTTTGAAGAGTGTTAATACTTCCACAGACTTTGAAGGCACTTTCAAAGTACCTTCCTACCGTGGTGCTGCTTTCTTAGATCCTAAAGGTCGTGGTGTTGTCAGTGGTTATGATAACGCTGTGGCTCTCCCTGCCCAAGCAGATGATGACGAACTTACCCGTACCAACGTCAAGCGTGCTGAAATTCTCAGTGGCAAGATTTCTCTGCAAATAGCTAAAGTTGACAGCGTTAGTGGTGAAATTGCTGGTACTTTCGAGAGTGAACAGCCATCTGATACTGATTTAGGTGCTGGCGAACCTAAAGAAGTTAAGATTCGCGGTCTGTTTTATGCCAGAGTTGAACCAAATCGCGGCTAAATCTTCCTGGATACCCCAATTTTTAGCCATCAGGCTTAAACGCTGAGATTAACCCTTTTACCCACCTAATCATTAGGTAAGTAAAAGGGTTTTTTGGCGATAGGATCAACTACTTAACGGGTAATATCGTTTTAGATTTTAGACTTCATTGTGAGCAGTACTTCGACTTTTTCTGAGGTTGCTGCTACGCGTAGCTTGGTTCCCTGGAGGGGTATCCTCAACACAAGTCAATCTAAGGATTTTGGATTGGCAATTCCTGTCTGCATATGAGTTTTATGAATCCAACTGTAGCCATCATTTTTCAAATTGGTACAAAATTTTTGAAATCAGTATAAACATTTATCTATTATTGAATTTATAGGCAAGGAATTCGGCAGATTGCTAGTGTTCAGCAAATAGTTATATTCACTGTTGACTAATAAGGCAATAGTAGATATGTACGTATATTTACGCTCAAACACTTAGAGGTTTTCATTATTCTATAAATTTTATAAATTATCGCCAATTCATACCGTATTGTTACGGTTAAAAAGAATTTATTAAAATCTAGCAAAATAAAAACAATTGTGATTTTACACACTTTAGTAAGTCTCATATTTAATGAGCTAAATTAAGTAAAATCCCGGTTTGAAATTAAGTAAATAATTTCATATTTTGGCTACAGGTCATAACGAAGCTCAAAGGCAAGCAAAAAGAAAACTTTGCTTGTCTCAATTCTGCTCGATTGTCAACCCAATATAGAATTTTTTCCACATAAAAAGTTTACTATTTACCAGAGAAATTTCTGGGTAATATCAGGTGAGTTTGCTTTGACATGGCGTAATCATATCTGGATTTAAAAGCGAGTCATTGACAGTTTATTTGCTCAAAAAAAGCGGTGCTATGCCTACTACAGCCACTAATGAACTGAAGCATGAGATTTGGCAGATCTTGCGAGAATATCAAAAATCTCGCTCAGAGACTGTTCGTAATCAACTAGTGCAACTCAATTTTGGACTTGTGAGAAAAGAAGCTCACTATTGGATGAATCAATGCCATGAAAGCTATGAGGACTTGCTCCAAGTAGGCTGCTTGGGTTTAATTAGGGCTATTGAAAGATTTGAAATTTCTAAGGGACATGCCTTTAGTTCATTTGCTATTCCCTATATTCGCGGTGAAATTCAACATTACCTGCGGGATAAAGGCGTCACTGTACGAATTCCCCGACGTTATTTAGCTCTGCAACAACAGGCAATAGGAGTTTCACGTTCTTTGCGTGAAAAATACAATCGCCCACCTACTGACACAGAACTAGCAGCAGCATTGGAAATTTCTGCAACTGAATGGCAAGAAATTAAATTAGCATGGGTAAATCGCGCCCCTTTGAGCCTAGATGTACCTGTGCAAGATGGAGAAGAAGGGGCTACAAGCTTGGGGGAATTAGTTCCAGATCCTCACTACCGCAGCTTTCAATTGGCGCAGGAAGACCGATTTCGTTTACAACAAGCATTAGTTCAACTAGAAAAGCACACCCGTGAAGTTTTGGAGTATGTGTTTTTGCATGATTTGACACAAAAGCAAGTAGCAGAACACATGGGGATTAGTGTAGTTACGGTTTCTCGTAGAGTCAAGAAAGGGCTTGACTTATTGAAACACCTGATGGGCACTGTAGATGATTAACTGCACCTAGAGTAAACGCGCATAACTGCCGTGTAAGCAGTGTTAAAAATAACCTTTGCAATGTCAAAAATTAGGTTATAAAGGGAACAGACTTAGCCTGAGATACAAATTTTAGGCATGTTAATTTCCCCAAGCAAATTTTTCTATTGCTTTTGAGAGCAGCTAATGAGCAAAAGAAATTCCACGATTGCAGGTGCAGCCATTTTAATTTTGGCGATCGCTGGATGTGCTTCTGAAAGCACACCAGAAGCTACCATTCCTAGTCCAGAGGCAACTAACCCTAGTCCAAATGCGGCACTAGTGAAAAAGTCGCCACAGACTATCCAATCTTTTAATAATCCAGTAGTGGCAGCTAAAAATGTATCTCAAGTTCCCTCTAAATCTCCTAATTTAATTCAGCCAACTAATGCCACAGAACGAGCTGATGTAGTGTTAAAAGGTCGCAATGACCCGTTTGCCCAAATTATTGGGCAAACGGTGATCGAAGTTCCTGATAGCAATGCCAAACCTGTTCCTAATTTGCCTCCCTTACCGATTGCTAAGGCTAAAACTGTCGCAGGCAAATTATCACAACGAAGTGCCGTAATTTCTGGCACTTTGAAGGCAACCCAGAGATCCGCTAGTCTGCCTGCAACTCGAGTTTTACCTGCTGGGCCCATTCCAATCTTACCTAGTGCTTTACCTCCAGTGGTTCCCAGCCCCAATCTGGTGTCTTTACTACCACAGTCAGCACAACCTGATTTAGCAAAAGCAGTTGTTGTGAGCGGTGTTGTGTTGCTGGGCAATAAACTCCAGGCAATTATCAAAGTGCCAAATGAGCCGACAAGTCGCTACGTGCAGGCAGGACAGCGACTGGCAAACGGTTTGCTGATCAAACGTATTGAAATGAATGAAGGTTCCAACCCGGTCGTGATTGTGGAACAATATGGTATTGAAGTTGCCAGAATGGTCGGAGATGCACCATCTGCTACAGATGCTGCTGCAAATCCTGTTTCTGTGACAACACCACCACAAAGTTCTGTTTCTACTGCCGGAGCTTCATAATGACGGAGACTAGGGAAAAAATTGAATTTACTGGTTTACCTTTAGCAGTTTATCGAGAGATAGCGGCTCATCTACGTCAAGTCGATGGGGTAGAGGTAGATTTAATTCCCCAATCAAGCCAGCAGTTTGATTATCATCAAAGTCAAATCGCTGGCTTGTCAATCTCCTGGGCTTTAAACTCTACTTCCGAAAGTCGGCAACGCGTTCAGCAAATCTTGGCTTACTATCAAAACCGTTATGGTATTTGATGAAGTTATTACTAATATATTTCTCGCATGAATATTTCTCTTCACCCTAAATCCCTTTCCTCATCTTGGGAGAGGGACTTTGATTACCAGGAAAGAGAAACCGGGTATAAAATGCCCCCAGTTGCTTCCATAAAAAAGGAAACTGGGGGTTAATTACGTTTTATTAAAATTAGAGAAATTTAGCTGAGTTTTCATGAAATAAATTCAAATGAGTACTGGTGTGAACACTGGTATTTGCTCAAACATGATAATTTATTGGTAACTAGTTATAATATATACAATAATAAGAACTCTACTGTAAGCAAAAATTAGAATGTTTAGCAGTCTAGATAGTTTTTTGTCTATGAAGTATGGTTATCTATGTATGTGGCAATACTACAGTAAAACTACTGTTCAATATTTATGCTTAAATTAAAGGTAAGTTTAGATTACATTTGTTAAGTATCCATATCAGAAGTCTCATGCACTACTTGATAGGTGGTATTCTTTGTGACTATAAACAAAATTACTCCCGGACAACCACTGACTTCTACACAAAAATTTGGCTTAGAATTGGCTGCCATTTTGAGTGGTGGACGAGATGTTGTATTAGCAATTGATTTGACGGAAAGTGTGGGATTAAATGATGAAGGTCGCATCCGCCTACGTCAGATAATTGAAGATAGCCTCAAACCTGGAGATACTGTATACGTTGTTCCTTTTGCTAAAAATGTAGATTTAGGTGGAGTTACATCAGGTGTTAATCAATTAGCAGCACCTATGTACTTTAGCAGTAAAAATCAAGAAAATATTGATAAGATTTTAGCGAGAATACCTTTTATATCTGATCCAAATCGCTATGGTACTGATATTCAAAGAGCAGAATTAACTATTTATCAAAGTATTGCTCAAATAAATCAAAATCGTGTTCAAAATAATCAATTAATCAAGGCACAATCTATTGTTTGGGTTACTGATGCACCTTTATTGACACAACCTGGTATTAGCTCGCAAGTTTGGATAGAAACACCTGCTGATAGTCGGTTTCGTATCAGCGATTCTCCTGAAAGTCAAGAGCGACAGGCTTGGATTAAAGCTTTGCCATTAAAAGTGCGATCGCGTCCAATTATAACTAAAGACAATAAAGAATATAAACTTACTGTAGTAGACATTGACCCGACAATTCAAGAATTTTGTACTCCAGCGCCAGGTGGTCAAGAAACTTGTTTAGTAACTCCTTATTTAATCAGAAAATTATGGTTGCCGGGGTTAGTTGTATTATTAATAATTACTGGTTTGTTTTGGACAGCTTTCAAGTTATATCGATTACAAAAACGTTGGCAGTTAATAGTAGATTTTGAAGCTACTACCAAACCAGAAGACCAAAGATGCAGACTACTCAATAATAAACGCATTGCTATTGGAGAATATGATGCAACTTGTGTTGATTCTATTGACTGTCCGGGAGTGGAAGTTAGAGCATATTTAGAACGTAAGGGTGAAAAGCTGTATTTAGTACCAACTAATTCCGCACCAATTTTCTATCAAGGTACAAAAATTACATCTCCTACTCCCATATCACGGTCTAGCTTTAGGCTAAATTGTCCAGATAATCGCCAAAACGACTACGAGATAATTATTAAAGTAAAAAAATAGTAATTATGGGTGCATCATGATCAATCAGCCAAATTTAAGTGATCTGCAATATAGAGGAATTAATCGCACAATTTGTATTGGTTTAGGTGGTACTGGAAGAGATGTTTTGATGCGAATTCGGCGGCTAATTGTTGACCGCTATGGAGATTTAAGTAACCTGCCAATTATCAGTTTTGTTCATATTGATACAGATAAATCCGCAACTCAAGTGACTGGTATTCGTACAGGAAGTACCTATCATGGTGTTGACCTCAGTTTTCGAGAAGCTGAAAAAGTCAGCGCTACGATGTCCGTCAAGGAAGTTAATATGTTTGTCGAAGGATTGGAACGACGTTCTGAATATACTAATTATGGACCCTTCGACCATATTGCTAGATGGTTTCCTCTGCAATTATTGCGGAATATTAAAGCTGTAGAAGAAGGTGCAAAAGGTATTAGACCTGTAGGCAGACTAGCTTTTTTTCACAATTATCACAAGATAACTACAGCAATTGAAACCGCAGAAAGACGCACTAGAGGACATGACTCTCTATTGCTGAGGAGGGGTTTAAGGGTTGATCCTGGTTTGAGTATTTTTGTAATTGGTTCTCTGTGTGGTGGTACAGGAAGCGGGATGTTTTTGGATATTGCTTATAGCCTCAGACATGTTTATGCAGATCAAAACACCCAGCTTGTCAGCTATTTAGTGATTAGTCCGGAGTTATACGGTAATACTCCTAGTATGAGTGCTAACACATACGCTGCGCTCAAGGAGCTAAATTACTACAGCGCTCGTGGGACAAAATTTGAAGCCTGCTATGATATTCAAAATTTAGTAATTGTCCAGGAAAAAAGACCACCGTTTGATTATACATATTTGGTGTCTGGTCAAACAGGAGGTGAATATGAAATTCAAGCACAGGGTAAGTTATGTAATGTAATTGCTCATAAAATTGCTTTGGATTTTTCTAGTGAATTAGCACCAGCAATTAAAGGACCAAGAGATAATTTTGCTCAACACATGTTTCAGTGGGATCAACATCCACGTCCTAATGAACAAAGCTATTTAACATTTGGGTTAGCAGCCATTTATTTCCCCCGTGATACGATTGTGCAAATAGCTTTAATTAGGGTAAATTTGGCATTAGCTAAGTTTTGGTTAAATGGCAAAGGTCAAAGTCCAGATCCTGCAAAGTTATTGGAACAATTCCTCATCCAGTCTCGTTGGCATAATGACCTAGCACAGAAAGATGGTTTAACTAGAAAATTGGCAGAGTCTGTAGAGGATGCTAATCGGAATTTTAGTAGTACTATCAATGCCTGGAGAAATAAACTAGAGCGGTTGATTACAGAATGCCAAAATAGGGATGACCGCCAGAGTATTTGTCAACAGATACCAAGAGAGTTTCGGGAGCAATTTCGCAAACTGCAACCGGGTGAAACGGAAAGTACTAGAGGTGTGTGGTTGACGCGCATCATACAGGTTCGTCCTCATATTACCCAAGAATTCAAGACTAATATTGATGATTATCTTAGTCAGTTGTTGACACCGAGTGAGCAGAATTTCTCGATTAAAAATAGCCGTGATTGGCTAGATGCTTTACAGTATGAACTGTATACTTATCAAAGTAATTTACAAGACGCTATTACGAACTTTTCTGGTATGAAGCGTCTAGAAGACATCGATAAAAAATGGCGGGATACGGAGCAAGCAATTGCAGATATTGAACAAAAAGCCGGGATTCCTTTTTTGAATAATAAGAATAACCAAGTACAAGCAGAAGCTAAAAGAGTAGTGCAAGAAGTTTGTGCAATTATTCAGCATAATTTTGATTTAACAGTCCACCAAGAAGCGCTAAAAATTGTCACAGAATTACAAAAGCATATTCAAGAAAGAGCAACTCAAGTCACAGCTTTTAGTCGATTAGTGGAAGATTTACAAACTGTCTACGAAAAACAAGACACGGAATTAAGACAGTTGAATTTTGATGAAATGAGTGGGGAGGCAATATTTGATATTGAAGATATTGACCGATGTCATCAAACAATGTTGCCAGAAGATGATTTTCGCGGACAGTTAGTATTAGTCAGTGCGGAAATTACGGAACCTAGAGGTAGGGGTCAATCTTTAGCTAATTTCATAGATAAAGAAAAAACTACTCTCGACCAATTGCAAAAGGAAATTGATATCAAGGTTGATAGCTTATTTGCTTCACGGGTTGTCAATATTGTCAACTCTGTGATTAAGCGGTTTATGCAAAAGTATCCTTTAGCGGCGCGTTCTAATCGGTTAGCGCAAATTATGCAGGAGGCTAAACCTTTATTACGTCTGAATTTGAGTGATCCTTATTTCCGGGAAGATGCAGCTAAAAGTAGTGAGTTAATTGGTTTTAAGGATACAGATGAGTTAGAGGTGCGACAATTTAAAACTTTGTTGGCGCAAGAGTTGGGGGTGGAATCGAGTATTTTAAAAGCAACCCAAGCTGATGACGAAATTTTATTTGTGAATGAGTATGCTGCTTTTCCCCTCAGACTGATTAGTAGTGTAGAGAGGATGAGAATTCCCTATCTGCGGGAGCAAAATTCTGCTACTTCTTTTTTGCATAACGATTATCACATGGCGTTTCCTGATATTATACCGCCAGATGCGATCGCTATGGAAAAATTGGAGGATATGTTCTATCCTTCTCAAGCGTTTGATCTGCTGAAGGAAAACCAAAAAACGAAGCAATTGGAATTTCAGTATTATGATGAATTGCGCGATAGTTACAACACTGCTTCTTTAAGTCCGGAGTGGAACCAAGCTTTAGAAGAACTGGCTAATCACAAGGAGATGACTGATGCTCTACAACAGCTTTTAGAAGACAAAATCGCTTTAATCGCCAGACAACCTCATCTCTGGGAAGATGAATATTTACCGAAACTACGACAATTTGTTCAAGTAGTAGACAAATTACCAGAAGATAGTCCTAATTATCCTTATAAAGCAGCAGTAGTGGGAACTTCTGCGAATACAGATCCCACAGCTAAAGAGGGAATTATTAATCGCTTTCGCAGAAAAATGAATGAGAAGTTGAGAACTGCTCAAGGTTCTAGTCTTGCACCTAATAGTAATAGAGTAAATCAGCCAGTAATTACTGGTGAAATTGTTATTGATTCCTCAGCAAAATCTCTTGATAATAAAGCAAAACGACGGCAAGAATTGGAGCTACTCAAACAAGATTTGAGAGATGGTATTATCAGTGATGCAGAGTATGAGCAGGAAAAACAAAGAATTTTCTCTCAATATCCTCTATAGTTTTTTAGTTTGGTATAGTTCAATAAATTTTGGGAAACTTGAGATGGAATATGAACATAGTCTTTGATACCAACCTTTTAAGCGAGGTACAGAAGTAATTTTTTTTAACGCAGAGTAGCGCCAAGGTAACGCAAAGTGACGCGGAGGTTTACACAATTTTTTAAAGATGTGCTTAGTAACTCAGCAGATTAGTAAACACTTAAAATGGAGGATTTATGCCGCCAATACCAGGTTATTTAGTTTTTTTTATTATCTTTGTCATTGTATTATCAGTGGTGACTGGTTTGTTTCGGTTGGCTCTTTATCAACGACTTGCAGATTTGGAAGAAAAGGTCAGACGTGTAATTGATGATTCACCTGTGGGGAAGAAGCCAAAAATACTGGAAGAATTAGAAGAGAGGTTTAGGAAGGCTAGTGGTAGTTTGGAGCAAGTCAATACAGTAGCGTTAATTGACCAAGTTTATAACCGAGCCAAGTTGGGAAAATTTACATACGAACAAATAGATTATTGGTGTCGGATTATTCCTAATTTGCTTTTAGCTTTTGGTTTGCTAGGAACTTTTGTAGGTATTACGTTGAATTTAGGTGCGTTGAGTCAAACAATTAATCAAAGTATTACTAGTAATATTAATGATTTAATTGCGGAGTTAAATCAACCGTTATCAGGGATGAGTATTGCTTTTACTACTAGTTTAGTAGGGTTGCTATTTAGTATAGGTTTAACAGTTTTTAATTGGTTTAAAAATACTACTTTACTCAAGCATCAATTAATTAGTTCTCTGGAAGATTATCTGGATAACATATATCAACCCCAAGTACAAGGTGATACTCGCCTCGATAAAATAGTTAATAAGATGGTATCCCAGCAGGATTTGTTTTTGACTAGTTTTGGTTCTACGGTGCGGGATGCAGTGGAACAATCTATGAAGGATGTGGCTAAACAAATTGCTGATGGGAATAAGGTAGCCAATAATTTAGCCAAGCAAGTTTATGAAAGTTTCTATCAAGCTGCTGGTACTATATCGGCGGCGGCTAATGAGTTTGAACATGCAACTGAGGCGATGAATGCTAAATTGTATATCTTTAAAGAATCGGCGGAAATTTTTGAAAAAAGTCAGTTTCCACAGCAGTTATCAGCCGCTACCGCTAATTTGACTACTACACAAAAGAACTTTGCCCAATCTACTCTGAGTTTAGCAAAATCTGCTCAGTTAATTGAGGTGGCGTTACAGGAAATGCAGCGCTGTACTCAGGAATTGACTAATTTAGCGATAGATGTGAAAAATGTGAATCAAACTTCTGTGCAAGTTTTAGGATTGCATGAAAATAATCAAAGGTCTTTGGGTGAGATTATTCCACAACTCCAACAAGGTGCAGGTAGTTATGCTAAAGCAATTGAACAGCTAAATAATTTAGAAGGGAGAATTGCCAGTAAGGCTGATAGTTTAACTCAGATAGAGTTAGCAATATCACAATTAATAACGGTGGAAAAAAGCTATACAGCACAGGTAAATACTGCGATTGAGGCTTTAGGCGATCGCTTAATTTTAAACCTATCTCAACAAATCGCTACCAATAATCAAAAAGTTAACGTGATTATTGATAACCTAGAAGGATATGCTAATCAATTAGGTGTGAAATTGGATATGTCTAAATCTGATTTTATAGACTTGATCCAGAATAATAGTGAAAGGTTAAATTCAGAATACAAAAATGTCGGCACTTTGATTGTGCAAGGAGTTATTAAACAAACAGAAACGAATAAGCAAGGGTTGCAAATGTTAATTAATAATGTACAGGATTTTAATCAAGATGTTAATAATATCAAAGATGAAATTTATATGTTGAGACAGCAGATAGAAAAGCTAGGGAGTTAAGTGAGTATATTTTTTAACGCAGAGTGTCGCGGAGTTTTTTATTAGAGATGTAATCATTACCTGAGTAGGATAGCAAAGGCTTTGTATCTATAATTTAAATTTATTAAAAATTGCAATTATGCCTCGTCGCTCAAGATATTCGGCATCACCGGAAGATTTGAATATTTGGTCGGCTTTTACAGATTTAATGTCAAACGCCTTCATGATTCTTATCTTGTTTTTGTTAATAGCTATTTTAATCGCAGCTATATCAAAACAAGAATTTCAGCAGGTATTGCAGAATTTGGATAAGAATGAAAAAAACAAGGTGGATTTGACACGCAAAGTGAGTGAACTAGAAAAGCGAATTGTAATTTTAAATAAACAACTAAAATCCCAAAAAACATTAACTGATGCACCACCAATTATTGTGATTAAAGATGAAGGTGCATATCGATTTGCTTCTGGTAGTGCGGAGATTCCACAGCAAATGTCCCAATATATTTTGCAACAAATTGTACCGGAAATTGAAACGAGAACTAAACAATACAATATCAATGTGGTGGAAATCATTGGACACACCGATGGTCAACCGAATACTGGTGCTAGGAGTAGCTTAGACCTGAATTTAGAGCAAGTAGTGAGTGGTGAACTCCCATTAGGAAATCTCAAAGCAGGTTCTAACGCTGATTTGGGTTTGATGCGTGCTTTAGCAGTCGTCAAAGTGCTACGTGATATCCAAAGTAAAGCGCAAAGACTGCAAGGATTGAAGTTTCGGGCTTATTCGGCGGCGCAGTTGATTTTACCCAATGGCGAATTTGCACCTCTGGCCCGCCAAGATGATGTGACAAGGCGACGGATTGAAATTCGGTTTACGCGCTTGGGTGAAGTACGGGAAGTCAGGTAAAAAGCAATGTCTTAATCAAAACATGACATTGGGTGATGAAATTCCAAATTGCTGAGGTAAACTTGCAAGCAAGTAATGCAAAATATTACTCACCTGCTCTTCGGTCTGGGCATCACTCACAATGGAACACTGGCAATTTCTCATACAGAGACAGGGCGATCGCTCTTGGCATCCCTTAGAATCTCCAAACATAGAAATCCTGGAAGGTCGGTATAGGGTTTTAGCACGTTCTAACCGTCCGAATACGGATGTGGAAGTACGGGTAACTCATTCTTCAACCCAGGAAGTACCACCAAAACGGCGAGTCCAAAAGCGATCGCGTCGTACTAACGCTGAAGGTTTAATGGCGGTAGTACCCTTTACCTACTTGAAGCCAGGAGTTTGGGAACTGCAATGCTCTGGTGACTTGATGTCGGATATTCTCGGTACATCCTGGCGGTACAGTGTTCATTTACAAGTCTTGCCTCAATCAGTAAATGGAAACATCAGCAGACTGGATGAGGGGGAAAATGCAGAGTCACCCGATTATTTAGATACCACTGCCCCAGTACAATTGGCCATTCCGGCAGCACAGACGATCAATATCATCGCAGAACGGGCATCAACAACTGATTTGCCCAAAGAAACCGCAGAAGATTTAGTTATTGATCAGCCTGTCAGCCCGGTTTGGTTCAAAGGTGAAACGGCAGAACAAATTTTACACAACTTAATAGAGTTAGCTTTACCGACTTCGGAATCGCTATTAGTGAATGGAAGCCTTGAGAATGAGTCAGCAACACCAACATCACCACCGTTGTTGCTTACCCTAGATCAAGGAACTTATGTGGCTCGTTGGGGAGAAAGTCTCACTATCAACGGGCGAGTGGAGTTAACAGAAAAAGCAAATCTGGAAGCTGAACCACAACATCTCTATGCACTGGAACTAGGAGTTGAACTGCGATCGCCCCAAGGAGCAGAAATCTTAACCCGGATACGCCAACCTTTACCCGATGAGGTGCTACCCTTCACGATCAGATACGCGATTGACATTCCTGCTGAGTATGAATCCAAGCTAATTTTGGCGGATATTGGTTTATATGGGGCATTCACTGATCTGGGTGAAGTCATACTGTTAGCTAACCAGTCTTTTACCATTACCGCAGATGTGACGGAATTACTAGCCATCTCAGCCGCATTAGCATCTAGTACAGCCAGATCAGATGATCAGAGTTTAGCGATAACTCCACCTGTGAATAGAGAACCAGAATCATCTGTGAAACTCGATTTGTCACTGGTAAATTTGGTCAAAAGCACCAAAAAAGACCAATCCTTAGTACTTAGTTCCTCGACAAGTACATCTCTACCACCAGGTGCTGACTCACGAATGCCAAAGAAATCAGCATCTACCCGTGGGCTGCAATTACCGAATTTACCACCAATGCCAACTCACGTGATCGCTATTAGTGATCTTGTCTGGGAAAGAGAAGGGGTGACTAGAGCGATCGCGGCTGGCGTGATCACAGCAGATCCAAAACCAGAAGATATCTTAGACAAGGAAGATTCCATTACTCCCATCAACCTAGAGCAGTTGGTGATTAGAAATCGTCCAGTGCCAACTATCAGTAAAGCTTTTCCCTACTTGAAACGGCTACCAGCTTCGCCTGATGGTCAAGAAGAAGTAAGTAGCAATGTGCCAGAAGCACTAGCAATTCAGACTTTTACCGAATCTGAAGCGATGGATATCACTAACAGTACTGATGAAAGTATTGATGACAATACACCCCAATTAGTAGCAGGTGATATACAACCTCTCGATGAGTCGGTAGCAGAATTAGCTGTACCACCGCAGTCGATCACAGAAGCAGGTATTCGCTTTAATTCAGAATTAGTCATTGAGGGCAATCCCAACTCATCCCCCTTGATTAGGAAATGGTTACAAAGCCAGGGGTACATCTTACCTGAGCCAATCCATGTGCCAGACCAGGACGATGATACCTACCTTCCACCCCGCCAGACCATATCTCGAAATCAGGTGCCTCTGCCTCCCGCTCCTGAACTGCCAACATTTAATCTCGACCTGCCCTTACTAGATATTGAACCTGCAATATCGAGAGATGAGGAGGCAGTGAAACTAGAAAACATACAACCACCGGAAAATACGGTGATGATCAAACCAGAGGAGGCAGCAATACTGGCAGATTTGTCGCCAGATCATAGCGTCAAAGCAGTCTCTGGATTACGCCGTCCAGTACCCCCTCTACCGCCTCCCCATCGTCCGAAGCCACAGCCAGCTTGGTTGTCTCAAGAAATTGTGGTAGATGATATAGATATTGAACCTGAAGCTAATGTGACCGATGAAAATACATTAGAGCAGCCGGAACAACCAGACGCAAATGAATCTCCGCTTGTAGTAAAAAGTGGGGTAATTAATGAACCCTTACCCATTCCCCAACTGCATGTGCCAGAAGGCGAGTTGATTGCAGGTAAATCTGTGACAATTCGTTTAGAACTACCAGAGTTAAGTCCTCAAGTTGCGATCAAGTTATGGGTTGAGGATTATCAAACTCGCTGGTTACTGGATGGGCCACATTTGCTGAAAAACTTACTACCGACTCCTATGGGAGGTTTGGAAGTGATTACGCAATTAACCATTCCCTTTGGTTGTATGGAAATTCGCTTAGAAGCGATCGCTCTAAATTTAGTTACCCAACAAGAAAGCCACAAAGTCACCATAGTGCGGCAAGTAATTCCTCCAGACTTGCCAACCTTACAGCTAGATGAACTACTGGGTATTTGACAGTGAGTTGAGAGAATAGGGGAGCTACGTCTATATCAAGGCCCGACGTCCTCATCTAGACTGTGTTAAAAATTTTGAGAATTTAAAAAATCGGGCAGAATTTGCAGTAAGCTCATCTTGAATTGTCGTGTGATTTAACAGGAATACAGACTATGACAACTGAATTTTTGCCTCATATCTTGGCTAGTACTTCCTACCTGTCTTCGATCTTTGTTCCCATTATTGGTTGGGTTGTGCCAGCTGTGGGGATCGCGTTTTTGTTTTTATACATTGAGAGCGAAGATATTGCTTAATTGGCTAATAGGTAATAGGTTGCTGCACTTTTTACCAATTAGCTCATAATTGGGCTAATGAATATGAGAAGACCGCCTATCTCACGGAGACAGGCGGTTTTTTCCTGGTGTTTTCTAAACAATTGTTAGAAAACTCACATTACAGATATTCGGTTCAAGCTTGTCTTATATTGAAGAACCAATACCTGCATAGGCACCATAAAAGAAAATGCCTAAGACTGTGATTATACCCAATCCTGCGATCGTAGCGACGACCCACAAGGGAATTCTTCCACTTCCAGACACAGATTTTCTCCTCCCTTAACAACAAATCAACACAAGTTAAATAAACAAAGATTAACAACAGCTGTTCCAGTTAGTTAAAGAAGTAACTGGAAAACAAAATCCCTAAAACAAAAATCAGTAGTAATCCCAAGTAAAGGGAAGTCCGGTTTAGTTCAACTGGCTGATTATTGGGATTGGGCGTTCTTTCTGCCATGAGTTGCTCCTAGCGTTGAATAAATTGCATTGCGGCGATCGCGCCCAAAAAGAAGACAGTTGGCACACCTAAAGTGTGAACTGCAAGCCATCTCACCGTAAAAATCGGGTAAGTAACTGGTTGATTGATGTTATTGCCGCTAGTCATGATTTCAAACTACTTTCCAATAAATTGTTCAACTTGTTGTTTTGCTTCAAAACGGTTCTTCACAATGGGCACTTCTTGCCGTACTTCTGTGAAATACTCATTGGGACGGGGTGTACCAAACACATCATAAGCCAGTCCAGTTTGGACAAAGAGCCACCCGGCAATAAATAATGCTGGGATGGTGATGCTGTGGATCACCCAGTAACGAATGCTGGTAATAATGTCCGAATACGGACGCTCTCCAGTGGTACCTGCCATTTAAATCCCTACCTTCACAAAGACTATTATTGAGTTTATTATCCTACAAAGTTTAGAAAGAGTTACAAGTTGCAACCTTCTTCTCAGAAAGTTTAGGAGTGCTGAGTGCTGAGTGCCTAGTTGTGAGTGACTCCGCAGATAAACTTAGGGAATTGAAGTAGGGATGCACTATTCCTTGTCTACTCTCCACTCGCAATAAATCTTTTTTACTCAGCACTGTTCCGGTGATTATGCCGTCGTCCCTGGGGAAGCTGTTTCGACTTTTGGTTGATATTTCAGTAAAATACCGTGATCGCCAATGATAAAACCCTGATCAGGCTTGAAAAACACAATCTTGTAAAAATTAGCGGCAACTTCTTCCACATCACGGTCTTTTTCCCAAGTTTTACCACCGTCGGCACTGTGCAGTAAATTAGCGCTACCACCACCGATCCAGATGTCATCTGGTGTGCGATATGCCAAATCCAGTAGACCCCAACTGGTGGAAAACTCCGGATTTTGGGCTTCTAGCCACTCATCAGGTTGAGTTGGGTCGCTAAATTGTACTTGCCCACCCCGTGCTAGTAACCACAATTGCCCATTTTCACCAAAGCCCATGTTTTCTAACCGCCGAGAACTAGTACGGTTATGAGGTTCCCAAGCATTTTGTCCTGGTTTCCAAATCGAGTAGAAGCTACCCTTAGCAGAAACAGCCACATACTTGCCATCAGCAGAACGTCTCAAGTTACGCACCACTCCCACTGCTGCTTCTACCTGGGCTTTCCAGTTTTTGCCACCGTCTGTAGTCTGATATATTGCACCTACATCAGTAGCTAATTCGGCAGCGTTAGCCGCCAATGCCGTCACACTAATGGGATTACCAGGTAGCTTGGTGCTTAGAGGAATACGAGACCAGGAACGACCTGCATCAGTGGTATGCAGTAACAAAGAAGGCTCTCCCACAATCCATCCTTCTTCACCAGCAAAACTGATGGAGTCAAAGCGATACCGGGAGTCATCTAATTCGAGTGTTAGAGGTTTCCAAGTATCTCCACCATCATTTGTTTCCAAAAGGGTGGCGTTGCTACCTACTAAGTAGCCATGTTGCGGATCACCAGTAAAAGCAATGTCCAGTAGTTTGGCATCTGTTGGCAAAGAAACGACTGCCCAAGGGTTATAGCTGGTAGAAGGGACTTTGCTACAACCAATACACATCAGGACAACTACTAACAGGGCCAGTATTCGTTGCCAACTTTTCACAATTGCACGCATCAGTATTTCTTAATTGTTTCTAAATTTGTGTAAGGGTTTTCTAAAAGGTTTACCTTAGGGCAATGGCTAGCCTAGGAACTGAGTAAACAAGATAGCGGGTCTTATTGTAAGCCGTAGAGACTGAGAAAAAACAGGAAAGCCAGCCCCAAAGCACCAAAAATTAAGAGATTCTTTTGGGCTGGTGTCATTTTATTGACACCTAAGCCAAAACTGAGATTCTCCCGAAAGCCAGATGCTTGACCGGCAGGGCCGATATTGGCGAAAGCTTGTTTTTTAGCAGTACACACCGGACAGCGCCAGATTAAAGGCAGTTCTGCAAATGGTGTCCCTGAGGGAATATCATACTTATCATCTCCCTTTTCGGGTTCATAAACGTAACCGCAGGCGCGGCACTCGTAGCGGTCTAACTCTTGAGTTTCAACAGCTGGTTCGCTTTGTTCGCTCATGGCTTAGGCCTCGCAGAGAGACAAATCTTAAATATACGTTAAAAATTATGACATAACTGTTAGACTTTTCTATCATCCAGACAAACGAATCAAATAGCCTCAAAGCATCTGTTTTCTAAATTTCTGAAAAACCTAAAAGATATAATGTAAAAGAAAGTAAAGTAATTTGGGGCATGGGAGAGACCCCTGCAAGCGGCTGGCTCGACTGGAGGCAACTGGCGTCGAGGGGCATGGGTAAAATTTTTTCAGATCCTTAATCCCTAGTCTCGAACCCCTAGTTCCTAATCCCTACTTGAGATACACCATAAGCGGTAGATATTCATTGTGTTTGTCCTTAGCGGTTACGAGTACCTTCTAGGCTTCCTAATCATCTGTAGCCTAGTACCTGCCCTGGCGCTCTCAGCGTCTAAGCTCCTACGACCTAGTGGTAAAAGCCCGGAACGGCGCACCACTTACGAATCTGGTATGGAACCCATTGGGGGAGCCTGGATTCAGTTCAACATCCGCTACTACATGTTTGCGCTGGTCTTTGTGGTCTTCGATGTGGAGACTGTATTCTTGTATCCTTGGGCGGTGGCTTTCCACCGTTTGGGGCTATTGGCATTTATTGAAGCGCTGATTTTTATTGCAATTCTTGTAGTTGCTTTAGTTTACGCGTGGCGTAAAGGAGCTTTGGAATGGTCTTGAATTCTAATTTAACAGCTCAGGACAAAGAAAAAATCATCAACCCCATTGGGCGTCCTACGGTCACTCAAGACCTCTCAGAAAACGTCATCTTGACTACGGTTGATGACCTTTATAACTGGGCGCGGCTTTCTAGTTTATGGCCCTTACTGTTTGGGACAGCTTGCTGCTTCATTGAGTTTGCAGCTTTAATCGGCTCCCGCTTTGACTTTGACCGCTTTGGGTTAATTCCCCGTTCTAGCCCCCGCCAAGCTGATTTAATTATCACAGCCGGGACAATTACCATGAAGATGGCACCGCAATTGGTGCGTCTTTATGAACAAATGCCGGAGCCAAAGTATGTGATTGCGATGGGCGCTTGCACAATTACTGGCGGGATGTTTAGCGTCGATTCCCCGACAGCAGTGCGCGGAGTCGATAAACTAATTCCTGTGGATGTGTACTTGCCTGGTTGTCCTCCCCGTCCAGAGGCAATTATTGACGCCATCATCAAGCTACGGAAGAAAATTGCTAATGATTCCATCCAAGAACGGGATCAAATTAAGCAAATTCACCGCTACTACAGCACTACCCATAACCTCAAGCCAGTAGAGGAAATTTTAACTGGTAAGTATTTGCAGTCAGACACTCGCTTCACACCTCCGAAAGAACTGACCGAAGCCATTGGTTTGCCAGTACCACCTGCACTACTGACATCTCAGGCACAAAAGGAGGAAACAAAGCGTGGCTGAAGAAGAATCCAAATTAGCACCAGCAGCTGAAGAGTCTCTGGTAGAAGCTGGTAAAGTTTCCCAGTGGTTGACAGAAAATGGCTTTGATCATGAGACTTTAGCCCCTGATGCCAACGGGGTAGAGATAATTAAGGTGGAGCCAGATTTCTTGCTCCCCATCGCTACAGCCCTGTATGCTTACGGGTTTAATTATCTCCAGTTTCAAGGTGGGATTGACCTGGGGCCTGGACAAGACTTGGTGAGTGTATATCACTTGATTAAAGTCGGGGATAATAGCGATCGCCCCCAAGAAGTACGGGTCAAGGTATTCTTACCACGGGAAAATCCCACAATACCTTCTGTATACTGGATCTGGAAGACGGCAGACTGGCAAGAGCGCGAGTCTTACGATATGTTCGGCATTATCTACGAAGGACACCCCAACCTGAAGCGGATTTTAATGCCAGAAGATTGGGTGGGTTGGCCTTTACGTAAGGATTACATCTCGCCCGATTTCTACGAGTTGCAAGATGCTTATTAGACTGTGCTGAATGCTGAGTTTCAGCAGTGAGTATTTTGATAGCCTCACCTATAACCCCTTTCCGTAGACGGAGAGGGGTAAGTTTTTTTGAACGCGGAGGGGGGAGGTGCGATCTCTGTTTATTATGCGTATTTAACGAAGTGTTAGCCCTTTCACCGTTAAGCGATAATAAACTTTTAAAGTGAATTAAATCTACAAGAATCATGGATTTCTGCTGATCTCTTCCAGATCGCCTTCTCATTTGATATTTCCTTGATCAACCTTAATGTTTTGTTGTTGCTTTTTTTGTGTCTTAAGAAGAAGACCGTCGTAGACATTGCCTTTTTTGATAAGCTCTCAATATATTTTCGCCATAGTCAAAAAGAAGTGCAAACTGACAAAATATTCTATAACTTATTCCAAGCTTTCCCCAGTATATTTTTTGCCATGATTGGCGAAACGGCTATCAATGCTGATGCTTACGAATTTGCTTCCATTGAATTGAAGGAAACAGCTTTTCGCATAGATGGGGTATTCGTACCAAAAACGGAAACCGCAAATCAACCCTTATATTTTGTTGAAGTACAATTTCAATCAGACAAAAATTTTTATCGTCGATTCTTTGCTGAAATATTTCTTTACCTGCGTCAAAATCCATCTGTCAATTTTTGGCGCGCTGTTGTCATCTATCCCCAACGCAGTGTAGAGTCGGAAGATCAACAGCCATATATGTTCTTGCTAGACAGTCCTCACGTACAATGCATCTATTTAGATGAGTTAGGCGCAGAGGCTGAAAACTCATTACAACTAGCGATCGTACAATTAATTATCGCTAGCGAAGAAACAGCCATTGACCAAGGTAGAGAATTGATTTTACAGGCTAGAAACCAACTGGTAGATGAAATTGCCAAGAAGCAAATTGTAGAATTAATAGAAACTATCCTGCTGTACAAATTCACAAGACTTAGCAGGGAGGAGTTGGAAGCTATGTTGGGTATTGATGAGGAATTTAAAAAGACAAGGATGTATCAATCTATCTTGCAAGACGGCTTAGAGGAAGGTAGACAGCAAGGTCGGCAAGAAGGTAGACAGCAAGGTCGGCAAGAAGGTCGGCAAGAAGGTCGGCAAGAAGGTCAACAAGAAGGTCAGTTACAAGCTAAATTAGAAGCTGTACCCCGGTTGTTGGCGTTGGGGTTGAGTGTGGAACAAATCGTGCAAGCTTTGGATTTGACGGTGGAACAAGTGCAGCAAGCAGCTGGGAATCAATCAGGGTGATGGTAACTGCTGCTTGCTGGATTGCGGACTTTACATTTTAAATTCACATCCTACCGTGCTGCATCACTTCTTGCAGGTGGTGGCGGATTTCTCTGGCTTGTTCAATATCGGACTGCCGCAATTTTTGGAATAATTCTACACAAGGTTGGGAATTAGCTGCTTGTGCATCTTGGATGTAGCGGTCATAAGCCTGAACTGCTTCAGCTTTGTTGTGTAACACGGTGACAAAGTCATACTCTAGGTTGCTAATCGGTTCCTGAGACTGTCCGTTACCTGTCGTCATACATTTACCCTCTTTTAGGTTTCTAATTAATTTCTACTCACCTTAAAAGAGCCATTCATCTGTCTAAATGTGTAACAGGAGGTATGGTAAACAGGTTTGAGACTTATGGCTAACCTTATTTATGCCAGAGGTTGATTCTCATCACAGCGACGTGAATATTGAAATTCCAATTCGTTTTGCCGTTCTCTATTTTCTTGATAGACGATGGGGCAAAATTTGGTGTTAGCACTAATGCAATCCATGTGTGGTGTTTTGGCACACACTATTAGTAATCCACCCAAAATTAATAATAAGCCACAAATTGCTGCTGTCTGAACTGAAGAAATTTCCAGCACCCCGTGAACAACTACTTCCCGTAAGACGGAGACAATTGTGACTTCTACTGCCACTCCTACAGAAATACTATGCTCTTGCAAGTACACCATGAGGAGGCGAAATAACTCTACTAGAATCAAGATGAAGAGGATTTTTGCTGTAACTATTTTGTAGTCTAGTGGCCGCGTAATGGCAACAACTATCCCCCACAGTTGTAACAGCATGACGGCAAATAAACCTAAACACAGGACAATCACAATTAAGTCTTGGAAAGCCTCCATGTTACGAACAACTGCATGTCGATCAAGCCAGCGATCGCAAAATAAAAATCGACTCTTGTAGCGCTTGTGCATGTACATTTCCATTCCAATAGGATGAGTTGAGAACACACCAACCATTCCCCCGGTAATCCTATTTTTACGCAATGTTAAGCAATCGCGCCTCAGCGAGGCTGGTAATTTAAATTCTGTGCTTGCTGCAAAAATTGCTCGGCATTTCTCGCCCAATCCGGATTACCCTGAGAGTTGTATAAATCTCTGGCAAATTGGAATACTTGTGCCGCTTCTCGATACTGGCGTAATCGCATAAAAACTAAACCTGCACCGTAATAAGCATTGGGATAATTGGAGTTAGCCTCTGCTGATTTTCTGAAAGATTCTAGTGCCTCTGTTAATTTCCCTTGTTGCAGCCAAATAGAACCAAGATTATAGTGAGCTTCTGGATATTTAGGATAATTTTTCAAAGCTTGACGAAAGGCATCTTTTGCTTGATCTAGTTTGTCTTGTTGGAGATAAGATAACCCTAAATGGTAGGCTGGCTCTGGTGCATTTTGGCTGTGTTGCATCGCTTTTTTAAAAGAGGCGATCGCTTGCTCCCAATTGCGTTGCTGTTCTCTGAGTAACCCTAAGTTATAGTGGGCAAAACCAAGTTTAGGATCTAGTTCTATTGCCCTTTTTAAATAATCATGCGCCAGTTGTAAGTTATTTCCTTCTAACAGCGCGCCGCCTAAATTGGCAAAGGCTAGGGCAAACTTGGGATCGGCTTGGGTCGCGCGATAAAATGCATCTGCCGCAGGTTGTAATTGTCCTGCTTGTCGCAGGGCTAAACCCAAATTATAGTGTGCTGGTGCCAGGGTGGGATCAAGCTGGGTGGCTTGGCGAAAAGCAGCGATCGCATCTTGTAATCGTCCCGCCTGAATTGCTTGCAAGCCTTGATTTAACTTGTCTGTGGCGACTTGACTATTATTTTGTGCCAATAGGAAGGGAGGCGGGGTTAAAGAGAGTGTAGGGAAGGGGAAGAGAATGCTTTCACATAGCAAAATCCCGCTTACTAGCCCAGCTATGGGATATTTAGAGAATGATAATCTCATTGTTTTTCTAACGGGCAACACTTGGGGTTAAGTTTAGTTCACGAAAAGTTTTTTTCAGCCGAGGATGGTTTACAAAAGTTAAAACTTAGCGATTAAAGTTTGTATTTATTAACTTTTATTTAGAATAATCTTACAACAAACTACAATTTTTTTCTCCTCAGATTAAAGGGAGGATAATAACAAGTTAAAGAGGGGATGATTCTCCTTTCAGAGAACCATCTTGAATCCTTGAAAGACACAGGATAGTGCGGTCATAAGAAATTCACCGCAAGGGAGGTTTTATGAACGAAAAAGTAAAATCGGGTTCACGGAATGTGGCAATTGTCGGCCCTTATTTAAGTGGAAAAACTACTTTACTAGAAAGTTTGTTATTTGTCACAGGAGCAATTTCTCGCAAGGGCAGTGTTAAGGATGGTAACACCATCGGTGATAGTGCAAATGAGTCACGCGATCGCCGGATGAGTGTAGAAGTAAGTGCAGCGAGTACTGAGTATAGCGGTACTCGCTTTACTTTTATAGACTGTCCGGGTTCCGTGGAATTTGCCCAAGAAACCTATAACGCTTTAATGGGCGTAGATGCGGCAATTGTAGTTTGTGAACCCATACGCGAGCGAGTTCTCACCTTAGCGCCCCTATTTAAATTCCTCGACGACTGGGAAATTCCCCACCTCGTCTTTGTGAACAAAATGGATCGGGCAAATATTCACGTTTTAGAAACATTACATGCCCTCAAAGCCGTTTCTAGCCGGCCCCTGGTAGCCCACCAATACCCCATTATGCAAGGGGAACAGCTCACAGGCTTTATTGATATGGTGAGCGAACAAGCCTATCAATACCATACAGGCGCACCTGCTGACCCGATTCCCTTCCCCGAAAACCTCAAAGCCGAAGAACACCAAGCACGGGCAGAAATGCTAGAAGCCCTGGCAAATTTTGATGACCACTTACTCGAAGAACTTTTAGAAGATATTGAACCGCCCCAAGAAGAAATCCTCCAAGACCTGAAAATGGAATTAGGGGCAGATTTAGTTGTACCAGTTTTTTTTGGTGTAGCTGAACAAGATTATGGTGTTAGACCTTTACTAGAAGCCTTATTAAGAGAAGCCCCCGAACCAGAAATCACGGCAGAACGTCGCTTAACTAAAAAAGGCCCTCACCCCACAGCGCAAGTATTAAAAACTTATTACACCCCCCAAGGTGGCAAACTTTCTTTAGTGCGGGTTTGGCAAGGTAAATTAACTGATGGCATAGTTCTCAACGGTATTCGTGCAGGGGGAATTTATCGCCTCATGGGACAACAGCAACAGTCAGTGAATGAAGTTGATGCTGGCGAGATTGTGGCTGTCAGCCGTTTAGAAGGAATCAAAACCGGAGATACACTCTTCACAGATTCAGCATCGGTCAAAGAATTACCCAAAGCCGAACAGTTGGAACCAGTGTATGCCCTCGCCATTACTCCTGAAAAGCGCAACGATGAAGTGAAACTCAGCAGCGCTATCACTAAGCTTCTAGAAGAAGATCCTTCCCTGGCTTGGGAACAACACGGCGACACCCACGAAGTTATCCTGTGGGGTCAAGGCGAGATTCATTTGCAAGTCGCCTTAGACAGACTGCGCCGGAAATATAACTTGGCGATGACCACCCACTCACCACAAGTACCGTACAAAGAAACCATCCGCAAACCTGTAGCTGCTGTTCATGGGCGTTACAAGCACCAAAGCGGTGGACACGGACAGTTTGGAGATGTCTTTTTAGATATCCAACCCCTACCACGGGGCGAAGGCTTTAACTTCCGGGAAACCATTGTGGGGGGTGTTGTGCCTAAACAGTATATCCCTGGTGTGGAAATGGGTGTACGAGAATTTCTCACACACGGGCCTTTGGGCTTCCCAATGGTAGATGTGGCGGTAACTTTAACCAACGGTTCTTACCACAGTGTCGATAGTTCCGAACAAGCCTTCAAGCAAGCCGCCCGCCTCGCCATGCAAACGGGGATACCTAAAGCCCAACCCACCTTACTAGAACCAATTTTGCGTGTACAGGTCACAACCCCCAATGAATTTACCTCCAAAGTGCTGCAACTGTTGAGTGGTAGACGAGGGCAAATTTTAGGTTACGAAGGCAGACATGATTGGCAAGGTTGGGATAATATTTCCGCTTACTTGCCCCAAGCAGAGATGCAAAACTTTATTGTAGAGTTGCGATCGCAAACTCTTGGTGTTGGTTCTTTCCACTGGGAATATGACCATCTCCAAGAAGTACCAGAAAAACTCGCTGAACGTGTCCTTGCGAGTAATGGTAATGGCAACGGTAACGGCAAGTAGTTTACTGCATCCGTCAGGTAAACAAGTCACAAGTGTAAGGGTGAACGGTTGTTCGCCCTGTCGATAGTTTGCTTCATTACAATAGGGCGCGATCGCTTCACCTGTGCCTTCAACTCCCCAAACAACCAATCATCAAATTGGGGATAAACGGGCAAACGCGGTACTAATTCCCACCCCGCAGGTTGTAAAATTGCTCTCAGTGTCTGCTCTTGGAGATGAGGATAATCAGGATTCACTTCGTCTTTTGGCCCAATTCCGCCTAAATCTCTCGCACCAGCTGCTATACAAGCGAGTAACCATTGGTCATCTTTAACTAAATTCGGTGGAATTTGAATGGTAATATCTGCTGGTAAAATTTTACGCGCTTGAGTAATTATTTCTGGTAGTTGATGAGGGTTAAATGGTGGTGCATCAAAACTTTGCTGATGTCCTGGGCTGTGGGGTTGTAAAATGACTTCTTGGATGTGATGATATGTTTGATGAATATTAGATATAGCTGTCAATGTTTCCCAACAATCATCAAATGTTTCACCAATTCCTAATAATAATCCCGTAGTAAAGGGAATTTGTAACTCTCCTGCCCATTGTAATTGTTGTAAACGCACTGCTGGTATTTTACTTGGCGCGTGTCGATGCACAGTATTTAACAAAGTTGGTGTTAGTTGTTCTAACATTAAACCCATTGAAACATTTACTTGCTTGAGCTTCTGCATTTCCAGAAAACTCAACGGGCCGGCGTTTGTATGCGGTAGAAACCCCATTGACAGTGCTAATTCACATAAATCATAAATTCGCTGTAACCACGCCTCACGCTTTGGTGAATGCGGGTGTACTTCACCACTGAGGATGAGAATTTCACAAATATTTTGACTTTGAAGTTGTTGCAAAATATTGCTTGCTGTTGATAATTCTATCCAAGGACTTTTACCTGGATCAGTGCGAAAGTTGCAGTAAGTACAGCGATTAAAGCATTCGTAAGTGGGGACAATTGTGTAAGCAGGGCTATAAGTAATTGGCATAAAACAGGTATTTAACAGATCATAAACCCGTTAGGGGTGAGCGAATATATCCCCATTTACCTCCTTGGAAGGAGTAGTCAATAATGGGAACATTAGAGCTATCAAAACCAATATTTTGTATCCATTTACCACCAACGAGCAATGCACTGCTTGGCAAATTTATTTTGAATATCAGAGAATGCTGCTTTCGATATAGAGAAATTGCATACCATAGCAACTATAAATGAGCTACTAGTGAGAGTTATTAAAGTTTTATTCATATAGCGTTTTGTGTTTTTTTGAGAAAAAATGGTTTTGACTTGCTGCCAAAATCGGGAGCATCCCAATTTTGCAAAAATAAAATTTGTAGTGGGAGCATCTTGCTACCTAATGTCCAGGAAGCGGGCTAGAGAGCCATCACTACAAAAAAATAAGTTTACACATTTGAGTTGCTGCCAAAATCTACCATTCAAAATCATAGCTTGATTCAGCTACAAACTCTTAATTTGGCATTTCTCCATAGGAATTTGGACAAAATAAACTTCGTTGCTTGGCGTAAATATTTTGCAAATGCTTTTTGACAGTATTGATGGTAATGTAAAGTCGAGTGGCAATCTCTTGATAAGAGTAATTAGCTCGACGCAATAGCCAAACTTGCGTTTCGCGGTCTGTTAAATGGTACTTCTTCGCATCGGCGATCGCCAAACTTTGAGTATATTGATTGTAATCTTCTACAGTCACTAACAATAAGTCATAATTATCTCCACCCAATTGTAACCATCTAGCACGAATCCGGAATTTCATCCCCTGTTTTGTGGTAACTTCAGATTCGACAGTAAATAACTCACGACTCTCCATTAATGATTGACAAACACACCAAATTTCATCGGGAACTACATTACTAGTAGTGTTTTTTGAAATTAATTGATGACAAATGTCATGGGCATATCTATTAGCATGAATTAACTCACATTCAATTGTCAATATTAAGATACCATCAATAAAACTGGCAATTACAGACCGTAGTAAATCAGGCTGTAATGTGTGAGTGGGTATAGATGCAAAGTTAGAATCTTTCTTGACATCTGAAAGTAACATTGTAGAATTCCTCCAAAATTCAGCATGAAAAGCAAAATCAATCAGGTGTTTGGCTGAATTTTGATGGTTGAGACTATGTAGATCCAATGAGTGGGCTGCTAGCTTGGTAACAGATCTGAAGTTAAACCTGGTCAATGCAGGTTTGCGGAATCTACCAGAAGTAGGGTGAAGTTTCTTTGAAGTTAAGTATGTAACTAGCATCAAGGGTGCAGCCACAAGGTTGGAACACCCGCCAGGAGTCCTACCGTATGAATCCAGGAAACATTGACCAGTGGTTCCCAGTTCAGCAACAGCGTAAATATGTTTCTCAGTTGCAAGGGCGGGTTGGTTTAACGCGCCGTCGGTCTGAGTATTTTGTGAAGTTATGGGCTTATTTGCTGCTGAAACAACAGCAAGAACTGGGGAAGCCCTTACAGCAACCTTTAACTCAACTAGAGTTACCAGAGGGGTTTATTGCGTGTACCCATCGAGAAGCGCAAGAAATTTTCTATGGTGATCAAGACCGGGGGAGCGATCGCTCTGCGGGTATGATGATTGATAAGTTCGTAGCGTTGGGATTAATTGAAAAAGATTTTGATGGCAATACTACCTGTATTCGGATTCGGTCTTTATTGCCAAATCTCCATAACTCAGAACCAGTTGAAAAGTCGATAAAGCTTGTAGCAGATAACTTTAATCCCCGCATTGACGCCATCCCTGTTGCCAGTTTTCTCGCTCGCAACTACAACTGGATGAATAAAAAAACTATTGCCTTACCCCAAAGAATTGCCAGAATCATCCGTGGTTGGGCACAGCAATATCCCACTGGGATGCGGGTACTGCGTCGCTATGATACTCAGGATGCTGTGGGTTTTTACATTTTGTATCCTGTATCTAGGGAATCAGAAGCAAATTTCTTTCTCCCGCCGCGCCACAGTCTTCACCTCAGCGCCACCTGGGACAATGACCCCTTACAAATTGCGATACCAGGCGATCGCCATTGTACTTCTATTTTTATCCGCAGTTGGCAGATTGACTTAGCCTATAAACAGCAAATTAATGTTTGTGAATTCTTACAAGATGCAAAAAAAACATTAGTGCGGATGCAAGCTGATTTTCCTAATCTTTGCGATATGTATACCTTAGTCATGCATCCAGGTGATGAACAGTTAGTATCAGCCCTAGGGTTTCAAAAAACCAACCAAGACCCACTACTACCTTTGCATTGGATGTACATACCCTTAGATAAATATTTAAGTTTAAATATTGAACTAGCTGTATCAGTTTTAAAATTTGATTGATAAACGTAGGGGCGAACGGTTGTTCGCCCAGCTTCCATGTTTGGGGTTTATGAGGAGTTTTCCCCCCCATTCCCCATCTGTATCCTTGAAGAAATCGAGTATCTGAGTTATCTGTCTACAGAACCCATGATCACATCAATACTGCCGAGAATGACCACAATATCTGCCACCTTCATCCCCCGCAACAAATGAGGGAGAATTTGCAGATTGTTGAAATCGGCTGGGCGAATCTTCCAGCGTGCAGGGAAGACATTATCATCACCAACTAAATAAATTCCCAGTTCACCTTTACCACTTTCGACACGGGCATAAATTTCACCCTTGGGAATTTTAAAGGAAGGCGAAACCTTCTTACCAATGTATTGGTAATCGAAAGCATCCCATTCTGATTTTTTCCCAGCCGCCTTACGCTTGGCTTCCAGATTCTCATAAGGGCCGCCGGGAAGTCCTTTAATTGCTTGGCGAATAATCTTCACAGATTCACGCATTTCACGCATCCGCACCAAATAACGCGCAAAACAATCACCGGCAGTTTCCCACTGCACTTCCCAGTCAAAATCGTCGTAACATTCGTAGTGGTCAACTTTCCGCAAATCCCACTTCACCCCAGAACCTCTTAACATTGGCCCAGAAAGACCCCAGTTAATTGCTTCTTCACGGGTGATAGTACCAATACCCTCAACACGGCGGCGGAAGATGGGGTTATTGGTGACTAACTTTTCGTACTCATCTATTTTAGGGAGTAAGTAATCACAGAATTCTAAACACTTATCTACCCAACCGTAAGGTAAATCAGCAGCTACACCCCCAACCCGGAAGTAGTTGTTATTTACCATCCGATAACCAGTAGCGGCTTCCCAAAGATCATAAATCATCTCCCGTTCACGGAACTGATAGAAGAAGGGAGTTTGAGCGCCCACGTCAGCGAGGAATGGGCCGAACCATAGCAAGTGGTTGGCAATGCGGTTCAATTCCAGCATAATGACGCGGATGTAACTAGCGCGTTTTGGAACAGCCACACCTGCTAGTTTTTCTGGTGCGTTGACGGTGACTGCTTCGTTGAACATCCCAGCTGCGTAGTCCCAGCGACTAACATAGGGAACGTACATAATTGTGGTGCGGTTTTCCGCAATTTTTTCCATCCCCCGGTGCAGGTAGCCAATTACCGGTTCGCAATCAATGACATCCTCGCCATCCAGGGTGACAATAAGCCGCAGAACGCCGTGCATTGAGGGATGGTGCGGTCCCATATTGAGCACCATAGGTTCAGTGCGGGTTTCTATTCTTGCCATAGATTTTCTGTGTTCTCCCGTTCATGAAAAATGTGATTTGGACCGCGTAGATGCCAACCAGAACCAATTTATCGTATCTGCCAAAATAAGCTTCATCGAGACAATACAGAAATTGCTTCTACAGGGGTATGTTGGAGAGAAGAGGGCAGCAGATATCTGTTGGTTGGTTGGTTGATGTTTCATTTTGTTGCACTTCTTCAACTATTATATGGAACCTCGATATACAAAGGATTGCAGCATCATAATTTTTTCTTGATGGTTATCCAAAAAGGGAATCAGGGTTAGGGACTGGGGGCTAGTACCGCCGTGAATTCAAAATTCAAAATGAATACAGCGTAAGGTTTTCAGAGATTTTGAATGGTATGTCTCTCTTACAAAGTTTGGCGGAACGGAAACCGACACCGCCAACGGCAGTTGCTTCTCCCAAGGGGAGACGCTGCGCGAACAAGTCTGGCGACCGAACGCACCGCCTCCTTTAATCCGGCGACAGTCCGCACAACGGGGGGAACCCCCGCAAGCGGCTGCCTTGGGAACCCGTCCAACACACTGGCTCAACTTTGCGCTATTTCCGCCGTGCTGTACTATAAACTAGTACAACCATTACAATACCCAATGCCCAATGCCCAATTTAAAATGAAATCAGATTCCCAGACACCATTTAATTTAGAAGCATCTACTTTTTCCCATATTCCCGTGTTGCGTCGGGAGGTGATTGAGGATTTGGCGGTGCATCCCGGCGGACATTATTTAGATGCGACAGTAGGCGGCGGTGGACACAGTCGCTTAATTTTAGAAGCGGCTGAGAATGTTTATTTAACAGCCATTGACCAAGATGAGGATGCTTTAATAGCCGCCCAGAAGTATTTAGCTGAGTATGGGGAACGTGTGCAATTTGTCCATAGTAATTTCGCCACTTACAAGTTTCCGCCTAGTACTTTCGATGGAATTATTGCCGATTTGGGGGTGAGTTCTTACCATCTCGATACGCCGGAACGGGGTTTTAGCTTTCGCCACGCAGCTAATCTAGATATGCGAATGGATCAACGTCAATCCCTGACTGCTGCTGATGTGATTAATGAGTGGGATGAAGGGGAGTTAGCAGATATTTTCTTTAAGTACGGCGAAGAGAGACTATCGCGGCGCATTGCTAGAAGGATAGTTGAAAGACGACCCTTGCTTACAACTGTAGCGTTAGCAGAGGCGATCGCTTCTGCTGTTCCTCCTAAATACCGTTATGGGAGAATTCACCCGGCTACTCGTGTTTTTCAAGCCCTGCGAATTGTCGTCAACGACGAGTTAAAGTCCCTAGAAACTCTGATAGAGCAAGCACCAAATGCCCTTGTCCCCGGTGGTAAAATCGCCATTATCAGTTTTCATAGTTTGGAAGACCGACTAGTAAAACATGGTTTAAGAAATTCGCCCTTATTGCGAGTGTTGACGAAAAAACCAATTACTGCACAAGATGAAGAAATTGTCAACAATGCGCGATCGCGTTCAGCCAAGTTAAGAATAGCTGAACGCAAAGAGTGAGAAGATACAGGAGAGAGATGAGACATGCCCTATTCCCTAATTCCATGAAAACAGACACGATTTTTTATAAACTCTTTCAAGAATTTCCTAATATCTTTTTTGAACTGATTGGTAAACCAGAGACTAATCCCAATCTTTATGAATTTCAAAGCCAAGAAGTTAAGGAAACTAGCTTCCGCTTAGATGGTATATTTTCAACTTTAAAAAGTTCGCCGAACGAACCAATTTATTTTGTAGAAGTTCAATGTTACAAAGATAAACTTTTTTACGACAGATTTTTAACAAGTATTCTGCTTTACTTCTATCAATATCAACCATCTAATTCTGCCTGGTATGCTATAGTAATATTTGATGAGCGTACAAATGATGTAGACTTTCCTCAGCGTCTTAATTCTTTGAAATCACCGCACCTACGCTGCTTCTATCTTGATGAAATGGAAGACGCATCAAGCCAATCATTAGGATTAAGAATCATTAAACTAATTGTTGAAGGCAAGCAAAAAGCCAAAGAATCAGTTAGACAACTAGTTAATCAAGCAAGACTGGAAGTAAGTGATGCCGCCATCCAAAGAAAAATTTTAGAATTAATAGAAGCTATTCTTGTTAATAAGTTTCCCAATTTGAGCAGAGAGGAGATAAAAGAAATGTTAAGTCTAGAATTAATTAGGGGTACGAGAGTATATCAAGAGTTGAAAGAGGAAGCCAGGGAAGAAGTTAAGCAGGAAGTTAAAGAAGAAGTTAAGCAGGAAGTTAAAGAAGAAGTTAAGCAGGAAGTTAAAGAAGAAGTTAAGCAGGAAGTTAAAGAAGAAGTTAAGCAGGAAGTTAAAGAAGAAATGATCAAAAAACTGCTGCAACGAGGAATGAGTATACAAGAAGTGGCTGAGATATTTGAGTTAGATGTAGAAGTTATTAGAAATCTTAACCAATGACTAAAAAATCATGCGCTTTGATGGTTGGTGGGGCTGTTTAGCCGCCCAATTCCCACCTTGAAAGTTAATTTTCCTAGGCAATTCTATACGGAAGGTGGAACCTTGACCCAGTTTACTAGTAACGGTGATGGTGCCTTGCATAATTTCTACTAGTGATTTGGTAATTGCTAGTCCCAAACCAATACCATTATGCTGGCGCGTATTACTCTGATCAACTTGCGTAAATTGCTCAAAAATGTCACTCAGATCAGAATTAGCGATACCTATGCCAGTATCTTGAATAGCGATCGCAATTCTATCACTAGCCATTTCCCATACTTTTATGGCTACGCTACCAGTTTCTGTAAACTTAATAGCATTTAACAATAGCTTGACTAAAACCTGTTTAAGGCGCGCACTGTCGTTCACAACTAGGGGACTAGCAAGATTAACTTCTACTTGCAAATCTAAGAATTTGTCCTCTGCTAAAGAACGGTGTTCAGCTACGGTTGTGAAGATTAATGTAGTTAAATCAAATTCTGCTACTTGAAATGACAGCCTACCTGCTTCGACTTTAGCAAAATAGAGCATATCGTCAATAATTGCCAGCAGGTGATTACCATTATGCAAAATGCGTTGCACCATTTCTACTTGTGGTTCAGATAAGGTAGAATTGCGTTGACGCAACAACACTTGTGATAAACCCAAAATCACGTTGAGGGGAGTGCGGAGTTCGTGGGAAGTGGTAGCTAAAAACTGAGACTTTAACTCTGCTGCTTCCAAAAGTTGCAGATTCTGTAACTGAATTTGGTGTCGAGTTTTTTCAAGTTCACGATTTTGCGCGAAGAGAATTTCGTTTTGTTGGGCTAATCGTTCTTCTCGTTCTTCTAAAGCTTTAATCATTTTGGCATTATTGATGGCGATCGCTACTACTTCTCCGACTGCATCTAAAAGTTTCTGGGTAGCGACATCAAAAGCATGGTGATGATCCCAATTACCAATAGCCAACACTCCCAGGTGTCCCGCTTGCGCTGACTTGATTGCCACAGCATACATTGATGAGGGGGTAAAAGCACAGAAGGCGGGGAGAGAAGTAGATGAGGGAAACTCTTCCACAACAGACTCTGTTTGTTCTCCACTTCCTTGGAATAGCTGAGAAACACCTGTGGCAAATACCTGTGGTAATAAACCTAATTCTATACTCGGTAGATGTGAGGGAATTGATTTTTCCTGCCACCCCCAGAAAGTATCTCTAGATTCTAGGCTGTTATGTAAATTCAGGAAAGGCAACTTTTCTATACCTACGCCGGCGGCGGCACTTAATTCTAACTGTTGGGTTTGGCTGTCACATAACGCCATCAGGCAAAACTGTGTACTGTCAATGCCATGGCAAACTTCCTGTACCATCAGTTCTAACAGTTCTGGGATATTAGTTAGTCGTTGGTTGGTAAGTTGATTTAGTCGCTGGAGTATCCCCAGTTGTTGAGACAGTTGGAGGGAGATTGATTCTTCTCCCATATTGCTGTGCTGTTGTCCAGTTACAATCATGGTTGCCTGAGGGAGATTTACTCCAATATCTATTTAAATCTGACTCTCCATCGGTAATATCTAAAGCAGATATTTCAGTAATTTTCTCTAGTTACGTAAATACTTTGGTATCTCATTTCAAGTAGTGTTAAATACTTAGGCATTGCTATTATTAACATAATAGGTGGGGTGAGGGTCAAGACCTTGTAGGGGTATGGCACTCTGTAACGTTCCACCCCTCAGCCCTCAACCTACGGTGTACACACAAGTGCTTTCGTTCACAACATCAGCCTGTTTTATGTCTTTGAGGGAATGAAACAACTTTGCTTTTCAAAAGGAGTTGGGGGGAGCAAAAGGGGAGCATCCCAATTTTGCAAAAATAAAATTTGTAGTGGGAGCATCTTGCTCCCTAATGTCCAGGAAGCGGGCTAGAAGCACGCACTACAAAAAAATAAATTTACACATTTGGGATGCTCCCAGCAAAAGCCTGTGACGCAACTCTAAAACCTAACCCTGCTTTTTAAGGGGAGCCACTGCGTTGCGGAGAGAAGTTGCCGGGGAGATGTTCGGCAAACTTCGGGGGTTCCCACGGCAGTCCGTACCCTGCGGGTTCGCTGAAAGCGTTCTCGTAGAGTAGCCGCCCGGAGGGCGTCTACAAGTCGGGAAACCCGCCCACACGGCTGCCTCCCCGTTGTAGCAAGTGGCGTAGATTTAGAGGGATCTAAAACTTTTGATACCGACAAGAGGACTTTTCAAACATCCTCTGAGCTAGATCAAAAACTCCATCCACAAGGGCATGGAGGCAGCCCTGCGTTCCTTCGCCAGACTTGTAGCAAGTGGCGTCATGGGGAAGAATTTACCAATGATGTTAAGTTCAGATTTTCCTTTGTGCAAAAGACTTTTTGAGAATCGCCGTAGGCTGCTGGTATTGATCAGGTTACGGGATTACCGCAGAAATTTTTGTGACGGAATCCGGAACTGGTAGAAACCGAGGTGATGAATAAATTAGTAAATCACAAGTTAGATTTACTGAACCAACAATTTGTAAACAAGGACACAGTTATGGATTCTGAAACACTCAAGCAGTTTGAGGAAGATATTAGACTGGCAATTAACGAAGCTTTGAAGACATCTAGCATCGGCCCTGTACTTACTAAGTATGGGATACCTGATAACGCTGTCAAATGGGAATATACTCTTGACATGAGCAAACTTCAACCGAGTGGTGCTGATGAGAGTCAGGAAGGCCAGGGATTGTTGGCAGGCATTCAAAAACCACCAATCAAATTAGCAGATTGCACTATGGTTTGGTGTCAAGAGTGCGCTCCTGATGGCACTTGGATATGTATTTAATTGGGTTTGGTGATGTGGGTGACGGTTACTCAGTAAATTAAGTTAGCCAAGTTCGCGTGGTGTGAGCTTTACACGTTACCTAGTTATTTTCCAAGCTGTGACTGCTGAATAATATTTTTTTCTTTCCACGCAGAGATTAATCTCTGCGTGGACTATATTGCTAAATAGCGATTAGACATTGCGCGGCACTTCCTCTACTTGTGCAACTTTTTAGAGGATGTTTGAAAAGTTTTGGGCGAATATAATTCGCTACTACACAAACAAAGTCCGCCTGCGCGGACTATAGCCTTTCTCGGTTGAACGCAACACAATCAAGGGCGGGGAGACCCCGCCCCTACGGGTTTTGCAATTTAAAACTGTACTTCACTCGTCTGAAAACCGCTATAAATAAAAATTAGGCCTTTCAAACCCACGGAGGTGGGTTTTGTCTGTGTAGCCGCGATTTCTAATCGCCAAGGCTAGTATTAATTTAGACTTTTCAAACACCCTCTTAGCAATGACAGTTAAAAAGCGAAACCATTGATTATTAAAAATGTCAATATCATCATTATACAAATCTGCATTAATTTGATAATTTATCTGATTTTACAGATGGGATAGATTCCTACACGATGGGCACATACACTACTACATAAATTCTGATATTTCGTCTGCAATTCGCTATGTGAACAGGCTTGTATTATGTCAGAAATTAAGTTATGTTTATTAGACTGAGGAGATTTAAGTTAAATCATTTGTCCAGAAAATAAATACTTTAACCGTATATATAAAGTTTTGTATTCAGCATTCAAGACAGTTGGCTTTATCAGTAGATAATGAGGCTCATATAAAGCTGCTATTTAGCAGCGAACTATTCCTTAAATACGGGGTAATATGAGCGTTTCAACTACCATTTGGAGTCGTTTAGTTACTACTTCAGTAGCAACGGCTGCTGTTGCAATTGGTTCGATTTTTACAGCCACTGCTCAAGCTAGAATTATCAATGGTGCAGCAGCAAATGTGTCGGTGCCAATTTATGAACGGTATGCTCGTGAAATTAAGCAAGATTATCTAGACTTAAAAGTTAACTATCAAGAAACTGGTAGCGAGAGTGATATTCGCCAGATTTTTGAGAGCTTGAAGCAATCTCAGATTGCCAAAGTATTTGATAAGTATGATGCAGAAGATAGCGCTGTGCAATTTCAAGAGATATTAGACATCATTAAAACTCAACCTCGTATTAGTGATGAGAGTCAGCAAGTTAAAAAATGGTTGGAAGAAATTCAAAAACCGCAAATAAAACTAGCAGATTGCACTATGGTTTGGTGTGAAGACTGCGTTCCTGGTGGCTGTTGGACATGTATTTAATTGCGTCTGGTGATGTGGGTGACGGTTACTCAGTAAATTAAGTTAGTCAAGTTCGCGTGGTGTGACTTTTACACGTTACCTAGTTATTTTCCAAGCTGTGACTGCTGAATAATATTTTTTTCTTTCCACGCCGAGATTAATCTCGGCGTGGACTATGTTGCTAGATAGCGCGATTAGACATTGCGCGGCACTTCCTCTACTTATGCAACTTTTTAGAGGATGTTTGAAAAGTTTTGGGCGAATATAATTCGCTACTACACAAACAAAGTCCGCCTGCGCGGACTATAGCCTTTCTCGGTTGAACGCAACACAATCAAGGGCGGGGAGACCCCGCCCCTACGGGTTTTGCAATTTAAAACTGTACTTCACTCGTCTGAAAACCGCTATAAATAAAAATTAGGCCTTTCAAACCCACGGAGGTGGGTTTTGTCTGTGTAGCCGCGATTTCTAATCGCCAAGGCTAGTATTAATTTAGACTTTTCAAACATCCTCTTAGCAATGCCCGCGTGAGCGAGACGCTCACACTACTTCGTAGCCCGCCGCAGGTATCACTTCTGTGTACACCGTAGAGGGGCGATTTTGGCTTGAGATAAAACCGGGGTGGATTGATGAGCAATCGCCTGGGCATTATTTAGTGGGGCAATCACACAGTGGTATCATCCTGATTAATCTAAAGCTGCTGTTTGTGAGGATGTAAACTCTGTGATTTCTCTTAACCAAAGCAGTCTGCGCTGCAAGCTAAGGGTATGGACTCCTCTAGCGATTCTTGGAGCATTCGCTTTATGTGGGGATGCTGCTCTGGCTGAAATTACCGGAGATAACACCCTAGGGTCTGAAAGTTCGATTGTGACGCCCCAACTAATTAATAATCAGCCGATTAATCAGATAGATGGTGGGGCTGTTCGGGGTACAAACCTCTTTCACAGCTTTGAACAATTTTCTGTTTCTCAGGGTACCACAGCTTATTTTAACAACGCTGCCAATATTCAAAACATTATCAGCCGGGTAACGGGTAACTCTATATCTGATATTGATGGGGTACTCCGCGCCAACGGTAATGCTAACCTGTTTTTACTTAATCCTAATGGCATTGTTTTTGGCCCTAATGCCTCCCTCAACATCGGTGGTTCATTTGTGGCTAGTACGGCTAATAGTATTAACTTTGCTGATGGGACTAAATTTAGCGCTACATCTCCCCAAACTACACCCTTGCTAACAGTCAGTGTGCCCATTGGCTTACAATTCGGAGCTACTCCCGGAACTATTCGCAATCAATCTCAAGCTAGTCCAAGGGGTGAGAGAAATAGCGTTAATGCACCCGTTGGTTTACAGGTAAATACAGGTAGAACTTTAGCTTTAGTTGGTGGAGATTTGAGCCTGGAGGGAGGTAATTTAACGGCAAAAGAAGGGCGAATAGAATTAGGAAGCGTCGCAGCCAATAGTTTTGTCAGTCTGAACGCCATCAATGAGGGCTGGAGTTTGGGATATCAAAATGTCCAGAATTTTCATAACATCCAAATCATGGGGCGAAATCAAATTCCATCTTATGTGGATGTAAGTGGTGAGGGGGCTGGCAATATTCAGGTGCAAGGTAGGCGTTTGTCGCTAACTGACGGTGCAATAATTTTGGCGAATACCTTGGGATCAAAACCTGGAGGTGATTTAACAGTTAATACTTCTGAGTCTGTAGAACTGATTGGTTTTCCTACATCCTTAAGGACTAGAAGTCTCAGTTCTGGTAACGTTGGCAATTTAACTGTTACCACTGGCAAGTTAATTGTTCGGGATGGAGCACAACTAGTAGTTGGTAGTTCTAGTTCAGGTTCCACGGGAAAATTGACTGTTAACGCCTCAGATTCTGTGGAACTCCTTGGTGGCTTCAGGCTTCAATTCCCCATTTCCGGATTTAATTTCAGTGGTTTGTTTAGTGCAACTTCTGGTGCGGGAAATGCGGGTGATATTACGATTAACACTGGGAAATTGATTGTTCAAGGTGGCGCAAGGGTAAGCACACAATCTACAGGATCTTTCTCAGCAGCTTCTAGACAATTTATCTCTGCTACAGGTAATGGTGGAAATTTGACTGTAAATGCCACCGAGTCTGTAGAATTAATCGGCAATTTAGCAAATAATAGCGTCACTGGGTTGTTGACTTCGACTCAAGGCCCTGGAGATGCGGGTAACTTGACGCTGAATACAGGGAAATTGATCATTCGGGATAGAGCTAGAATAAATTCAAGCAGTAATCTTTCACCGCTTTCTACCAACAGAAATCTGGGAAAGGCTGGGGAGTTAGATATAACCGCCCGCTCTGTGGTGCTAGATAACCAAGGCAAACTCACCTCAGAAACTGATTCTGGTCTGGGTGGGAATATTAAACTACAGGTGCAGGATTTATTGCTGCTGCGTCGTCAGAGTCAAATATCCACTAGTGCGGGTAGGGCGCAGGCTGGTGGGGATGGTGGGAATATCACCATTGATACCCCTAATGGCTTTATTGTCGCTTCTCCCATAGAAAATAGTGATATCACTGCCAATGCCTTTTCTGGTGCTGGTGGCAGAATCATCATCAATACTGCAAGGATTTTTGGTTTGGTAACACGCACTCGTGCAGATTTGGTGGAGTTGTTACAAACTAATGACCCGAATCAACTCGACCCGGCGGAGTTACAAACCAGTGACATCACAGCATTTTCGCAGCAAAATCCTTTATTAAGTGGTACTATCCTCATCGACACACCGGATCTTGACCCCACTAAAGGAATAATAGAATTACCTGTAAATCTGATTGATGCTTCCGGGAAACTTTTTACCGCTTGCAATCCTGGTGGGAAATTCCTCACAGCTTCGTTTGTGTACACAGGGCGTGGAGGCATAAAATCTGGCCCCACCGAGCCATTGTCAAGTGAAACGGTGCTGGCAGATTGGATCAATTTAGAAGCCAATAGCGATCGCCCTCATACTAGCAGACAAAACAGCACACAAAAAAGTCAGGATGTCAATCCCCCTACTCAAATTGTCGAAGCCCAAGGGTGGGTTGTGGATGCTCAAGGTAGAGTGCATTTAGTAGCCCAAGCTGCTACATTCAACCCTCATAGCCCCACACTTATACCGCCATCTTGCCTAGTGCGTGGGTAAATCATGATGGCGATCACTTGTAGCAATGATCTCAACAGTTAACCCAAACAAATCTGAGAAAAGCGATCGCACTACAACCAGAAAAACTTACTATATAGTGCTAGCTACTCACAAACAGGTTCATGGCTTACTATATTGCTCCCCGGTTTCTCGATAAACTGGCTGTCCACATCACCAAAAACTTCCTGAATCTTCCCGGAGTCCGAGTACCCTTGATTTTGGGGATTCACGGCCGTAAAGGCGAGGGCAAAACTTTTCAATGCGAATTAGTCTTTGAGAAAATGGGTATTGAGGTGACACTGATATCTGGTGGAGAATTGGAAAGTCCAGATGCAGGAGATCCAGCAAGGTTGATTCGGCTGCGTTATCGGGAAACCGCAGAACTCGTCAAAGTGCGCGGTAAAATGTGCGTGCTGATGATTAATGATTTAGATGCGGGTGCGGGACGCTTTGATGAAGGCACGCAATATACTGTAAATACTCAGTTGGTGAATGCCACACTGATGAATATTGCCGATAATCCCACAGATGTGCAGTTGCCTGGTAGTTACGATTCTACACCTTTATGTCGTGTGCCGATTATTGTCACAGGTAATGATTTTTCTACCCTCTATGCACCATTGATTCGTGATGGACGCATGGAGAAATTTTACTGGGAACCAAACCGTGACGATAAGGTGGGGATTGTTGGTGGGATCTTTGCCCCAGACGGGTTGTCACAACGGGAAGTAGAACAGTTAGTTGATACTTTCGCTTATCAGTCAGTTGACTTTTTTAGCGCTTTACGTTCTCGAATTTATGACGAACAAATCCGTAAATTCATCCATCAAATAGGATTTGAGCATGTATCCTTGCGTGTGGTGAATAGCGTTGAAGGGCCGCCAGAGTTTCCCAAGCCCAATTTTAGCTTGTCTCACTTAATCGAGTCTGGGAACTTGATGGTTGCAGAACAAAAACGAGTAGAAAATTCCCAGTTAGTTGATGATTACAATCGACTCAATAGAGGGAGAAATTATCAAGCCCCCGCCCCTGCGCCTGTGACACCAACTCCTCAGCCATTAACCAATGGATTGCAGCCACCACAAGGCACGAGTACACATTTGAGCCTAGAGACACAAGAACAAATCCGGCAAATCTTAGCTCAAGGCTACAAGATTAGCATTGAACACGTAGATGAGCGGCGTTTCCGCACTGGTTCTTGGCAAAGTTGTCTCAACACCCATATTGACGCCCATTCAGATGCCATCTCAGCCTTAGAATCATGTCTAGTGGAATATAGCGGCGAGTACTTGCGTTTGGTGGGTATAGATCCCAAAGCCAAGCGGCGGGTGGTAGAAACGATTATTCAGCGTCCCAATGGGAAAAATTAAGAGTTGAGAGATAGAGAATAAAAGGCGATCGCTTATAGCGGTTTTCAGACGAGTGAAGTACAGTTTTAAATCACAAAACCCGTAGGGGCGGGGTTTCCCCGCCCTTGATTGTGTTGCGTTCAACCGAGAAAGGCTATAAGTAGGCGGGTTGAAGAATTTATCGTTGGGATAAGGCAGGAGAGAAGAGGGTTTTAGCCTCATTTATTTGTCTTTACATAGTTATAAATATTCGCACCTACCTACTTAGCTGCTTATTTGATGTTTAAGAAAGCAAATTTACCTTTAATACCATTTGGTTCCATCTGGAGTTGAGCAACATAAAATTCTTTTTGAATTACATCACCGACTGGTGTAAAAGCAATTTCACCGAGAGGAGTTTGATAAGTTCCTGTTAATAACTGCTGATTTAATTCTGTACGCAATTGCGGCAACGTCAATTTATTAATTTGACTCTTTTTATCTAAAGATTGCAGCGCTTCTACATATACTTGCAATGCGGCAAAAGATTGAGCGCTGACTTGAGAGGGATCTTTATGATATTGTGCTTGATAAGCTTGGCGAAATGCCGTGTTAATTGCACTGGGATACACAGGGCTATATGCTTGAGCAATAATGATGCCATCACACAAGGCTTTACATACAGAAAATATATGGGATGTGTTAAACCCATTACCACCAACAATTAGGCCTTGATAGCCAAGTTCTCGGAGTTGCTTCACTAGATTACCTCCATCCACAGCTAACCCGGAGATAATCACTAAATCTGGTTTGAAATTAATCGCGTTACTGGCTTGTGTCTGAAAGTCAGTATCTGTAGTTTGAAACTTTTGGACTGTGACTAAATCTAATTTTAAATCCTTAACTGTTCTCTGAAATATTTCTGTTTCCGACTTATTAAAAGCATCATTGTGAGCGTAGAATACAGCTACTTTTTTAATATTGGGATTTTGCTTAATGGCTGCCTTCACCGCATAAGGAGCAACGACAGTAACAGAAGCAGAAACACGAGCTACATAATCACCAATTTCGGGAATACCTTTAGCAGTGTTTGATGCACCAATTACTGGAACTTGATTGCGTTCTGCTATGGGATCGGCGCTAAAAGCTTGTTGTGAAAGGGTAGGGCCAATAATACCAACAACTTTATTGTGATTAATTAAATTTTGAAAAGCGTTGACGGCTCCAACTTCATCAGCACCAGTATCTTGGAATATCAACTTAATTGGTTTACCGTTGATACCCCCTTTATCATTAAAATACTTTTCTGCTATTTTTACGCCGTCAGTTCCCTCTTGACCAAGTAATGCGATGTTGCTAGTTTGGGCAAAGGCAATACCAATAGGGATATAATCAGTGGCGCTGGTTGTCGCTGTCGAATTATTAGCAGAATTTGCTCTAGGATTGTCGGTTTTACCACAGCCTAATAGCAAGGTAGAGCAGGTAAATAATAAGGTAGTGTGATAAATAAAAGCATTTTTCATAGATGCATGACTAGTATTTTTATAAGAAGAATTTAGAACTCAGGAATTAGCATTCTGAATTCTGGCTCCTGACTCCTGATTCCTGTTTATTATGATAATACTGCCACGCTAAAAAAATGATGTGATGTCTATGACAAGCTGCTTTGCGTCTACGCACTCTGGAAAGCCAGCAAACCTCCTAAATCTCATGGGATAATCAAAGAAAATGAGGAAGATTTTGCTCTTTTATCTCCTCTCATTCCCTTCTTTACCCACGGCTAGGCAGTTTGAGCATTTTTATTTGCTGCTTGTGCTGTATTAGCTTTCATGCGAGTCAATCGGCTTTTACGAATACGCTCACTGTCGCGGACACCACCGGCTAGTTCATATTCGTTGCTGTTTCTGCCATACTTGAAACCAACACCCATCAACATCTTGTCTGAAATATTACCCAGGATTTTTTCCATCTCATCAACTTTGGTTTTAGAAGAATCAACCGCAGCTAAAGCAGCATTATACGCATCAAGCACACTGCGAAACTCATCAATTGTTTGAGTCAAGTTTTCTAAATTGCACTTGTCATCAAAAGTGATGTTTGGATCAATAGCTTTCAATCCAGCGACTCGAAACTCAGCTTTTTCTAGAATGCGAGATGTGCGTTTTTGGCGAGGCATAAACTTACTTTCTTAAGTTACTTCTAAAGCTAGTTTGCCTCAATAAAGCTAAATATTGGATCAGCAAAAATCACAAATAATTGTGTTTTTTGCAATAAGTTTTTTAGGTGATTCTAGTGATTCTGCTGATTTGTTTAAACTAATATATTTGAACTTTATATAAACTGCATTTTCTTTATTATTGCTTTAACTAAAAGGCTTAATGCCGTCATCTAAAGGCTTAATATCGTCATCTAAAGGCTTAATGCCGTCATCTAAAGGCTTAATGCCGTCATCTAAAGGCTTAATGCCGTCATCTAAAGGCTTAATGCCGTCATCTAAAGGCTTAATATCGTCACCTAAAGGCTTAATGCCGTCATCTAAAGGCTTAAGAGTATGTTTGAAAAGTTTTGGGCGAATATAATTCGCTACTACACAAACAAAGTCCGCCTGCACGGACTAACCAAAAATTAGGACTTTCAAACCCACGGAGGTGGGTTTCGTCTGTGTAGCCAAGCCACTGCTTTGGGGAGACAGCGCCGTGGGCGGGTTTCCCGACTTCTAGCAAGTGGCGGCCAGGGCTATGGGGCATTGGGGAAACGTCTTCAATCTTGCCTATTGCCTTTTAACAAATGACAAATAACAAATAACAAATGACAATCAAAAATATATTTACGATCGCATAGATAATGCATGAGGTCACAAGTACATGCCAACATTTGTGAAGATTGAAGCAGGCAGGGTCGATAAACCCATCTTTGACCAATACGTACCCGCCCATAAAGCCTACGTTCAAGACTTGATTGCCAAAGGACACAAAGCCAAAACAGGCTATTGGGCACAACGGGGAGGCGGGATGATGCTGTTTGAGGCAGCCTCAATGGATGAAGCCCAGGCAATTGTAGCGGCTGACCCATTGGTACAAAACGGCTGCGTCAACTATCAACTTTATGAATGGCGAATTGTGATCGAATAATACTCCATTACTGATTTTTGATGTTATGCTGATATTTAGACCTGGATCTATGCGACTGCAACGCCTAAACTTTGTCAGGACCGGAAGGTAGCAGCAATACGGGATGCTTGTGGTAGGCGTAGTCTCCGGGTCGCCCTATTTGTTAGGAGCGTTCAGCAGCAATGGCTGGTTTTGGAGATATTGTACAAAAAGCTTTTTACCTCGGTGTTGGGTTAGCTTCTTACGCAGGTGAGAAAGCGGGAGGAAAAATAGCCGAGTTGCGATCGCAAGTCCAAAAACTGGCAGATGAAATGGTGGCTAAGGGCGAAATGAATACAGAAGAAGCCCGTCGCTTTGTGGAAGACATGATGAAGCAAGCGCAACAGCCACAAACTTCTGATGCACCCACAGAAAAAGCCCCCCCTGCTGAACCCCGCCGCATCGAAATCTTAGAAGAAGATGAAGAGCCGACGGCAAAAGAGGCCCCAACCGAAAATGTAGATGGGCTACGAGAACAAGTACTAGAACTGCAAGAAGAGTTAAAACGACTGCAACGCGATCAGTAAAATGTAGTTGTTTGCTGGAATTGCAATGGTTCTATACAAAGCGATTTGTTGAATGTACCTTGCCTAGGGTTTAATCTAGTGCTGAAAGCCAGGTAGCACAGAGTGCCCTGTTTATAGTAACTAAGGGCGTCAATTTATGGAAAAGTGGCAAAAGGATTTGATCGACATCATCGAGACAGTGGCTGTTGAAGTAGAGCATTTCTTCTTAGGAATGGGTGAAATGGTAGACACCTTTTTTGAGATCACAGAAGAAATTACTGAGCAAGTACAAAGTACAATTGCCACTGAAGTTGACCAGTATTTACAAGACTTTGCTGAACCAATTTTAGAAGTCTACTGGGAACTAGAAGATGTAGTGGCAGATATAGATCCCGCTTTTCCCTATCCAGTTGCAGCGACAGCAGAACAAAACCCCGCCTGCGTCGGTTGTCATAACTACCACGGTCAAGTTTATGGTGGTAACTTATTAGTCTGTGCCATGCACCCCCACGGTTCGGATGATCCAACTTGTCCCGACTGGATGGGAGAATAGGGTATGGGGTATGGGGCATGGGAAGATGAAGGTCATAAGGGAGTAAAGAATTAATGACCAATGACCAATAACAAATGCCAAATGACCAATGACCAATAACAAATGACAAATGACAAAATGAAGTACGGCGAACGGGAAATCGCGGAAGGACAACTAATTACCTTTCCTAATCCGCGTGTGGGTAGGCGATACGATATCAGTATTAGTCTGCCGGAATTTACCTGCAAGTGTCCGTTCTCCGGCTATCCTGACTTTGCTACGATTTATATTACCTACATCCCTGATGAGCGAGTTGTCGAATTAAAAGCCCTCAAGCTTTATATTAACAGTTACCGCGATCGCTACATTTCCCATGAGGAGTCTGCTAACCAAATTCTCGATGATTTTGTGGCAGCTTGTGACCCCTTGGAAGTTACTGTGAAAGCAGATTTCACTCCCCGTGGTAACGTGCATACTGTAGTTGAGGTGCGACATCAAAAATAGATTTTTAACGCGGAGGGGCGCAGAGTAAATTTCTCTACGTTCCTCTGTGATTAGGCTTTAATGGTTTGAGATGGGGAACTGAGATTGTTTAAAATGCCCAAAACCTCCCGTTCAAAGACAACTTGGGCACGATTGGTCTTACCACCAATATATAAGCGATCGCCTTTTTGCAATGCCCAAATTTGTGAGTGGGAGAAGTAACTCATCACCACACCCGCCATTAATAAAGCAAATCCGGTGTAAACAATTGGTATACCAGGGTCGGCTTTAATTTGTAAGCCCGTACTGCCAATAACATCTAAAATTTTGACAGTTACACCATTGACTTGGGTAGACATACCCGTCCGCACAGTGTCAACCAGCTTACCTGTGGCATCATAAATTAACACCATGCCTTGCAAGTCTTTGGCTAACAAAGAGACACCCTGACTCATATCTGGTTTAGTGGGAATCCAAGTACCCCAAATGCGACCTTTGCCCTTGGTGTTTAATTGTGCCATCGGTAGCTGAAAAATCGGGCTATTATTAATCCGGACACGCACAGCCGCCAGTCCCCAATCAGTTTGGTAAAAAGTGACGCCATGATAACGTAGCGGTTCATTGACAAAAATCTTCTTGTGGTCAACTTCCTCACCTTGCTGATTTAAAACAGACATATCCGAATAAAATTGGTCAATACCGCCCGTAGGGGTATAGTCAATCCAAAACCGATTCACCCGCACAGACCAATCTTGGGGAATTTTACCCACAGCTAACGGCCCAGCATCGATGACATTTTTGATTTGGAAAGTATCACCACTAGCTACCATTTCCTGGGCCATAAATCCAGTCATCGCCCCCCAAATTCCGCCCAACAAAATCATGACGATACCCACATGGACGATAATCGGGCCAATGCGTCCTACTATTCCCTTACGGGCGTAGAGAATATCATCTTTTTCTTGAAATATTTTATAGCGCTGCTTCTGTAATATTGGAGTGAGAGCATTCAAAGAAATATGATCTAATTCAGCACTCAAAGCTAACTTTTGAAATTGCCTTGGTTCATCATAATATTTCCAACGTTGGGCAGCTTTGAGGGCGGGTAATTGGCGCGTAAAAGTACAAGCAGTCAAGCTAGTACCAAACCAAACCAGCAACCCCAGAAACCACCAGGTACGATACACATGGTCTAAACCGACTACCTGAATTACCTTCCAAGTCAGGAAACCAAATAAAGCCGGGTGTTCTGGGTAATTAGACTGGTAGTAAGCAGGCGATTGTCCTTGCTCAATTACAGTTCCACTGATGCTAAAGAGGGCGATGGTTAATAATAGTGCGATCGCTAATCGTAAATCTGTCAATACAGGCAAAAACTCCCGTCGCCATATCCGCCCAGGAACTGACCACCAACTTGATTCGGTAGAAGTAGAATTTTCTAGAGTCATTACTTAAAAGCTACCAAAAGGAATGCGAGAAACCAAAGAAAATACACCAAAACCCACTAACAGCACACCGCTAACAGGATTAATCCAACCAGACCAGCGACGTAATTCCAACAAATTTTTAATTGCAGCCGTAAAAGTACCCGCCAAAATTAGCGGTGCTACATACCCGGCTGTGTAGGAAATGAGCAAAACAGCGCCTAAAATCCAGTCTTGTGTACTGGCAACCCAACCCAGTAAGCTGGCTAAAACTGGCGTACTGCAAGGGGATGCAACTAAACCGAAAGTTAGTCCCAGCAAATAAGAACGCACACCAGCAGGTAAATCTGGCGAAATCCAATTAGTTTCATTCAAAGAAGGAAATTGCAGGGGTAGGGCTTCCAACAAATTCAGCCCCATGAGAATAGCAATAATACTGACAATAATCGGCAAGCCAATTCCTACTTGACCGTAGATTTTACCCAAAAAAGCAGCGATGATTCCCATCCCCGCTAGTGTGGTTGCCAATCCCAAGGCAAACCAAGTTGATTGGGCGGCGGCTTGCAGGCGGCTTTTTGCTTCATAACCACCAATGTAACCGATAGTAATTGGCAGCATCGAAAGCATACAAGGTGTGAGACTGGTCAGCAAACCAGCAGCGAAAATTACACCAATACTGACTAAGCCTAAATGCGTTAGTTGATTAGCTACAAGAGCGTTGGCAAATTGTTCTAGTTCGTAAAGTTGGGTTTGCAAGGTGTCAAGCATGAGGAGTTTCTGAGCGTAAAATGCTTACTCTGCTTGCATTTTAGCTTATTTTGTGTTTCTCGGTTGGGGCAAAATAATCTACCTACATAATCGCACAAGTAAATATTTACTAGAGAAATTTTAGACAGCTTTCTATGCTAAAACAAAAATGACTTGAGAACTACTACCAAACGTCTATTTTTATTTATAGCTTGAGGATAATTTAATTTCCATACAATGCCTTTAAAAATAAAAACAGCACTGGTTGGGGTTTTAACTTCCACATTAGTGTCAAATCAAGCAATCATAGCGCTGATTCTAAATTAGTTTTTTATAAAAGAGAAAAAATATGACTAAAATGATAGATTTAAAATTTAATTACCCTGATATATATCCACTCCTGGAAGACATCAACCCTATCCAAGCAGGCACTTTTTTGGGAGGTTGTGGTCAGTCTCATAAAAATTATAATTGCGTTTACATAACCAATATAACCAGAAATCCAAGTAAACCAGCAAGTAAAACTGATGAAGATATAAAGACCTTGGGAACTGTCTCTAAGGGTCAGAATATTAATAGTATTAGTAATTCCAGAAGAATCTACATAAATGGCATTCTTGTACCAGGAGAAAGAAATACTACGACTATATGTTGGTAAATCTGAGTCTCTTAATTTAGTAGACACCTAGCTACTACTTACAGAAATACTGATCCTACGAATGAAGCTGCACCCAATAGCGAATCCGCAAGGTATTTTGAATTGGTATTATTGGCATGAAATGAGACTTTTTTATAAATGAATTAGTATGATTTAGTCCTGGGTAGCAGAATGACAGGACACTTAGTAATGAGCAAAATATCAAATATTGATCGCCAACGGGAACATCAGGCGAATGAGCGGACATTTCTAGCCTGGCTACGGACTTCCATCGCCTTAATTGGTTTTGGTTTTGCCATTGCACGATTTGGTCTATTTCTGCGTCAATTGAATGTGGCGCTGACGCAGCAAGAACCGATGATTAATCCCCTCTTTAACTCGGAAAATTTGGGGATTCTGTTTGTGATATTTGGTATTGTAGCGATCGCCTTAGCTGCATGGCGATACAATCAGGTTTTTTGGGAGATTGAACGCGGTGCTTATCGACCCCACCGTTTATCGGTTTGGATTATGACTGGAGTAGTCATCATTCTAGGGATTCTCAGTCTTCCTTTACTCTTGCTGCGAAATCCGCTTTCTTCTCATCCGTCCGTTCGCAAGCCACCACAGTTCCAGCGTCTTCAACCCTTACCAAAAACAAATGACAAATAACAAACAACAAATAACCAGTCCAAAAAAATACCCCCGGTAGCAAGCCGAGGGATTCTGCAAGTCTATAATGTCGCACAAAGACATTCGCGGATTCCAAGATAGCAACCTGATCACGATCAAATCTGCCAAAATGCCAAGTTATTCTCCCTAGTACATTACAGCCATTAGATGGTCAGATTATCCCCTTCCTGTGGACTAATCACTAACCGTAAGACTGACAAACCCAAAATTATCAAAAATAGTACTAGCCCAATCGTGCAAGCATAGCTGATTTCCAAGTTACTGAATGCTTGCTCATAGAGATAGTAAACAATTGTTTTCGAGCTATTGAGCGGCCCGCCTTGGGTCATAATATATACTTCTTCAAATACCTTGGTAGCAGAAATAGCTGAAATTACTGCCACTAAAGCTAAGTAAGGTTTCATCAATGGTATGGTAATTTCCCAATGTTTGCGGATACCATCTGAGCCATCAATAGCGGCAGCTTCGTAGACGTCAGCAGGTATTGATTGCAACCCTGCCAAGTAAATTACCATGTAATAGCCCAGCCCTTTCCAGATAGTAACAGCCATAATACTTGCTAGAGAAATTGGTAAAATTCCCAACAATTTATCTGGGCTAGTTAACCAGGGAATGCCATCTGAAAAAATATGCAAAGCTTTGAAAGATTGATTCAGTAAGCCATTTTCGGCATACAACCATTTCCAAGCTATACCTGCGACTACCATTGATATCACCACAGGGGTATAGTATGCAGTTCTAAACCAATTCATGCCCCGTAGCTTCTGATTGACCAAAATTGCTAATACTAAAGGCGCAAACACCAAAATCGGCACGACACCTACAAGATAAAGAAAAGTGTTTTCCAATGTTTTCCAAAACACTGCATCTCGCCAAAGCTTGAAGAAGTTAGTAAAACCAATCCATTGCGGTGGTTGAGTGATATCTTCATAGCTGGTAAAGCTGAGGTAAAATGCTTGCAGTGCCGGCCAGAAGACAGTTAACCCCAAGAGTAGTAAAGCAGGAAATAAAAACAAATAAGGGGTGAACCGTTGTTTGATCAACATCCAATCTTTGGGCGTCAATTGATTCATAGGGGCGTTGCTGAGTCGTATTGGCGGATGGATTTTCCACCCATGATGAATGAGCTGGAAAAGCTAATTAATACTACACAAACATTTGCAGCTGATGCGCGTAGTAGTCTGTCAAGATAAAAATGATGGACTGTAGTGCGGCCATCTTGCCCGCGTGAGCGAGACGCTCTAAGCATTGGCGCAGCCTCTCGTAGAGAAGGCTTTACGCTACGCTATCCGCCAGTCGCACAGAATTTAATTCTGAATTCTGGCTTCTGACTACTGAATTCTTCTTCATCAATGTAAATGATCCATCCCATGACCCCAATAGCGCTACACTCATCAAGAATGACAGGAAACTGAGAGAATACAACCATAGATAAAAAACTTTACTCACACTTCGGTACGCCCAGAGCGTTGCAAAGATTAATTTTTCCTCACCAATGAATTCCACGGAGAGTCACAACGATGACCACTGAGAACAACCTACCAATTGAGCATCAAAATGTACCCGTAAATCATCAGGGATTGCATAACTTTTTGTATAGTTCAGATGATGAACATACTGCCATTGAAACCACGATAACCCCTGATTTAACAAAAGATCAGGCGGAAATTATACCTTTAGAGGCTTGGTGTGGGGTTGCACAAAATGCCAAGATTGCAGGTGTTTATGCAGTCTTTGATACAAAAAATCGACCGCAATACATAGGCTATTCCCGGAATGTGTTGCTGTCACTCAACGGTCATGTTACCCAAAATGGTGAACAAAAATGTGCTTTTGTGCGCGTACAAGCATTCAAATTCCCCAAGCGCCAAGAAATGGAAGATTTACGAGATATTTGGATTGCGGAATTAGACAGCATTCCTCCCGGTAATGATGCTGACAGCGACTTGTGGGCTAGCACAATAGGCGCAGTTGCGAAAGCAGCGATGTCAGCAGCAGAACGCCAAGTCTATGAAGAGAAAAAGCTGAAATTACGGAAAGCGATGGCTGACACAACTCTCTCCCAAGGTTCAGAAAAAATCACCGTCAATGAAGCCGAACGACAACTTCAACTCGAAGCGGCTGTGAAAAATGATGATTGGAGTGTAGTTATTGATGCCCAGACTCAAGAAACTCAGTCTGAGTAATTCCAGATTTAAAGTGCATTTTTTGAGATAATTATTCAGGCTGAGATAAAAGTTAAGCAAGCATTATTTACATAGCGTAATTCTGAGCCAATTGTGGATTTTGTGAGAGTGAAACTGAGTAGGAAATGCAATGAAATCTAGTAATGCTAACTTTTTGGCTCAACTTGAAGAAGTCACCCCAGGAATTTGTCTTTATTACAGTGATGCAGATTATGCCTTTAAGCCTTTCATCTGGGAAGTCGATGCGAAAGGGGAATTAACCATAGAAAATTTATTACGACAAGTGACTCCTCCCTTTGATGAGTATCAAGCAGGAGGTAAAATCATCAAATCTGCAAATTTAGATGATTACTTACAGCTTATTTACCAAGAAGCTCAAAAACATGACCCCGATATTGCTGAAGAAATAGAGCAAAGATATCAAAAGATCATTGAGTTACTACAATCATCTCTGACTTTTTTAGAAGTAGCAGAAGTTCAGCAACTTAATGATCCAAATGCCACATTTCGGATAATTTTTGGGAGTACAAAGTCAGGAGAGTGGATAGGAATTGCACCAGACTTAGAGTCAGAGTTTCAAGAAATGGCTCCTCATGGTGAATATACAAATGGACAGCCGTTATTAGCCGAATATCTACCACAAACAGAAATCACAGATGAATTACTCGCGCAACTAGAACCACTTTTAGAAAATTTAAAGTTTTACGAGACACAGCCTTTTGTAGCTGTTGCTGATGAGATGAACGAAGGGTTTATTGTCAGAGTAGGGGCAAATAGAGAGTTGATGATCAATAGTTTATTAGATGCGATTGGGTTTGCAAGAACTTTTCCCTATCGGGCATTTTACCTGGATGCAGAGGAAGATGATGATGAGGAATTTGCTACTGAAATTAAACCCTTAGATTCATTGTTGCAATCACGGTTAAAAAATCTGCGGATGTATTTATTTGGACTTGCCTGTACCTATCATATCTATGTGCTTGGTCAAACATCAGAAGGTGACTGGGCCGGTGTTTCTACAATTGGCATTTGGTCTTAATTAGGTAATTCCTACACCTTTGGAGCCTCACATCTGCAAAGGCAGGAGGCAGAAGGGTTTTAGCTTCATTTATTTTTCTTTACATAGTTGGGTTTATTTATGCCTACTGGCGTGGCAAGACTAAAATAGTGCATTAATAAACCGCAGAGGCGCAGAGGAAACAGAGAAAGAAGAAAAGATTTGTTGCAACATTTTAGTTGTGTCAGTCCACTACCTACTTACGATCGCTATTTTATTAGCGATCTAGGGGCGATCGCCTAAAAATAGCGGAATTTACACAATACAAGCCAGACACTTGACTTTCAAATAAAATGTGCGAAGCTAATATTTAGATAAACTAAATATTAACAGTACATCAAACTCGTGACCAGACTTACGGGAAACTTGGATTTGTCGGAATCATTTGCTAGTAGCCCTCAAGCAGTGATTTTAGAAACACAAGGACTGTCGCGTTACTTCGGTAAGGCAGTTGCAGTAGATAATTTGAGTATCAAAGTAGAACAGGGTGAGGTATTTGGCTTACTTGGCCCGAATGGGGCAGGTAAAAGCACAGTAATTAAGATGTTGACTACTCTATTGCCTCTGAGTGCAGGGAGAGCAACGTTGGCGGGCTATGATGTCACTCATCAGGCTGGTGCTGTCAGGCGGCTATTTGGCTATGTACCCCAGGCCCTGTCTGCTGATGGTAGTCTCACAGGCTACGAAAATCTTTTAATCTTTGCCAAGCTATATGATATTCCTGTTAGCCGCAGGCAAAAATGTATTCGGGAAGTTCTAGATTTTATGGGTTTGCAAGCAGCAGCCTATCGTTTAGTACGTAACTATTCTGGTGGCATGATCCGCAAGTTAGAAATTGCCCAATCCATCATGCACCAACCCCAAATTTTGTTTCTAGATGAACCGACTGTGGGACTAGATCCCATTGCCCGTACTCAGGTATGGCAACTGGTGCAACAACTGCGTACAGATTACGGCACAACCATATTTTTAACTACCCACTTTTTAGAAGAAGCCGATAGTCTATGTAGCCGTGTGGCAATTATGCAGCAAGGCCAAGTAGTGATTACAGGCACACCTAGCGACTTAAAAGCTTCCTTGGAGCAGCCGAATGCAACCTTAGATGACGTCTTTATTCACTACACAGGCGATCAATTAACATCAGGAGTTAGCTATCGTGATACAGCAACAACCAGACGTACAGCTCAACGGTTGGGCTAAGGCAAAACTTACTCGTCGAGATCATGTGATCTCTGCAATTACTCAGATATTTACAAAAACTCTCGTGATTGCCGAGATGGAAGTGCGAAAACTCAGGCATGATCCTACCGATTTAATAGTCAGAGCCGTGCAACCGTCGCTGTGGCTGCTGATTTTTGGGCAAGTTTTCACCAGGATTCGGGCAATTCCTACAGGAGACTTACCTTATCTAGACTTCATGACTGCGGGCATTCTGGCACAGAGTGTGTTATTTGTCGCCATTTTTACAGGTGGGATGACGCTGATTTGGGAGCGAGATTTAGGAGTTGTGCATAAATTTTTGGCTAGTCCCACACCTAGAGTGGCGATGGTGTTGGGTAAGTCCCTAGCCTGTGGAGTACGTTGTTTATCACAGGTATTTGTGATTTATGGATTGGCACTGTTGTTAGGTGTCAAACTCAATCTCCATCTTTTAGCTGTTTTGCAGGTGCTATTGGTTGTCATGCTGGGAGCCGGTTGTTTTTGCACATTTTCTTTAATCATTGGCTGTGTGGTGAAAACTAGAGAACGGATGACGGGAATTGGGCAATTGTTAACCATGCCGTTGTTTTTTGCTAGTAATGCTATCTATCCTATTTCCCTGATGCCCAACTGGTTACAGTTTTTGTCTCGGATTAATCCCTTGACTTACACAGTGGACGCACTACGCGGCACGATGCTAGCAAATGGAACTAGTATCTATGGGTTTGGTTGGGACTGTACAATTCTCTTGTTAGCATTAATAGGCTTGACCTTCATCTGTGGAAGACTTTATCCACGGGTGGCAATGTAACTAGGAGAATAAATAGCAAATGACCCTCGGTAAACCTTTGCAAAGCGCGACTGCGGAAGAATGTGCTGCCAGAGTAATGGATACAATTCCGTTAGTGATGCGGTTTATCCGAGCGGATATGCGAGTTCACAGTGCCGCTTCTTTATCCATACCACAGTTGCGATCGCTAGCATTTCTTAACCGCAGTCCCGGTGCTTCATTATCTGATTTGGCAGAGCATTTAGGTGTTACCTGTGCGACAGCATCAGCCACAACAGAACGGTTAGTACAACGCAACTTGGTACAACGCATCAATGATCCACACGAACGGCGGCGAGTTCTCCTGAATCTTACTGAAGAAGGTAAGCATCATTTAAAGCAATCTCAAGACCAAACTCGCGCTCATATTGCCGACCTTTTGGCAGGTCTGACATCAGAGCAAGTTTCCAATATAGAAGAAGGGTTGGCTTTACTAAAAAATGTCTTCGAGCCAACGGAAAATAAACCTCCCCAACCCTAGGTCTGCACAACATGATCCTTTTGCGGTGTTGAGGTTTCAGGACTATTGTTAGGGGGTGCAATCACTTTAAAAATGTAGTAGCAGTTAGGAGATTTTTAGAGGCGATCGCTTCCTTTTCCAGATAACTAGGGAGCGATCGCCTGGGGTTACGAAGTTGAGGAGCCTTTGATCTGCACGCGTCCCCCGGATGGAGGAACAGTAGCACCGTTACCTTGTGGTTGTCTACTTTGGGGCGTACCGTGTAAATTTGGCTCAGGCTGTGGTGGTTCTGGTTGGGGCCCTAAAGGTTGCGGATTGGCAACATACTGAAATTCCCCTTTATGATCCATAGAACGACCTTTTGCCCAACGACCTTCGGCACTTTCGTTACCTTCAGAATGATTCCAAAACTGGTAGGCAAACTCACGTTTTTCCAATTCCAGTGGGAAGGAACTGGGAACAGGGGTACTTTCCAGTCCAGATTGTTCTAGATCCTCAATGGCTGCTAACCACAGGTTTTGATGCATTGTGTCACGGGCGATCATAAAGCTCAAGGTATCTTTCACGCCAGGATCATTAGTCATCTCATACAAGCGCACTGCTTGCAGGCGTCCTTGACTCTCCGCATGGAGATTTGATCGAAAATCTGCTAGGAGGTTTCCACTAGCAACAATAAAGCGGCCATTCCAAGGAAAGCCAACACTGTCAGTAGGCAGAGCACCCAAACCGGAGACGATCGCATGTTGGGGGTTCATTGCGGCTGTCATGATCACATCACGAGGATCACTACCACCCATCACCGCACCTACTACAGGGTCTTGTGCCCCATCTTCTTGCATTTTCACCGGTGCTTTATCGAGCAAATGGGCGATCGTTGTAGCCAACATCTCAATGTGACCGATTTCCTCAGTCCCGACATCTAGCAGCATATCTCGATATTTAGCAGGACCTCGACAGTTCCAGCCCTGAAATAGATACTGCATCATCACTGTCATCTCACCAAAAGTCCCACCGATGAGTTCTTGGATTTTCTTGGCGTAGACTGGATCGGGTCTTTCTGGTGGCTTGAAATACTGTAGCTTCTTATTGTGATAAAACATGGGGATTTCCCTGATTGGTACTTGATGACTAGCGCACAAAATTTGATATATGTGTCGCTTATCCTTTCTAGGAAACTCATCAAATCTTGCAGATACATCAGTCACCAGTCAGATCAAAATATCACAATAAATTAGCAAATTTATAACCACAGATACACAAAGAAAATCGCCGATAAACTATCTGTGCTCATCGGCGGTTTAATATCCCATATTTAATTCTCATCACGCCCGTGTACTTGAGCAGGCGGACTAGTTGCCTCAACAGCAGTGAATGGTTCCAAAATTTTGTAATTATGAGTTGCTCCCTTTGGTACTACCCAAGAACTACCACGTTCTAACAAAATCATTTGCCCCTCTATATGTAACTCTGCCCGACCGTTAATTACATAGCCAACTGTTTCATAGTCGCGTGTAGTTGGCTGTTTATCTTCGCCTGGTTGCTCGTCTTCCCAAATCCGCATAGACAGAGATTTGCCAGAAGCAAGATACTTCTGACCTAGTTGACCTTTGGGAGAATGGCTAGAGTCTATTTTTTTAACACTGGTGTCACTCATATTTCATCCATAAAACTACAGTTTATTCGTAATACCATCTCCGGGAAATTAGCTAACACAAATGAGAACGGTAAAAATCCCACAGGTTAACCTGATGCATACAGACTTACTTAAGGTTTGAGGACAACTTTGACGCAATCATCTTGCTTGTGTTTGAAAATCTTGTAGCCGTGGGGAGCTTCTTCTAAAGGTAGGCGATGAGTAACTACAAAGGATGGATCAATTTCACCTTTTTGGATGTGTTCTAGCAAGGGTTTTAAATACCTGTGGACGTGAGTCTGTCCCATTTTGAACGTTAGGCTTTTGTTCAACGCTGCACCCATCGGTATTTTGTCCACAAAGCCACCATAAACGCCTGGAATAGATACGTGACCACCTTTACTACAAGACACCAGGACTTGCCGTAATGCTGTTGGACGGTCTGTTTCTAGACGCACAGCTTGCTTAACTTGGTCGTATAATGCCATAACATCAGTGCCGTGTGCCTCCATCCCCACTGCATCTATACAGGCATCGGGGCCTCGACCACCGGTCATTTCTTTCAGTGCTTCGCCGACATCAACTTCTTCGTAGTTAAGGACTTCAGCTTTACCATACTCTTTAGCCATTTGCAGGCGTTCTGGAATACGGTCAAAAGCGATCACTCTTTCTGCACCGAGGAGATAAGCGCTTTTAATGGCGAATTGTCCAACTGGGCCACAGCCCCAAACAGCAACAACATCACCGGGTTTGATGTTGCAGTTCTCGGCTGCCATGTAGCCAGTTGGAAAAATGTCAGTTAAAAACAGTACCTGCTCATCAGTCAAATCATCAGGTACTTTGAACAAGCCCACATCAGCAAAAGGCACTCGTGCATACTCTGCTTGACCGCCAGCATAACCGCCCAATAGGTGAGAGTAGCCAAATAGACCTGCCGGCGAATAGCCCATTTGCTTTTCTGCTAGCCAAGCATTGGGATTAGAGTTGTCGCACAGAGACCACAATTGTCGCTGACAGAAGGAACAGCCACCGCAGGAAATTGTGAACGGGACAACTACGCGATCTCCAGGGAGAAGCCGCTTCCCGTCTACGCCTTTTTGCAAATTTGTAACTCCACTCCCCAATTCGACGACTTCTCCCATAAATTCGTGACCTAAGATGTCGCCTTTTTGCATCGTGGGGATATAGCCATTATAAAGGTGCAAATCTGAACCACAAATTGCTGTAGAAGTAATTTTGACGATCGCATCACGCGGGTTGATAATTTTAGGGTCGGGAACTGTTTCGACCCGCACATCATTGACTCCGTGCCAACAAACTGCTTTCATGATGATTACGAAACTCCCAAAAATAAATTATCTGATTTTTCTCCCTCCGCACCCTATCTGTTGATCGCCCGTTCTAAAGCCTCTCTTTGAGGTGGATTTTCTTGGTAATATCCGCGTTTACTGCCAGTTATTGGCTCAACTGTGTCTTCCGCTTTATTTCGTACTGAGTCTAAAAACTCTTTTGTGGCTTCAGGAGTTTCTTCATCCAGATTTAGCCTATCTCGAATATTATCACCAGCGTTTTTGAGCCTCTTCTGGGCATTGTCCATCTGCTTGTCATTCCTGACCATACCCTGATTATCGGGAGTACCTTTATAATAAACACCCTCTGGAGTTTTTACAGTATCAACTTGCGCCAACAGCATGGATTGTCCATAGTTAAATGACTGGAGTCCAAAAAACATAGATCCAACCAGAAAAATGATTATAATCTGACTCAGAAGCAGATTTTGTAGCCTAGAAAGTATGCGACTCATAATAATCCTCTAGTGATTTCATTAAGTTGTTTTGTTTATGTGAAAGAAGTTAAATACTCACTAAATTTGTAGTACTTTTTCTCAGCTTAACTGATGAATTTTTGTACTTACCAACTCAGCTTTTTCCCCTTGCTTGCCCTTCTGTCGTAGCAATTTCACCCGCTTCCATTAACATCTTAAAGCGGCGTAAATCATCACCAATTTGTTGTTCTGGTTCCTCCCCAAAAAGCTTTGCTATTGCAGCCCCTAAGCCTCCACCAGGCGGGTTATATTCCATCACAACTTTGACTTCTGTACCCCGTTCTCCCGGAGCTTTTTTAAACCGTACAAAACCAGAATTATCAACATCTGCACCTGGCACAGAAGCCCAAGAAATAAATTGATTTTCTCGATCTTCCAAGATATCTGCATCCCATTCCACACTCTGTCCCAAGGGTGCATTGGCAATCCAGTGAGAACGTTTTTCGTTGTACACCTTGACAAATTTCAGATGCTTCATAAAGGTGGGTAAGTTCTCAAAGTTATGCCAAAAGCGGTAAAGTTCATCGGCTGGTTTATTAATTGTTACCGTCTTTTCAACTTTGATTGGTTTATTTATGCCCGCAACTTCTTGTGCTTGCTGAATCGTGCTTTGTTTTGTTGCACCTTGATACAGCAAACCACCGCCAGCCAACGCCATCAGCACACCGCGCAAAGAGCCTTCCCTTAAACCCATCAGTACCATCGCCCCACCACCAATGAGAGAAGCCCACCGCTCAACTTCACTAGCTTCAGGTTGCGTTTTATTAACTGGATCTCCTGATGTTAGAGTCACCGTTTTATCTCCTGATTACAGTACAATAGCCAAGCCAAGGAAGCGCAAAAACTCTCTTGTTTCTCTCTCTGTGTTCTCTGTCTTGAAAAGTTCTGATGCCTGTGGCAAGCCACCCTCCGGGTGTCTACGGAGGAAGCCTCCGCTCAGACTTTTCGCTGCGCCTCTGCGGTTCCTAAACAAACATCACATTTTTACGGCAGCCCCTGTAGTTGGCTGAGGAGGTTGAACTCCAGCCCCTACCCGTTTTCGATATAGCTGCACCAATCGCTGCTCGTATTTCCACAAATCGGTGTAAATTTCTTTGAAAATTGCAGTCGCTACTGGGTCAGTAAACATCGTACATAAATTACCTACATCACCAATACCTGTTTGCAAATCTCCTAAAGCTGAACGTATTTGATATACGTCATCACTACCGGTCAGGGCAGTTTTCACCTTGGCATACTGCTCGGCAATATTGGCAGCTAAAGAGGGTTTTTCACCCAATCGATGCAGGTAAGTTTCTAACTTTTCGATGTGGCGTAGTTTCTGAGCGATAATTTCTTGAAACAGAGATTTAGCTTCTGTATCTGATTCTTTTTCGGTATACTTCTCCAACGCTTCCAAGGAATAACGCTCACCCGCAAGAGCAGTATTTAAACCTCGGACAATATCACCTTTGGTAGAACCACCCCAAGCATCAGCTAGTTTCCACCATTCAGCACTTGTATCTTTCTCATCAGGTAATGCAGCTTCTTTACCACCGTAACCTAGACGACTCAAGATAGCTGTGGTGAAAATTGCCAAATCTCCAGGTTCACGGGATGTAATCAAATTGCCATCAACAACAAGGGGCTGATCTCGATAATTTGCACCCGCATTGATCATATCTTTGCTGATAGCACTGAAACCAGTAGCTTGTTTACCTTTGAGTAAATCTCCCTCAATCAAAACCTGTGGCCCATGACAAACCGCAGCTACCCATTTTCCTTGGTGTATGGCTTGTTGGACAAAGCGTACTGTGTTGGGATTCCGCCGCATTTTATCGGGAGCCATACCACCGGGAATTACCACTGCATCAAATTCAGCTGCAATGGCTTCAGATGTAGTGCTATCGGGGTGGGTATTAACTTTGCCGTGTTTACCCTTAAACTTTTCGTTGACGCGTGGCCCTAAAACAACTACATCCATTCCTGCTTGTTTTAGTCCATTATAAGGAACTAAAAACTCTACATCTTCGACTGCATTTTCGATGAGAATAGCAACTCTTTTTTTTGCAGAATGATTGTTGTGATGTACCATATTATTTCCCAAATAACTAAACAGTGGTCAATGCTGACAAAGCAGGTAATTGATAATTTTTGCAGTCTGTCTTAAGCAGGTACTTCACTAGTTGGTGATGTCCCAAACAGTTCTTCGTAATCGTGAGTGAAATAGCTGTGAAATTGAGTGAATTTGGCAGGGGTGATAGCATTTTGCAAGACAGCAAAAACAGCCCGGACATGAATTGCAGCTACAGTAGGCTCGATATTTTCTTTTTGGCTGGCACGGGTAATAAACTCTTGCAAGTTAAATGATTGAGCAGGTTCCCTTTCACGCCCGCACAAATAACTGCCTAATTGTTGCGGCAATTCTGAAGCTAAGTCCGTGGCTTGATCACCAGGAATACGTTCTTTAATGGTTTCTAGAGTGGCACGGGTAGCACGTTCTGCTTCTTCGCGGGAATTGGATTGAGCCAGGCTTTGTACGTGTGTAATAAATTCATCGCGTTCCACTTTACTACCTCCAATTAATTATTTAATAGTTGTAAATTTAGAGTTATAGATAAAAAATTGTAAAACTTAAAAATAAAAAGGTAGTTATGAGTTAAAAAGTTGGTGGTTGGTTGCTTGGGATTGATAACTTCTAACTCATAACTAACAACTGCAACTACAAGTGGCTTGACCATGAATTCATACTATTAAGCCTATGCTGTTCATAGTTAAATAACTTCGTTCCCAAGGGATAGATTGTTTTATTACTAAAGTCATACATCTTCAGTCAGACAAGCTTTTGTGAGTAAAACGTTATGGTGAGGATGTAGAAATGGCAAGTCTTATGGTAGAAGAAAATATTAATAACACAGAGATGAAATCAGATGATTTACCACAGGAAATCACTGAGTCTTATGGTACTGGCGTGAAAGACCTGCCGGGATATAATATCGGTGGGCGATCGCTCTTGGATAGAAGACACCAGTATACGCACACCAGCCCTGAAATCACTGGTGGTGATATTGATGCCGGTTGGGCAGTCGAAGATGCAGTAGGAGATGAAGCTGTTGGTGGTACTGCACCAACTCCAGATCAAGATGTGACTGAGGAGATAGCAAAAGCTGTAGGGCTGGAAATGGACGATGACGAGCCTCTCCACACAAACGATATCCTAGAGCATCGTGATGATGCTCGCTGGGAGTTAGATCCGTTATCTTCTGAAGATTATCCAGACAGGAATGCGATCATTTCTGAATGATAACCGTAGAGACGTTACATGTAACGTCTCTTCTATACCAATGTAAGATATGAGCATTTAATAATTAATTAATCAGATAAATTTTAATTCCGTAGGTGTTCTAAAATAGCAGGATCATCTGACTTGATAAAAATCCGGAATTATTATTTTATAAATAGTATGAATATTGATAAAATTTTACAGAAATATGCACAGGGAGAAAGAAATTTTAGCAAATTTAACCTCTTAGAAGCCGAGTTTATTAACCTCAATTTGAGTGGGGCTAATTTCTCCCAAGCAGATATGCGTCAAGCACGTCTAGGAAGAACCAACTTTAGTCAATGCAGTTTTCGGGGAACAGACCTGAGTGAGGCGATTCTGTGGGGAACAGATTTAACGGAAGCAGATTTCTATCAAGCAGTTTTGCGGGAAGCAGACCTCAGTGGTGCGAAGTTAATTAAAGCCAACTTAGAAGCAGTTAACTTGAGCAAAGCCAGTTTGTGTGGTACCAATCTCAGTCATGCCAAGTTAACTAACGCCATACTATTTGAAGTAGATTTACGCCCTACCTCTGACCAACGGACGGATCTCGGCAAAGCAGTTTTGATTGGTGCTGATTTGAGCTATGCAAAACTTAGTCAGGCTTTGATTTGTCAAGCTAACTTTGATGGAGCTAAACTCTGTAGAGCAAATTTGAGTACAGGGATTTGGCAGAATGACTGTGTTACCGATTTGAGAGCAGCTAGCTTTCGGGAAGCAGACCTCAGTTATGCTGACTTTAGCGGTGCTCTTCTCCTCAATGTTGACTTTAGCGGCGCTGACCTTACAGGTACAAACCTAGCGAATGCAGACTTACGAGGAGCAATCATGCCTAATGGTAGTGTTCATGAATGAACAGCGATCGCTATTGATCATTCTCAAGTTTAAGGGTTTGCAGAACCAACTGGTACAGAGACATGAGCCACAGAGCTTTGATTCAAGATTGGTTTGCGGGTTTTTAGGTCAAATTTGTATCCATCTGGTAAGATATACAGCTTCGCTCCACAAATCGCCAAAGGTTCATCCTTGAGGATTTCGTTCATATTGTTATATGTAGCCTCCGACTCATCCACAATGGTGACAGAGCCTTGCCCAATGACTTCGATTTGATTATCTGTGACAACCATCGCGGTATTTTCATCAATGCCAAATCCTAATACAGCAGGTTCTTGAACCAAGGCGGAAATTAAGCGTCCCAAACGTCCACGTTGGGAAAAATGCTGATCAATGACCACTCCTGGCAAAAAGGCTAAACCAGGCCCCATCTCCACAATTTCAATCCGGGGATTGGTTTGTGAGTCACCTTCTACAATCATTTTATCTGGCATGACGGCAGCTCCCGCACTTGTACCTGCCACCACTATGCCTTCAGAGAAGCGTTTGTGAATAGCTGCATCGATTTGCGTATCTTTGAGGATGCTGGTAATGCGTGCTTGGTCTCCCCCAGTAAAAAATACCCCAGTTGCCTTAGCAATCGCTTCTAAGGCTGTGGATGAAGACGCATCTGCACGGGTTTCTGTATCAACTATGCGAACTTCTGCCGCTCCCAACCGCTCAAACACTCTGATATAATTTTCTCCCACATCTCTTGGTAGTTCTGTCGCCGCCGTCATAATCACAATTTTAGCTTTCGTACCTCCAGCACGGCGCACAAACTCTCTCAGTATTTGAGAGTCCCCATCTTTATCTTCCGCACCCCCAATAATCACCAGCTGCCCCTTGGTTTCATTAGTCACCATAATATCTCCTAGAAATTATCAATTCCTAATCTCAATAAAACATGACCAAGAAGCCAGAAAAACTTCCATTTGGCAGATTGCATGGTGAGGTTTTAGGCTAGAAACACAAAATCAGCTTGTTAAACATTAAACCTCAAGATAGATCCTCAAAAACACACAATTCCCTCTTGTTCACGGTTCCTCTGCGGTCTGAACCTTGGTGATCCCAAAGCCCTACCTCCTCCTTGAGACTTATCTCCATAAAGCCCCAGCAGACCTTGCTTTTGGCAACAATTGTCCGACTTCCCCAAAAGATTGGGTCTCATAACTTTTGCTCAACTGACGCTGAATGCAAAATTGTAGCCCCAATGCCTGACTACAAGTTCCAGGCACATCTTAAAATTTACGGAATAGCAAAGTGTGATATCAAACTTTTTACATTAGTGCAATACCCTGCAACAAAAGTGTCAAAAAAAATATCTATATTAGTAATACATCTAGTTATCTTTCCAGACAGCAAATGCAAAACCAACCACGCGACGGAGAAAAATCCTCCAAAGGCATTTCGTTAAATAGCTCTGGCTCGAAAAATCATCATTATGCACCCTGGACAAAGGCAGCTGCCTCTCTATCGCTGGTGCTTTTGGGATCTGGGATGACATTAGCAGGTGGCTATTTGGCTGGAAACCGGGAACAGGTGTCTCAAAATGCAGCAAATTTGGCACTTAGTCCGGTAAATGCTGCCCCTCCCTTACCTGCTGGTACAGATCCTAATTTTGTCACCCAGGTAGTGCAAAGAGTCGGCCCTGCTGTGGTGAGAATTAACTCCTCCCGCACAGTTACAAGCCAGATACCAGAAGAATTTAATAACCCCTTCTTCCGGCGGTTTTTTGGCTCCCAACTGCCAACATCCCCAGAAAGACGAGTGCAACGGGGTACAGGCTCAGGCTTCATTATTAGCAAAGATGGTCGGATTTTGACCAACGCCCACGTGGTTAGTGGTGCTGACAGGGTGACAGTCATCCTCAAGGATGGACGGAGCTTGCAAGGTAGGGTGGTAGGAAGAGACGAGTTAACCGATGTGGCTGTAATCAAAGTTGAGGCAGATAATTTGCCCACAGTAACATTAGGCAACTCTGAGCAACTACAACCAGGACAATGGGCGATCGCTATTGGTAATCCTCTAGGTTTAGATAATACTGTCACTACGGGAATTATTAGCGCCACCGGACGCTCTAGTAATCAAATTGGCGCTCCCGATAAGCGCGTGGAATATATTCAAACTGACGCAGCCATTAACCCTGGTAACTCTGGTGGCCCTCTACTGAACTCCCGTGGTGAAGTGATTGGCATGAATACAGCTATTATTCAGGGGGCCCAAGGCTTAGGCTTCGCCATTCCTATCAACACAGCTCAACGTATTTCCAATCAATTGATCACTACAGGCAAAGTCCAACATCCTTATTTGGGAATTCAGATGGTTGGGTTGACCCCTGAAATCAAGCAAAACATCAACTCAGACCCTAACAACGGTTTGAGGATCAATGAAGATCGGGGTGTTTTAGTCGTCAGGGTTGTGCCGAATTCACCTGCTGCAAGAGCCGGAATCCGCCCCGGTGACGTCATCCAAAAGCTCAATGGTCAATCAGTCGCCGATGCTAGTAGTGTGCAAAGGGCGGTAGAAACTAGCCAAATTGGTAGAGATTTACGCTTGGAGTTACGACGCAATGGACAGAATCTCAATTTAGCTGTTCAGCCAGGGGCTTTCCCCGTCGGGTTGCAATAGACTTGGCTATAGGGCATAGGGCACGAATTAATTCAAAATTCGTCTGGAAAAGTTGAGCCAGTTGCGTGGGCGCGTTTCCCGACTTGAGCAACTTTCCGCAAAATTCAAAATTTGGACTCTTGACCCTTGACCTTGTACGCGATTAATCGCGTCTGTACGATTAATCGCGTCTCTTGGGTGAATCACCACACAGCTTTGGGGCTGTGATATTATGAGAGACTGCTGCATAAATTAGAAAAACTAGAAATTAACTTGATCATGGCTCTGACGCAACAGCGCAAACAAGAAATCATCTCCAGCTACCAGGTTCACGAAACTGACACCGGGTCTGCTGATGTCCAAATCGCTATGCTGACTGCGCGGATTAACCGCCTCAGCGAACATCTGCAAGCAAATAAGAAAGACCATTCTTCTCGCCGAGGATTATTAAAGCTGATCGGTCATCGTAAGCGTCTTCTCGCCTATATCCAACAGGACAGCCGAGAAAAATATCAAGCTTTGATTGGTCGTCTTGGGATTCGTGGTTAGGGACTACCGCTTATGTCTGCTGAAGAATCTGAACGCAGTCGCTTGCCTTTTGAACCAAACAAAAAGCGCCAAAAATCAGTAAAGGCTAAAAGTCAGCCACCAATACAGTCCCAAGAATCTGAACAAAAGGCTAGCAAGCAGCCACCTTTTGCTAAACAAGAGATGGCGATTCCACCAGTTGTTAGCCAACGGATGGTACGTCGAGTGGCTGGATTCTGCGGTATCCCAACGGCTTTAGGCATTACTACCTTAGTAGCTAGCTATTTACTTGCTGTCTATGGCGACATCAACTTACCTCCCATTGCCGTGTTATTGGTAAACATGGGATTTTTTGGTTTGGGGGTTTTGGGGATTACCTATGGCGTCCTCTCTGCCTCTTGGGATGAAGAAAGAGTCGGTAGTCTACTGGGTTTGAGTGAGTTCAGAACCAACTGGGGACGCATGGTGGCAGTTTGGCGCGAAACTCGGCAAAAAAATGTATGATGTTCAGCGCTCAAGTATGCAGATGACTGTCAATATTGGTTAAATTTACAAGTGAATGTTGAAGTTTTAAATTTTATAACTTCAACATTACTAACGCTCTTTTATAACTCTAGTGCAAGAAAAAATGCAGGTTGGGTTGCAACCTACCCCTAAATTCATCAAAGCCTTTAAACTCAAGGGTTTTGATTTTTATTTAACGAATGTAAGTAATAGAAGAGCGCTAATCAAGAATTTATGATTTTTTTCAGCCCAATATTGAGTAGCAAAAGTACTGAGCGCTATATTTTAAAATAGATATTTCGTTTTTGAGCATTCACTTAGATAACACGACATAGATAAGGTTACGCTTACTTGCTGAAGAAGCAACTCAACTAACCAGAGAATTTAACATGATCGTAGTAATGAAAATTGGTTCCCCAGAAGCGGAAATCAACCGTATTGATGAGGAACTAACTAGCTGGGGACTGACACCAGAAAAAATTGTCGGTAAGCACAAGGTCGTAATTGGTTTAGTAGGTGAAACTGCCGATTTAGACCCTCTACAAATTCAGGAAATTAGTCCTTGGATTGAACAAGTATTGCGGGTAGAATTGCCCTACAAACGGGCGAGCCGTCAGTATCGCCACGGTGAAGCTTCGGAAGTGGTCGTTGATACTCCTGATGGGCCAGTTGTGTTTGGAGAACACCACCCCTTAGTGGTTGTGGCTGGCCCCTGCTCGGTAGAAAACGAGGAAATGATTGTGGAGACAGCGCACCGTGTGAAGGCGGCTGGTGCAAAGTTTTTGCGTGGAGGTGCATACAAACCCCGGACTTCGCCTTATGCCTTTCAAGGACATGGTGACAGTGCTTTGGAATTGTTGGCGAGGGCGAAAGAACTTAGCGGACTTGGCGTAATCACAGAAGTGATGGATGCTGAAGACCTGGATAGAATCGCCGAAGTAGCCGATGTCATCCAGGTGGGGGCGAGGAATATGCAAAATTTCTCTCTGCTGAAAAAAGTCGGGGCGCAGTCGAAACCAGTGCTCTTGAAGCGGGGAATGGCTGCTACTATTGAAGATTGGTTGATGGCGGCTGAATATGTTTTAGCGGCTGGCAATCCTAACGTGATTTTATGTGAGCGGGGAATTCGCACTTTTGACCGCCAGTACACTCGCAATACTCTGGATATATCGGTGGTGCCTGTGTTACGCAAGCTGACTCACCTACCAATTATGATTGATCCCAGTCATGGCACTGGTTGGTCGGAATTTGTACCGACAATGGCAATGGCAGCGATCGCAGCTGGTACTGATTCTCTGATGATTGAGGTTCACCCCAACCCGAAAAAAGCCCTATCAGATGGGCCGCAATCTCTCACACCAGATGCTTTTGATCGCTTGATGCCAGAATTAGCAGTGATTGGTAAGGCTGTGGGACGCTGGCCAGAACCTGCTGTGGCTCTAGCCTAATAGCGTAGTTCATAATTGCGGGGTGAGATGAGCAACCATAGTGACTAAGTCTCACCCCCATGATTTTTGATTTTCTCACTGTGGGGACAGTATGATTAAGCGATCGCATTGCATTTGTACTAGGGAGTTGTCTGGGCGTAAAAGTCCTCATTGGCACGCATAAAAGCAGGCCGCTCCAAATAGTCTCTCACTCCAAGCCTCAAAGTGCGATCGCAACTAACCCAAAACTTGGGTTTCCGCTAACTAATTCTCCTCAAGGGGATTAAACCTTTCAGTATATCGGTAGTAGACAACCCCATGATGAAACCATTTTCTTGGACAAATGCGCGGATGGGTAGGTGTAGAAATTTAGGCTTGAGGAATAATCGCTGTATTCCCTACAGCACAAGGGTTTGCCGGAAAAATAAATTAAAATCATCCGCGCACCTTACCCCATCTGGGTTTCAGCTATTCTCAGTAAATCAATTTATATTTTCTCATGTTATACTTTTTTCATACGCGCAACCGCACCTTGAAAACCGCATAATTACTGCCTTTCAGGCTCCCGCTAATTGCAATTTCAACTAATCCCTATTAGGGATTGAAACGAAACAAACTCCGCTAGAAAGGATGAAGTAGATAAATTGCAATTTCAACTAATCCCTATTAGGGATTGAAACTCATTATTTGCACTGAACCTTTCAAGCATTATCATAATTGCAATTTCAACTAATCCCTATTAGGGATTGAAACAGCTGGTTTAAATAGTTATTCTATTTACATAAAATAAAAATTGCAATTTCAACTAATCCCTATTAGGGATTGAAACGCAAGAGCGAATTAGTAGAACAGATAGCCAGAGATAATTGCAATTTCAACTAATCCCTATTAGGGATTGAAACGTTTTTGTTTCCTGCTCTTCCCTGTATTCGGGAAGAAAATTGCAATTTCAACTAATCCCTATTAGGGATTGAAACACATGACGCTTATCGCTAAAGCCTTGCCCTATAAAATTGCAATTTCAACTAATCCCTATTAGGGATTGAAACTTGTTTATTTCTTGTTTTTCAATTGCACGGATAAAAATTGCAATTTCAACTAATCCCTATTAGGGATTGAAACTTTATTATAGGCGTTTACTTATATAAAAGAGTGGAATTGCAATTTCAACTAATCCCTATTAGGGATTGAAACATGAACTCTTTTGCTCTCATCCTTGGGCTGCAAAATTGCAATTTCAACTAATCCCTATTAGGGATTGAAACAATTAAAAGCAAGAGCTAAGAATTATGTTAAAGGAATTGCAATTTCAACTAATCCCTATTAGGGATTGAAACTTAACTAATTACATATCTAAACCGGAAGTTCCTGAATTGCAATTTCAACTAATCCCTATTAGGGATTGAAACATGTCCTTATTCTCTCTCTTGTTATTAAGAGAGAGAATTGCAATTTCAACTAATCCCTATTAGGGATTGAAACTGTAAAGAGTTTATTCCCCAAGTAAGCCTCCTGAATTGCAATTTCAACTAATCCCTATTAGGGATTGAAACCAGAATAAAAATTTCACTAAAAAAGAGTAGTGAAATTGCAATTTCAACTAATCCCTATTAGGGATTGAAACAAACAAAGGGTATCTGTACGTAGGTGATGTAAAAATTGCAATTTCAACTAATCCCTATTAGGGATTGAAACTAAAGTTATTCCCCACACCTCACAAGTTATTTTAAATTGCAATTTCAACTAATCCCTATTAGGGATTGAAACAATCGACACTAATGGGCTAGCTCATTTTTTTGTAAATTGCAATTTCAACTAATCCCTATTAGGGATTGAAACCGAGAAGTAGTCGGACATCCTGTACTTGAAACTTAATTGCAATTTCAACTAATCCCTATTAGGGATTGAAACATCAATTCTGTTTTCTGTCTCGGTGATTTTTTCAATTGCAATTTCAACTAATCCCTATTAGGGATTGAAACGCCACTTTCACATTGATTACATTACGTGCTACTAAAATTGCAATTTCAACTAATCCCTATTAGGGATTGAAACAGCGCGTTGAGATTGCCTTGCACCTTGAGTTTTTTCATTGCAATTTCAACTAATCCCTATTAGGGATTGAAACACAGTGCCAGTTATTGGCTGGGACTCGCGTAAGAATTGCAATTTCAACTAATCCCTATTAGGGATTGAAACCTCTCTTTTCTAATTCTGTAGAGACTTTATTTAAATTGCAATTTCAACTAATCCCTATTAGGGATTGAAACCTCAAGATGAACTAGGGCAATGGAAACAAGACGCATTGCAATTTCAACTAATCCCTATTAGGGATTGAAACTCGGCGTCACGGGGCAATGACCGCTAACTGTAAGAATTGCAATTTCAACTAATCCCTATTAGGGATTGAAACTACCTTTCTAAAAGTTTCCAGAGGGTGTTAACAAAAAAATTGCAATTTCAACTAATCCCTATTAGGGATTGAAACATGAATTATAGATCTACCGCTACTCACGCGTATCATTGCAATTTCAACTAATCCCTATTAGGGATTGAAACAAATTTATGGAAACCTTTCTAGCCGTAGCTTCCGGCGTATTGCAATTTCAACTAATCCCTATTAGGGATTGAAACGAGGGTGATGATTTTGTTGAGCAAATCCTGTGAGATATTGCAATTTCAACTAATCCCTATTAGGGATTGAAACTTAATTTTCTATATCTCCCCTCATGCTCTCTACTAAATTGCAATTTCAACTAATCCCTATTAGGGATTGAAACGAATTACCGTATAAGACAAACCAGAACCATCATTATTGCAATTTCAACTAATCCCTATTAGGGATTGAAACGCAAGGGAGTATGCAAAGTGGCTGATGAGCACATTGCAATTTCAACTAATCCCTATTAGGGATTGAAACGTACAAATAGACCCTCTTTGTAATCAGCAATCGCATTGCAATTTCAACTAATCCCTATTAGGGATTGAAACATTTAAAAGAGGAGAGAATCCTCTTAGGGTAATCAGAGAACATATTGCAATTTCAACTAATCCCTATTAGGGATTGAAACTATATAAATGGGGAACCTACTAGGGATGAACTAGTATTGCAATTTCAACTAATCCCTATTAGGGATTGAAACTGTATATGTAGCAATCAAAGAGGAGGGTACTAAATTGCAATTTCAACTAATCCCTATTAGGGATTGAAACATTAATGTTAGCGAATGGGGTAAGGGTAGGACTTATTGCAATTTCAACTAATCCCTATTAGGGATTGAAACTTTACAGCATTTAATCGAGCGTAAGATAATGGAATTGCAATTTCAACTAATCCCTATTAGGGATTGAAACAATGCCCTTGAACGAGAGAAGTAACTTCCCGTCGATTATTGCAATTTCAACTAATCCCTATTAGGGATTGAAACGTCGCGATCGCCCTTGATATACTCTTCGGCTTCAATTGCAATTTCAACTAATCCCTATTAGGGATTGAAACAACTCGCTATAAGCTTTATTCCAGCCAGAGCGAGAATTGCAATTTCAACTAATCCCTATTAGGGATTGAAACATTTTTTAGCCTAATACTATTAGCTAAACCCATAAAATTGCAATTCCAACTAATCCCTATTAGGGATTGAAACAAGACTTTAGGCAGGGAAGGACTTACCACCACTAATTACAATTCCAACTAATCCCTATTAGGGATTGAAACCTTATATTAGAAAACCCTTTTCAAAAACTTAACCAAATTGAGACAAGCGATGCGTGTGACCGTTTTAGCCATCGCATTTTAATCAATAACCTGTTTTCTCGCGGATTTAATCTGGCCTCGCTTGGTTTTACTGTCAAGGCGTTTTTTTTGAGAACTACGAGTTGGTTTGGTAGGTTTGCGTTTTATCTTCAGTACGACTGCGCTTTTAATAAGTTCTTTGAGTCGTTCTAAAGCCTCTTCTCGGTTCTGTTCTTGGCTGCGGTGTTCTTGGGCTTTGATGACAACTACTCCCTCTTGGGTAATGCGGCGGTCATTTAGCTTCAAAAGCTGCTCTTTATAGAAAGCGGGTAAAGATGAAGCTTCAATGTCAAAACGTAGGTGAATGGCAGTAGCAACCTTGTTAACGTTTTGACCACCTGCACCTTGAGAACGAATGGCGCTCATTTCGATTTCGCTATCGGGGATGATAATTTTACGAGAGATTTGGAGCATACCTTATATATAGCGTCATTAGTGCGATCGCCTCCCATTAATCATCATCATCTGGCATGAAGTTACATTGCCCAGCCCATCAGCTGGGCAAATTTTTGTTTCCGCTTAGGGAAATACAAATCGCTGAATTTGCTGTGGGGTCAATTCCTGCACATTACTCAAAACGACTGCTGCGCCCGCTTTTTGTAGCGTCTCACTGTAGGCATCACGCCGGGCGGCTGTTTCTTGGACATGGGGCGGTAAAACTCCTACACCAATCCAAGTTCTGTCTGGCTGCAAGTCTCGCGCTTTCGCTACTGTGTACATATCTGCGACCGTATCTCCCACGTACACTATTACTGGTATTTTGTCAATATGGTTTTCCAGTAGGCGAATAGTGGCAAAAAGTCCAGTGGGGTCTGGTTTACCTGGTGCATCTTCCATCGCAATTAACACAGGAGATTGCAAGCCGAGGCGTTTTTCTAAGACATAGTTAGCAGAACCGCGAGTAGCACCACTGAAAAAACCCCAAGCGATGCCAGCTTGTGTCAGTTGCTCTAGATAGCTAGGCTGTAGTAATAAGGGTTCATGACAGATATAACCATTCCAATTGTCAGGGTCAGAGCCGCGATAACGAGATTGAAAATAAGTCACGATCGCGTCATAGTCTAATTGCAATTGCTCGCGGGACTGTCCTTGAGTTTGAAAGTAGCGATAAATTAATTCTTGGGAGGCTTCCCAATCGTTATTCCAGACACCTTCAGATTTGAGTTGGTCAATATCTAGTGGTGTGGGGCGATAGGCTTCGGCAGTGTAATACTCTACAGTATCTGCGATCGCTCGCCGATAGGAACCACTAACATCACGAATCACACCATCAATATCAAAAATAGCGATCGCTTTGTTTGTCATAAATAGGGCATGGGCAAGGGGCATAAAAAAGTTTTACCGCATTTTTAGCTCTTTGCTACAACAGTATCAAGCAAGATGAGACGGATAAACAAAGCAGCACACACTGATCTTTCGCGTCTCTACTCCGGTAAAAAATCAGCATCAACAACTTGCTCTGGTGTAAAGGGTGATTGTTCAGGGAAAGTCGCCAGATGCAATTCAGTTTCATCAGCAGCCAGTAGTCTAGCATCTTCATAACACTGGTCAAAAACCTCACAGAAACATTGGAGATAAGGGTAATTGAGCAGTCATAACTATCTCTGAAAGCATTGACCTGACTTTATGGTAGCTTTTATCAGGATTCGCGGAAAACCCCATGCTAAGAGCATGGGGATGGATAGCGGTCTGCGGAGCGCAGTAGACGATCCCTTGAATGTTAAAATAGAGAAGTGAGTATGAGCAAATCATCTACGTTTTGAAGCATCCTAGTTTCGGTGAGACTCCGGCACAGTAAGTCACTACTGTTTTTAAACAACAGCAAGCCTAAACAACTGACAAGCAATATCAGGATGCAGAGCGTACCTAACTGGCTTGTGATGAACTTTGAAAGCACGCAAATCCAAACTAAAAGTAAGTCCAATTCCTACGCTTCTGACATAAGTGTTAGTTTGAGGGTCTAGAGGGATAGTTGAATGTCCCACTGTCATCACGAGATGTCAGGAATCGCCACCCGCCTATGCGGTGGGGTAGTTCAAAGATAATTGGAGACAGACTATTTTCCATGACTTTTTAGTCATCTGGTAAAGTATTGAGTTAAAATAAGCGATCGCTAACTTAGTACCTAATGCCCGGATATTCCCCGGAGGTGTGATTGACCAAGTTCATTTTAAAAATTTTGTGGTTAGACGAAAACGTCGCTCTCGCAGTTGACCAAGTTGTCGGTAAAGGCACTAGTCCATTGACTAAGTACTTCTTTTGGCCCAGGAATGATGCCTGGGAAGAGCTAAAAAAAGAACTAGAGTCAAAAAACTGGATTACTGACCTAGATCGCGTCGAGTTGCTCAATAAAGCAACAGAAGTGATCAACTACTGGCAAGAGGAAGGCAGAAACCGCCCGATGGCGGAAGCTCAGTTAAAATTCCCAGAAGTCGCCTTTACAGGTAGCGCTTGATTTAGCCCCATTAGCTCGCCTGCTGTTCTACAAGCTGCCATAGTTTAATGGCCTTGTCCCTGCTGCCGCTAGCAATCAGCTGTGCAACAGGGTCAACAGCAACGGCAAACACAGAGTCTATATGAGCAGAAAGGGTAGCAATTTCTGTTCCTGTGTTTACCTGCCAAAGTTTCACTGTCTGATCCCAACTACCACTAATCAAGGTTTTGCCATCAGCACTAAAAGCCACTGCTACCACAGCCCAAGAATGGACTGACAGTGTGGCAATTACCTGGCCAGTGTTAACCTCCCACAATTTAACAGTGTTATCATCGCTACCCGTCGCCAAAATTTTCCCATCGGGACTAAAAGCGACTGCTAAAACCGCCCATGCATGACCTGAAAAGGTACCTAAAAAGGTATAGTCTGGGCGGTTTTTAAATTCTTTTGTGGGCAGTTGCCACAGATGGACTGTTCTATCTAAACTACCACTGGCTAAAAGCTCACCTTGGGGACTGAACGCCACTGAACTTACTTGTAATTCGTGTCCGGTGAGGGTACAAATTTCTTGACCAGTATTTACATCCCAAATTTTGATTGTCTTATCCCAACTACCACTAGCGATAGTCTGCCCATCTGGACTGAAAGCCACTGATTTGACGACGTGTGAGTGTCCATATAGGGTGAAAATTTCTTGGCAGGTGTGGAGATTCCACAATTTGATAGTTTGATCATCACTAGCGGTTGCCAAAATTTTGCCATTAGGACTAAAGGCTACTGATTTCACAGCTTGGGTATGTCCTGATAGGCTACTCAGGACTTTTTTAGTATTTAAATCCCAGAGTCTGATGATTTTGTCATCGCTACCACTAGCCAAAATATTCCCTGCTGGGTTGAAGGCTAGGGAATTAATCGCAGATACCCCAGAATATCCCATTAAGGTATGTGTGCATTGCCAAGAAGGATTTGGGATGGGCAATGTTGCACTGGAATTATTGGCAATACCCATAGCTTGCATGACTTGATCAGCCGACTGAAAGCGATCGCTAACAGATTTTTGTAGCAGTTTATCAATGATTCGTACCAGATGTACGCTGACTTTGGTGGTCAGATACTGTTGCCAAACCCAAGAATTATTAGCAATATCAAACAAATCAAAGGGTGGTATTTGAGTTAGTAAGTGAATACACGTTACACCCAGGCTATAAAGGTCACTGGCAAAAACTGCTTTGCCTCTTACTTGCTCTGGTGCAATATATTCTGGGCTACCAATGTAGGTTTCGCCTATTAATTGGTCAATACCGTTAACTAGGTGAGCTACACCAAAATCAACTAAGACTAAATCCCCCATGTATTTTGCAGATTCAGGGGATCTAGAGATCAGATTTTCTGGTTTAATATCACCGTGAATAGTCTGGCGATCGTGGATAAATTGAATAATTGGCAAGACATTTTCTAAAAGTTGCCAAATTTGAGTTTCGTTAAATGTCCCCTCATTTTGTAATAGGGTAGCTAAATTATTACCTGAGATCAACTCCTGTACTAAGTAGAAATATTCCTGGTCTTGGAAATGTGCTAGTAAAGTCGGAATTTGTCGATGTTGCCCTAGTTCTTTTAGTGACTGTATCTTTTGGATAAAAACTGTACGGGTTTGGTATTGCAGTGAGAATTGTTGTATCACACAAGCAATTGGGGGAAACTGTCCCTCATCCACAGCGAGGAAGGTTTTGCAGAATCCTCCTTTGCCAATTGATTGTAGTAACCGATAACGATTTTGTAATAAATTCAAAATATTAAGTTCTAAGGTTCAATAATTTTTGCTGGCTCTTAGTTTAATGGTGCTAGCATAAAAATCACCCTCCAGCAACTAGATGCAGCACAACAGCACTGAACTATGGTAACGACAACAACACCCGCAGAAACCAGAGTCTTGCTACAAAACATCAGTTGGCAGACATTTAAAACTATGCTAACGGAGATGGGTTCAGAACGCAAAAACAGAATTGCTTATGACAATGGAATCATAGAAATTATGACCCCACTCATGCCGCATGAAAACTCAAATCGTCTGATAGAGGCTTTTGTTGGGGTATTGTGCGAAGAGTCTGGTTTAGAGATTAAACGGGCTGGTTCTCTCACATTAACGCGGGATGATTTAGAAAAGGAGGGTGAGCCAGATAGTAGCTACTACATCCAAAATGAGTTTTTGGTGAGAAGCAAAGAAAACATAGATTTGGCATTTGACCCACCCCCTGATTTGGTGCTAGAAGTCGAATACTCTAGACCGAAGATAGATAAGTTGAGGCTTTATGCTGCTATGGGAATCCCGGAATTTTGGCGCTACAACGGTAGTGTGTTAAGAATTTACACGCTGGATGATGGACAATACTTAGAAGTTGAACTTAGCCCTACATTCACACCCATAGCAGTGAGAGAGATTCCCCAGTTTATCCAAGAGGCGAAAAAAAATGGAGAAATCAGCACCACTCGCGTTTTTCGTTCTTGGGTGAAGCAGCAAGTTTCTGATTCCGGAAAGGGTTTGTAGTAAGCACTGTAGTGCTTCAGTAGATCAAGACTAAAATGCTTACTAATAACTGGTTTATTTATCTGATGGTAATTCCACAACTATAGGCGGAAAACCATTCGCCGGAGTTGGTTGGGCTTTTTCTACCACTGGTGTTGCGTGCAGAGGTGTTGGTGTGATCTCACCTTGCTTACCAGTTTGATTCCATAAAATCATTGATAGTAGCCCATCAACTAAGCCGTTGGTGCTGCCATTACTGCCACCAACTAGGATATCTGGAATTAGGCGGACATTGCGATCGCCGATAATTTGCATCAGTTGCATGGCTGTGTAACCCTGGGTTCCCAATGCTTCTACACCAGCACGGTAGGTTTCAGCTTTGGCTGTACCCGTCGCCCGGATACCTTCGGCTTCCGCAATTGCCCGTAATTTTGTCGATTCTGCTTGACCGTTAGCCTGTTTAATTTCTGCTTGGGCTTTCAGTTCGGCAATTTGCACACTTTGTTCTGACTTGACCATTTCTTGTTGGATATTTGCCAATGCTGTCTCCCGCACCAATTGTTGACGCTGGGTTTGTGCCATTTGTTGAACTTCGTAAGTCTTGCGTTCTTCTTCGGCGATTTTGCGGTCTGTTTGTGTCTGCATTAGGGTTGCAGGCGGTTGAATATCACCGATGAGGGTGTCAATCGCTTGGACGTCATAAGACCGCAATGCTGTTTTAATATAATCAGCAGCCTCTGCTTGCCGTTCTTTGCGAGCCGTGAGAAAGTCGAGGACGGTACAGTTTTGCGCGGAGTTGCGGAAATAGTTACCAATAGTCGGCTCTAATACATGGTCTACTAGATTTTGCATGGAACCAACACGGGAAATTACCTTCGGTGCATCTAAAGCACCCACATGGATAATTTGCGCTACTTCTAAATCAAAAGCAAACCCATCGCGCGATCGCACTGTTAAGGACGCTAGTTTAGCATCATAACTATGGCGTTCGGTACGATGTGACCAGTTGAGAACGATGTTGGTTGTGGGCACCAGTTCAATCTTCATAATTCGGGAATTGATTGGGTGCTTGCCAGGATACAGTGGTTCTACCCACACGCCCTTGTGTCCCTGGTTCACCAAATTACCGTGGGTAAAAGCCGCACCACTGACATCTTGATGCGCCTTACCCACAAATGAAATCACCACACCCACATACCCAATGGGAATTTCCGTCATTGGTACTGGCTCAACCTGAACAAGCCAAGGATTCAAATTCCAGGAACCAGAAAGTAAAATCTGCTCTTGTAAACCTCTGCGTCCACCACCATCAATAAATTTTTGACCACTCTGGAAGTTGTCATGTCCAGTAATAATCGGCCCGGCGATTTCACCAGAGGGAATGGGTAAACCATCTAAGGTAGTGACGATACCAACTTTATCAGAAGCCACACTGTAAACCCGCAACTGTTCAGGACTCATCCCGTGAGCCGTGGCGTTAGCGGCGGTAATAATTTTAAACAAGGCTGTGTTAATGCGGTAAGTACCAGCCGTGAGAAAACCCATTTGACGCCCCTTTTCTCCACCGTGGGTGAGGAATTTACGCGCATCTTGGAAATTATCACAATCAACAATTTTGCCTAAAATCCTTTCTGGGGGGTTAGAGGCACCATCTGCTGCCACAATCAGGGCAATTTCACCTTGAGGAACAACGATTACCTGCTCTTTCCGCACAGAATATTGCCAAGGCCAATAGCCCCAGTGCCAACCAGGCGCTAGAGTATCTGCTTGCCAACCTGCTTCCCCATTCAACGCAATTAACCGTCCAGCTGGTAGTCCACGCCCAGAAACGGCAAATTTCTTGACGACAATACCAACTTCTCGTTCACTAATTACCACCAAGCCGCCAAAGAACAGGGGGACAAATATGACCAAACCACCAACCACCACAATCGGAACCAGTCTCCAAGGAGATACCTGCATGACTTGATATTGCGGTTTGTTAGTTGGTATCTGGGCAATGATTGGCTTTGTCTGCGCCAACTGGGCTGATACTGAAGTAATTTCTTTTGTGTGGCTGGTTTTTATAGGAGTAGCACTAACAGCATTAATACTTCCTGCTACTGCCAGTGTTGCTATTAAAGATGTTGCAAAGTTTACTATTTTATTTGACTTGCTTTTACGTAAGCCTTTGGAGGAGTTTTCCATAATTTGTGCCTCTGTAGGGCAACTAATTATCCAAGGTATCACTTCACCAAAAGTTCTGGGGATTTCTTAAACTTGCTCTAATTTTCTCAAAATTGTGTGAGTAGAGAGAAGATTAAATCAACAGTGCTGAGTTGAACTATGTCATTGAATGTAATGGTAAATTTATTGATAATAAGTTGCACTTAGCTCACTCCAGCATGACACTCATCCTCAGTCAATCAGACCTTGACGAACTGCACCAACAGGCTCCTCAACCCCAGGTGGAAAATCTCGTACTGGATAGCTTTGAGAGGCTTGAGGGCGTGCCGAAAATTTTGGGACGGGGCTACGATCGCAGTATGAGCCTATTACCTGGGGTGTGGTTAAACTTCTCAGATTGTGAATACCACCAGGATTTTACGGTGAAAACACCTGCCCATGAGCATCCGATTCAGTTCACAATTTTTCTATCAGGTTGCCTTTATTTTGATGATGTTCATCCTCATGTTATGGGTGGATCGTGTAGCTATTTTTCAGGTGGCGGGATTTCGCCCTCTTATGTTTGCAAACATCGTGCTGGCGAACATTTAACTGCGGTGAATGTGGAGATTGAATCAGAATTACTAGAATCGTTTTTTTTGCAGGATGTGCAGTATAGCTCTGATGTCCAGAAATTGCTGTGTAAAGAGGAAGATTGGAAGTTCTCATTTTACCCTACAGTGACACCAGCAATGCGCGAGCTTGCTCAACAAATGTGGAATCCACCTTATCGTGGTGCAGCAAAGCGGATGTATCTGCAAGCGAAGGTGTTTGAAATAGTAGCAATATACCTGGATTTAATTTCCGCAGAGCAACAGCCAATTCATGATATACCAGGGCTGAAACCTGATACCATCGCCCGTATTCACCACGCTAAAGACATTTTGACTAAACAACTAGAGCATCCGCCATCACTGTCAGAACTAGCACAGCAGGTAGGAGTCAGCGTTCGCACTCTCCAGCGAGGTTTTTCTGCACTATTTAAAACAACTGTGGTGGGTTATTTGACACAGCAAAGGTTACAGAAGGCAGAAATTTTATTACGCCAAGGAGATACCTGCGGCGGGAAACGCAAAGTCGCAGAAGTGGCATATATAGTGGGATATGCCCACCACAGTCGCTTTGCAGCAGCATTCAAGCGGCAGTTTGGCATCACGCCTAGCCAATGTTTAGCAGGGAAAAAGGCGTTTTTCGGCTAACAAATTGGCGTTTTTTGTATAGACACCACACAGTCAACTTCTCTACACTACACCTTATTGTTATCAAAAATAATTAGCAACAAAAGCTGCAAGGCGGCGTGAGGAACTATGAGGAGTTGGTGTTTATCTGTTCGTCTATCTTTTTTAATCAGTCTTTCGGGATGTTTGAGTATACTTGCGGTTTCATCGGTATGGGCTGGTGAGAAACAGCAACAAACAAGTTCTCCAATTCGCCAACTGAGCGAAATAGAACTTCCTGTTACTAAGGCCCAAGTGCTAGTGCAGTCACCAACTCCTAGCAATACCCCTGTTGTTCCGGGAAGTATTGTCACAATTACGGGTGTGAAAGCAAATCCCACGGATAAAGGGGTGGAAGTGATTTTAGAAACTACCCTTGGGGAACAACTGCAAATCACAAATCGCAGTGCTGAGAATAACTTTATTGCAGATATTCCCAATGCTCAATTGCGTTTACCCAGTGGTGAGGCGTTTACATTTCGTTCGGAAAAACCAGTTGCAGGAATTACCGAGATAACAGTTACGAATGTTGATGTAAATACTGTGCGAGTAACGGTGGTAGGTGAGAATGCTTTACCCACAGTTGAGTTATTTGATGATGATGCAGGGCTGGTTTTTGGTGTAGCATCCACAGAAACCGCAACCAAACCACCAGATACACCCCCAGTAGAGGAAAAGCCAGTCACCGAGAAACCCCAAGAGAAGCCGGATGACCCGATTGAGTTGGTGGTGACGGGTGAGCGGGATGGGTATAATGTGCCGAATGCGAGTACGGCGACCAGGACGGATACACCGATTCGAGATATTCCCCAGTCGATTCAGGTCGTGCCCCAAGAAGTATTGCGTGACCGCAGGGTGAGAACTGTGAATGAGGCAGTGGAAACAGTCAGCGGCGTGGCTGATGGCGGAATCATCGCTGGTCCAAATTCAGGGAATTATATTATCAGGGGATTTCGGCAATCCGGAACTTTCCGAAACGGTTATCGAATTGGTGATGAATTCACTACGGTTCCAATTGGGACGATCGAGCGAGTGGAAGTGCTCAAAGGACCTGCCTCGGTTCTGTTCGGAGCATTTGAGCCTGGTGGGATCGTCAACGTGATCACCCGGCAACCCCTGAGTGAACCCTATTACAATCTGGCATTTGAGGCGGGAAGTTATGGGTTTTATCAGCCCAGCATCGATTTCTCAGGTCCATTGACCACCGATAAAACTCTGCTTTACCGCTTCATCGCCAGCTACCAGAGTTCAAACGGTGTTCAGGAGTTTGTTAACACCAACCGAACCACGATCGCCCCCTCAATCACTTTGAATTTGGGAGATCGGACAAGCCTGAATCTCTACTATGAGTACAGTAACTTCTTTGGAAATCCTCCTGAGCAGAATCGCTTTATCCTACTCGATGATGGTAGTTTACCGCCTCGAAGCTTCTACCCATCATATCCAGGACTCGCAGAGGCAGAAGGAACTTCTCAAAAATATGGCTACGAGCTAAGGCATGAATTTAGTGATAACTGGCAGATTCGCAACAACTTTACCAGAGTCGCTAATTACACCAGATTTGTGGATGCATTTCCCACCACAATAGAAGACAATCGTTTCTTAACAGGATGGGAATACTATGATGGTCCCTTTACATTTGATAACTATTTTGCACAGATCGACTTACTTGGAAAGTTCAATACAGGATCGATTTCACACCAACTCTTAGTGGGCTTTGATTTCAACCGTAATGAGGGTAGATTTTATGATAATTTTTTCAGTGATAATCTACCTCCTCTGGATTTACAGAATCCAAACTACGATATTCCAAGACCTGGATTTACTGAGCGATTTGATGATTCTAATAACTATAGTGAATCTTATGGGATATACCTTCAGGATCAGATTGCTTTTAGTGACAACCTGAAACTACTAATCGGTGGTCGCTATGATTGGGTGTCATCTGGATCTGAAAATGAAGCAACAGGAGAGATATCTGATAATCCAGTACAAGGTGCCTTCAGCCCCCGTATCGGCTTGGTGTATCAGCCTAGCGAATCGGTTGCTCTCTATGCCAGCTACGCTCAATCGTTTAACTCTGCCTTTGGACTCACCGCGAATGGCGAAGCGTTTGAGCCAACCAGGGGAACTCAATATGAAGTCGGTATTAAAGCTGACTTTCTAGACAGCAGGCTTTCGACTACTCTGGCAGCCTATCATCTCACTAAGACAAATATTCTAACCCCCGATCCCAATAACCGTAGATTTTCTATTCAGATTGGGGAGCAGCGGAGTCAAGGAATTGAGTTAGATGTTACAGGTGAGATTTTGCCCGGTTGGAAGGTGATTGCCTCCTATGCTTACATTGATGCAAAAGTTACTGAGGATAATGATATTCCTGTGGGTAATCGATTAAGAAGTGTGCCAGAACATCAAGCCACTCTTTGGACAACTTATGAAATCCAGAAGGGTGATTTGAGAGGGCTAGGATTTGGTTTTGGGCTGTTTTATGTGGGTGAGAAACAAGGAGATTTTGCTAACTCATTTCAAGTAGATGATTACTTACGTACTGATGCAGCGCTGTACTACCGTAGAGATGGGTTTAAGGCGGCGATTAATATCCGTAATCTATTTGATACGGACTATATTACCAATAGCTACAACAGAGCCAGAATAGAAAGAGGTGAGCCGTTTACGATCACTGGCTCCATCAGTTGGGAGTTTTAACTGGCTTTGTTGTTGGTCATTGGCTGAACAATACGCTTTAAAGTAGTTTGACTTTGTAGACACCCTATGAATTCAGTCATGATGAATCAACCGTATCGTCTGATTAAGCCATTTCTTTTAATGGCTTTTTCCTTCCTTCTAATTACAGCTTGCTACACTCCAGTGACCCAAAAAACTGATATCTCATTAGCAACTTCTTCTGAGTGCCGAGTTGTTCAACACAAATTGGGTGAAATTTGTATTCCAATTAGACCACAGCGTATTATTACATTAAATCCTCGATATTTAACAGATCCGGTGTTGGCTCTCGGCATCAAACCAGTTGGCATGGCAACCTATAATGAACTAGGAATTACTAGTTTTCCTGGTTTGTCTGCTGATGAGGTTGCAGGAATTGAGAATGTTGGAGATGCAAGTCAACCTTCTTTAGAAAAAATTCTGCTGCTCAAACCAGATTTGATTTTGGCACTCGATATTTATCAAGAAACAATTTACAAGCAGTTAACAGCAATTGCACCTACAGTGCTAGTACAATATAATAGAAAAAATCTCTTTAAAGAAAACTTTCGATATATTGCCCAGTTATTCGGCCAAGAAAAAAAAGCAGAGGAAGTTCTCACTCAATATCAAAACAGAATTGAAAAATTAAAAGAACGCTTAGGCAAACAGTTACAAGAAATAGAGATTTCTGTCATTTTTTATTATCATGGTGTTTTTTCGACAGCGACCACTGGATCAACTTGTTCTCAAATTTTTGCTGATATGGGTCTACGTCACAAGACTGCAACATCATTAAGTGATAGCGGCACATTTAGCATTGAAGCGATTAGCAAATATGACACTGATATTCTATTTATTTATAACGGTGATAACAAGCCATCATCTTTTTATGTTCAAAACCCCTTAATCGCTTTACTAAAAGCAGTCCAAAATAAGCGGGCTTATATGGTCGATCCAACTATATGGGGTGGGAATGGTCCTTTAGGAGTAAATAAGATATTAGATGATCTTTTTAAGTACCTGCCAAAAGGCGCATGAAATGTAACCGTTCACATATCCGCTATTTTCCACCGACTTACTAGACTTGTCTTTAAAAGAAATAACCTAGCGTGACAAAACTTACTAGAGAAGAGCGGAAATCCTGTAATCTTGGCATAGAGCCGAGATCCCTGCAAAAACGGAAATAGAGGCTGAAAAAGTCTGCCATATAAAGGTTTCAGCTTTTTGCTTCTCCGGTTAAACCAAACATGAGAAAGCTATAAGCAGACACAGCATAGTACAGAGTTACTAATTAATACAACGTGAGTTCGACGGCGGTAGTAGAAGCAAAAAGCTTGTGATGAAAGGAATTCAGAACAATTGGATGGAACAATGGCAAAGAATTGTTGAGGATGGGTAAAAATAGTGCAAAAAAAGCTGAGGCTAAAAAATATGTAATAAAAATAGCCGTAATCACTATCTCAATTATCACTGTGCGCTTCTAGCCAATCTGCTTTTAGAATCTCGACGGCGATCGCTTCTATATCAACTACCTTACCTCAGCCGTGGGGCGATCGCCGTAATCACTATCTCAATTATCACTGTGCGCTTCTAGTGCGATCGCCCCTCTATGGATTCTCAAAGGCGATCGCCATATATCAAGAGGGGGCAATTGGGCGATACATACACGATGCGATTGTGCTTTGCACACACTGCGTGAACGCTATCAAGTGATGGGTAAATACTCAATTCGATCCTGATATTCATTTTCAAACGAGGTGACTGCAATGATAATTAATTCTTCAACGGTTTGCCCGATGCTACGGTCTGTATTAATCGTAAAAATTCCTGGAATATGGCGACCCAGCCCTAAATGGTCAGCTAGATGCCTAGGCATTGACTTCCGGTTGTTTGTCACCAAAATAAACCCATTTATCTCACACCAAATCAAAATCTCTGGATCGATCGTACCTTTGGGTGGCGCATCTAAATCGCCAATAATTCGCACTACCAATTCAGGATTGCGTCTTACCAGTTGGGAACGATACACCGGATTAAGATGTTCATCTAACAGATACCGAATTGCCACTAGCTTTCCTGTAGCTGCTTGTCAGTTTGTTCTTCCCGCATTTTCCGAAACCTTAGTCTGGCAGGAGACGGATTTCGCTCCTGTTCTTCCCGCATGGTTCGAGAAAACTCTAGCCAATCTTCCAGATACGCATCAACCTCTGAGCGATGATGCAAGTAATACAAGATCGTGGCGTAAACCTGTTCGAGCGTCACCGTATGAAATTGCTCGGCGATTTCTTCTGGTGTTTTGCAACGATAGATATATTCGTACAAAATCGTCTCAATCCCAATCCGAGTTCCTTTGATCCGAATATCATCAGGTGACAATACATTAAAATAGTTTCCCAATTGCATCAGGCAAACCTCTCAAATCAACCGCTTTACTCTAATCATAGGGGAACTCAAGAGCATCTACCACAACAGAGATGCACAGGCTAGGCGATTCTCTACGAGACGGCAAAGCCGAACGGGCTACATGAGAGGGCAATCGGGAACTAATCAATCAAGTAACTACGGCGATGAGCCACGGCACAAATCAAAAAATCTGTGTTGCTTCCCTGAACTCCACTTCGACGGCAGGTGTTATAAAACTCAGCAGCCAACTCATAGTCTTCGATCTCCAGTTCGAGGTTAGGAAATGCTCGTAAATACTCCCGCAAACGAACGAATTTCTCTGTCTCCCGAATTCCCGACAGAACTTCTTGTCGAATTACTCCCAATACAGCAACTCTACTATCTGCAATTAACTCACGCAGGCTCAAAACCTGGGGTGGTTCCTCCTGGATGCGATTTCGTCGCAGAGCCAATGACCAAACAGAAGTATCAACAACAACCTTCATGCTTGTTGTCGCTGTTGCTTATAGTCATATTCTGGGTCATAGTCGATCGTGCCAAAAAGTTCCAAAACTTTCAACTGTTTGCGTCGCTGAACATATTCCCGCAAAGCAGCTTCAATAACTGCCTGCTCTGTTTGGTAATCACTCAGAGTGAACGCTTCCTGAAGCAACGTCTGATCAATTTCAAAATTAGTCGTCATCGGCTCACATCTCCAACATTAACCCAACCAAATCAAATTACAAAATTCCTCGTACTTCTTCAATAGACTTATCCGAGAATGCGAAATACTTACTACACAATGATTTCAGCAATTTTAACGGAATGCGATCGCACTTGCTTAGTGGACGCAACAATAAGGCTTTGGGGAATTTATCGAGCTAAATTATCAGTTAGTAAGGGAAAGATAGAAAGAATAAAAACTTATTTTTCCTAGATAAACTCAAGTATTAACAGGTAAAAAAC